>Ga0310829_1000965_pt1 | contig 18409 bp, 21 predicted proteins | sample WT_ome_4_FD_202244 | JGI IMG/M metagenome (GOLD analysis project Ga0310829, IMG submission 202244) | Sorghum-adapted microbial communities enriched on wild type (WT) sorghum from Joint BioEnergy Institute, Emeryville, California, United... ... | reverse complement strand
GCGGACAAAGCGGACGTCCTGGCCATTGTGGACGGGGTTTCGGAAGTTCTCGATGCCGCGCGGGTGACAACGTGGGACGTCATCGATTTCATGCATGCCGACCTTGACACGATCAACAAAGGCCAGGACCATGACGGGGACGACATGGCCGTCGTCATCGCGCTGAAAACGAGAACGGAAGAGAAGCGGTTGGCCGTCACCCTGTCGGGCCGGGCATTCCAATGGCTGAAGGAGAACGGCGCCCGGCAGCTGTACAGCAAATATTGTTCCACCTTCGATTCGACACGGGAAGGAAACATCGGGCCGATCATCGACCATGTGCTTGAAACGCACGGATATGCCTATACGATCGTGGCGCCAGCCCTTCCCGTGAACGGCCGGACCGTCAAAGACGGGCATTTGCTTGTCCATGGCGTGCCGCTGCAACATACGCACATGAAGGATCATCCCCTCACGCCGATGTGGGATTCGGATTTGGCCGAACTGCTGAAGCCGCAGGGGAAATATCCGAGCCTGAAAATCACGCATGACATGCTCGAACTCGCGAAGGAAGACATTTTGCAAATCGTCCGGGATTTCGGCAAGGACCACGAGCATTTTTACGTCATTCCGGATTATTGCGATGAACGCCACGCGAGCAAAATCGTCGAAGTGTTCGGCGATTTGCCCTTCATGACCGGCGGAAGCGGGCTGATGGGCGAACTCGGCAAAAAGCTTCGTGCCTTGTCCGCTCCTTCCGGAATGGTGGAGAGCGGCACGGAAGGAAAAGCGATCATCCTGGCCGGCAGCTGCTCGGTGGCAACGCTCCGGCAGATTGAAACGTACGGGGCCCGATCCGGAAAAACCATCAAAATCGACCCGATCCGGATCGCGGACGGTTCGCAGACGAAAGAACAAATCTGGCAGCAAATCGAAGCGGCGGGGGAAGAGTCCGTCCTGGTGTACAGTTCCGACAAGCCGGAAAATGTCAAATTCGCACAGCAATCCGTGGACAATGCCGCGCACATGCTGGAGCAGACGATGGCCTGGTTGGCCCGAAACGCGGAAAAAAACGGATACACCCGAATCATCGTGGCCGGCGGGGAAACATCCGGGGCGGTCACCCAGGCGCTGGGTTACAATGCCTATCTGATCGGACAGAGCATTGCACCGGGGGTGCCGATCATGGTGCCGCTCGAAAATCGGCGGATGCGGCTTGTCCTGAAATCGGGCAATTTCGGTCAGGAGGATTTCTTCCTGCGGGCAATCGACATAACGAGGGGATGAACGGATGGACAGTCTGAAGCGCAAATTGCAGGATGCGATCTGGATCGGCAAAGCGCTGTTCGACCGAAACAAGGTATCCGGCTCATCGGCCAACTTGAGCTTTCTCCACGAAGGCAACATCTACATCACCGGCAGCGGCACGTGTTTCGGCAGGCTGACGGAAGACGATTTTGCGGTGACGTCGATGGACGGACAACATCTTTCGGGCATCAAGCCGAGCAAAGAATTGCCCCTTCATCGCATCTTGTACGAGAACAAACCGAATGTGAAGGCCGTGATCCATACCCACAGTTTCTACTCGACGCTTTGGTCTTGCCTCAAACACGGGAACGAACGGGACATCATGCCCGAGTATACGCCCTATTTGAAGATGCGAATCGGAACGATCGGCCTGATTCCCTACGGCAAACCGGGGTCCGAAGCGTTGTTCCGTCATTTCGGGGAACGCGTCAACCATAGTGACGGGTACATGTTGCAAAACCATGGTCCTGTTGTCGGGGGCGAAGATCTCATGTCCGCCTTCTTCAACCTGGAGGAGCTGGAAGAGAGCGCCCGGATTGCCTGGGAGCTCCGGAATGCGGACGCCCGGCTCATTGGCGAAGCGCTGCAGACAAAGATGTGATTGGACGATCGGACGGGATCAGGAGATTCGGGATCGGAAAGCAAGGCCGTCATGCGGCGTATCGCGCATGGCGGCTTCTTTCGTTCCGGGTTTCAACGTCTTTCATCAGAAAATGGAAGAAAAATCAATTGTATGGTAAACTTTTGACGTATTCCCTATCATGATCAAGGATTCGGGGCGTTGGGACATGAACCATGCGGAACATGGAAGGACTTCCGTTTACGCCGGGAAGCGGGTGCTGTCGATCGGAGCAAGGCGTCGCGTGTTGGAGGCGTTGTCGGAAGCGCTGCGCCGCGAAGGATTTTCCGCCGTCTGGTCGGACCGCTATGCCGATGTACCGTATCTGATCCGGGAATTTGAGGCTTCGGCTTTTGATGTCATCGCCTTCGGCAGGGGAGTGTCTCCGGAAAACAGGCGCCGGCTGAAGGAGGTATTTCTGGGGCAAAACCCGGATGTCAACTTCGTCGAAGGGTTTGCTCCGATCACCAACCTGCTGGTCGATCAAATCAAATGCGCCTTCATGCCGGACCATGTGATGCCGGTCGTCGTGCGCCGGGATTCGACTGGCGGGTTGGTGGTGGAAAGCCGGGAACGTTGCCGTTTGCGGATCAAGCACTATCGGTTGAATTGGCTGTTTCAAACCAGGGAATCCATGCTGGCCGACCAACCGATCGAAGGGGGAACTTATCGGTTTCCGGTCAAGCGTTCCGGAGGACGCCGGTTCATCGTGGCCGAACAGGACGACATTGTGACCCGTGTCATGACATGGTGAGAGGGGGCACGGCATCATGGGAGAAACGATCAGGAGGGTCGTCCGTCCCGTGTTTGAATTCTGATGGAAGCCATGATCCGGAGGGCGAAAGAGGAGCTGAAAGCCGATGAAGTTTGCCTCGCGTGCCACAACACGAACACGGCAGCGATGCTCCTGTACCATAAACTCGGCTTTGTGCCGTTCGGCTTGAGGCCCATCGCGGATTATGAAAACAACCATATCGCCGGCATTTTGATGCGGTTGTCGCCAATCTGACGATCAGAGGGGAGACAATCCGGGTGCCGAAGGCAATCGAAAACCGGGGCGAATGATCCGGCAACCGAACCATTGCCCCGGTTTGACGTTTCCCGTTTCCGTCAGAAGTTGTGGAAATGGCGGTTGGGATTCATGATGTCATCGTTCATTTGATCGTTCATTCGCTTTTGCATATCCTCCATGTCCCGCTGGGCTTGCTCCATATGCCGTTGCATTTCATCCATTTGCCGCTGCATTTGCTCGTTCATGAATCGGAAGCTTTCATCCATGTCGCGCTGGGCTTGCTCCATGTGTCGGCGCAAATCATCCATGTGGCGTTGCGATTGCTCCATGTGTCTTTGCGAATCATCCATATGATGTTGCATGCGTTCGTTCATGAAGCGGTTCACATGTTCCATGTCGCGATCCATTCGCCCTCTCGTAAATCCTTGTTGTTCGAGCAGCAATTGGAATTCATCCCACTCCATGTTCATGATTCTCTCGAATTCTTCTTGCGAAATTTTGTTGCCCGCCACCTGTTGTGCTTCGAGGTAACTTCTTTTGGTGGATATCCTCATGTATTCGATGTCCTCGTCGATAGCGGATCGTTTGGCGAAAGTGGCAAGCGGGATGAGGCAGATCAAGGCAACAAGGGCGATGGCCATGAGGGTCATTTGTCACGTCTCCTTTGTCGTTTCTTGGAAGTTGCAAACCGAATTCATGACACATTCGACAAGGAAAGAAAAACTCCTGTTTCCGGCAGGATGATTTTTGAAGCGAAACATCTGATGGCGGGCGGGAAGAGTCAGCAAAGCGAAAGTGGAAATGAACGAGGAATGAGATTTGCAGGGGAAACCTTGGGTCAAATGAGAGCGTCATAATGGAGTGTATGCGACATGAACCATGATTTCTTTGTTTGCCAGAGGGAACAGAATTATTATCCGGAAATCACGTGCGGCGTGGCGTCCATGATGATGCTGCTGAAGTTCCGCGGCCTTCTCGGCGGGCTCACTTACAGGGAGCTGGCCGATCAGATGGGCCTTGCCGTATCGCCCGTCCGAAAAGGATACCCGGAACCCGGGCACAAGTTCGGTATTTATCCCGAGGATTTGTACCGGTTTCTCGTCAAAAGGGAGATTCCGTTCCGGGTGTCCTTTTTCAAGGATGAATGGGAGGCGTGTCTTGCGAACGGACCGATCATGGTGCTCATGGCAGACGAAGAAGAGGGCGGCCGTTTCGCCCCCTACGGGCATTGGGTCGTGCTGGTCGGAGTGGAAAACGGGGTTTTCACCTATCTGGACCCCTGGTATTCGGCCGACAGCGGAGAGCATCTCCGGCATATTGGCATGGAGGACTTCTACCGGCATTACACGGGCAGTGCGTGCCAGATTTTGGCCCCGGGAGAAACGCGGGCATGAAACGTTCGCTTCATCGGATCGCCGTCGCCTGCCTGATCGCCTATACGGCCGTTCTGGCTTATTGGATGCTTCTCGGTTTTGGCAGAAGCGTTGCAAATCCGACATTCATGTACAACCTGATCCCTTTCGAGACCATCAGCCGCTATTTGCATGGGAATCACTTCAATCCCGAAATCCGGATCATCAATCTGGCGGGAAATGTCGCGGTGTTTTTGCCTTTCGGCATGTTGCTCCCTCTTGTTTTTGGCGGGAAGCGGATGCGGTCGTACGGCATTTTTTTAGCTGGACTGTTTGTGCTTGAAACGCTGCAACTTGTCACGAGAAGGGGCAGTTTCGACGTGGACGTTTTTTTGCTGAATTCGGCCGGTTTTTTCGTCGGGTATACCGTGTATCACGCCATCAAACGAAAATGGGGGAGCCAATAAACGATGATCTCTTTTGATGTCGGAGAAACGATGAAGTTCAACCTGAGATCCGCCGGTTTGCTGGTTTTGGATGGCCGCATCCTGTTCCAGAGATTTGCGGACCGCGACTGGTGGTTTTTGCCCGGCGGGCGGGTGGAAATGATGGAAGACAGCCATACGGCGATCGCGCGGGAATTGACGGAGGAGTATGGCTGGACGGTCAAAGACAGGAAGCTGAAACTGGTGGTCGAAAGCTTTTTCAGGCTGGATGGCCGGGATTTTCATGAAATCGGCATGTACTATCGGATTGAAGCGGAAGAAGACATCCAACCCGTGGACGGGGAATTTGCCGGCAAGGAAGAAAATCTCGTCAGCAAATGGATCGGCATCGGCGAGCTGGAATCGCACAAGATCGTGCCGGGTTTTTTGAAAGACGCCGACATGATGCGTGAACTCCTGTTTGCGGATACGGTGAAGCAACTGGTGTACAGGGGATAAGGTTTGCACGAGAGAGAAGAGATGGCGGTTTATGGGCCGGTCTTTGTCCAATCCGTTGACCGATTTTCTCATTAATGATGCAGGTGCCCGCAGAATGAATCCGGCCGATCCCGGGAAAGCCAATTTGTCGACCTGGACAGAAATGGTATAATTTACACGTGTGACAAGCTTCCCGTTTGATCGACAACACCAGCGAAGAAAAACGACCGCTGCCGGGGTTGAAGCCGTTGACTTCCGCATTGACTGTCTATATCACGCTTGTCTGTCTTTCAGGGGTTCTGAACCTTCTTCTCATGCTGCATGTGTTGATGAGACGGAACCTCTATGGAAGCGTTTCCTCGTTTTTCGTCCTGGCCATGGCGGCCACTGCAACCTATTGTTTTGCCTATGCGTTCAGCCTGACGTCATCGACGCTGGGGCAGCTTCGCTTCTGGAGCGTCATCCAATATTTCGGCATGCCGTTTGCTCCGGCGTTCGGGCTCTTGTTTGTCATGCGTTATCTGGGGTACAGGCTTTCCGGGCAGCGGGTGGCCGCCATGCTGGCGATTCCCGCGATGGCGCTCATCAGCAACGCCACCAACGAATGGCATCATCTCCACTACAAACAGTACAACATCCACGAACTTCTCGGTGCCCCCTACAACGACATCGAAGTCGGCCCCACCTACATCATCATGGGTTGCTACATTTTGGTCTGCTTTCTGGCCAGCTATTCTATGCTCATCTCGCGATGGATGGATACGGCCAGGCCGTATCGCCAGCAGATCGTTTCACTGTTTGTCGCACAAATGATTCCGATGACTACTTCGTTCCTGTATTTGATCGGCGTCACGCCGGAGGGCATCGACCCCGTTCCGATGGTGACCGGGTTGTCTTCCATTCTGATGTGGTGGACGATCGAGTCTTCCAGGTTGCTCACCATCATCCCGATCGCCAAGGAAACGATTTTTCACAGCATCAGCGACGGTGTTGTCGTCCTGGATGAGTCGGGCAAACTGGTGGAATACAACGAGAGTTGCCGGCGGATGTTTCCCAGGATGGACCGGTCGATGTTCGGCCAATCGCTGAAAGCGGTCTGGTTCACGCTCTTTGGCAAGAATGATTCCTTGCCCGTACTGAACGCCAGACAGCAGGAGATCGAAGTGATTTCGGCGGGTTCCGGGGAAAGGGTTTACCGGGTTCGCGTCTCGCCCCTGCGGCAAAACGAAAAGAGAAACCAGACGGGCACGGTGATGATCATTTCCGACATCACGGAAATGAAAATGATGCAGCAAAAGCTCGAGCGCCACGCCTATTTTGACGAACTGACCCAAATCTGCAACCGCCGGGCGTTTTTCGAGCGATGTGAAAAGGAATATGTCAAGGCCAAGCGGGGCGATGTCCCGTTCACGATTGTCCTGTTCGACATCGACAACTTCAAAAAGGTGAACGACACGTACGGCCACAATGCCGGCGACCAGGTGCTCGTTCATGTTGCCAACATCATCAATTCCTGCCTGAAGGAAAACATGCTGTTTGCCCGTTACGGCGGCGAGGAATTCGTGTTGGCGCTGTTCGGGAAGACGGTTTCGTACGGGAAAATTTTAGCGGAAAGTCTGCGCCAGCAGATCGCTTCGCGACCGTTGGTCTTGAACGGCACAGTGATCCGGGTGACGTCCAGTTTCGGCGTTGCCGAGGCTTCGGGAGATGAACGGGAAACGCTGCAAAATCTGCTGCACTGCTCCGACAAGGCGCTGTACGAAGCGAAGCGGGGCGGACGCAACCGGGTGAGTGTCTACAAGGGAGCACGCGTATGACAAGGGTGAGAAAAACCGCATGTCAAGTTGTCTCGTCGTTTTTTTTGATTGCGGTTACGGCCGGCATTTTCCTTTATTTCGGTAAAAGTTATTATCCGCCTCTCCCGTTTGACGGGGTTTCAAAGCACGAGGTTGTGAAGAAACTCGAAGCATCGAACGGGAAGCTCGTCCTGCTTGCCGAAGGTGAAAAAGCAAATTGGTACGGCTGCAAGGGCAACGCCCGCGATACCCGTCAAGCTTTGCAAATCCTGATGCGCGAGCGGAATCTGACATTCATTGAACAACTGGGCGCCGCTTATCTTTTCGAGGATTCGGAGAACAACGGCGTCGTCGTGGAAAGCGAACAATGGACGGGGCGCTACCGGTTGTTTGAGGTGCCAAATTGACAAAATATCCGTTCCGGAGATGATCAAGATGCAATTGGTCGATATTAGGGAAGTCAATCGCGGAGACTTGAAACAATATCTCGATTCCCTTCATGACCGCACGCCTTTCCATTTTGATACGGCCTTCGGAGTGTGGGAGAAGGACTATTTCGATTTGGACGGGGATCTTTTTTGTGAATTGGAAGGCAAGGCGACCGTCCGGGATGATGCTTCAATCGCGGGAGTCGCAATGTACGGCAAACCCCGGCGCTGCTGGAACCGGCGCGGGGAATTCCTCGAATCACCGAACATCGGCATCATCCGGGAAATTTATTTTGATCATGATGAGACGGTTGCAGGTGAAAGCCTTTTGGCGGAAGCCATGGCATATGTGACTCGTTATGACGATTACCACGCGTTTTATCATGCCTTTGGTTTGCCGTCCATGGCCGGACACGGAAAGTTGGCCCATTCCTTGTTTCGACATGTGGAAAAGCTCCTCCTGGACCGCCATTTTGCGATTGAGCATGAAAATCTGTATTTTGCCAAGGTGATCGGCATACAGCCCGTTGACGGCGCACTCCGGCTGGAGATCACCCAAAGCGACGATTTGAAACGCGAACGGATTGTGGCGTTTCTGGACGACCGGGAAGTCGGCACGGCAGAAGTCAAACTGATGGACCGATACACGGGAACAAACACGAAAGACGCGGTTTATTTGACCTGGATCGGCATCCATGAGGAATTCCGGGGGAGGGGTTGCGGCACCGGATTTTTGAAGTTGATTGAAAACGAATATGCCGGACGCGGGTACGCCCGTCTCCATCTGGACACCGCGAACAACAACACGATTGCCCGGCGACTTTACATGAAACAGGGTTACCGGCATTTGTGCAGCACGAGAAGCTATTTCAAAATCCCTGATTGACACCGGAAACGGAAAAGGTGACCCCAAGTTCAATCTCGGCAACGAAGATCCCGAAGCCATCGCCATGCGATTGGAAAATGCTTTGATTGGATGGAGGATGAACAGATGAACCGGGAAGAAGCCAAGGACCTGATCACCCGTTATTTCAGGGCGTGGGTGGACAAGGATTTTGCGCTTTTTGCGGGCACGGTTCACGACGAGGCCGTCGTCCGGGAATGCACCGGCGCGGTCATCGAGGGCAAAGAACAGTTGCACCGCTGGTTTCGTGAGTGGAACGGGCAAGGAAACGACGTCCTCTACTGGCACATACATCGCATCGGGTATGACGAGGAGCAGCAGTCGGCGTTCGTGGAATGGACGTTCAAATGCCGGTATGAAGGAAAGGAATACGAGTGGGACGGATGCAGCTCGGTATGGTTCAGGGATTTCCGGATATGTGAATTGAACGAATACGAGATGAAGAGAGAGAAGCATTATCCGTACGAGGCGTAGCCCGTCGGGATCCAACGATCATTGGGAAAGGGAACCATGGCCGATGTTGTGGAAGCGTCTGTCCAATCCGTGGAAAGCCTGTTTTGAGGAGGCCTGGGAGGCCTGTTGCAACGAGGCTGCCCGCTTCCGGACACCACCATCTGGATCGGTTGCCGGATCGAAGTGAAGTAGCGATGGAGGGAGAACGCCCATGTTGATCACGTTTGGTTGGATATTGCCGCTGTTTCTTTTATTGACGACGATCATTCCGTTGGTGATCGGCATCTATTTGCTTGTGAAGGGAATCTGGGCTTACAAAGAGGGAGATCGCAACCGGTTCACCAAATTGCTGTTTTTGGGGCTCGTTTTGATTTTTGTCGTTCCCACCCTTCTGGCCATGCTGATCGGTTTTTTGATGCTCATGGCCTTCCAGGGATAAGGCATGCCGGCGGAAGGAGCGGACGGGATGAAACGGATCTATCTGGTGCGCCACTGCAAAGCCGTCGGACAGGAACCGGACGCGCCGTTGACGGAGGAAGGGGCAAGGCAAGCAGGCGAACTTCTTTCCTTCTTCCTGGACAAAAAGGTCGAGCACATTCGTTCCAGCCCGTACACCCGTGCGATGGACACGATCTGGCCCCTCGCCGAAGCGCTGAATCTGGACATCCGCACCGATGGCCGGTTGCGGGAGCGGGTGCTCAGCACGGTTCCCCTTGACGATTGGATGAAACGGCTCGAGGACACGTTTCAGGATGAAAATCTCAAGTTCGAAGGCGGGGAATCGTCCCGGGAAGCTGCGCAAAGGGGCATGGACGTGATCCGCGAATTGCTCGAATGGCCGGAGCAAACCTTCGTCGTGGTCACCCACGGCGGACTGATGTCCCTGCTGATCCGCGAGCATGATCCGGCATTCGGCTTTGACGACTGGAGGCGGATGACGAATCCGGACGTCTATGAGCTGGAGGTACGGGATAACGGAACCTCGATCAGACGTTGTTCCCTGACACGGAGCGGCTTGGGGACTGAATGATGGGATTGAACGGACAGGATCACCATGGATCATTAGGCATGGATGGCTTTATGGAGCCCGCGATGAGCGGGCTTTTTTCTTTGCCGGGCGTGTGACTGCCGATCGATGAATATCCTCATGCGCGTGCATGCCTTCGGCATGTGTACGTCGATGGCGGCTCTTCATGCGAACGTCAAATTGGATGCGTAAAGATATATTAAACAAAAGATGATGATCCGAGGGATGATATGGTAAATAATGGGATGGAAGCATAATATACCCTGACATTCAACCTGCACTTCCGCCCGATTGTGTAGAAAATGGAGGTTCAGGCGTATCTGGACCGCATCGCCAGGTATGAACCGAAATACAACGCGTTTACGGTGCTCAATCCGAACGTGCTCGCGGAAGCGCGGGAGATCGACCGAAAGCGGGAAGCCGGCGAACCGCTCGGGCCGCTGGCCGGCGTGCCCGTCGTGATCAAGGAAGCCGTCGACATGGCCGGGTTTCCGTCCACGATGGGGTGGGAACCGCTTGCTCCGGAGAAAGGCGGTATCACGCTCATCCCGGAGAAGGACGCTCCGGTGGTGGCGCGGCTCAAGGCGGCGGGCGCCCTCATCATCGGTCGCACGAACATTCCGGCATTCAGCTCTTCCGGTACGCGGGCGTCCACCAGTTGGGACGCGGATACGTACAACGCCTTCGGTCGCAAGTTCGCTCCCGGAGGCAGCAGCAGCGGCACGGCCACGGCCGTATCGGGCAACTTTGCGGTGCTTGGCATCACCGAAGAGACCGGCGGATCCATCCAAAATCCGGCTGCCGCACAGGGGATCGTGGGGATCAAGCCGACCTTCGGCCTGGTGCCCAACGCGGGCGTCGTCCCGCTTGGCGGCAGCACGCGGGACGTGATCGGGCCGCACGCCCGGACGGTGAAGGATGCGGCGCGCATGCTGGATGTCCTCGCCGGTTACACCCCGGAAGACCCGAAAACCGTTGCTTCCATCGGCAACATTCCCGCCGGCGGTTACACGTCCAAACTGAACACCCAGGCGCTCAAGGGGAAACGCATCGGCCTCCTCGGTCCGGGTTGGCGCGACATCGAACTGACCCCGGAAACGCAGGCTTTGTACGACAAGGCGATCGAGGATCTGGAAGCGCAGGGCGCCATCGTCGTTCCCGATCCGTTCGCCGGCACTGGCTTCGCCGAATACGTCAAAGAAGTCGGTTCAATCGGGGTGGAATCGGTCATCTACGACATGCAGGACTACCTGGAACGGCTCGGCCCGGATTCGCCCATCAAGTCGGTCGAAGAACTGTTGGAGAAAACCGGCCAGAAGCCTTCCATCTTCAACCGTTACGGCGACAATCTGCCGGATCCGACCGGAACGCCGGACTTGACCAAATTCCTCGAAGCGCGCACAAAATATCTCGAAATCTTCAACAGCGTCATGGACAAATACGATCTGGACGCCCTCTTCTTCCCGCAAATGTACAAGGAAACGCCGCTATTGGACAGCGAAGAAAACATCGGCGCGACCACCGTTTCGGAAATCAACATCGCCGGCGTGCCGCTGGTGACGGTGCCGGGCGGCTATTACAAGAGCGGGGCGCCGTTCGCCGTCGTCTTCGTCGGCAGGATGTGGAGCGAAGCCGATCTTCTGGCATACGCCTACGACTACGAACAGGCGACCAAGCACCGGAAAGCGCCGGTTCTCGAAGAATAGAAACGGGGGAATCACGGAACGCGCATCTGTCCGTCCGGACAGGTGCGCTTTTTTTCATGTGCAGGTGAAGGATAATCGGGCATGGAGTCGAATCCATTGTTTGTCGTGACATCTTTTCTTAAAAAAGGAAACAAAAAGGAAACGAAATGCAATAGGGGGACGGCATGCAGATCAACCTTTACCGCGCGGTCAAGCGATATTGCCGCAGCATCGATGAAATCGAAAAGGCGCTGGGCGAACTCGGAGCCGAATATGTCGACGCCATTCATCAGACGGATTATGTGTACCGCATCTTCCATCCCGCGACCGGGACGCCCTCTAAACGCATCAAAGCCCGGGTCAACCAGGATGGCCAAACCGTCGTCCATGTATATGAGCGGGCGGAACGGGAAGATCGCGTCTCGTTTGAACAGTTTGAATTTGCGGACAGCCGGATCGTCGATTTCATCAACACCCTTTTTGACGTGTCCGTGATCGTCCGGAAGAAAAGACGGATTTGGCGGAAAAACCGGCTCGTCATTCATCTGGATTCCGTGAGCGGCGTGGGAGACATTTTTGAAATCGAAAGCCCGCCGGATCCTTCCGCGGACACGTTGGCGGAAATCGCCGGGATCGAGAAACGGGCGGTTTCCTGCTGGACCCCGTTTCCGTTTCCAATGAAGATTTGGTCAAGGAAGGACGTGAATTTGATCGACACCGGATTTGAAGGATTCAAGACCGTCAAAATAAATCTTCGGGGAGGACGGGGATGGGATGGATATCGGGAAACTGTTCCGCGAATCTCCGATTTTTGAAACGGATCGCCTGATTTTGCGCCGATTGGCCATTGCCGATGCCGAAGATTATTTTGCCTTCGCATCAAGTCCCGTCGTCACCGCCCAAACCACGTGGGACATCCACCGTTCCCTGGACGACACCGTCAACTATCTCAACAAGGTGTTGCGGCGATACGAAGAACAAACGGAGTACCACTGGGGCATCGTCCTGAAGGAGACAAACCGGCTCATCGGCCGGACCGGTCTGATCAGCATCGATCCCGTTCATGACAAGGCCGAGCTGGGTTATGTCATCTCCGACGCTTGGTGGAACCGGGGCATCACCACCGAAGCCACCTTGCCCGTCTTGCGATACGCCTTCGCGGAACTCGGGGCGAACCGGATCGAAGCGAGATGCAACAAGGACAACGTCGGCTCGTACCGGGTGATGGAAAAGTTGGGGCTCACGTTCGAAGGCATTTTGCGCAAACAGCTCAAAATCAAAGGGAGTTATACGGATCAACGGATGTATGCGATGTTGCGGGATGAATATTTCTTGAAGTACGGACGTTCGTGACATTCGGATAACAAGATGGAGGAGAGGAACCGTGAAAAAATGGGTCAGGGAATGGGGGGTACCCCTCGTCATTGCCTTCATTGGCGCAACCCTGTTTCGGACATATGGGTTTGCCCAGATCCAGGTCGTCGACGTCTCCATGCAGAACACGTTTTTTGAAGGCCATCGGTTGATTGAAGACAAAATTTCGTACCGGTTCACCGGACCGGAACGGGGCGACATCGTCATCATCCGCGATCCGGAACTCCCCGAGCGGCTGATCAAGCGGGTGATCGGGCTGCCCGGCGAAACGATCCACATTGAGGACGGAGCGGTCTGGATTGACGGCGTCCGGCTGGATGAACCGTATGTGAAAGGATTGACATTCCCTTCCACGGTGGAGATGCCGTACCGGATTCCGCCGGACAGCGTTTTTGTGATGGGAGACAACCGGGAGCGCAGCCTGGACAGCCGGGCACTCGGGGCCATTTCGCTGTCCTCCATCGAAGGGAAGGTCGACGTCCGGATTTGGCCTTTTTCCCAATTCGGGTTTGTTGATTGAGTCGCGTGCATCGTTCTTTGGTCCGCAGGGCGGATGACAAAAAACAGTCGCCTTGCCAGATGAGGGGGAAGGGGCGATAATGAAATAAAATCATTGTCCGACGTTGCCGAAATCTCGCGAGCGGCAGGTAGATGACATGTCTCCTTACAGCTGGGGGTTCGTGATGAAAGCCGCCGTCCTGATGGCGAGCGGCATTTACTTTTTTGCGCGATATCGCAGGCAAGGACCGGTGTTTTGGATCAGCGTCATCCTGTTTACAACCGGTTTCTTTGACCTGCGCTTTCAGCTGGAGCTGTGGATGGAAAGCCGTTCCCTCTTCGACATGGCGCACCGGATTGTCTTGTCGGCGATTCACCTGATGTTTTTCGGGGCGAATACGCTTTACCACTGCTTCGTTTTGCTCTTTTACCTGGAAGTCACCGGACATGCCAAAAAGTTCGCGTATGTTTTGGTGTTTCTTCCGCCGCTCGTTGTCCTTCTTTTTTTCACCAGCCTGTATCCCGATCTTGAGTTTGATTTTCGATACGCGGCCCTATTGGGCGGGGTGTATTGGCTCATTTCGTTTGCCATGTTTCTCGTCTGCATGATCAAGGATCGGACTTTGGACATGCGCCTCTATCATGTGGCCATCGCCCTCATGCTTCTGAGCAACGGCATGGTGCTCGTGTTCGCCCACACGCAGGGCAAAGAGTTTGTCGAGTTGGTCAACATGCCCCTGTTCACGCTGTTCCTCGCGTTGTGTCTGGTGCTTCTCTTGTGGGTCAACATGAAAAAAGTGCTGGTCGGCCTTCAGCGGGAAGCGGTCGTCCAAAAAATGGACATGAGCACGGCGCTCCTGCACCATTCGTTCAAAAACGCGATCGGAAAAGTGAAAATCAATGCGTGGAACATTCGCAACAGCCTGGCGCAACAACCCGGATTGACCGAACAGGGAAGACAGGAGATCGAAGGTTACGTGCAAAACCTGTTTTCCACCTATTCCCACATGATGGGCATGATGGACAAAATCTCGCAAATCGTGCGCAACAAGGTGGACGTCCGTCCGGAGACGATCGATTTGGCGATCCTCCTGGAGGAAGCCGCGGAGGCGGCCGCCGCTTATCCCGGCGTGAAGGTCGTCCGGCAACTCGATCCGGCCCCGGCGGAAGCGGACCGGGCGCACACGCTGGAATGCTTGCACAATCTGATTCAAAATGCCATTGATGCGATGCACGGGGAAGGCACGTTGACGCTGATCACCGGGAAACAGGGGCGTTTCGCCTTCGTTACCGTGCGCGACACGGGAACGGGCATGGACAGGGAACAACTGTCCCAGGCGTTTGAGCCTTTTTACTCGACAAAAAGGAAATCGGGCAAAAACATGGGCCTGGGATTGTACTATGTGCGCAAGGTGATGGAAGCCCACAAAGGGAAAGTCACCATCGAAAGTCTGGCGGGCAAAGGCACGACCGTCACCCTCCAATTCAGGCAAGGAAGGAGCCGTCATGGAAAAAATCAAAGTGTTGCTGGTTGAAGACGATGCCGAATGGCAACAGGCGTTGGCCGTGTTTTTTCGCGAACATGACGCGATCGAACTGAGCGCCGTCGTTTCCACGGCGAAAGCCTGCATGGACGTGCTGGAGCGTGAGCGGTTCGATGTCGTTCTGATGGACATCATGCTGGACGATTACCGGACGGGCGGCCTCGACGCAACACTGGAAATCCGCTGCCGTCATCCGGATATCCGGGTCATCATGCTGACCTCCCTCGACAGCGATGACGAGGTGTTCAACGAGGCGTTCATGAACGGGGCATACGAGTACATCTACAAATATGATTTCGATCAGTTGCCGGACGCCATCGTGCGGGCCAAGCAAAATCCCCATTCCAAGTACGGGGACCGGCTCAGGAAACTCGTCTACGAGCAAAAGAGGAGAATGTTGACGCCGACGGATCTGGCGGTGCTGCGGGGATTGGCCCGGTCCATGAGCCTGCGGGAAATCGCCGAACAGCAGTATGTGGGTTTGTCGGCCGTCAAGAAGCAATTGAACCGCCTGTTTCACAAGTTCGGCTGGGCCGGAACGGGCAGGGAACTGGCGGAAAAATGCAAAAAGTGGGGCCTGCTTGACGAGGACGGTCCGGAATGGGCCGGGCTGGAGAAAAAGGCTGAACCTTGATGCAACGTCAGTACGGAAAGACGGGGATGTGAAGAAAACGGGGTGCACCTTGGCGGTGCGGCCCGTTTTGTCTATTTCCGGCAAGCTTCGGCAAACAGGTTCATGAAATGTTCCGCCACGCCGGAAAGCGGTCCGCCCGATGCGCAGATCCATCCGAACCGGGCGACGACATCCTGCATGCCGCCAATGTCCACGGCGGCGATTTCCTGCGAATCCAGCAGACGAAACGGGTAATCGAATCCGATGGTAAAGACGGACGGGGATTGCAGGGCGAAGGCAAGCGCCACCTGGTTTTTGGTTCGGAAGAGCAAATTCAGGCGTCCATGCCGGGCGACGTACTTCTCCAAAAACCGGTCGACGAAGGGCTCGTCGTAGTTGATGAACAGAAACGGTTTCAAATCCTCGGGAGAAGCGAGCTTTTTTCTGGCCAGGGGGCTTTTGGCATTGACGATGACGACGATTTTGCTTTCCAGCACCGGGTTGAAACGGTAATCCGGCGCAAGTTCCGGAACTTCGTTTTCGGGAATGAGGCCGAGGTCAATCTCGTTTTCATGCAAGCACTTGATCACCTCCGCCGACGTCATTTCATTGATTTCAAGCGAGACGGACGGGTACCGTTCCCTGAATTCGAGAATCGTGTTGACCAGCATGGAGATGAGGCCGGGGGCAACGGCGACTCGCAGCTTCTGCCTGATCCATCCCCGGTTCAACTCCGCGATTTCGGCCAGCTCACCGACCTTGCCGACGATATCCGCGGCTTTCTCCGCGATTTTCGCCCCTTCCGGCGTCAGCGAAGCGCCGCTACGGGAACGATAAAAAATTCGGATGCCCAGTTCCTTCTCCAGCTGGGAGACGGCCTGGCTGATGCCGGATTGGGAAATGTGCAGTTTGCGCGCAGCGGCCGCCATCGATCCGCACTTCGCAATTTCCGCCACATAGCGCAATTGTTCGATGTTCATGATCTCACCGCATTTCCATAAGCACCGCTTAAGGATCCTTCAGTTTTTCCTGATTTCCATATTTCGATTATAACGTTATGATGAACGTAATGAAAGCGCATACATGACAGGAAAGGCAGGAATCAGCCGCAATGGAGAAATTTGATGTCATCGTTGTCGGATTCGGGATCGCCGGCGTTTCGGCCGCCATCGAAGCGGTGGATGCCGGCGCCAGGGTGCTGGTGCTGGATCGGGGGCATGGCGGCGGCGCCAGCGGATTGTCGGGCGGTGTCGTCTATGCGGGAGGCGGCACGCGCATCCAGAAGGAAGCCGGGGTGCACGACACGCCGGAAAACATGTTCAACTATTTGCGGCAGGAAGTAAAGGGCATCGTCTCCGACCGGACGCTCATGCGGTTCTGCGAAACGAGTCCGGCGATGATCGAATGGCTCATCGAAAATGGCGCGGAATTCCGCGGCACGGTCTGTCCGTTCAAAACGTCCTACCCGACCGATCCCCATTATCTCTACTATTCCGGAAACGAGAAGGCGTGGCCGTACAACGAGCACGCCGAGCCTGCACCCCGGGGGCACCGTCAGGTCGCCAAAGGATTGAACTCCGGCAAAGAGCTGATGAAGCGGCTCATGGCCACCGCTCTGCGCAAAGGGGTCGTGTTCAAACCGCTCAGCCGCGTCCATGAACTGATTACGGAAAACGGAGCGGTCACCGGCGTTCGCTACAAAACGGTGGCAAGACCCGACCTCGTCGAAAAACACCGGAAACTGACCCAGAAGGGCGGCAAGCTCGGCAACTGGTTCCCGTCTGCCGGCAAGCGCTTCAGCGACCAGGCCGATGCCCTGTGGGCAGCCAACGCGGTGGAAGAGGAGGCCCGGTCAACCGGAGGCGTCATTCTGTCCGCAGGCGGATTCGTTTACAATCCCGAGATGAAAGCCAAATACGCGGGAGGGTACAAGGACATTTCGCCCCTCGGCACCGTCGGGGATGACGGCGGCGGCATCATGCTTGGCGTGTCGGCAGGCGGCGTGACCAATTACATGTCCCACATGACGGGTTGGCGGTTCATCTCCCCGCCGCCGGCGCTGTCGGAAGGGGTGGCCGTCGGGCCGCGGGGAACCCGGATCATCAACGAGGATCTGTACGGCGCCACCTTCACCCACGAAATGGTGACGAACCACGAAGCGCGGGGCTACCTCATTCTCGACTCCCGGCAGTGGAAGAAGGCGAAGGGGCAGCTGAAAACCCACACGCAAATTTTCCAGAAGCTGCAGGCGATGTATTTGTTCGCAATCGGGAACAAGAAAGCCGGTTCCCTGGAACAGTTGGCCCGGATCATCGGCGTCCCTGCGGACGCCATGATGGAAACCATACGCGCCTACAACGACGGGATCAAATCCGGGGCGGGGGACCCGTACCACAAGGCGCCTGACATGAGCAGCCCGATCGAGCAGGGGCCGTTCTACGCCATCGACATTTCGGTGAAAAATTCCCCGTTTTTCCCGACGCCCGGCCTGACCCTCGGCGGATTGATCGTCGATGAAGACACCGGGTTCGTGCTGAAGGAAAACGGCGATACGGTCCAGGGGCTGTACGCGGCGGGCCGCACCGCCGTCGGCATTTGCTCCAACGGATACATCAGCGGGTTGTCCCTGGCGGACGGCGTATTCTCCGGACGGCGGGCCGGCGGGCATGCGGCATTGCAGGCGAAGGCGTAACGGAAAACCGAACAAAGGGAATCGACAGCCGAATGGACAAGAACGCCCGGCAGCGGGAAGCTGAACCGGGCGTTTCGCTGTACGCCCGGCATGGGCGTCATCTCTACGGTGAAAGTCCGGAATGGGGGCTGGCGAGCGCCTACCATTAGCCGAGGGCAAGGGTGTCGGTCGCGAGGCCGAATCTGAAGGAAGCCGGAGGCAA
>Ga0310829_1000942_pt1 | contig 18926 bp, 24 predicted proteins | sample WT_ome_4_FD_202244 | JGI IMG/M metagenome (GOLD analysis project Ga0310829, IMG submission 202244) | Sorghum-adapted microbial communities enriched on wild type (WT) sorghum from Joint BioEnergy Institute, Emeryville, California, United... ... | reverse complement strand
AAATGGATTCCGTATCCGGACCTGTTCATGGACCGGAGCCGTTTCCATTCCGTGGAACGGTACCGCGTCGTCTCCTCGTTCCGCAAGCGAAATCCGCATCTGCGCTTCATCAGCGCACCGCTGGCCAACAAGTGGAAATTGTATCAGCTTCTCGCCCGAAAACCCGCCATCCGGCCCTATTTGCCGCACACGACGCTGTATCGCCGGTTTGACGACCTGCGCCGGGAACTGCTGGTCCGCAAAACGGTTTTCCTGAAGCCGATCAACGGCACGGGCGGCCGGGACATCCTGCGCATCGAACGAATGGCCCCCGGCGTCTACTCCGTCCGCGGGCGCATGAAAAATCGCCGCATCATTCCCGAGCGGCGGGTCAATTTGCTGCAGCTGCGGGAGATCGTGCTGGCCAAAAAACCGGCCAACCGGTACATCATCCAGCAGGCCATCGATCTTCGGCTGAAAAACGGCAGCGTGCACGATTACCGCATGCTCGTCCAGAAAAACGGCAACGGGAAATGGGAAGTGACCGGTTGCGCCGGCCGGGTCGGTCCGGCGGGAAGCGTCACCAGCAACCTGCACGGCGGCGGCCGCGCCGTGCCCATGATGAAACTGCTCACCCTCTGGTTCGGCAACGCCCGGCAAGCCCGAAAAACCGCCGATGAAATTTACGCCTTCGGCATGCTCATGGGCGATACGCTGGAATCGATATTCGGCCGCATGTGCGAATTTGCCCTGGACATCGCGGTGGACCAAAACCGCAACATTTGGCTGCTCGAAGTGAACTCCAAACCGTCCAGACAGGTGTTTTACCGGATCGGCGACAAGGAAGCCTACGCGCGGGCCATCTTCCGTCCCCTGGAATATGCGCGGTGGCTGCACCAACAGCTAATCGCCAAAAGCGAAGTTTCCTGAAACGGAAGACGGCGCATGCCGTCTCCGTCTGGGGTTATCGCCGGCCAACGATCCGGCATCCGGCCCCCTGCCGCTCATGAACGGCAGGGGGTTCGCGCATGAACGGCGGAACACGGGCGCATCCTATGCAGAAGGTGATGGGATGATGAAATGGAGCTCGTTCATCAGCCGCCTGGCCGCCGCGCTTCTGCTCGCGGCCGGATGCATGCTGGCCGTGCCGGACGTTGCCGCGGAAGCCGTCGAAGACGACGTCCATCTGCTGATTGACTTGTCGGAACGCCGGCTGTACGTCATGCTGAACGACACGCCCGTGTACCGGTTTCCCGTTGCCACGGGGCGAAAAACGCGGCCGACGCCGACGGGCACGTTCCGGATCGTCACCAAGGTGGTGAATCCGTATTACCTGCCCAAACAAATTCCCGGCGGCCATCCGGACAATCCCCTCGGCACCCGATGGATGGGACTCAACATCGGAGGCGGCTACAAATACGGCATTCACGGCACCCACAAACCGTATCTGATCGGCCAGCCCGTCAGTTCCGGCTGCATCCGCATGCGAAACAAAGACGTCGAATTTCTGTACCGCCACATCCCGCTTCGGACAACCGTCATCATCACGGATCGCAATTGACGATATGCCGAAAGAGACAGCCGCGGGAACTCCCCGCGGTCTTCCCGTTCAATCGCCCGCCGGCAGGCGCTTGCAACAAGGCTTGCGCCCGAAAGCCTAGAAATATTTTTTCTGCCCCTGCTCCGCCTTGAGAATTTCCACCGCCTCCCGGAACCGCAGCGAATGGATGACTTCCCTTTCGCGCAAAAATTTGAGTCCGTCCTGCAGGTCCACGTCGTCGGTCATGTCGATCAGCCACTGGTAGGTGGCCCTGGCCTTCTCTTCCGCGGCGATGTCTTCATACAGGTCGGCGATCGGATCGCCCTTGGCCTGAATGTAGGCCGACGTCCAGGGAACCCCTTCGGCATTTTGATAAAAGAGGGCGTTGTCGTGGCTGACGTAATGCGGGTCGAGGCCGGCCGCCTTCAACTGTTCCGGAGTCGCATCTTTCGTCAGTTTGTACACCATCGTCGCGATCATCTCGAGATGGGCGAATTCCTCCGTGCCGATATCGGTCAGGAGACCGATCACCTTGTCGGGAATCGTATACCGCTGGTTCAAGTACCGGAGCGCCGCCGACAGTTCACCGTCCGCCCCGCCGTATTGTTCAAGCAGCAACTTGGCCATGCGCGGGTCGCATTTGCTGACGCGAACGGGGTATTGCAGTTTTTTCTCGTAAATCCACATGCGAAGCTTTCCCCTCCCTTGCCTTCCTCAAACCTGCCACGGCCAGGGCGTGTCGTTCCAGTTCCAGGGGCACCGGACGAAACTGTGGCCGAAGTTCATGAGCGGACCGAAGCTTTTTTCGTACTCCTGGGCCAGCAACCAGCGCTGTTGCACCAGATGGTTGTATTGGGCAATGGCCGCTTCGTCGTTCGGGTGGGTGTCCAGGTACAGATTCAACTCCACGAGGGCAAAATCCGTTTCCTGCAGCCGTTGCAAAAGCTCATAGAACCGTTCATCCTTTTTGCCTGTCTGCACGTGTTCCATCCGTCGATCGCTCCTTTGCTCATCCTTTGTCCCCGGCCGGATACGGACTGTACAGCGCCGGCCACAGCGTTCCCCGGCGGAGCGCTTCCGTCAGGGAAAACTGGGGCAGCCGTTCCGGCTGGAACGAAAGAAAAAGGTTCGGCGGGACGACGTACGATTTGACGCGAATCGGCGGACACGGGTCAAACGGGCTGACATACGGACACCAACAGCGAACCTGATCCAACAAACCGGTCTCCTCCTCCGTCGCTGGCGCACGTCAACCATGCGCGTTTGTCATCGTTCCCCTTTACCATATGACCAAAAGCCCAGGAACGGTCCTGGGCTTTCGCACATCTTTCGGTATGCGGTTGGGAGTCGGCGGAGCGGACGGAAAATCAGACGTCTTCCAGCCGGATATGGATTCGGAGCAGGCCCACCCTGCGCATCGCCTGGTAAATGATCAGCACGATGGGGCCGAGGAAGACGCCGATGACGCCGACCAGTTCGAATCCGATCCACAGGCTGATGAGCGTCGAAAGGGGGCTGAGGCCGATGGAGTTGCCGATGATTTTCGGTTCGATCATCTTGCGGAATGCGGTGATGAACAGGAACAGCACGAAGAGTCCGACCGCCAGCAAATAGTTGCCCATGGCCAGACAGATGATCGCCCAGGGGACGAGCACCGAACCGGTGCCGAGAACGGGCAAAATGTCCACGATCATGATCAACAGGGCGATGACGGAAGCATAGTCCACCCGGAGGATGACCAGGCCGAGGAACGCGACCAAATAGGTGAGGCCGCTCAGGATCGCCTGCGCCCGAATGAATCCGAAAATGGACCCGCGCAAGTTGTCCAACACGTCGCTCACTTTCGTCCGGGACGATTCCTCGAAGAAGGAAAGAAACGACTGCTTCATGGAATTCAGTCCGATGGTCATCAAATACAACGCGACGATGAAAATGATGAACAGGATGAACATGTTCGGAACGACGGCGGCCAGATTGAACATGGACCGCGACAGCGAACTGAGCGCGTTGATCAGCGTATCGACGCCCGCGTCGGCCGCGTTCTGGATCGTGACGACCACGTCGGCGGGCAGTTCGTCGAAGGCGGTCTGCGTTTTCTCCAGCAGGTCCTGGACGATCAGGTTGGCCTGCTCGACAAACTTCGGCAAATTCCTCAGAAACGCCATCACTTCCGAGTAAATTTTGACCATGATCAGGAAAAACAGGCCGACGACGACCAGGGTAAACAAGGTGCTGGCCGTGACGGCCGCCACCACGCGGTTCATTTTCAATTTTCGCATCATCAACTGGACGAGGGGTTCCAGAAACAGCGCCACCAAAAGCGCCAACATGAACGGCAAGCCGGCGGTGAACATCAAATACAAAACCGCAAGCCCGACGATGATGACAAATACCGTCTTCAATGACATCTGCAGCACTCCATTCGGTTAGTCTGCCGCCGCGCGCCGCACCGTGAAATCGGTCGAAGGATAATACATTTGGGCAACCAGAAGGTTCGGTCCGCAACATTTTGCGTTCGGGCAGTAACAATTGACCGAGCGGCACAACGGATGATTCAACCACCGTTCGAACACGTCGTCGAGCCGGTCCGCGGCGATATTGCCGAGGGGCGGAACGGATGCGAAATCCGTCACGTAAACATCGCCGGTAAACAGGTTGACATTGAGCCGGTTTCGACCGTCGGGATCGTTGCGGACGGTGACGTTGTCCGCAGCCGCCAGGCGGTCGAGGAGTGCCTGGTCCCGCGGATCCGCGCTGCAACGGAAGAACGGCAAGGTGCCGAACAACAACCAGACCGCGGGGTCTCGAACGTCGAGCAATTCGCCGATCGCTTCCCGCAGCTCATCCAGCGAGAGCACCGGCAGCCGCTCGGCATAATCGCTCTGGTACATCGGATGGACTTCGTGCCGGACACATCCCATCTCCGCGATCATGTTGTGGATTTTCCCGATATGCGGCCGGGTGCGCGTGTTCAGCATCGATTCGGCGGAAACGAGCAACCCGCCTTCGCTCAGTTTCCTCGCATTGTCCATCATTCGTTCATACAGACGGGCGGCGGTTTCGGGCGAAGCCGGCCGGTCCGCCTTGGCAAATCCGATCCGGTGAAAATCGTCCGCGCCGGTGTAGTTGAAGGAAATATGCATGACGTCCAGATGGGGCGCGATGCGCTCATATCGGCCATAATCCAGGGTCAGATTGGAATTGAGCTGCGACTTGACGCCCCGGGATCGGGCGTATCGCAACAGGGGGATGATCCAGTTGTCGACGGTGTCTTCCAAGAGCGTCGGTTCTCCGCCGGTGATGCTGATCGTCTCCAGATGCTCCACTTCGTCCAGGCGGGCGAGCAGTTCGGCAAGCGGACGCTTTTCGCCTTCCCGCATGACCAGCGTATGGCCGACCGCGCAATGTTCGCATCGCATGTTGCACATGTTCGACACGGTCACCTCGACGCTGGTGAGCACGTGGCGGCCAAAGCGCCGCCGGGAATGGAGCGGATCCCACGGGTCATATTCGGGTGAGATCCCCAAGGACGGGGCGTTTCCCGCCAAACGGAACGACATAGGGCTTCCTCCTGCTGTTGGTCTACGCATCATTGTATCCGATGATGACGGCCTAGTCCATTTCATTGTATTCCACAATCATGATCGACAGCTGTTTGGTCAAATCCACTTCGTACGGATCGTTGAGCGGTTCTCCATGCTCATTTTCCAGCACGCGGATGATCGGCCGCACCGGGCTCGATGCGTTGATGTCCACCACGACGCCGATTTCTCCGGTGCTGATGCGGACGGTTGCGCCGAGCGGATACGCGGCCACCTTGTCCCGGAACAATTCGACCATCCTCATGTTGTACAGGGTGCCCGCCCCGGTGTACAACACTTCCAAAGCCTGGTGCGGCAGCAAGGTCGGCCGGTACACCCGATGGGTGGTCATGGCGTCGTAGGAGTCGGTCAACCCGATCCACTGGGCGAATTCGTGGATTTCATCCCCTTTGAGCCCCCGCGGATATCCGCTTCCGTCGAGCCGTTCATGGTGCTGAAGGGCGCAGTGGGCCGCCAGGAGGGGGATGTTCGGTTCATCCTTCAACATTTGAAATCCGTACTCCGTGTGGGTTTTGATCGTTTCCCACTCCAGTTCGGTCAACGGCCCTTTTTTGTTCAGGAGCTCCAGGGGAATTTTCGTTTTTCCGATGTCGTGCAACAGGGCGCCGAGCCCGAGCACCGTGAGCGTATCCCGGTCGTACCCGGCGTGCATGCCGAGGAGGCAGCTGTAGATGCAGACGTTGACGGAATGGTGGTACAGGTAATGATCGGTCAGGTTCATGTCCATGAGCATGATCATCGCATCCTTGTTGCTGCTCAGGTCATCGATGATCATGGACAACACGGCTTTGAATTCCTTGGCCAGCATGCCGGGGGTCGTTTTCCGGTTCGTCTCGCCCATGATCCGCCGGAAGGAATTGCGGACTTGCGCCACGGCCTTCTGGCGGGTTTCCGGGGAGACGAGTTCGGGAACGATCAAATCGTCCGTCCGCGCATCGGATATGTACAAATAGGAAATGCCGTGATCCCGCAGCCGGCCGATCAAATGGTCGGTCAATTCCACGCCGGTGCCAAGCAGCACCAGCCCTTCTTCATTGAAAATCGGTCTGGCCAAACACATGCCCGACCGGCATTTGGAAATCGGAAGCAAACGCATGAATTCCTGCACCGTCCTGCCTCTTGTAGTCAAAGTTCCCGCATGCCCCAAGCTAATCGTAACGGAACAGGACGGCTGCGGCAACAAAAAATGATTCGCCGTTCACACGGGAATGAAACGGCGCATCTTGCCGAGCCGGACCGCCCGGCGGTCCGACAGCTGCCTGCGCAGCACGTCGCGAAGAAACTCGGGCAAGTAAAACGTCAATTCCGGTCCCTTGCCCAATGTCGGGTAACCGACGCCGAAGGTGAACATGTCGATGGTGCCAACCCGGTAGCGGCGGTCCGGTTCCAGCGGCCGCCCGCCGACGCGGACTTCCACGATGCGGTGATAGGCTTCACCCGAAGCGTCATACCGGATCGTCATGCCGCTGGCACACAGCGTGCCGAGCACGTTCCCCCGAAAACCGTAACCGCGGATTTCCATCCGGGCATGGCCTTCCACAAGGGATTGTTCCAGCGCCTCGAGAATGTCTCTGCCGGAGAGAAGCAAGCTGCACGGATTGATCGGCGACGGGCACACGGAGAGCAAATCGTATTCCGTTCGCGTTCCGCCGTCCAGTCCGCCCAACAGTTGACCTCCGTTAACGAGACCGATTTCCGCCCCGGTCCATTGCCTCAGTCCGTCCGCCAGCACGTTGCCCAGATCCGACTCGGCCAGGGGATCATGGGGGATCGGCTCGGACAACACCGCAGCCGGTCGATCGAGGGCGTGAAGGCTGATCCGGCGGACGTGTTCGATCAGACCGGCGACTTCGGCATCATCCGTTTCCTCCGTCACACCGATCGCATAGCCGTCCATCGCAACCGGCCTCCCGACTCCTTCCGAAAACTCGAACTCCATCACGCCGAGATGGGTGCCGAGCTTGCCGGCACAACCGATCAGCGTGTTTCCCGACCGCTCCGCCTTTTCCAGCAAATGATGGGTATGGCCGCCGACGATGCAGTCGATGTCCGGCACTTTCTCCGCCAGTTCCCGGTCAAACCGGAGGCCGACGTGGGAAAGGACGACGAGGAGATCCGTCTGCCCGCGCAATTCCCGGACCGCCGTCTCCACGGCGACAAACGGATCTTCCGCATGCCACCCGAGCGGTGCATAGAAATCGTTGTACGATGCGGTGACGCCGATCAGTCCGATCTTCCGCCCGCCTTTGTCCAAGATGAGCGTCGGTTTCAACCAGGAAGGCCGTACACCGGAACGATCGGTCAAATTGGTGCAAAGGACGGAGAAGGACGACCCGGCGAAAGCCCGCTCCAGCTGCGGTCGGGTGAACGTGAGCCCTTCGTTGTTGCCGGGCAAAAACACCTCGCAGCCGGTCGCGTTCAGCACCGCCACGTTGGCTTCTCCCGCGGTTCCTTCCGTTTCCCCGCGCATGCGGTCCATGTGATCGCCGCAATCGACGATCAACAATTCATCCCGTGCATGCGCGGCGCGAAAACGGCGGATGGCGGCGGCAAGTTTCGGCATGTTTTCAAAACAGCTGTGCACATCGTTGGTGTGCAGCAAAATGAGTCGATTCGTCGTACGCGTCAAGCAGAACTCCCCCCGGTTCTCCATGAACTCAGGCCCACAGGCCCATTATACAACAACCGCGGTGCTTGCATCAGACCGCAATGCATCCGGTTTTATGTATTGTCAATTTCTTTGACATGTTGCTATTATACTAATAAGTGGAAAGCCAGCATGGGCAAGGAGGCATATAGGTGAGGGTTCAAATCGAATACTTGCAGGCCGGCGACCGATTGCTGGAAGACGTATTCAATCCGACTGGCCTGTTTGTCATGCCCAAACACAGAATCCTGACGGAAGACGATATCGAGAAACTTCGGATGCATCGCATCGACAGCGTGGACATCGCCTCGCGGAGCCCGTCGGGGTTCGAAAGCGGGTCAAATCCCCAGATCAGGGCCATTGTCATGGAAGCAGGGCCGAGATTTGAAAGCGCCGTCAAAGGGATCAAAGACTATTACTTTCGTGTCAACGAAGACGGCATCATCGAAGAAGAAAGCCTTGACCGGCATTTCGAACCGCTGATCGACAACCTGCGCAAGGAATCGGACTTTGTCAGCCTGTTGTTGCTGCTCAACACGCAGGATGATTACACGTACCAGCACAGCGTCCAGGTCGGCATGATTTCATACACGCTCGCCCGCTGGCTCGGCATGAGCGAGGAGGAGGCCCGCAAAATCGCGAAGGCCGGATATCTCCATGACATCGGCAAAAGCAAAATCGACCCGAACATCCTGAACAAACCGGCCAGCCTCACGCCCAAAGAATTTGAATTGGTGAAACAACACACCGTGTACGGCCATCAAATTTTGACCCGGTCGATGCCCGACCATCCCGAGTTCAGCCTCGTCGCCATGCAGCATCACGAGCGGCTTGACGGATCCGGATACCCCCTCGGATTGAAAGGGAGCGACATTCACGTGTATTCCCGGATCGTATCGGTGGCTGACATTTACAGCGCCATGATCTCTCCCCGGGCCTACCGGCGCAAGCGGGATTTGATCTACGTGCTGAGAGAATTGCATGATCTCAGCTTCTCCCAATTGGATCCCGTCATCGTCCAGACGTTCATCCGAAACATGATTCCCAATTTCATCGGCAAACGGGTGTTATTCAAAGACGGACAGATGGGCACCATCGTCATGAACAATCCGCACGATCCGTTCCGGCCGCTCGTTCGCATCATGAACGAGTTCGTCGATCTGTCCAAGCGGCAAGATCTTGTCATCGAAACCGTTTTTGTCTGATGGAAAATCGCCGGCAGCGGATTCGCCTGCAACACGACACCATCCAATGCGCATGCAAAAACCGGCTTTGCGAGAACCTGCTTCCGCAAAGCCGGTTTTCTCCGTCCATCAATAGACGACCCTTCGGGCGGACAAATACGTTTTTTTCCAAAACGCCTTGTTGATGTCTGTCACCTGTACGCCGTCCTTGGGCTTGTTCGAGGAATGGATCATTTTTCCGTTCCCGATGTAGATGCCCACGTGGCCGACGATATCGTTCGATTTGTACCGGCCCGGCAAATAGAAGAACAGCAAATCCCCCTTGCGCAGTTCCGTCCGCTTGACCGGCTGGCCTACGGTGGCCTGTTTGCGGCTCGACCGCGGCAGTTCCACGCCGTATTTGCCGTACACGTATTGGACGAAGGAAGAACAATCGAACACCTTGGATTGCGGATACGGTTTGGCGCCGAACACGTAGGGAACGCCGATATATTGATGGGCTGTTTTGATCAGCGCATTGACGTCGATGTTTTTCAGCTCGGCGTCGACGGGAATGTCCGCGGGCTTGCCGGCATCATCCTCCGGCCTTCCGGAAGATTCCTTCGCCCCGGACGGATTGGTGTACGGATCGTAAGGATCGTCCTTGAAATCCGGCAAACCGGCATCGTCGGCAGGTTCTTCCTGCGGTTTCAGGCGCAGCGATTCCCCGTCCAGTTCATAGTCGAACACGCCGTCAAACAGCTTCCTGACCGTATCCAGCGGGGCATACAATTCTCCGTTCATGCTGACCGCCGGCTTGTCCAACCGGACGGGATCACCGTAACGGGTCGCTTCCGCGGATCCGGCCTTCAGTTCGAATGCCACATCGTTGTCGCCGATCCGGAACGTGCCCGTCTCCGGATCGAAATTCGTTTTGAAATCCAGTTTTTTGGCCAAATCTTGGACCGGCACGTACAGTTCGCCGTCTTTGCGGGACAACCGGATGATGCCGTCCTGCTCCCTGCCATCGTCTTTGTTGCCGGCGCCATCCGTCAACTGCCGGAGGCCGGCACCGCGCATGCGAAACTTCCGGCCTTCGTCATCCCGTGCCTGGGAATGGATGCCCGTATCGCCGCCGGCGCCGTCCCGCTCCGTGTCGTGAGCGGCGGTGTTGCCGCCATTCGCGCAACCGGCGAATGCGGCGATCACCATGCAAAGCACGAGGAATGCCGCCATCCGCCCGGACCGTTTCCATCGTTCGCCTTTGCCGCTCGGCTTTCCATTCATGCTGTCCATCTCCTTTTTGTCTGCCGCATGGAATCAGGGGGCAATGATGTGCGATGAACGTTCCCGTGTTTGTAGGTTGGGCGGAAAATGTGAAAATATGCGAAGCCGTGATACAATGGAAACATCCGTTCATGATCGGGAGGAATGGAACCATGGAACGCGAATCGGCCGCGAACCCCTTTGAAGCGGTCCCGCCGGTGCCCGGACCTGCGTTGGAACGACCGGGCAATCCGACGCACGGTCCGAGCCAGGCGGCACTCGTCCTGGGCATTCTTGCCCTGGTCGGCAACGTGCTGCTCATCTTTGTGTTTTTTGGCGTCATTTTCGGCATCATTGCCGTCTTCATGGGCGCACTCAACCTGCACCGGCATCCTTACGCGAAGGCCGGCCTCATCCTCGGCCTCCTCTCCTTCGTGCCGCCGGCGGCCTACCTGTTTGCCTTCGTCACCGTCATGGTTGCGGATCCGGTCTTGTTGCGCTGAGCCGCGCCTGCGCCCTGAGCGCCACGGCCAGCACGCGCCAGCCTTCCGCCGTTAGCACCGGCTCATGGATCAGCCCGTTCAGGTCGGCGCTGCCGAATTCCGCCGTGAACCATGCGGGGGCCGGAACGAGCTTCAGGCGCGCTTCCAGCTCCCCGACTTTCTTGATCAATTCCGTTTGTGACTCCTGCACACCGTGAACCTCCCCGTCGAATTTCTCCAGGCCATGGGCGTCCATGATCGCTTTCAGCTTTTCCGCGTAGCGGGGGTCGGTGGCGTACCCGCAAGCCTGGAGCATGTCCGCCTGTTCCCGCGGCGTACCGGCCGCCCTCACCCGCGCATACCGGCTGCCTGCAAACAGCAAGTCCTGGTCGCGGAAGCAATCCTCGATCGTCCGGTAGGCGCGCCAATTGGCAGTCGTGTCGATGCGCTGGCCGTTGATCACTTCCCACGTTCCGGTCCGCACGCTCGACCCGTCCCAGTACGCGTTCGGTTTTCCTGTACCTACCTTCAATCCGACAAGGTTGTTCCAGGGGTGGATTTTCCATCCCGTTTCATGGGCCGCCTGGGCGATCCGCAGGGAAGGGAAAATCGGAGAACCTTCCTGACGAAGCTTGACCGCGATCGGGGCAATGCGGGCGATGAATTCCACCGGCTTCACTCTTTTTTTCCTCCCCCGTTTCCGTTTTTGCAATCGACGCTGGCTTCCGCCAAAATGTAGGTGATCACGGCGCCAACCGATGTGACGAGCGCGGTGACCTTCACGACGGTGTCTTCCCCGGCGCCGGCCAGCACGAGGATGCTGGTTACCACCCCGGCCGCCAATGCCCAAAACTTCCGGCTGCTCAACTTTCTTCTCCAGTCGATCATGGGACAAACGCCTCCCTTCGGCCGAATGTTGCCCGCTGCACCCGACTGACGCATTGTCCGATCCAGGTCCGTCTTCCCCGCCGATTCGGCGGCGACCCTTGTCAACCTTGTCTCATACAACTTACGCAAGTCCGCGATGTTTTGTCCTCCGCCGCCATCCAACCTTGTCGGGGGATTTTCCTGTTCCCTTCCCAAACGCAGACGGCAGGTGCATGCCGGAAAAAACAAAAAAAGAACCCGCAGAAAAGATCTGCGGATTCGATGAGGGCCTGTACCCGACCCTTGTTATGCGGCAGATTCCGTCAACCGATCGAACCTTCCATTTCGAATTTGATTATTTCTACCTAACATATCGTTTCATGGCTATTCGAAAAGCCCGTAAAATCGGGCTTTCTTTGTTTTCCACTCTTCATACCACATCATAGTTTTTCAATTTTTTGTGGGCAAATTGTGGGCAAGAAGAAATAATCCCCCGAGCGGTGCTTCCGCATACGGGGGATTGTGCTGGTGCTTCCAGACGACCGTAATATACCATGTATTTCCACGGCAAGTCAACCCCGCTTCTTCGCCGTCATATTGTTTTGGCTACCGACGGTGGCGTATATGCTCATTTTCAGGAGACCCCGGTGACGGGGTTTTTGTTTTCTCCATCCATCTGATCCGATCGATGTAGAGCTCCTCATACCCCGGCACCGGGCGGCCGCACCGCTGGCACACAAACACCCTCGGTTCTTCTCGGCTCCAGCGTGGGCGCATGAGGGCTTTGCAATTGCACGATTCGACGAACAGACTCATGCTGATCTCACCACCGGCTGCACGGCCAGAATGTTTTCCACCCGGAAAGTGCGCGGCACTCCGGACGTGGTGCAGTACGCACGAACGATGCCGTTATGGACCGAATGGACACGGATGCGGCGTTGGGTGAAGTTGCCCGATTTGTCGAGATAGATGATGTCCACGGTGCGGCCGGTGTACTTTTCCATGGCGAACACTCCCGAACGAACGTTTATAATCACATTATACGAATACATGTTCGGTATTCAAGTGATGGTTGTTGACATGTATCGCCAATCTAAGATTTTTCGTGTAAAATGTTTACAACCAACTAGGTAAGCGGCTTAGTATAAACACGAGGTGAGTTTTTTGAGCGAAGTTAATAGCAAAGTTTCTGAACTAAAGAACGGACTTCTCGCCAAAAGTATTGAGGCGTTCATGCTGGCCATCGAAGTGTATAATAAACCAACGATTCGATATAGAGTCGAGGGATTTAGTTTTTTTATTTGTAACTCATGGGAACTCATGCTAAAAGCTCACTTAATCAACACTAAAGGCGAAAGAAGCATCTATTATAAAGACAATCCCGATAGAACAATATCATTAGAGAATTGTATTAGGGTAGTTTTTACCAACGATAAAGACCCTCTGCGACTAAACCTAGAAAAGATTGTTCAACTGAGAAATACAAGCACGCATTTTATTACCACTGAGTATGAGATGGTATACGTCCCGCTATTTCAGGCATGTGTTCTCAACTTCACAAATAAAATTTTGGAATTTCATGGTGTAGATATGACTGATTATGTGCCACAAAATTTCTTGACGCTTAAAGTATCAATGGAAGCAATCGACAACGCAAAAATTATCGCGAAATACCCAGAAGAAATAGCCAAAAAGCTAATTGCAACAAACGAAGAAATTGAAAGTCTGGCGGCTACAAAAAACCAGAATTTCGCGATTGTGATTGAGCATCACCATTTTATCGTTAAAGATAAAAAACAGGCCACATCTTTAGTCGCAATCGATAGCTCTGCTGATACTAAGGTAAAACTGATTAAAGAATTAAAAGATCCTAAAACAACTCACCCGTATACTACCAAAAGTGCAATTGAAATAATTAAAGATAGATTAGAAAAACTAGGCCTCGGAACCTACTTCAATAAATATGTTTTCCAGTTGTTTGTAGAATACTACTCTTTAAAGGGAAATCCACGGTTCCATTATTCTTATAATGTTGGAGCAACAGTATTTCATTCGTACTCACAACAGGCTATTGATATGATTATTAGCGAGATTAGAAATGATCCGGAAAACATTGTCGACAATATCAAAGCATCTTTAAAAAACAAAAAGGACGGCAACTAGCCCAGTTTGGCCAGTTTCGTCCTTTTTGCTGAGATAACCCCAGGGGCAAAGGAATTCTCAACACTTAAAAGTGTCTACTCCCATTCGGGAACCCAGCCTTATCCTTCGCGAGTTATCCTGTTGAAAGTATTATACATTATGATGCTTTTTATGCCAATATGAATATTGGCCCATTTTTCAACACACCACCTGCTCGATCTCACATGTTGGTTTCTTCATACTTTCTGAGCTCTGAGTGCAATGGCCAGCACGCGCCAGCCCTCCGCCGTAAATCTCGGTTCGTGGATCAGGCCGCCCAGGTCGTCGCTGCCAAATTCTTTCACGAACCACTGAGGGGCCGGGACACGCTCCTGCGCCTTTTCCAAAGCGGCGATGCGCTTCTCCACTGGATCCCCCTCCTGCTTCATTTTGTATCGGACCAGATTCACAAAAGCCGTCCACCCGGTCCAACGGCCGCCGTCGTACATGAGCCGCGGGCAAATCTTCCCGGACCAGTCCCAGTGTCGCCGGAGCCGATCCACACCCCAGCCGCGCTCCGCGAGCATCCGGGCGACGAGGGCTGCTGCGTTGTCCAGCGTCTTGGCGTAGTCTCCACTCTCGCATATCTCGATGCTGATACTCGTCCGATTGCCGGGTCCGGTACCTCCGTCACCGGCGTGCCAGGCGACCTCATCGAGTGGGAGACACTCGATCGCCTCACGCTCATCCACAACGATGTGGAATGAGGCTTGCCGGGTGTTCGATACGTTGGTCAGCCAATTCCGCTCATTTCGCGCCGTGCTGGACGGGTTTCCGGTGTTGTGGACGGTGATATATTTGGCCGTCATGGCCAGACCAGGGCGCCGGTCATGCGGCGTGCTCCTTGGGATGTGGTCGACGGTGTAGTTCATTTCGCCTCACTCTTCCCGCGCAGGACTTCCACTGCCTGTTGCAGTACCGGCGGAATCGGCACGCCGATCCGGCCAGCGTTTTCGATCATGCTCAAAAGTTCGTTGGCGAGGAAAAAGAAAATGGCCGCATCCCGGAAGAGGTGGGCGTCGCCAAGTGCGCGATCCACCAGATGCGCGGCGGCCACGATGATGAATATGCCGACCTTCTTGGCGATGCCCCATGCGCCGACTTCCGAATTCAGCTTTCCCTCTTTCGCGGCCGCAGCAAAACCGGTTACATAATCAATGACGACAAAGGTAAGCAGAATGGTAAGCAACGACGACCACCCCCCAAACAAAAATGAGGCGGTCGCGCCGCCTACGGCAATGATGGATTTGAACAGGTTGTCCATCCCCTGCACTCCTTTACGATCAAAATAAAAACCGCCTCATTCGGCGGCGTACTCCTGTCCCGTGATGTCCTCATATTGCTCCGGCGTGATCTTCCCGGCCTGCACGAATACCGCGACGGCCTCCTCGTCATATCGGCCAGCCTCAAAGTGCCGCTTCACAATCTGAAACCAGTTCACCTATACCACCCCCTCGGACACAAGAAGAAGGAGAAGATCAGCCTGTTCCTGTTCAACCTGGTCAAGCCTGAGCTGGGTTTGTACCAGTTCGAGCGCGAGCAAGGCGTTTTCTTCTTCGAGGAGGGATAGGGGGTCGGGTTCAGGTTCGGGCGTCGGCAAGGCTACAAGCTCATACTGCCCCTCGCTGATCCTTCGAACCACATATCCGGCAGGTACATTTTGAATGATTTCAGGAACTTCGGAAACAAGATCATATGCCGTCCCCAACTCGTTCATTTCGTCAAAATCCGGGTTTAAATGGTATCCTTGCACATATGATCCGTTGTGAATAATTGCTATCAATTAAACTCACCAACCTTAGCTATATATGACGTCATAATAAATTTTTATATTGCGAACATAAGCCGTCGTGTCTGTGTTTCCTCGTATGAAAAAGTACACAGGTTGAAGTGAATAAATTGAAATGCTGTCACTAAATGAAGAATAATTAGAACTATTAATGTTTCCACCGATTTGTAATAGAGGAGATGGAGTGACAGAAAGAACGGTTCCTTCTGGTGTGAGATAATCAAAAGATTCATTTTTTCTTGAGAAGCTCGAAATGCTGGAATTAAAAACATAAAAATAACTAGAAGCGTCGCCTTCTCTTTTTGCTTCGAAAGATACTTTTATTTCGCCAGTTGCCTCCGGAATAAATTTTGCCGCCAGAACATATTGAAGTCCACCGTTTGAGACCCGTTCTGTCGGAAAAGATTTCCTCTCTGTATTACTTACCACAGATACTTTATTCGCGGACACCGGCCTCCACGTCCCTCCGTCGTTGTATTCGAGCGAGCCGCTATTCAATCGAAATTTCAGATTGTTTAACAGCCGCGTATCGACATATTGCTTCGTACTCAGCGGCGTCATATAGACGTTGTTCGCTGACCCGGCCTCCGCCTGCGCCTGCGATGCGATGCCATAGTTTTGCACGTTGCCGAGGCCGACTTGTGCTTTTGTGACGGCGTGGGGGTTGTCGGTGCGGGCGATATGGGCGTGTGCGTCCACAAGCCCTTGCTCGATCTTGTTCATGTTCGGTGCGCTCACAGGAGTCCCAGGCTCGTAGACTGTACCCGGTGCCGGGGTCAGCGTGATTGTCCCGTCTCCGTTGTCCTGGATCGTGTACGTCCTGGGATGCTCCACTACCCTATCTTTCCACGTCGTCGGTGTGTATGCCATCAGTAAATTTCACCGTCCTCACCGGCATAAAAGGTGCCGCAGTATTTGAGGTGATCGAACGCTTTTGTGATTAGCCGAAAAAGGAGATCTACGTCGATCTCCAACCGGTTTGCATCGTTGTAGTCAAAAGACTGGCCTGATTGCCAATCCGTCTTTGGCTCGATCCAGCCGCCGGGCTCGAAAAAAAGATCAGCCAGCATCTGCAGATTGCCCTCGATCCGGTTCATACTGTCGAAAAACTCAAACCAAGTCTTGTCCCGGTCGGTGACGACGGTGATCACGACTGGTTGACCACGGTATTCGGTGAGCAGAGCTGCGACTGTTTTTGCGTTGGATTCTACCGCGTTGAGATCGAAAAAGTTATAACGGTCACTGGCTGTCCATTCCCGACGCGGATAGACATAGAGCGGCTCCCCGTCGAAAATGTCCGTCCAGACATCCTCCATGGGACCATCACCGTCGAATGCTTCGTCACCGTCCAGCGCTATGTCAAGATCGACGAGCTTGTTGGCAAGCCAAAACGCTTCGTATTCTCGCAACGCTACCACCGCCTTTTTTCGCAATAAAAAAGAGTCCTCAAAGGACTCTTAGAAGTATTTCCGATATAGTTCGCGTCGACGTTCACCGCTCAATTGAGCATAGATTCTTGTTGTATCCATCTTCGCATGGCCAAGAAAGGATTGTATAACCTCGAGAGGAGCGCCGTTGTTAAGCAAGTGTGTCGCATATGAGTGTCTTAGACAGTGCGGGAAAACATTGACCTCAATGCCTGCTCGTTTGGCGATACGCTTGATGATGTATCGCATCTGAGCGATCGACATCCTCCTCGGAGCTCTCTCGGTCACAAACAGGGCGATGTCCGAGTCTCGTCTACTCCGGAGATATCGCCTGAGCAGGATTGCGCACCTGGTCGAAAAATACACCTCGCGCTCTTTGTCGCCCTTGCCTCGGACGATTATGCTGCGACTCTCCCAGTCGATAGAGTTGCGGTTGAGTTGCACGATCTCACCGATTCGGCATCCTGTTGTGTAAAATATCTCTACCAGTGCCCCTTCGAGCGGAGATGATGCAGCTACTCGCAGCTCCTCGATCACATCCTCCGACAACGCCTTTGGGATTCGGTGCCCCTGCTTCGGTTCCTTAAGCTTCGCGGCTGGATTGTGTTGTGTCAGTCCTTCATCATGTGCGTACCGGAAGAACGATTTGAGGAAACGCACTCGATGACCGATGCTCGCTGGCTTAAGGTGCAGTGTCGATTCGGCAAGATATCCTTTCAGCGACTCGTAGGTGATAGTTTGCACATCTACATCGCCGATATGCCGGATGAGAAGTTTCGACTGGAGATGATAGGCTCTAAGGGTATGCGAAGAATACCCCTCTAGCCTCTTGTCCGCCTCGTAGGCAGACCAAAGAGAGGAAAGATTCATGATATGACCAACTCCTTGGCATTGGTTTTTGCCCTTGGATAGTGGAAACAGGCAAGCGCCCAAGGTGCGCCTTTCATCCGAGTGATCAGTTCGGACTAGCCTGCATCCACCATTATATCATGGTCTTCCTCATTCTTCCATATTCGAACTTCGTTAGTTCAATAAGGATCAAGCTTCCTCCGGTTCTTCATCCGGCGTAATCGCGGCGACGATTTCATGAAAATCGCCTTCCGTGATCCACCCTTTAGAGAGGTAATTGGCCGCATATATGCCAACCTGGGCATCTGTAAACGCGCCTTGTTCAAATCCTTGGGTCAGTTTCGATTTCAGAAAATCTGCGAGTACAAACATATCACGACCCTCCAATCGATGCGATGGCGTTCTCCAACTCGCGTATTTTCGCCAAATACATTTGCATGAAGTATTTAGCATTGAATAAATTGCGCGCTCCTTTGAACCACGCGTCGGAGAATTGTCCGAGCAGCTCATCCATTTGCTCGCGCGACGGTTCTCTCCCTGCCCCGAAAAGCGCCGTGAGATCGAGGCACATCACCCGTCTGATCCGCACAGGATCAGACGATACATCCCCTGTCCGGCTCGAATCGAGGATTCTAATCGCCATTGACCCCGTTCCGACAAGCGAAAGCTTCTCCCAATCGCCGCTGCCGCTATGACGCTTCGAGTTTTCAGTGTTTCCAATCCGTATGCCGTCTGCGCTGCTGCTTGATTTCATCTCAACTGCGAGGTATTTAACATTGCCCGCCGGCGATGTCGTATTACGATAAACTTTATGGGGGCCGGTGGCTCCCATATTCGTGATGATCAACTCGTTGTTTTCCACATTAGCGACCAGACCGGACACGAAAGTCCAGCCTGATGTGCCATTCGAAAAATCGGGGTTGGGTATGATGTTTCTCGCCAAAAATCTAGATGCTCGAAATGCTTCTTCGGCCAAGATGCTCATTGGTCACACCTCCCACCAGTTCGTCCCATCCGACCGCCAAATTTCCTGTGTCTGCACGGCCATATATATCGCCCCGATAGGTACCGCACTGGCGGCGGGTCGTTCGTTCACGGTCGGCCCGTAATGTTCCATATTACTCCCCGTTAGTT
>Ga0310829_1000940_pt1 | contig 18947 bp, 15 predicted proteins | sample WT_ome_4_FD_202244 | JGI IMG/M metagenome (GOLD analysis project Ga0310829, IMG submission 202244) | Sorghum-adapted microbial communities enriched on wild type (WT) sorghum from Joint BioEnergy Institute, Emeryville, California, United... ... | reverse complement strand
TGGGCGAAGTGGAGAAGGCCTATCTCGCAGCCCGGGGCTTGACTTTCGACTCGGTGCCGGCGGAAGGCGAAACCGTCTATTTGCGGGAAAATTCCAACATCAGCACGGGCGGCGACAGCATCGACTGCACGGACGACATGCCGGATTATTACAAGCAAATGGCAGCCAAGGCGGCGCAGGCCGTCGGCGCGCGCATTTGCGGCGCGGACCTGATCGTGCCGGACCTCAGCCGCGTTCCCGGCGACTACTGCGTGATCGAATTGAATTTCAATCCGGCTCTGCACATCCATGATTACCCGTACAAGGGGAAAAATCGGGAAGTGGAGAAGAAGGTGCTCGATTTGCTCGGTCTGCATTGAGCTGCCGCCACGACAGCGCAGCAAGCGGGGGAAGACGCCCGCACGCTCCGCCGGCAAGGATGGCGAAACATCCCCAAAAGCCCGCTCCGGAAGAGCGGGCTTTGTTCGTTCCCGAAATCGGCACACTTCCAGGCGATGCATGACGAATTTTGACATAGCCATGACGGATGTCACATTTTTTTCGGACGGAGCTGTCAATTTGCGGGACAATGTTCGACAATTTCGGTATAATGATCGCTAGGGAGGCATGAAAACCGGGAGTAAAGGAGCAAGATCCATGAGCATAGCCAAGAAGATTGCGATCGGTTGTCTTGCCGTATCAGTGACGACATACGGGACAAGCGCCTTTTTCATTTTCGTATTGCAGCCGCATTTCGAACATCTGATCTCTGCAAGCGCTTTTACGCTGCTCACGATCGCCGCCGGCATTTTCTGGACCGTCCTGCTCGGCTGGCTGTCGGCAAGATGGTTCATTCGCCCCCTGTTGGAGGTGTCCCGCGCAGCGGGCAATGTGGCATCCGGCAACCTGGCCGTCGAAGTGAATCCCCACCGGTCACAGGACGAAATCGGTCAACTGGTCAACGGATTTCGGGAAATGCTGGGCAATCTGAAAACGATGATCCGGGGCATTGCCAAAAACTCCGACGTGACGAACCAGAGCGTGGAGGAGCTTTCCCAGGCCATCTTGAACGCCGCGCATCAGATTGAACGCATTTCCATCGTCTCTTCCGACATCCGCAGTTTGACCGAAGAGCAGGATGAACGGACGAGACAAATTCTCGATTCCTTCACGTCCATCCGTGATTCGATGGAGTCCATCAAGGGGAAATCGGCGGATACGCAAGCGTTGTCCGAATCGATGATGGCCTCGATCCGCAGCGCCATCGAAGAAATCGTGAAGCTGATCGAGGGCATGCGGCGCCTGGTGGAAGAAACCCGCGAATCCGCGGAACATGTCCTGCAACTCCGGGACAAGGCGGAGAAAATCACCGAATTTTCCGATGTGGTCGGACAGATTGCCAACCAGACCCACCTTCTTGCGCTCAACGCCTCCATCGAAGCGGCCCATGCCGGCGAACTCGGCCGCGGGTTTCAGGTGGTCGCGGGAGAAATCCGCAAGCTGTCCGAGGAAAGCAACCAGGCGGTTGCGGAGATCCAGACGCTGATCACGGAAATCCAGCGGGAAATCCATTCCGTCGTTCATCGCATCCGCGACCAGGCGGAAGTGGGCGAATCGGAATTCCGGCGCACGGAATCGGTAACGGAAAACATTCGCGGCGTGGAGCAGTCGACGGCCAGCGTCTCCGACGCCGTCCATCAGGTGCGCGAGATGATCGAAATGCAGGCGGAAATTTTCCAGGCGACCGTGCAACAAATCGGCGACATCGCCGACATGGCCGGACGCATCTCGCAGCATACGTCCGAAGTGTCCGCTTCGACGCAGGAACAGACCGCCTTCATGGAACAACTGTCCGCCACCTTCGAGGAATTGCGCAACATGGCCAACGAGCTGCATGCCCAGGCGGCCCGGTTCGTGTTGCCGGAAGAGGAGCGCAAAGCGAGCAAAGCGTGACGGTGCCGGTACGGGACCCTGCACGGCAAAAACAAACGCCAAACCCTTCTTCGGAACAAGTTCCCGGCGAAGCGGTTTGGCGTTGTTTTGTTGTTTCGTCAAACTTGCAGGGCCAGCCAGCCGAACAAGCCGGCGTAGGCGATGGCGGGCAGCAGGTTGGCGACGTTAATGGATTTGACGTTCAGAACGCCGAGGCCGATGCCGATGATGAGTATGCCGCCGACCGCGGTCACTTCGGTGATGATGGCCTGCAGGGACGACTCGCTGAACGCCAGCATGATGGCGCCGGCAGCCAGGGCGATGCTTCCCTGGTACAGGAAAACCGGAATGGCGGAAAACATGACCCCGATGCCCAGCGTGGAGGCAAAGATGATGGACGAAATGCCGTCCAGCATCGATTTCGTGTACAAAATGTCGTGATCGTTGCGAAGTCCGCTGTCGATGGCGCCCAAAATGGCCATGGCGCCGATGCAGTAGACGAGGGTCGCGGTGACGAACCCTTGCGCGACGGAGGTGCCGCCTTGCGCACCCCTCGCTTTCAGGACGCGGTTTACGCCCTGCTCCAGCTTTCTGCCGAGGGCGTTCAGCCGGTCGTCCAGTTTCAGCCATTCGCCGGTCAATCCGCCGAGCACGAGGCTGCCGATCGTGATGAGGATGTTTTCCGTTTCGAAGGCCATCGTCATGCCGAGGACGATGACGGCGAGCCCCAGGCCCTGCATGATGGTGTTCTTCAATCGTTCCGGCAACTGCGGCAGGAACGAACCGAGCAATGAACCGGCCAGTACGGCAAGCGTGTTGACGATGGTGCCCCAAAGTGCCATGATTGCTGTCTCTTCCTCTCCCATGATGTCGAACGCATAACTCTTCTCATTATAAAAAAACGGATCGGCCGTGTCGATCATGGATGAACAATCCCGGCGAACCGGCATCCGCGTCCGGAAAATCCTTTGCGTTGACCGGCAAGGATGGTTCATCATGGGCGCAGGGAAGCTGGACGGGCCGGTTGGAGCGAAAAACCGGACGGATGTTTCCCGAAGTCACAACGCTTCCAGGATGTCACCCGCCAGCAGGGAAGCGGGGGAAGGACGGTTTTCCGCCGCCCGGTCGCCCGCTTCCCCGTGCAGAAACACCCCGGCAACGGCAGCGGCGTCCGGCGGCAACCCTTGTGCGAGAAGGCCGGCGAGGAGACCCGCCAGCACGTCGCCGGTGCCTCCGGTGCCCATGCCGGAATTGCCGGTCGGATTGACAAATGACCGTCCGTCGGGCAGGGCCGTCACTGTGCGGGCCCCCTTCAGCACGACGATGATGCCGTGTCGCACGGCGAGCGTCCGAGCCGCCCCGATCCGGTCGCGCTGGATGTCGGGAACGGACATTCCGGTCAGCCGGGCCATCTCCCCCGGATGCGGCGTTATGATTGCGGCTGCCCGGCGGGCCGGCCACTGCGAAAGCCCCCGGCAGTCGGCAAGCATGTTCAGGGCGTCGGCATCCAGCACGAGCGGAATCGGCAAATCCGTCCACAGTCGCCGGAGCCATTCCGCATCCCCGGAAAAACGGGCGATGCCCGGTCCGATGACGGCCGCTTTTTTGGATTCGGCGAGCTCCGTGAGCCGTCCGGCGGAAGCCGCCGTCCAGTTTCCGTCGCCGTCGTCGGCAACGCCGGCCACAATCGCTTCCGGCAGCCGTCCCGCCATCGCCCGGGCGACCGTCCGCGGCAACGCCCAGGTGACGAGGCCGGCTCCCGCGCGAAGCGCCGCTTTGGCGGACAGCAAACCGGCGCCTCCGTAGGTGCTTGACCCGGCGACGACGAGGGCGTGGCCGAACGTGCCTTTGTGTCCGTCCGCCGGCCGTTCGAGGGGAAGCGCGAGTTCGAAGACGGACCCGATCGTTTCCCTGGTCGCAAGCCACGTGTTGGCGCCGTACAGGTGCGCCAAGCCGGCCGGAATGCCGATGCTGCGGACGATGACGCGACCTGCGTACGCGGCGCCGGGATACTGGACGAGCCCGCTTTTGCAGAAGGCGAGGGTCACCGTCATTCGGGCCCGGATGCAGGGATCGTGCACTTCTCCCGTATCCGCGTTCAACCCGCTCGGGATGTCGATGGCGATGACGGGCAATCCGCATTCATTCGCTTCCCGGATGAGGGACGCATACGGTTCCTTGGGGGCGCCGGACGTTCCGGTGCCGAGCAAACCGTCCACCACGCCGCCGTAGCGCCGCCAGTCGACGCTGCCCGGTTGATATTGCCTTGCGGGGACCCCCATTCTGGCCGCAATGTCCCGCTGCAGGGCCGCGTCGCCTTTCAGTTGCTCCGGTGCAACCGCATACAGCAGTTCCGCGCCGATCCCCGCCTCGATCAGATGCCTCGCCGCCACGATGCCGTCTCCGCCGTTGTTGCCTTTGCCGACCAGCACGAGCCACGGAAGCAAAGCCGCTTGCCGTTCGCCGGCATAAAGCAGCACTTCTTCCGCCACCGCACGCCCGGCATTTTCCATGAGCACGGCTGCCGGCAAACCGATCGTGTCGATGGCATGCCGGTCGATGTTGCGCATTTGGTCCGCCGTTACAAGCAACATGTCCGATCATCTCCTTCCGGTTTCAGTATAGCGCGTGCCGCCGTTGACAACAAACGGTTTCATCGGCCGGCGGAATCGTTCGACCCGTGCGAAAGCGGTCGGAAACCCGACAACGGATCGCAGCAAGATGCCGTGCTCCGGCGGATTGGGCTATAATGGCATACGGGAACCTTTTTGCAACCGGAGGGATGAACATGGCGAAAGCGATGATTTTGATGGGCAACGGATATGAAGAAGTGGAAGCGTTGACGGTGGTCGACTATTTGCGGCGGGCGGGCATCGACATCGACATGGTGTCCGTCACGGGCAGCCTGGAGACAGTGGGCGATCACGGCATTCAGGTCAAGGCGGACAGGAGGCTGGAAGACATCGACGCCGGAGAATATGATGCGGTCATTACGCCGGGCGGCATGCCGGGCACGCGGATGCTGGCGGCCGACGAACGGGTGCTGAAGCTGGTAAGGGAATTTTTTGAACAGGGAAAATGGGTTGCTTCCATCTGCGCGTCGCCGATGGTGCTGGAAGCGGCGGGCGTCGCCGGTTCGGTGAAAGGCACCTGCTACCCCGGCATCGAGCAGAACGTGAAGTTCAAAGCCCATTCGGAAGACTTGGTCGTGCAGGACGGCAAGGTGATCACGTCCCGCGGGCCGGCGACGGCGGACTATTTTGCCTTCAAACTGATCGAGGCGTTGGCCGGCAGGGAGAAGGCGGAGGAAATCCGGGCGAAAACGCTGGCTCCGATGGTGGAAGCGTCGTTCCGGTAACCCGCGGGCGCAGGCGGCCGCTCTGACGGGCCGACGGCCGGCATTGTCCGGTTCCCCCAATATCCGGTATAATGGACAGGGTATTGTTCAATCTGTAACGGAAAGCGGGACGAATCATGGGACGCAAATGGAACAACATCAAGGACAAGAAAGCGGCCAAAGACGCCAACACGAGCCGCATCTATTCCAAATTCGGTCTGGAAATCTACGTGGCCGCGAAAAAAGGGGAGCCTGATCCGGAATCGAACCGGGCGCTCAAGGTCGTCCTGGAACGGGCGAAGACGTACAACGTACCGAGGGCGATCATCGACCGGGCCCTGGAGAAAGCGCGCGGCTCGGCGGACGAGAAATACGATGAACTGCGCTATGAAGGGTTCGGACCGAACGGCTCGATGGTCATCGTCGACACGCTGACCAACAACGTGAACCGGACCGCCGCCGACGTGCGTGCCGCGTTCAACAAGCACGGCGGCAACCTGGGCGTGAACGGGTCGGTGTCGTACCTGTTTGACGAAACGGCGGTGTTCGGCATCGAGGGCAAATCGGCGGACGAACTGCTGGAATGGTTGCTTGAAGCGGACACGGACGTGCGCGACGTGACGGAAGAAGACGGAATGACGGTCATCTACGCCGCGCCGGACCAATACCACAACGTGCAGGCGGCTCTGAAGGAGAAGGGCATCACGGAATTCACCGTCGCGGAAATCACGATGCTGCCGCAAACGTACGTAAAGCTGGATGACGCCGCGATGGTGCAGTTCGAGAAGCTGATCAACGCGCTGGAAAGCCTGGACGACGTCCAGCAGGTGTATCACAACGTGGACATGGATGAATGAGTAAACGGTCTTGTCAGTGAAAAACCTCCCGCTGCGGCGATCGTCGGCAATCGGGAGGTTTTTGCCTGCCGGCGATTTGATTTGCCTGCCCGCGACGGCGGTCGGGCCGCGGGAAGAACAATCCCGCCGATCAGTCGTTGCCTGCCATGACAAGCAGGATGACGGCGGTCGCCTCGGCCAGGGTTACCGGTTCATGGGGGCGAGCGGTTCGCCTTCGGCGATGCCGAGCATTCCTCTGGCCGTGAGCAGGGTCGTGCCTTCTTCGGCCCATGCCGGGATTTGGTCCGCATCGCGGTAATACCCCTCGATGGAAAACCGTTCGTCCTTGTCTGCGCCTCCCAGGGCCCGGCCAACCATCGCGATCATTTCCGCCCGGGTGACCGGGTAATGCGGCTTCAGCGTCTGGTCCGGATAGCCCGCCACAATGTCGTGCCGGATGGCATGTTTGACGCTGCCCACGGCCCGGATGTCGATTTGCTCCCGGTCCGCGAACGGCACGTCCGCATCTTCGGTCCCATCGGGGGTTGCAAGGCCGACGGCATGCATCAGCATGTAGATGAATTCGTCGCGGTACACCACGTCCAGCGGATTGTAGGCATGCGGGTTGAACCCGAGCCAAAATTGCCGCCCCGCCTGTCCTTCCGGTTCGAAGCCGGGCATCTTGACAAGCTGCCCTTCGACGCCGGCATCCCGCACGTATTCGCCGAGTTTGACCCAATAATGTTCGCCGTCCTCTTCCCGGATTTGCCATATATCGAAGTCGGCAAATTGCCGGTCGCCGGCTTCATTCAGGATGATGACGCCCGTCGCGCCGATGAAGGCTTGCGAAAGTTCCACGAAACGGCGCTTCCATTCGTCCGCGTCGTCCGGTTGTTCCAGTTCGGGCATCAGATCGGCGATCAGCCACGGAATGTCGTAAGCATAAATGCTGTTGGGCATCGCCACGCGTCCGAGTTCTTCCTCGATTCGTTGTTTCACGTCCAAATAATAGGCGGTTTCGGTAAATCCGTAGGACACGGCGGTAAACCCGACCTTCTCCGCGAAGGCCAGGGCTTCACGGCTTTGGTGGAACGACGTGTTCAGGGCAAGCGTTTCCGTGCCGAACCACCGGATGTCCTGCAGGGCGTCCGCCGCTTCGAAAAGCAGATTGGCCTCTTCGAACGAGACCAGCACGACCGCCGTCTTGTCCCTGGGGGCGCCCGAGGCGCCGATCCGTTCGCCGATTGTTTGCACGACTTCCGTAAAATCCCGGGTTTGCGGTTCGTAAACGACCGCTTCCAGCACGCTGCCTTCCGGCGATAACTCCGGGAAACGTTCCTTGATGAGCGACGCCATGTCCGAGCCGTAAGCGTCGTTCCGATAGACCGGGATGATGGCGGAGACGCCAAGGCCGGCCATCAGCTCGGTCAGCACTTCGGCCTGTTGGCGGTCGTCCGGCACCATGCGGAACACGCTGTCGTTTTCCACGGCGAGGGCGGGCGCCGAACTGCTGTAGCTGATAACGATTGCGCCACTTTCGTCAGACCACGGTTTGACGGCCTCCACTTCCGCGCTGGAACCGGCGATCAGGAGAAAGACGCCTTCCTCGTGAAGGGCTTTCGCATGGGCCAATGCTTTGTCCGCCGTTCCCCCCGCTGTCCCGGATTTCGATTTCCAGCCGGAACGGTTGACCGGCGGCTTTCAGGAACGCGTTGACGTCGCCGGCCGACAACGTCAACGCGGTCTTGACCTGCTCGCCTATGGAGGCGAGTTCGCCGGTCAGGGGCAGGATGGCGCCGATTTTGACCAAACGGGAAGCATGGTCTGCGGACGGTTGTTCCGCGTGAACGGCCGGGCCGAATCCCAATCCCGGGACAAGGAGGAGGACCGCCAGTACGGCACGGACGAACATCCTTCGCATTTGCTTGTCCAATCCGCATTCTCCTTTCGGAACTGGATGCGTTGATCAAATGTTTCTGGCGATGCCTCGCGACGGCTCTGTTCTTTCCTGTTCTATCGCGGACAGTTTTTCCCTGATATCCCGAATGATGTCCAACATCTGATTCATCAGTTCCGAAGCGTGATCCCGGGCCTGTTCCGTCACTTCCCGCTCGGCCCGGGCTATCGCTTCAGCCATTTCGCTGTAGGAGTAAGGCCGGTTTTCCGCCGCGGGCAGATCCGCAACCGGCGGCCTTGGCCCGCGGGTATCGGGATTGAGCGCGCCGCTTGCGGAAACTTTCGAGGGGGCAAAGTTATACCCGATTCCGGCGATGCCGGGGATCATTTGAGCGCCTTCGCTCGTGATGGCGCCGGCAAACCGTTTGTCGGCGGCCTGGCGGAGGGTTTCCGCAGCCTGCTGCAAGCTTTCCGTCTGCGCGTTCAACTCCTGCTCGCGTTGCTCCCGTGCCTGATTTCGCGCGGCTTGCGCCAATTGTTGGACATTTTGCATAAGTTCATGAACGGACTGTGTTTCCGCCCGGGACGCCCATTCGTTGAACTGCTGGGCGGTCAACTGGTTGTCCGTCCGTTCGGCCAGAACGTTCGCCTGCATGGTGCGTTGTACGGCGATCAGCAGCGCCTGGGTTTCCTCGTGGCTCAGCCCTTGCGAGACAAACGATTGCGCCAGGTTGTACACTCCGCCGTGCTTCTCGAGCAGTTCGTCAAGATTTGCGCCATTTTCGGGTTCCTCGGCCATGGCCGGTTGTGCCGCAAACAGCAAGGCCAACGCGACGATGCCGACGGCCAGTCGCTTTGTCCACTTTGTCATGCTTCATCCCCTCTTTCGGTGATCCGATAAATGCATCCCGTTTTCTTCTAAATTTAGCATATTTCTGCAAAGTTGTGTGGCGAAATCATGGTTTTTTTCTCAACTTGTCGATGTCCTTTCGGGCAAAAGAGATGACTGAACCCGATTTCATTGTTTATAATCTATCATTAAGGGCAAAACGCCCGACCTTGCATCAGATTCAGAACAACCATGATGCCGGAGGAGAGAGAACCGGGTGAAACAGAACAAACGACGGAGAACGTACGGGTGGATGACAGGGGTTGTGCTGGCGGGCTTGCTGGCGGTTTCCGGGTGTTCCGGGCCGGGCGGCGCGGCACAGGCTGAAGAAGAGAAACCGGTCGCCGTTCAGGTGTCGCCGGCCGAGCAGGGCATGCTGACCAGCGAGGAGCAGCTTTACGGCTCGCTGAAACCCGCAAGGGACACGCTGGTGGTGCCGAAATTGGGCGGAACGCTGCTGAGCCTGGAAGCGAGGGAAAACGACCGGGTGGAGAAAGGCCAGCGCCTGGCCGTCATCGAGCATGAACAGCTGGAAATCCAGAAGCGGCTGAGTGAACTGGCGGCCCAGCAGGCGCTTGAGCAATATCGCGATTTGCAAATCGCCGGAGCCGGCCAGCAGCAGCTGGAACAGGCGATGCGCGGCGTGGAGCAGGCGCGGCTCAACCTTCGGCTGGCCGAACTGAATCTCGAAAACGCCTACGTCACGGCGCCCATCGGCGGCCGTGTGGCGGAAGTGAATGCGGAAGAAGGGGATTTGGTGTCCTCCGCTTCGCCGCTCTTCCGGATTGTGGACGACGGCCGCATGACGGCGGTGGTGAACGTCAACGCCAGACAACGCCTGTTGTTGCAGGATACAAGGGAAGTGAGGGTGGTCGTTCCGGATCTCGGCCTGGAGCAGACGGCCGCCATCACCCAAGTTTCCAGCGTGCCGAACGGCGGGTTCTATGCCGTTGAAGCGGAGCTGGACAATGGAGCCGGCACGATGGTGGCCGGGATGTCGGCCTATATCGTGCTTGAACACGTTCTGGTCGAGGACGCCGTGCTTGTGCCGACGTCGGCCGTCGTGGAAAAGGGTGGGGAAACGGTCGTGTTCGTCGTTTCCGGCGACCGGGCGCAAGAAATTGCGGTGGACGTGCTGAACACCCAGTCGGACATGACCGCCGTCAGCGGTCCGCTGACGGCAGGCAGTCCGGTCGTGACGAAAGGCCAACTGCTCTTGTCGGACGGCGCCCTGGTGACGGTCGTCGGGGAGGGCCGTTGACGTGAAAATGGTAGACGTTTCGGTCCGCCGGCCCATCGGGGTGGCGATGATCGTCATTGCGGCAGTCGCCCTCGGCCTGTTCAGCTTGCGCAATCTGGCCATTGACCTGTTTCCCAAAATCGACTTGCCGATCGCGGTGGTGGCCACGTCCTACACCGGCGCGGCCCCCGAAGAAGTGGAAAACCTGGTGACGCGCCCGCTGGAAGGCGCGCTCAGTTCGCTGACGGGCATCGATACGATTTCTTCCCAGTCGCAGACGGGCTCTTCCCTGGTTCTCATGACGTTCGCCAGCGGCACCAACATGGACCAGGCGATGCTGGACATCCGGGAACGGGTGGACCAGATCAAAGGGCTGTTGCCGGAAGACGCCGGCGATCCGTCGGTGCTCCGGTTCGATCCCCAGCAAATTCCGGTTCTCGCCATCGGCCTGTCCGGACTGGATCCCGTCCGTCTGCAGACGATCGCCGAAGACCAGCTGGTGCCGATGCTGGAACGGCAAAACGGCGTCGCCTCGGTTACCGTGCAAGGCGGACAGAAGCGGGAAATCCAGGTGGAGCTGGATTTGGGTCGGATGAACCAGTACGGCGTGTCCGCCGGCCAAATCATGCAGGCGCTGATGGCGGAAAACCGTTCCGCGTCGGCGGGCTCCGTCGCCAGGGGAGACAGCGACCTTCAGCTCAGGGTGACGGGGGAATTCAAATCGATCGCCGATCTGGAAAATACACTGATCCAGCTGCCTTCCGGCGGCCGGATCAAAGTGGGCGACGTCGCCGACATCCGGGATACGTTCGCCAAACAGAGCAACTTGACGTTGGTGAACGGCGAGCCGGCTTTGCTGCTCACCGTCCAGAAACAATCCGACGCCAATACCGTGAAGGTGGCCGACCGAGTGACGGCCATTCTGGACGACTTGCAAAAGCAATTGCCGGAAGGCGCAAAACTGAGCGTCGTGCTGGATACGGCGGAGCCGATCCGCATGTCCATCGACAGCGTGGTGAACAACATGGTCACGGGCGGCGCGCTGGCCGTGCTGGTGTTGATCCTGTTCCTGCGCAATTTCCGCACGACGTTCGTCATCGGGCTGTCGATTCCGATCGCGGTCATCGTCACGTTTACGCTGATGTATTTCTCCGGCCAGACGTTAAACATGATTTCCATGGGCGGTCTCGCGCTGGGGATCGGGATGATGGTGGACAGTTCCATCGTCATTTTGGAAAACATTTTCAAATACCGGGAACGCGGGTTGCCGATGAAGGAAGCGGCCAAGGTCGGCGCGTCGGAACTCGGCCCGGCGGTGATTGCTTCCACCGTGACGACCGTCGTCGTCTTTCTGCCGATCGCTTTCGTGCAGGGATTGGCGAGAGACATTTTCTTGCCGATGGCCCTTGGCGTTTCATTTTCACTGATCGCTTCCCTCGTGACGGCGCTCACCCTCGTGCCGATGCTGTCCTCCCAGATCCTGACGAAAGTGGCGAGCGGACAGGAGAAGAAGAGAGGATTTCTGGTCGGCTTTGGCGATGCTTTCCTGCGAGGGTACAGGGCGTTCCTGAAATGGGCCATCCATCACCGGAAAACGGTGGTGGCGGCGACGCTGGCTCTCCTGGTCGCCAGTTTTACCCTCGTGCCGCTGATCGGCTCGGAGTATTTCCCGTCGTCCGACCAGGGGCAGTTCACCATTTCCATTGAAACGCCCGACGGAACCCGGCTGGAGGAAACCCGCAAAGTCGCCGAACAGGCGGGGGAACTGCTGAAACCGTACGAGGACATCATCGACAACGCCTACATGACGATCGGCAGCGACATGTTCGGATCAACGGGCAGCAACATCGCATCGTTTACGGTCACCCTGATTTCGTCTACGGAACGCGAACTGTCCACGGAAGACGTCGTACAGGAATTGGACCGGCAATTGCGGACCATCCCCGGCGCCGAAATCTCCGTTTCCATTACCGAAGTCGGGTTTGGCGGGGGGTCGCCGATCCAGATCGCCATCAACGGCGAAGACACGGACACGTTGAATGAGCTGGCCTCGCAAGTCGTCTGGGCCATTTCCAACATTGACGGGGTGTTCAATCCGACCTCCTCTTCGTCGCAAGGGAACGCCGAAATGCACATCACCGTCAATCGCGAGATGGCGGCCCAATACGGACTCAGTTACCAACAGATCGTCAGCGACGTGCAAATGGCGATCAACGGCCAGGTGGCTACGCGGTATCGGGAACGGGGCGAAGAAATCGACGTGCGGGTCATCCTGCCCGAAGACAAGCGCAATGACATGGCCGACGTCATGAATTTGCAGCTGGCCACGCCGACGGGACAGTTGGTCCCGTTGTATGCCGTCGCCGAATTGAATCAGGTGCAGGGCCCGGTCGTCATCCAACGGGAAAACCAGCAGCGGCAAGTGAACGTCACCAGCGACGTCGTCGGCCGCGACCTCGGCAGCGTGTCGCGCGACGTGGAAGCGATGCTGGCATCGATGCATTTTCCCGACGGGTACACGTACCGGATCGGCGGGGAAGTGCAAGACATGATGGAGTCGTTCTATGATCTCGGACTGGCGCTCGTGTTCGCCGTTTTCCTCGTGTACATCGTGATGGCGGTCCAGTTCGAATCGCTGCTTCATCCGTTCATCATCATGTTCGCCATGCCGACGACCGTGATCGGGGTGCTGTTCGGGCTCGCCGCAACCGGCACGGCCCTCAGCATGCCGGCGCTCATCGGATTCATCATCCTCGCGGGGATCGTGGTCAACAACTCGATCATTTTGGTCGATTACGTCAACATTTTGCGGCGCGGCGGATTGAACCGGGATGAAGCGATTTTGCAAGGGGCGCCGAGCCGCGTGCGGCCGATTTTCATGACGACGGTCACCACCGTGCTCGGCATGCTGCCGCTGGCCCTCGGCATCGGTGAAGGGGCGGAATTGTCCGCGCCGCTGGCGATCGTCGTCATCTTCGGCCTTTCGTTCTCGACGATGTTTACGCTCATTTTCGTGCCGGTCATGTACATCATTTCGGAAAACATCGCGGACCGGTTCAAACGGCTGTTTCGTTTCGGGTCCAAAGGAACCGAATCGGAAGGCGTGACCGGGCAGGCTTGAGGCCGGGCCGCGACGGGCGGTTCGGCCAGCCCGATCACAGCCGCATGCGGCACATCATGCACAAACCCGAAAGGAAGGAAATGAACGTGTCTCAACGCAAAGTTCGCGTCTTGTTCGTATGTCTCGGCAACATTTGCCGGTCACCCATGGCGGAAGCGGTGCTCCGCGACATGGTTCGCAAGGAGGGGCTGGAGGAGCGGATCGCCATCGATTCCGCCGGCACCGGCGGCTGGCATATCGGCGATCCCCCCCACGTCGGCACCCGCAGGCGGCTGGACCGGGAGGGCATTTCCTACGAAGGCATCCGCGCCAGGCAAATTGCCGACCGCGACTTCAGCGATTTCGACTACATCGTGGCGATGGACGAAGACAACATGCGGGATTTGCGCAGCCTGAACCGGAATCCCGCCGCCAAGGTGATGAAACTGATGGATCTCGTACCGGATCACCGGCTTCGGGATGTGCCCGATCCGTATTTCACCGGCAATTTTGACGAAACCTATGAACTTGTGACGCTGGGGTGCCGCGCCCTTTTGGACAAAATCAAGGCGGAAATGCTGGATTGAGCGGCGGCGGGAAGCCTCGAAGACGAAAAGCAGCGCCGCCTGATCGAAACGGGGTGAAGCCGGTGAACTGCCGGACCGCAGTTCCGGGAGGAGGGCCGTCAGTCGTCGATTCCTGATCGCAAGCCGGGTTGGAAGACGGAAATCGGCTTTCGGACGCAGGTCCGGTTGGACGGCCGGCTATCGCCGGTTGACCGGAGATCGGGCTGGAGAGACGGCAGCGTCGGCTTCCGCCGGGAGGGACAACCGTCCCGCCGTCGGCAAGCGTCCGTCGGCCAACCGCTCTGAAGCCCGTTACGTTCCGCTGCCGATCAGCGGCGGGTTGTCCGTTTGGCATTTGTCGTACAGGCGGGGAGAATGGCCATGGATTGGATGCGGAAAATGGCGGAGGAGAAAATCAACGAGGCGATCAAGGAAGGCGCCTTCGACAATTTGCCCGGAGCGGGCAAACCGCTGGAACTGGACGATGTTTCGCGGGTGCCGGAAGAGTTGCGCGCCTCTTACCGCCTTTTGAAAAATGCCGGCGTTCTGCCGGAGGAGATGCAGTTGCGCAAAGAGATGGTGACCCTGGAAAGCCTCCTCGCCTGTTGCACCGACGAAGGGGAGCGGAAGTCGTTGACGGAGAAGCTGTCGGCTGCCCGTTTGCGGTACCGGATGTTGATGGAAAATCGCGGCTGGGGGATGTCGGGGGCTTTTGCGGAGTACGAAAGCAAAATCCGGGAACGGCTGACGCTGGGCGGCGGCCGGAACGACGGCGGAGAAGGCGGACGACCGGGCGAGGGAGGTCCATCCGGTTCGAGTTGACGGCAAATTGCCGTCAACTTCTTGAGGAGAGGCGCTTATCGATCCGAGACAGCGGCAAAATGCCGATAATTCGCTGCGGAAAGGCTCTTATCGGTCTCGAGATCACGCACACGTGCTTCGTCTATGTGACATACGGATTCATAACGGAACTACAGGGCGTTATTTTTGGAAAGATGTCATGTTTTGAAATGTAACGGAACGACAGGCCACTATTTTGCGATATTTGCCCAAAAACGGCCTTTTGATCGTGAAATAGCGGCCTGTAGTTCCGTTAGCGCGGAAAAGGCCTGATTTTGCACATATGCGCCCTGTAGTTCCGTTAGCCCTTGAGACTGAAAGTCCAACCTGAGGAAGGAGCCCTTTCGGCCGGAGATAACGGAAAATCCCCGCCCAGAAGGGAATGGACGGGACTCTTCCGCCGGGGAAATCGCCTTGGTTGTTTCGTTCAGCCAAATGGGCACGTGATTCGTTCTCCAAAATGACTTCCCAAAACGGGAAGTCATTTTTTGCGCGCCCAATATTTGACATCGGGTGAAAAGGTTATATACTTCTAGTGGCACCATGAAACAAAGACATGAAAAGGCATGGTGACCTTTCGCCTTTTCCGGCGATCGGCGGAAAAGCACTCACGGGGAGGAACCGATGAACATGGATCGGACGGAACACCAGTCATTCGGCAAATTTCTGACGGTTTGGAGCGGACAGTTGATCTCGTCAATCGGCAGCGGCCTGACGGCATTTTCGCTGGGCGTCCACGCATTTGAAAACACCGGGCTTGCGACCAGCGTGGCGCTCATCACACTGTTTTCGTTTCTGCCTTCCATTTTGCTGAGGCCGATCGGCGGATGGCTGGCCGACCGGTACGATCGCCGTTTGATGATGATGGTCGGCGATGCCGGATCGGCGGCCGGACTCGTCTTCATCCTGCTGATGATGGCGTCGGGATATGACGCCATGTGGCCGATCTATATCGGCGTCACCTTCAGTTCGGTGTTCATGGCGGTGCTGGCCCCGGCCTACAAGGCATCTGCCACGGACTTGCTGTCCGAGGAGCAGTTTTCAAAAGGAAGCGGCTTGATGCAGCTGGCGGAGTCGTCCCGTTTTCTGTTTTCGCCGATCATCGCCGGTCTGTTGTTGTCGGTCGCTTCCATCGGGACAGTGCTGGTGATCAACATCGGAACGTATGCCGTTGCGGTGTTGGCCGTGCTCGTCGTCCGTCAGCGCATGACGCGGAAGGCTGATACCGGACGAACGTCCGAAAGCCTGCTGGAAGGCATGGCGGACGGGTGGCGGGCGATCACGGAAAACCGGGGCGTGTTTCTGCTCATTTTGATCATTTCCCTTGTGGCGTTCTACATCGGCTTCCTGCAGACGTTGATCGGCCCGATGATTTTGACGTTCTCCGATGCCAAAATGCTGGGCACCATCCAGTCGACGAGCGCTGTCGGCATGCTGGTGAGCAGCCTGGTGGTCGGTATGGTCAGCTTGCGGGGCCGTTATGTGGAAGCGCTCGTGTTTGGCCTGATTGCCGCAGGACTGTCCATGTCCATGATGGGCGTCACGACCAGTACGGCCTTCATCATGGCGGCGGGTTTTCTGTTCCTTGCCTCGCTTCCTTTTGTCAATGCGGCGGCGGACGTTCTCGTCCGCATCAACATTCCCAACGAAAAGCAGGGTCGGGCGTGGGGCTTGATCGGCGTCCTGTCGCAACTGGGATTTGTGGTTGCCTACGGGATTTCCGGTCCGCTGGCCGACCATGTGTTCAATCCGATGCTGGCGGACGGCGGTCTGCTGGCTTCTTCCGTCGGCAGCTGGATCGGCACCGGAGAAGGGCGCGGCATCGGCTTCATGTTTGTCCTGGCGGGCTTGTTGGTCGTCGTGCTGGCGCTCTTCACCTCCGGCATCCCCTCCATCCGCGAACTGGCCCGCAAGGCAACAAGGGAAACGAAGGAAACCGCCGTTGCGAACCAGGCTTGACGGCGCAGCAAAGCGGTAACGGCATCGAAGCAGTCCTGACAGCGCGGCAAAGCGGTAACGGCATCGAAGCAGGCTTGACGGAGCAGTAAAGCGGTAACGGCATCGAACCAGTCCTGACGACGCGGAAGAGCCTTCTGACAACAAGCCGAACGGGTGCCCGTCCGATTTGACAAATCAACGGTCCGGCGCCAATAATGAAGACAACCCGACCGGACATTCGTCCGTTTCCGCAAACGGGAAACGGGATTGGGACATTCAGGATCACGGAGGCGAGGAATCGTTGGCGTTGTGGGCATGGTGGCGCGCCCGTCGGACGTCGGACGGGAAGCGAACAGATGCAAATAAGGGCTCGACCGGCACCGGGGAACCGGCCATCGGGACCAGGGAAGCGGGAGGCACCCTCAATGCCGTCGGCGAGCAGGAAGCACCGGAAGAACGGATGCTGGAATTGGCCGGCCGTCGGACGGTCAAAGCGGTGGTGCCGCAAATCGGCAAATCCGTATTGGAATTGGCAGAAGAATACGGTGTCGATTTCGCCAGCAATTGCCGGCGGGGCACCTGTGCCAGATGCCGGTGCCGGGTAGTCGAGGGCGAACTTTACCTGAGCGAACCGAACGAAGCCGAAACGTTGCGGCTGGAGCCGGATGAAATCGCGGCAGGTTACCGGCTCGGCTGCCAGGCCCGCGTGACGGGGATCGGCCCGATGCACATTCGCCATGCGCCCTACTTTTGATACCGGGAAAGGATGCGGTTTCCATCGGACTCGGAATCGTGCTTGTGGAAGTTTGCGACCGCAACGGCATCATGCTGCTGCCCCTCGATGACATTGAACGGAAGTACCCGGAAGCGGCCGTCATGAAAACGAACTGCCTTGACGACTGCAACCTGTGCCGGGTACGTCCCTTTGCGCTTGTGAACGGACGGAGACTCCACGCCGAAACGGGCGAGCAATGCATGAAGTTGATCGAGGAAGCGGTCAAGGAAGAATTGGAGCTTTTTTTCGGCGGTTGATCGCCCATAAGGCGTCGCCGGCGCTGCGTGACGGGTCTTGCCCGTCTTTTTTTCACCTTTTTTCACCTGCGAAAATGTGATATGCTGGAAAACGACGGGAACATGCGTTCTCTTTTGATCGGACAAGGGGTGATTCCGTGACCGCGATCTTGTTGACAAAACGGGATGCAAGACGGTTTCTCGTGCGGTACCACGGCCTGGCCGGCGATTTTGGTACCGCGGGAAGGAAGGGGTGTCGGCGTACATCCGCAAGGTCGGCTGCATCCAGTTCGATCCGCTCAACGTGGTCGGCACCAATCCGGAACTGGTGTTGCAGTCCAGGGTGGAAGACTGGCATCCGCCCATGCTGCGGGAATTGCTGTACGGGGAACGCCGGCTCATCGTGCACGGGTAATCCGGCACCCGCAAAACGTACGATTTGCCGGAGCGGCACATCCCGCAGGCGCTGCTGTCGGCGCCGGATCCTTTTGCCACGGACGAGGACTATATTTGCTGGCACGTGCTCCGGAGAATCGGCAGCGTCGGCTTGATGTGGAACAAACCGGGCGGCGCCTGGCTCGGCATCGTCGGCATGAAGTCGGCGGAGCGGGGGAGCGCCTTCACCCGCCTGCTGGAAGAAGGCCGCATTCAGGAAGTGCGCGTGGAAGGATGCACGCACCCGTTGCACATCCGAACGGCGGACAAGCCGCTTTTCGATGAACTGGAGGACGGGAACGGGTTTGACGACGGCACCAGGAGGGCATCGGTGCTGGCCCCCCTGGACAATCTTCTTTGGGACCGCAATCTGATCCGCGAATTGTTCGATTTTGATTACGTCTGGGAAGTGTACAAGCCGGAAAGTGAACGCCGCTACGGGTATTACGTGTTGCCGGTGCTGTGCGGAGACCGACTGGTGGCCCGTTTCGAGCCGGTGAAGACGCGTCCGGGCGGGACGTTTGCCGTCAGGCGCTGGTGGTGGGAAGAAGGCGTGGACGTGACGCCGGAACTGATTGATGCGGTGGCGGGGGGGGGTGCGTCGATATGCCGGCGGACTCGGCGCGTTGTTCGATGAACCGGGCATCGTCCGGGTGTTGAGTGCCACTTGAATCTTTTTATGGGGCAAACGTTCATTCGCTGACAACCTGTTGTCAAATTGATTTTCTATAATGGAGAACGAAGGAGATTTTGCGACATGGGTCGAAATGCCTATTTCGGCAACTGTCGAATGACCCAATTCGGCAAATGTTGAAACGGGGGATGTGAATGACGGAACGTTTGATCCGACTGTTTCGCATCATCACGCTGGTGCAGGGAAAACCGGGCATCAAGGCGAAGGAACTGGCAGAACGTTGCGAAACGACGGAACGAACCATTTATCGGGAT
>Ga0310829_1000936_pt1 | contig 18966 bp, 18 predicted proteins | sample WT_ome_4_FD_202244 | JGI IMG/M metagenome (GOLD analysis project Ga0310829, IMG submission 202244) | Sorghum-adapted microbial communities enriched on wild type (WT) sorghum from Joint BioEnergy Institute, Emeryville, California, United... ... | reverse complement strand
AATAAATCACATTGTTAACGGGCCAAAAAGAATGGACGCGGCTTGCGACGAGTCGAATCGGCCCGATGCCCTTTTTGGCCGCTTGCACCTTTTTTATAAAAGCTTCCACTTCGCCTTCTTGTAACTCAAAAGGCTCTTTGACGGTGATATGCGGCGGAATCAAAGGATAGTGCGTATCATAGCGTTTACGATAGCGATTGACGAGGTCTTGTAAATCTTTCGACGGGAATAAGGCAATACCATATTTCATCTCTTAACCTCCTTTTCTGAATATATAAAAAGATTATAACATTTTTTGCGAAAATCTCCAAGGGCATGGGTCACTTTGGTCCGACTGAGAAAAGAAAACCTGGCTCTGCCAAGCTTTAAAGACAAAGGCAGTGCCTTCATTGCCCATATATTGGACTAAAAAGGATATTTTCTTACCCGTGCAAGCCTTTTATGGGGAGATTGAGCTGATATAGTCCATATGCTGGCGTGAAAAAATTTATTTTACCAGTATAAAAAACGCTTTTTCAATGCAAACTGTCACGGGAGGTGGTTGCGTGAAAGGCTATTTGGAAATTACGGTTGAACTCGTGGTCGGTTTTTTCGCGTTACTCGTTTTGACAAAGGTGATCGGGCGCTCCTCCATCTCAGAAGCCACCCCGTTTGATTTTGTTGCCGCATTGGTACTTGGTGAATTTGTCGGTGGAGCCATTTATGATGATAACATTCATCTAGGGAAAATTTTATTCGTCATCGTCTTATGGGGAATTTTAATCTACAGCATTGATTTTCTAACACTTAAATTCAATCGCTTGCGGGGGATTTTTGAGAGCAAACCAAGTCTTTTAATTAATAATGGTGTAATCCTCAGATCCTCCATGAAAAAAAATAAAATTGACGTGAACAGGCTGCAAACGCTTTTACGAGAAAAAAACATTTTCTCTATACGCGAAGTCGCTTTTGCTATTCTTGAACCGAACGGCAAACTCTCTGTCATCAAAAATCCTTTGTTTGAAAACGTCAAACGCATGGACCTTGACCTGCCGATCAAAACCGCTGAGTTACCATTAACACTAATTAGCGACGGCGTTTTAATTAAAAATAACTTAGACATTATCCATAAGGATGAAAACTGGTTAATTGGGGAATTGCAAATGCGGGGTATTCCAAGTATCAGAGAGGTGATGTTAGCCGAATATGACGCAGTAAACGGTCTTTATGTACAACCCATCTATAAAGGTGACACCGAGTAACGGCTGACAGAAGCGTCTTCCTACAGCCGTTCCGCTCAGTTTAGCTGGATGCGTTTTACCCGAATTATAGGTTCCTCGGTCCTCACACCAATGAGGAAAACAGTCTTTAGACCAAACGTTTTGCCTTCAGAGAAGTTTTACCAACGACCCATAAAATGGGGGCCTCGCCCCACCACGCGTTTCATGCGGTTTGCATGGAAGACCGCCATCAAACGCTTATTTGGCGGGACAGACCCCCTATGAGTCATGTGCTGATCAGATCCAGCCAGGAGGCGGACCTTGTTGGGTGCCTTGTTGGTTATTTGGATTGCCATCGGTGTTTTCACCCGGTGGCGCGGCATTGCCTTGGGCTTGCGGCATCGGCGGTAACGGGAAACCCCAGAAATCGCGCTGAGGCCCTTGCGGCGCATTGCCTTGAGCGTCGTCCGTTCCGCCGGGAGCGCCTGCCGGTGTGCCGCCTGGCGGAGTGAACGGAAAAGTAAACGGTCCCGTAAACGGAACGGTGCGGCCATCCGGTGTATGGAAGACGACTTCGTTAGCATGGATATGCAACGTGTCGACGTGCAGCTCCCGCTTTTTCTTCTTACCTTCAGACATCGTTATCCCTCCTGAAATGGTTTCGTGACCAATATATGCATTTATCATGAATCTTGTATGGTTAACGGCCTATCGCAACTTTTTTAAAAATTTAAAGCGATTTTATTAACGCCTTTTATGCGATAGTCGTTTTTCTCAAAAAAGACAAACACTTCAACGGTCAAATGTTCGTAAAACCTTCTTTCGATCGGTATTTGCCAATCGTTAAGTTCGACCCGCTCCCCCGGAAGAATGGCAAAGGGTGCGGTTGGAGCAATCCATAGTTCGCCCCGTTCCTTCGCCTCTTTTGCCCAATCATTGTCAAGATAGACCCATTCCCAATGGTCACGATCATTGATCTCGGTTTCGACGGTCTCCCATGTTTTAATTCTCCCTTTGAGAATGGCGGCATCTCCGGGATTAAAACGAAAGCAGATGTACGGTGTGGAAAGCGCCTTAGATCCCTTATTTTCAATCGTTAAGTTCCCGCGAACCATCGCACGAGGCTCTCGGTCGATCAGGGCATAATCCATATAGGCGATCGCTTCCACATCCGACCGCTGTATGAAATCGGCATCTACACTTGGCGGCTCGTTTAAGGAGGTTGCCGCGTGAAGCTTTAACCGTTTCTCAAGAATGGTGACGCGCTTCCGATAATGATTCAGCTCCCGATCCTTTTCATTGATCTCCCGCTGCATATCATTAAGCAAGCGTTCAAAGCCTTTCACTTTCTCATCAAGCGCGTTTCTATCGGCATCCGTACCGAATCGATTTTTATATTGTAAAAGTTCTTCTGTGAGTTGCTGATTGTTTGCCGTTTCTTTGGCATAATCTTCTTTCAGTGTTTCATAAAGCGCTTTGATCTGATCAAACTGTGCCCGCACGTCGTGGTATTCTTTTTCTCGCGCTTCATAAGCTTGTGTCAATGTTCGAACTTCTTCTTCCAAAGCCGAAATTCTTTCATTCGCGAAGATAAAATTTTTTTCAAGGCGCAATGCCTTCTCTTTGTAAAAACGTTCCCGGTCTATGAGGCGTGCGACGCTTATACCTCGTTTTTGTTCTTCCAAGCCCTCGCCCCCTCGGAGATAGTGAATGCATCTATATACAGCATATGTTCACTGTCCCGTTTCGGTTGCTTGGGCAATCTGTAAAAATGATGAGAAAAAATCAGGAATCATCAGCGGACGTGTTGGCCCGCTGATGACACCTATTTATAGCGCCTTAAATTTGAGATCTTGGAAGGTGACGCAATCTTCCACTGTCAGCTCGCCTTCCGTCACATCTACTACACCGGTGTCAAAAACAATCTTGCCATTCCGTTCGTTAATCAATTGAACATGGAATTTATCCCCGTTCGGGCTATCAAGAACAGCGAGATTGAAATCTAGCTGACGTCCGTCACTTGTGACCCCTTCACCGCTGATAATTAACTTCAAACCATCTTCACAGGGTTGGCATTCAAGTGTTTCGGGGTCAAAACTGGTCGCGGTAAAGTTGATGTTTTTCAGTCCGTCACTTGTTTCTCTGTCATCAAAGGTGAACTCAAATTCACTGTCAGTTAGGCTGCAATTTGGGCAAATATGGAGATTGATGCCGGCTTCCCCTTGTTCCGTCGCATGCTTTGCAGTCGGTCCGCTCGCTTCACCCATCGCTTCGCAATCACAATTTTTTTGTGGGAAAATCGACGGGCATTGAGCTGGAAACTCGATCGGCGGGCATTGGTTAATGATCTCTGGAGCAACAATGTTGTTTTCCCTTGGCGAGCAGAATTTCGCCAACACTTCGAGTTTGACTTCGGCCTCGACTTGAACATCGACGCAGAAGGTGACTTCGACTTTAAAGCTTTCCGGGCACGGATTGTTTAATAATAAAGATCCCGTTGAAATACGGCAGAAGATTTTCGACACCCGGCATAATAAATCCGTGCCATCCGGGAAGCAGAGAACAAAGGATTCCATGGCAGCCACATCGACTTTCGTTTCGGTGACGACATCGCCATGGCGATCAATGACTTTTATTTTTACTTCTGCATTGAATAAGAGGTCAACAAGTTGTGCTTCCGTAAATTCACCCGCAACCGGTACGGTGACATTTTGCTTTTCCCCTACTTGCTCGCAGAAGAAACCGCGCTCTTCTATGAGACGAGGATCGCTTTGATTTAGCGGGAAAAGCGGCGGTGTCTTCGGCGTTTTGCATATGATTCTGAGCGGACGACGATTGGGGTCAGACATCGCTTCTTCGATGGCTTCAAGTTGATGGCGATCAAACCGAACGGTTTTGCTGACGGTTAGCTGATCCGTGACCCAGTCATACACTTTTGGGACGCGTATGCATTCTTCTTGAAGACTGTTCGCCGCCTTCATGACCTTCCTCGGTTTATGAATGTTACCCATCCTTACCTTCCTTTCCACTCAACAAATACATTGTTGGTTGATTCATTACATAGTATGGATAAGACCGGGGCGTTGGCACCTGTCACTTCGCCCATTTTGAAAACGGCGATAGGCTTAAGAGCCATAGAAGTCAGATACATTGAAACGGGTGATCATGGAGCACGGATGGGAAGGATCCGGAATAGATTAAAAATGAGGTGGTGCCTTTGAAAAAATCAGAAGTGTTGACGCTTTATAAAGAAGTCAAGCGGCGCCGTGTGGCAAGGGGAAGCGGACAAAGAATGGTCTCCCGAGGCCCGGTGAGGCGCTGTGGATGCGGGGGTACGGTAAAAAAAGGGATGTATTAACAATAAACAGCGCGGTGGAACGCCTCATGATAGCGGGAACCACCGTGCTTTTTTAGTACTAGTAAATAAAGGGGTCATTTTGACCGTCTAAGACAACAAAGGCTCTGCCACTACCTAAAAGGCAAGACAGAGCCAGGTGTTCGTTTTCTCAATTTTAAATAGCAAGCGTTTCTGTCATTCTGTTTCGGGTGCTTGTCGTTGTTTACGCAATATTAAATGGCAATGATGTTGAATCCGCTGTCGACATGAAGCGTTTCACCGGTAATCGCCGTCGCCCAATCACTCATCAAAAATACTGCCGCATGACCGACATCTTCAGGAGTGACCGAACGGCGCATCGGCGCGCGCTCCTCGATTAACTTTAACACACTGTTAAAGTCAGCGATCCCCTTTGCTGACAAGGTCCGAATGGGACCGGCTGAAATCGCGTTCACACGGATGCCGTCTTTGCCAAGGTCATTCGCCAAATATTTGACGCTAGCGTCAAGTGAAGCCTTGGCAACGCCCATCAAATTATAATTTTTGACAACCCGTTCGCCGCCGAGGTAGGTCAAAGTCAAAATAGAGCCGCCTTCTGTCATTAGCGGACGGGCCGCTCTTGCGACAGCCGTCAATGAATAGGCGCTGATGTTATGGGCGAGCAAAAAGCCATCACGGCTCGTATCCACGAACTCCCCTTCCAAATCTTCTTTATTGGCAAAAGCAATGCAATGGGCTACGCCGTGAATGATACCCACTTTTTCTTTAATGGTGTTAAAGCAAGCAGCAATTTGTTCATCACTCGACACATCGCACGGGAGAAGAAAATGTTCTTCATTGCCTAAAGTATCAACGAGCTGTTGGACACCGTCTCTAAAGCGTTCGCCCAAGTATGTAAAAATTAAACGCGCCCCGGCGTTATGTAAAGCTTTGGCAATCCCCCAGGCAATGCTTCTTTTATTGGCTACGCCCATGACGACAAATGTTTTTCCTTCTAATGATAATGTCATCCGCTATTCCTCCTTTTTACTTGGATTATAGCATAATCTCTCAATCAAAAAACAGTTGCTTTTATATGACGCGAAATGTTCTCCTTTTAAAAGAAAAAGGGTCGCGCCTTTCCCTTTACTTGGCACAGACCCTCAAACTTTAAGCGACCTAGCCGCTGAGTCGCTCAATGAGTTCACGAACGTGTTCGGCACTCCCAGTGACAATGAGTCGGTCACCAGTATGGAATTCGGTATCACCATGGGGAATAAGCGATTCGCCATTTCGATAAATCCGAATAATAATCGTATCACCGAGGAAAGGAAAGCGCCTTAAAGGAATCCCCGTGTATGCGCTGTTTTTCACTTCCACTTCATAGAGGCCATTTTCTTCCGCCATAAGTAAATTGACTGTCCCTGGTGACTGGATCATCGCCTTTAAAATCGTCTTGGTTGAAAAGAAGGACGAGAACACTTCGATCCCTAATTTGCGAAGTTCTTCAAGTAACGCCGGACTTTCAATTCGAGAAATGATACGGTCGACCCCCGCTTCATTGGCCGCTTTAGCAATCTCACCGTTCAGCTCATCATTTCCCGTTGAGACCACCAAAATATCCGCGTTAAAGATACCGGCCTTCCTTAAAGTCGCCGTTTGATAATCATCAAGCGCCATAATGTCAAAATGAGAGTTGTCTCCGGCGTCCATTTTGTCGATCCTTCGATGATAAACGGCCGTTTCGTACCGATGGGGATCCATCTCCAGTGACAGAGGCAATGTCAGCTGGTTGGCCCCAAGGAACACGATTTTTTTTCTTTTATCCACCTGTTTCGGAAACACCGCATTAAAGGCGACTGGCGTGATTAAGCAGGTGACAACAGCTAATAAGATCAGCGCCGAAGACATGCGCGCATCGATTACATGTATCCGTTCCCCGACTTTGGCCGCAGCGACGACAAGGGATAATGTCGATGTCAGGATAAAGCCTGAACCGATCACCGTCGGCCAATCAAACCACTTTTTCAATAACAAGCTCGGCACCATTTTAGAGATGAGTAGTCCCATAAACAACAATGGAATGAGCAAAAATACCCTTGGGTCTTCGAATAGTTTCCATAGGTCTAAATCGACACCAACCATGACGAAAAAAATCGGAATAAGAAAACCATACCCGAAAGAGTCGAGTTTTTGCACCATTTCCTTATTAGGGGATAATAATGATACGAGGGCGCCGGCGATAAATGCACCGAGGATGTTTTCCGCACCAACCGTTTCGGAAATGCCGACGAGAACAATGATTAACGCAAAGACGGCGCGTGTCCCAATTTGAAACGTCCCTTTTGAAATCGATTCGATAAAGGACAGCTTTCGAAAGACCTTGCCAAAAAAATAGAGGATGACACCAGCTAAAACCAGGACAAGGAGAAGCCACGTGTTTCCGCCGGTCGGGTCATAAAAGGATACAAACACAGCGAGTAAAATCATAGTCACTAAGTCGGCAATAACCGTTATGAGTAAAATGATCTGCCCGATGCTCGTTTTCATTAAGTGCCTTTCTTTCAAGGTCGGCATGACGACGCCAAGGGAGATCGTCGAGATCACAAGTGTCATAAAAAAGGCGTTATCGACAAAATGAAGAGCTTTTAACCCTAATGAAAGGATATAGGACAGGATCAAAACGGCGCCAAAAACGATCGTTGATACCGCAAAGTTATTCGGCAGCTTTTTATCTCCAGCCTGCTTGCTCTTACTTGTAAAAACCGTAAAATCAATTTCGACGCCGCTCAAAAACATTAAAAAGATAAAACCAAGTGATGAAAGAATGTCGATCCAAGGCCCATGTTGCACTAAGTCCAATCCGGTTTTCCCAATGATTAAACCGACAATAATCTCGGCGACAACGACCGGAACCATTTTCAACCGCAGGCGGTTTAAAAGGATTGGTGTTAAAAATGCGGCCACGACGACAATAACGAGTGACATAAGTGATGCGTGCATGATCAACCTCCTAATCTTTAGCTGACGGTTAGGGGGTGAACTCATAGCCAATGCCATCAATGAGCACACCTAAAACGATTCTGAACCGATGTAAAAAAAGAGTTACCGTTTAGGTTAACGGAAGTGCTTTTGCTGCGCAAGGGGTTTGCTCATTTTGAAAAAACAATTTCAAGTTTCTCATGCGTGTCGTTCAAAAAAACGTTAAGATAATGGCAATTGCTGTCAGTCTTATCATTTCCGTTTTCTTTCGCCACTCTTTGCGGTATGCTATAAGTTGGGCGTTTAGTTTAAAAACCAAAAAGTTTTCTAAAGGAATCGATCGGTCTATGAAAAATGATATCTTTTCCAAACTTGACTATACATTGATCTTTATTGTTTTTTTATTATTTTGCGCAAGTCTCATTGCCATTCACAGCGCACCACTTACTCCCGACCTTGAAGGGAGCCATTTTGTGTTGCGCCAATTTATGTGGTATGTGATTGGCACAGTGGTTGCCTTCGGTGTGTTTATCTTAGATTATGAACGCTTAAAAGCGTTAAGCTGGATTTTCTATGCGATTTTTTTGGTCCTTTTGCTCGGCCTTATGGCGGCCAAACACGGAATTCCAGTCCCCTTTGCCCATAAATCCCACGGGGCGTTCAGTTGGTATCAACTTCCAGCAGTCGGCCAAATCCAGCCTTCCGAGTTTATGAAAATCGTTTTAATTTTACTCATTGGGCGTCTTATTGTTGAACATCAGGAAAAGTGGATTGAGAAAACCGTTAAGGACGATTTCCGTTTGCTCGGAAAAATTTTTCTCGTCTCACTTCCACCTTTAGGACTGGTGCTTTTGCAACCTGACCTTGGCACCGCCCTTGTTTTGATGGCGATCATCGCATCGATGATTTTGGTCTCTGGCATTCGTTGGCGGATCATTTTCGGGCTGTTAGCAGCAGGTATTTTAGGGATTGTCCTCCTAGTTTTAGATTATTTTTACACAAAGTTAGTCGTCAATATTGTCCTAGCAGAACACCAATTGGAACGCTTTTACGGTTGGCTTGACCCATATAAACATTCAAATAACGAAGGCTTCCAGCTCATCAATTCATTAAATGCCGTTGGAAGTGGCAAGCTCTATGGCGTTGGGCCCGGTAACCAAAACATCTCTTTACCAGAGAGCTACAATGACTTTGTGTTTTCCGTCATTTGTAACGCATTTGGCTTCGTTGGGGCAAGCCTGCTCATTGCTTTGTTCTTTTTACTTATTTACCGGATCATTTATTCTGCCATTAAGACCCACGATCCTTATGGGGCCTATTTGTGCACCGGCATTACCGGCATGTTGACATTTACAATTTTCCAAAACATCGGGATGACCATTCAAGTGATGCCGATCACCGGGATCCCCCTACCGTTCATCAGTTACGGGGGCAGTTCATTATTAAGCAATATGATCGCCATCGGCATTGTCTTATCAGTTCAAGCGCAAACACGTAAATATATGTTTAGTTAGCCAGATTCACACCTCAACACGAAAACACCGCACCTATCCGCGGTGTTTTTTTAGGTTGACTTTTAATAGCATGGTAAATACATAACTTTGGCCTAAATCTTAGTCGGCCCCTATCTGCCATTATGCGTTGAATATCTTTACGAAATGGTCTTTAGCTAGATATTTTTGGAAAATCAGCACCTCTTCAAGCTGCTTTTTCCCAGTTTCTGTATCCTATTCGCCATTTTCAAATCACACGGGCTTCGAAATGGTCTTTTGAACTCCTCTATCTGCCATTTTGATTTGTTTCCCATCACAAAATGGTCTTTAGCTTGATATTTTTGGAAAAACAGCAACCCCTCAAGCTGCTTTTTCCCAGTTTCTGTATCCTATTTACCATTTTCAAACCACACGTGCTTCGAAATGCTCTTTTGAACTCCCCGATCTAGCAAAATAAATGCTATTTATAATAGGTATAGCGCTTATCCCCCATTTTCTCCATATGCGATTTTAAAACTCTTAGGATTCTTCGGTTGTTGATATCCAACTCCCCCCATTCTTTTATAGCCGTTACGGTAATTGTACGATGAGGATTCAAGAGTTTATATTCTTCAACTAATCGAAGGATAACATTTCTCAAATTCTCTAGGTGACCACATAAGGTGCATTTTAATTTTTGCCCCTGAATGCGCAAAGAAAAGGAATGGCATTTCGCGCAGGGCGTTCCCTTTTTTAAATCTTCATAAGTATACGACGGAATAAGTTTTTTATCGACATCCGAATTTCTAATATGGAATCCTGCCAATGTTTTCATTTTTTCAATCAAATGGGATGGTATTGATTCAAAAGCGGGGAACTTCTTCATATAAGCGGTCAGTTGGGTTGGGAGGATAATCGGGGCGTTAGGATCAGCATTATATAACGTAAAACCTGGATACACAAAAACAACGCGGGATTCTATGGGAAGATTGACGTTTAAACGGTTTAGCACTTGTCTTAATAATGATTCACTTCACTTCAGTTGAATAAGAGGATTTTTTACTTCCACACCTGATTTAGAATACCATCGGTCGCCTTCTATGTAATAATCCCCTTCAAAATTTTTTACATCGTATAGGTAAATTCTATATGGTGACGCGAGTAGAGAGTCAATTTGGAATAAGTTACCGTTCCATTCAAGGAGGAGTCCGTTTAATTGTACATAAGTCGAAGCACCGGACTTTGTAATCAAATCATCGAAAAGACACTCACCGGCAAACCCCTTTTCATCATTCAAGAATTGACGCATCTCTTTATCAGAAAATGTCATTCGTGCCTTTAGTAAGCGCCGTATGCGTAAATGCCTGGGCTCTTCTCGTGGTAATATGATCATAAAATCATCCTTTCTATGAAATGGGACTACTATAATAATATAAAATATTAGTAAAATATTGTAAATAATGCTTGGCATTTTGTAAAACAACGATGAGAAACGCATGATGGTATACTAATCTGAGATCCAAATCCCCCTACTTGATGGATATTTTGAAAAGGCTATGCCTGATGGAATAATAAACTGAGATTCATCACATTCCCAATACCACCCATAGGATTCATTGTGATGGAACGGTATACTAAAACATGAAGGCATCAAGCTTATTGGGAACTTGATGAGTATACAACGATGATCGTGATGGAAAGAGATACGCCACTGAAGAGGTGAACACGGTGAGATATGATGTGATTGGAGACATACATGGCTGTTTTGAGGAATGCCGCGAGCTCCTGATCCGGCTGGGTTATCAATGGGATGGCCATTGGCCCGTTCATCCCGAAGGCAGGGTGCCGGTGTTCATCGGCGATTTAACGGATCGCGGGCCAAATTCCGTAAAGGTGATTCAGCTCGTTACAGCGATGGTTTTTAATAGACTAGCGCTTTATGTTCCGGGAAACCATTGTGACAAACTCTACCGCTACATGAATGGGTCAAATGTGCAAATCAAGCATGGTCTGGAAACGACCGTGAAAGAGCTACAAGAGTTGGACGCTAAAGAACGGGCTCGCGTGATTCATGATTTTAAAAAGTTATATCAGGAGGCACCGCTTTACCTTACGCTAGATGACGGACACCTTTTGGTCGCTCACGCCGGCATCAAAGAAGCCTACATCGGCAAACACAATAAAAAAGTCAAGACGTTTGTCCTTTATGGTGACATTACCGGTGAAACCGATGAGACAGGCTTTCCGATTCGCCGCGATTGGGCGAAGCACTACCATGGCGCGGCTTGGGTCGTTTACGGACATACACCAGTTTCTGAACCGAGGGTTGTCGGGAGGACGATCAATATTGATACCGGCTGTGTATTTGGGGGTCAATTGACCGCTTTTCGTTGGCCGGAAAAAGAAACCGTATCCGTCCCATCCCGACAACCGTACATCGCAGAAAAATTCCGCCATTTCGATGACTAAGCGCCACCTAGAAAATTTCTTTAATTGTCGCAAGCGCCTGTAATAGCACCATACCAATCAGTGTTCGACAAGCCTTTTCATATCTTCAGGTAATGGTGCCGTAAACGTCATCGCTTCTTCCGTCACCGGATGGTATAAAAAGAGACGGCTTGCGTGGAGCGCTTGGCGCGAAATCGCTTCGCGGCTTCCGCCATAAAGATCGTCCCCAACAAGTGGGTGGCCGATATGTGAAAAATGCACGCGAATCTGATGGGTACGCCCCGTTTCTAGCCGTACAGCCGCAACCGAAAAAGCCTCTGTTTCTTTGATGACTTTATAGTGAGTGATGGCGGGGCGGCCATCGCTTCGCACGCATCGTTCAATGATGCTCTCTTCCTTCCGACCGATCGGGGCATCGATCACACCTTCATGCGTGTCCAAATGGCCATGGACGATGGCGATGTACTCCCGTGATAAGCGGTGCGCCTTCCGCATTTTCGTAAACATTTCATGGAAAAATCCGTGTTTGGCCACAAGGATTAAACCGGATGTGTCACGGTCAAGTCGCGTCACCATATGCGCAGTAGCCTCTACACCATGTTGTTTTAAATAAAAAAGCACGCCCCCTGCTAGCGACCTCTTCCAATCTTTTCTGGATGGAACGGTCTGAAGGCCGGCCGGCTTATTGATGACCATAAAAGCGTCATCTTCATAAACGATGGAATAAGGCACGGGTTCAGCTAAAAGCCCGGCGCTTTCCTGCTCTTTCGGAAACGTTACAGTCACTTGGTCATTTTCTTCAATGACACGCCGAACGGTGACGGGGAGCCCATTGACCTCCAGATGGCCATCTCGTTTTATGGCGGTTACAGCCGCACGGGACAGGTTCATCTTTTCCCTTAAAAACTGCCGGAGCGGCTCGCCCGCATCATCCGCTCCGACTTTTTTTATCCAAACAAATTGTCCACTTAGAAGATGCAAACCTTCATTCATTATTGGAACTCCTCTAATCACCGATAAAGGACTGCCGGACGCGGACCCAGAATGGAAAAGGCCGGAGCCGAGCAAACCTTACGCGTTCTTCAGCCACCCGGTATTGAATCGATTTCACATCCTTATGGACAAGAAACAAATGATCAATCGTGATGTTGTAATCGACATCATTCACCGGTTTTATAATGCATTTATGATGTTCAGGCAAAACGAGCGGCGAGCCGATCGTTCGGAAGACGCGATTGTTAATCGATGCCATTTCAGCGATTTGGATAGCAGATAATGAAGGGTGTAAAATCGCACCGTTTAACGCCTTATTATAAGCGGTGCTCCCTGTCGGCGTGGAAATGCACAGACCGTCACCCCGAAACGTTTCGAATTTATCGCCATTAATAAAAACATCTACCACGAGCGAGCCTTCCGTCGCTTTAATCGTGCACTCGTTGAGGGCAAGGTAACGTTTTTCACCCTTGCCGCTGTTAAAGCGAACGATCACTTCAAGCACAGGATATTGAACCACTTGAAAAGGGATTTTCGCCAAATGAATGACCAATTTTTCCAACTCATCCGGTGTCCAATCCGCATAAAAACCGAGGTGACCCGTATGGACGCCGACGAATGCTGTTTCCGATAAACGATCCACATATTGGTGAAACGCATAGAGAAGTGTGCCGTCTCCGCCGACTGAAATGACAATATCCGGCTTTTTCTCATCGTGCTCCAAATCAAACCCCGTTAAATACTGCATAATTTGCCGTTTGATTTTGTCCGAGGTGGCATCTCCTTTAGAGATAATGGCGAATTTCATGGCATCACCTTCAGTTATTTTCATCATAAAAATCGACTTGCTTTTTCAATGCAAAATGTTTTTGAGCTTCCTGTACTTCACCGCGAATTTTCGACATCTCTTCATCAAGGAGAAAAGCGGCTTCGGCGGCCCGTTGAAGTCGCTCTTTAATATCCGCAGGAATACGGCCTTCATATTTATAATTCAACGAATGCTCGATGGTCGCCCAGAAATTCATCGCTAAAGTCCGAATTTGAATTTCCACTAATATTTTCCGCTCACCGCCGATGGTTTGTACCGGATAACTGACAACTAAATGATAAGAACGATAACCGCTTTCCTTTTTTTCCGTTATGTAATCGCGCTCTTCAAGGATGGTTAAATCCGTCCGCTTGCGAATCAGCTGAAGGACGGCCTTAATATCGTCAACGAACTGGCACATAATCCGCAAACCCGCGATATCCTGCATGCTGGTTTGCAACTGATTTAACGGAATGTTTTTCCGCCGGGCTTTATCCAAAATGCTCTTGACCGGTTTCACTCGTCCTGTCACAAATTCAATTGGAGAGTGTTCCGCGGTTTTTTCAAACTGCTCGCGATAGCCTCTAAGTTTTATTTTCAGTTCATCAACCGCCTGCTTATACGGTGCTAGGAAAAGATCCCAATCCAAGACTTACACCACCCTCTGAAACAAAACGTTTTGGGTTGTTTCCCCGTTTCCATTATGTCATAATTCAATTAAAGTTACCAATAGACACAGGTGTCGTCCATGCCGAAAGAAATTGAAATCGAATTTAAAAATATGTTGTCGGCTGAAGAATTCAGTCGTCTTCTTCAAGCTTTTCATCTTGACGAAGGGGATTTCACCCTTCAACATAATGATTATTTTGATACCCCTCTCTTTTCTTTAAAAGCACAGCACGCTGCTCTCAGAATAAGGGAGAAAGAGGGAAAATGCAAGCTAACACTCAAACAGCCGGGAGCTTTCGGTCTCATTGAAACCCACCAAAACATCCGACCTGATGAGGCCGAAGCGATTCGAAATGGGAGAGGCATTCCTGGCGGCGAAGTGCAAAACGCGCTCGCCGGATTAAACATTGATATGTCGCAACTAAAAATGCTCGGAAGGCTGTCGACCAAACGAGCCGAAATTCTTTATCGCGATGGCCGACTCGCTTTTGATCACAGCTTTTATGGAACGAAAGAGGATTATGAATTGGAATATGAAGCACCTGAAGCTATAGAAGGTGAAAAGACTTTTCTTGATTTATTGAATCGCTTTGGCATTCCCAAACGACCCACTGATAATAAAATTAAACGGTTGATGAATGAATTAAGCCATCTTTAGGAGGTCTGGCATATGGCCATGAATGTCCGGCTCGTGCAAAGCCTCATGCAACTTCAGGCGATGCGCAACCTATATGATTCCAATCCGAACCCAGAAAAAGCGGAAGATACGGGCGTCTTTTCCGCTATATTAGCCGAAATGCTTGGGCAAATCTCGAATCTTGAATCCTCACCGACCAATGACAACACGCTATCCTTAGGGACTCCCTTTGCCAACAATGTGACGGCTAAAGCCCCTACCACCTCAACACCAACTTACAAATCACAAGCATGGAGATCGGCCATCGATGAGGCGGCCGCAAAGTATGGGGTTGATCCTAAATTGATAAAGGCCGTCATCCAACATGAATCCAGCTTTAATCCAAACGCCGTGAGTGCCTCGGGTGCCATCGGTTTGATGCAGCTCATGCCGCAAACAGCGCGATCGCTCGGGGTGAGTGATCCGTTTGATCCTAAGCAAAATATTGAAGGCGGTACAAAGTACCTAAAACAGCTGCTTGATGAATTTGGTCATAACGAAGCCTTGGCCCTTGCCGCTTATAACGCGGGACCGGCAAATGTAAAAAAATACAATGGCATTCCACCTTTCCCGGAAACCGAGCGTTATGTCCAAAAAGTGTTACAAACATATATGAGTTGAGCCGAGCGACTTTTGACGCTCGTTTTTTCTTTGCTAAAAAAAATCATCCAAAAAGGGCTGGACGTTGATTTGAAAATTTTTCTTGTTAGATGTCGATTATTTGCGGTTCGGGCATAAACGCTGATAGAATAAGGTTTAAGAATGTCAATGACATTTGTTTTTGGAGGCTTTTATGAAAAACAATATATTTGAAGAAATCGGCGGTTTCGAAACCATTGATCGGCTCGTTCAAGCCTTTTATCAACGGATCGAAGAACATCCCGAGCTGCGCCAAATATTCCCTGAGGATCTCAGCGAAAGCGCGCGTAAACATAAAAAGTTTTTAACGCAATTTCTTGGCGGACCGCCATTGTATAATGAAGAATTCGGCCACCCGATGTTACGGGCGCGGCATTTGCGCTTCCCGATCGATGCCAAACTGCGCGATGCTTGGTTGGAAAGTATGAAAGATGCAATTGTGGATGCTTCAATCCAAGAACCGTGGGCCACGATCATTTTACAGCACCTTACCATGACGGCCCACCATATGCAAAACATTTATGATGACAAAGGCCGGTAAATGTCGCTTGAGAGGAGGATGAATGTGGATTGGCACAACTTCGGATCCGTATGCGAAGGCTCCTCAGAAGGCCAAACTTGCAGGATCATGAAAAAGCGGGAAAAAGAAGCAAAACCGCTGGAAATTTACATTTACATTGATCCCGTTCATCCGGAAAGTTGGACTTTGGACGGGATTGTGAAAAAACTTGTCATTGAATACGGTAATTATTTTACATTGCGCTATGTCATTTGCATTACGCAATATACAATGGAACTCGCCCAAGGTAAAAAGACAGCTAATCAAAAATCTAGTAAGGTCTCGGCACTTGCCGTCATAGAGGACCAACGGTTTCTCACCGATGAATCCCGGTCCCCCTATAGAGCGGCTCTTGCCATTAAAACGGCTGAATTGCAGGGAAAAAGTGCTGGCAAACGGTTTTTAAGACATTTTCATGAACGCTTGCATCTTGAACCCGAGCATATTCTGACAAACCGCGTGCTGCTCGACTGTGCCTCCCTTGCTAAACTTGATCTGGATGAATTCAAAAAAGACTTTTACTCCAAAAGCCCGATCACTGCCCTCTATTGCGACCAAAAGCTATCGGCAGAAATGGATGTTCAGGAATGTCCGACTTTAGTGTTGTTCAACATACGCGACGACCAAGAAGGGTTAAAAATTTCAGGGCATTATCCCTATCCAGTTTATGTTCAGCTTTTGACGGAAGCACTCGGACAACAACCGACGGCCGATGCCCCCCCGGAATTAATTGAATATATGAGGCGCTATCAATTTGCTGATACTGAAGAAATCGCCTTAATTTACGATATGAATGCGCAAGAGACACTGCGTGAAATGAAAAAATTAAAACTGAAGCAACAAGTAGAACCTGTGACGACGAAGGATGGCCTGTTTTGGCGCTATACGGGCGGCTAACCCCCTCAAGCATAATTCTTTTTCGGGGACATAAAAATAGTATCAAAAAATGAAAATAGCAACGGGGGTGCCGTCTTGCGGCCTTTTGCCATCATCCTTTCGCTTGCTGCCACGTTTTGCGCTTTTATTTTCTATATGCTCGGACTTATGCATCTTGAGCCACTTTTCATTAGCGGACCGGTCTTTTTCCTTTCCCTCTTGGTAACCGTTCGGTTGATTTTCCAGAGAAAAAACATCTTTCCCAAAAAAAGAGGTTAACCCACAGGGGGCTTTTGCTCATCCCCACCTAAGTAAAGGCATGATGGGTTGATAAGCTTTAGCCCCGGACTTTTGGGTCAACCTTTTTATATTTAACCAAATAGCAAGGCTTCCATATCATCCAGCACTTTTTCAAAATGGCGGCAGGCCTTTTCAATCGGTTCTGGCGTCGTCATGTCCACCCCGGCTTTCTTTAAAACCTCAATCGGATAATCGGAACTCCCCGCTTTTAAAAATTCTTTATAACGTTCAACGCTCGATGCACCCTCTTGCAAGATTTGTTGGGAGAGCGCTTGAGCGGCACTGTAACCCGTCGCGTATTGGTATACATAAAAATTGTTGTAAAAATGCGGGATGCGGGCCCATTCCATAGCGATTGCTTCATCGACGACCATCTCATCGCCAAAATACTTTTTATTCAGATCATAATAGATCGATGAAAAACTGTCGGCTGTTAATGCCTCACCATTCCACGCTTTTTCATGAGCGATTTGTTCAAATTCGGCAAACATCGTCTGCCGAAAGACCGTGCCACGGAAGCCTTCCAATTGGTGGTTCAATAAATATAATTTTTGTTGTTTATCATCGGTATGGTTATAGAGGTAATGGTTGAGCAACGCTTCATTACAAGTTGAAGCCACTTCGGCAACGAAAATGGAGTAGTTGGCGTATGGGTATGGCTGAGTTTTTCTCGTATAATAACTGTGCAGCGAGTGCCCGAGTTCATGAGCAAGTGTAAACACATCATTGATATCATCCGACCAATTCAGCAAGATGTAAGGCATGGTCCCATATGTACCGGAAGAATACGCCCCACTTCTTTTGTTCTTCGTTTCCCTCACATCTATCCAGCGATGGGTATATCCTTCGCGTATAATGTCAAGGTAGTCTTCCCCTAACGGCGCAAGCCCCTTGAGAACGATTTCCTTTGCTTCATCATAGGTCACTTTCATATCGACATCTTTCACAAGTGGGGTATAGAGATCATACATGTGTAATTCATCAAGATTTAAGGCTTTTTTTCGCAGGGCAACATACCGATGCAATAAGGGAAGATATTTATTGACGGTCGAGACGAGATGGTCATACACCTCAATCGGGATATTGTTTGAAGATAATGCTGCTTCCCGCGCGGAACCGTAATGGCGGATGCGCGCATAAAAATTATCTCTTTTAAACGCTGCGCTTAGGGTACTGGCAAACGTGTTTTTATATTTAGCGTATGTCCCAAACATCGCTTCAAACGCATCTTTACGCACGCGGCGGTCTTGGCTTTTAATCAGCGAATGGTAACGGCCATGTGTGACAGCCACCTCCTCGCCGTCTTCATTTTTTATTTTGGGAAACTCCAAATCGGCATTATTCAACATGTTAAATGTTTGACTGGCGGCGTTCATCACTTCACTGGCTTGGGCGAGAAGCGCTTCTTTTTCTTCATCAAGAATGTGGGCCCGCTCGCGGTTGATTTCGTCAATGGCATGACGGTACAGTTTTAGATGGTCATTTTCATCAATATATTTAAAAAGTAGAGTCTCATCAATGGTCAAAATTTCCGGAACAATAAACGATAACGCGCTTCCGACTTGAGAAGCAAGCCCGCGCACCCGATCATATAACGCCTGATAGGTGGCATTCGCTGTATTCTCGTCTGCCTTCATATGGGCGTAGGCAAAAAGTTTATTTAGCGTCATCGTCAGTTCATCTTGTTTGTGCAAGCACTGATAAAGTGTCTCGGCGGATTCTCCGAGCTTTCCTTTAAAACGAACAACTTCTGGAATGAGTGCCTTCACGCGCTGAAAATCCTTCTCCCAATCCTCTTTGCTTGGGTAAATGGCTTCAAGGTCCCATTTTTCCTTTTCATCAATTTCCTCGCGCGTTGGTAATGCTTTAGCATCTGGCATGTGGATCCCTCCTGAAATATTGCCGTTTCTCGTCAACTATTATGTTTCCGGCTTGAGCTCTTCATACTTTCGCATTTTTATTGTATGTCTTGGATTCGTCAATCATCAACAGTAAGCGTTTTTTTCCGCAAGCCACTTATAAAGAACCC
>Ga0310829_1000917_pt1 | contig 19322 bp, 31 predicted proteins | sample WT_ome_4_FD_202244 | JGI IMG/M metagenome (GOLD analysis project Ga0310829, IMG submission 202244) | Sorghum-adapted microbial communities enriched on wild type (WT) sorghum from Joint BioEnergy Institute, Emeryville, California, United... ... | reverse complement strand
CAACATTGCGAACATCCCCAGAACCGCCGGACCGCGGGCTCAAGGCCCGATCTCCGCGCCTTGCGGCGCTTCGTCCGGTGTCCGCCGGGTTCACTTGCTCCCGAGCGGCGAAGACTAATTTATCACGTTCCCGGCTCCAAGTCAAGCCGCACGGCCGCGGTTTTTTTGGGTTTGCGGGGTTTTGTTACCTGGAGCTGTGATTGCGCGCGTATCGGGACAGCTCCTTCGGCGACGCAAGCCGCGCGTACATGCGGAAAATCACCTTATAACGGGATTCGATGGCCGCTTTGATATCGGTGTCAATGCGGTGATCGCTCAAATCGAGCAGCATTTCATCCAGTTCCTTGCGCAGCAAATAGCTGAGCTCCTTGCATTCGCGGTCGTTGAACAGCACACCCAGCATGCCTCGACGGCCCCCTCTTTCGGGTCGGTAGTGTTTTGTGTGGTGCTCCACGGATTCGTGATACTGTTATGCGCACATTTTGGCATTTTTATGTTTACCCGCTCAACCGCTTGCCAACCCGCTCCCTCCGACCCGCTCCGCCTATCGGAGCAATGCCGGCGTAATCGTCGTTTCGATCACCGCCGCGATCAACATGGCCGCCGTCAGTATGATCATGAGGGGCACAAGCATCGCCAAAAACCGTCTCAGCTCCTCGCCCGCTTGTTCACGCCGCGTCGGGACGAAGGACATGAGCAGGCAGCGAACGAGCAAAAACCCGAACCGAATGCCGTAGGCGCAGGCGATGATCAGGGCGGGAAGCTCCACGATGCCGTGGGGCAAAATCCCCTTCGCGAACAGTTCCAGACCGCCCATCTCCGGATTCACCGGGTTTTGCAGCAGCCATCCGAGCACGGTCCCGTTGGCGATGAGCACGAAAATCGGAATCACGCCAAGCAGCGCGCCCGACAGCACGAACATCACCGCCTTGACCGCGTTGTTGATGAAAATGAACAAAAACAGCATCAGCTGCGGGTTGTCCGCCGAGCCGATCACCCCCGCCAGTTCCCGCATGCCCTCCATCGTCTGCTCCGCAAGCCAGTCCATCCCGCCGTAGCCCGTCGCACCGGCTGCCCAGCCTGCCGCGAAAGCGATGAGCGAGGCGATCAAATAATGCTTCGACCGGCGAAGATCGATCCAGAAACTGGCCAACCAACCACGCATGATTCGAACCTCCTTTCCGCATAACTTTCCTGTACGAGCATATTCTTTTGACAAAAGGAACCGGGTACATGCCCCCGAAACCGAGGAGGAAACGCCCATGAACTTCTTCTATGTGCTGGACGGCCGCCGCATCAAACGGTTTCTCATCATTGCGACCGCCATCCTGTTCAGCGTTGCCGTCATCTATGCGGAGAAAGACAACATCACCGTCTTCTCCCAAAACGAACCGTCCGCCGTCTACAGCGTCATCACGGACAAGAAAGTGATCGCCCTCACCTTCGACATCAGCTGGGGAGACAAACGTCCGGAACCGATCATCAACATCCTGAAGGAAAAGGGCGTGACGAACGCCACTTTCTTCCTCTCGTCTCCCTGGACGAAAACCCATCCCGAAATCGTGAAACAAATCGTCGATGCCGGATTCGAGATCGGAAGCCACGGGCACAAACACGTCAACTACAACGAACTGCCGGACGAGGAAATCCGCAAGCAGATCCAGACCGCCCACATGATCCTCGAAGTGGAAACGGGCACGACCCCCCGGCTCATCCGCATGCCCAACGGCGCCTTCGACAAGCGGGTGCTGCGCATCGCCAACGAGTTGGGCTACACCGTCATCCAATGGGACACGGACTCCCTCGACTGGAAAAACCCCGGCGTGAACAACATCATCAACCGCGTCGTTTCCCGCGCCCACCCCGGCGACATCGTGCTCATGCACGCCAGCGACTCGTGCAAGCAAACCCATGAGGCGCTTCCCGTCATCATTGACCGGTTGCGGGCGGAAGGGTACGAGTTTGTCACCGTAACCGAACTGTTGAAACTGGCGGAAGTGGACGGACGGGACGTCAAAGACCAGGGGAGCTGACGGATCAGCTCCCCTTTGCTCCGTTCACCGTCCGGTTTGTCACCCGGACCCGGCCGGGCCGGCCGGATCGGACCGCCTTCAGGCCGCCGCCGGCTCGGCTTCCGTCTTGCCCAGCAGCTTGTGCAGCTGCATGATTTGCCACGCATTGCAAACGACGAGGGGGACGGTCATGAGCACGACCGCCTGCGTCAAATTCACCTGCAGGGCGATGGCCGTTTCCACCAGGGTAAACACCAGCATGAAAAACACCGTCGGCACCCACGCCGACCGGTTCGTCGCCCGCACTTTCAGCCAGGCCGTCACGAGGGACGCGGCAATCAAAACACCCGCGAACAGCAAATAAGCCGGCAAGGAAGCTTCCCACACAAAGAAATAAATTTCGAAGGGCACCGTCAAAATGAAAAACAGTTGCACCAGCACCCACGTGTTCCGTTTGCGGAACAACCCCCTGGCCACATAGTTGACGATCATGTACGCGAAAAAGAACATCTGGCTCAAAATGCTGAACGTCATGCCCGCAAACAGCATCATCAGCAAATTGTATCCGATCTCGATCGGCGCCAGGCCCTTGAACCCGCCGTCAAACAGGGCGATGAGCGCTCCGGTGACGAGCCCGGCCGCCGCGCCGACCCAAAGGGTGGACCAGAACAGGCGGAACCATTTGCTCAAACTCATGTGTTCATCTCTCCAATCCTGATGCGTTACAATCCCACATTATTGTAGCAGAATGCGGCAACTTCCACCATTCATAAACCGCATGGCCCGGCGCATACTACCGATACACGAGGTTGTTGACGACAAGGGAGCGGTGCGACATGGCTATTCCGCGAAGGGTGGCGCTCGCCCTGGCCCTCGGCCTGTTGCTTATGCAGGCGGGCTGCGGCGGAGGCCAACAGTCGGGCGGCATGATGAGCTACGAGGAAACGAAATCGATGGTGCTCGACATCCTGCAGTCGGAAGAAGGCCGCAGGGCCGTTCATCAGGCGTCCGGCGGCGGAACCGGGACGGGCATCAAAATGCTCAGCGAAGATCAGCACGCCGAGCTGATGACCACCGTGAAAGACGTCCTCACCGATGAAGAATACGGCAAAAAAATCCGTGAAGTCATGCTGGAGCCGAAATTCGCCGGGGAATTCGCCAAAGTCATCGTCAAGGAAGACAAACAGCTGCACAAGGACCTGATGAAGGATCCGGAATACCAGACGATGCTCATGGACGTGTTCAAAAACAAAGAGACGGAAAAAATGATTCTCGAGGTGCTGAAAGGCCCGGAATACCGCAAATACGCCATGACCATCTTCCAGGAAACGCTGCAAAACCCGCTGTTCAAAGCCGAATTGATGGACATGATGAGGAAAGTGCTGGAGGAAGAAACGAAACCGAAGGAAGAACGGGAATGAACAAAGCCGAACCCGCCTGCGGAGCAGGCAACGGTTCGGCTTTGTCGCCACGATCATGCTTTCTGGATCACACGCTCAGCCGCTTCGAGGTACAGGCGGCCGACCGGGCTGTCCGCCTTGTAGACGGACGGCGAGAAATCCGGTTCCGACGGATGGTTGTCGGGCTGGCCGAGGGGAATTTGCGCAATCAGTTCGGCGTGCAGTTCCGCCGCCAGCCTGGCGCCGCCGCCCCGGCCGAACACGTACTGTTTTTCCCCGCAATGCGGGCACTCGTACCAGCTCATGTTTTCCACCACGCCGATGATGTCATGGTTCGTATGTTTCGCCATGGCGCCCGCCCGGGCGGCCACGAAGGCGGCGGTGGCGTGGGGCGTGGTGACGAGAATTTCCTTGCTGTGGGGGATCAGCTGGTGCACGTCAAGCGCCACGTCGCCGGTGCCCGGCGGCAGGTCGAGCAGCATGTACTCGATTTCGCCCCATTCCACTTCATTGAAAAAGTTGCGAAGCATCCTTCCGAGCATCGGACCGCGCCAGATGACCGGGGAATTGTCCTCCACGAAAAATCCCATGGAAATGACCTTCACGCCAAACCGTTCGGGCGGAATGATCTTGTCCCCGGCGAGCTGCGGCGCGCCTTCCAGCCCCATCATGTCCGGCACGCTGAATCCGTAGATGTCGCAGTCCATGATGCCCACCTTCTTGCCGAGGCGGGCCAGCGCGACGGCCAAATTGACCGTCACCGTGCTTTTGCCGACGCCCCCTTTGCCGCTGGCGACGGCGATGAATTTCGTTTTTGAACCGGGGGCGAGAAGCGGCGGGACGCCCGACGGCTGGGCTTGCATTTCCGCCCGCCTGCGCCGTTGCATCTCGTCCAGCCCGTCGCCGGACGCGGCGGATTGTTTTGCCCGTATGTCGGCAAGCTCGACGTCCGTGAGCCGGCGAAAACGGATATGGACATGTTCCGCACCGATGTTGGCAAGAAGTTCCCGCGCCTGCTTCTCGAGCTTCGCCTTCAAGTGATCGTCGTCTTCGACGAGGGCAAGGGTCATGCGAACGTCACGGCCTTTGACCACGACATCCTTGACCTGGCCCAGTTCCGCCATGCTTTGACCAAAAGCCGGATCGCTGAGCGGTTTCAGCGCATCCAGCACCTGCTGTTTGTCCATTTTGTGCCTCCACATCCTTTGGGACCGTGTGGCGGGCGTTGCATGCGCCCGCAAACAACCCCATTATAGCACAGTTCAGTGCACCGGGTCAGCGATCGGCTCTCCCGATACGAAGCGAAGCACGCCCCGGTAGATGGAAGCCGCCAGCTTCCGGCGATATTCGTCGTCGGTCAGCAGCTTCGCTTCCTCGGGATTGGACAGGAAACCGACTTCCACGAGAGCCGCCGGCACCGGTGACGTTTTCAGCAAATATATGGAGGGTGCCGTGTTCGCCTGGCGGGTCGTGTTCGCCAGGTTTTCCCTGAGCTCCTGCTGGATGAATACGGCCAGGCGCCGGCTTTCCTCCCGGCCGGGATAATAGAACGTCTGGGCGCCGCGCCAACGGGACGACGGCGTACTGTTCAGGTGGATCGTGAGAAACAGGTCCGCATCCGCCTTGCGCAGGATGTCCGCCCGCGCCAGCAAGTCTTCCGTCTTGCGCCGGCTGAGGCCGCGGGTATCCGGCCGGGCCAGGTCGTAATCGCCTTCCCGGGTCATGACCACGAACGCCCCGGCCTGTTGCAAATAATCGCGCACCTGCATCGCCAGCTCCAGCGCCACTTCCTTCTCGATGAGCCCGTCGGCGCTCCTGGCGCCGCCGTCCACGCCGCCGTGGCCGGCATCGATGACGACGGTCCGGCCGGCAAGCGGCATTGACCAGTGACTCCACGTGTCGGTGGAGGAATAATCGGACGTGAACAACACCGCGAACAGCGCCACGGCGGCCGCGGCCAGCGTCAGTCGGCCGGCGCCGCGGCGGGAAATCCAGATGAAAAACCGCTTCTTCCGTTTCCCGTAGACCAAATCAACCACCCCGTCCGCTTCTTCAGGGCGAAGGTGCCGCGCGGGCGGCAATCCTTCGCCATACAAGCATATGGGACGGGGTGGACAAATATGCCGGTTACACGCCGGCACCGGAAATGAGCTGTTCGTTCATCCCTTCGATCAGCACCCGCGCGACTTCGGGGCGGGAAAATTCCGGCGGCGGGCAGATGCCTTCGCGCAGCATGGCGCGAACTTTCGTGCCCGAAAGGTGCACATGCTCGGATTTGTCATGCGGGCACGTCTTCGTCGTCGCCATGTTGCCGCATGCCTTGCAGTAAAAGCTGTGTTCGAAGTAGAGCGGCGTAATGCCGAGGTCCTCCGGCGGGAAGGATCTGAGCAGGTCCTGCGCCTCGTATGTGCCGTAGTAATCGCCCACGCCGGCGTGGTCGCGGCCGACGATGAAGTGGGTGCAGCCGTAATTTTTGCGCACGAGGGCGTGGAACACCGCTTCCCGCGGCCCCGCATAGCGCATCGCGGCAGGAAACACACCGAGGAACACCCGGTCTTTCGGATAATAGTTTTCGAGCAGGACGAGATAGCTGTTCATCCGCACGTCGGCGGAGATGTCATCCGATTTCGTCTCGCCGACGAGCGGATTCAGGAACAGGCCGTCCACGATTTCCATCGCGCATTTCTGGATGTATTCGTGGGCACGGTGCACGGGATTGCGGGTCTGGAAACCGACCACCGTGCGCCATCCCTTCTCCGCGAACTTGCGCCGCGTTTCGGCGGGATCAAAGCAGAAAGCCGCAAACTTGTCCGCCTTCGGGCGATTCAGCACCCGGACGGGGCCGCCAACATACGTGTCCGGCTGTGCATACAGCTTCTTCACGCCGGGATGGTCGATTTCCGTCGTCTTGTACACCTTCTTCGCTTCTTCCCGCCGGTCCGTGCGATAGATGCTTTCCACGTCTATCGTGCCGTAGATCGCCCCGTCTTCCTTCCCGACGAGGGCGGCTTTCTTGCCGACGGCAAGGCTTGCCGCCGTCTCTTCGTCCACCGGCAGCGTGATGGGCAAGCTCCACACCAGTCCGTTCGTGAGCCGCATGTTGTCCAGCACGCTGCGGTAATCGTCCTCGTTCAGAAACCCCGCGAGCGGCGAGAACCCGCCGATCCCGATCAGCTCCAGATCGGATATCGTCCGCCTGTCCATGCGGATGACCGGCAGGGAAGCCGCTTCCCGGAGCGCTTCTTCCCGTTCTTCCCCGGGCACCAACCGGTTCACCAGCACGCCGCCGTGCGGATGGATCAAGGTCATCGTATTCTCCTCTCCTTCTCCGCTCACTTGTGCAATCCGCACTCGATCTTGCCCGTGCCCGACCAGCGGCCGGCGCGCGGATCTTCACCCGGCTTCACCGGACGCGTGCAATGTGCGCAGCCGATGCTCGGGTAATTGCGGTTGTGCAGCGGGTTGTAGATGACATCATTGGCGCGGATGTACGCCCACACGTCATCGCTCGTCCAGCCGGCCAGCGGATTGAATTTCACAAGGCCGAATTTTGCATCGTACTCCACTTTCTTCGCGTTCGCCCGGGTCGGTGCCTGATCGCGGCGAATGCCGGTAATCCAGGCGTCGTATTTGGCAAGATGGCGGGCAAGCGGCTCCACCTTGCGGATGTTGCAACAAAGGTCGGGGTCCCGCTTCCACAATTCGTCTCCGTGCTCGGCCGCCTGTTGTTCCGGCGTCAGCAGCGGGCTCACGCGGGTAAAGGAAATGCCGTACCGCTCGGCCATCCTGTCCCGCGTTTCATACGTTTCCCTGAAATGAAAATCGGTGTCCAAATAAAAAATGTTCGTCGCCGGGCTGATTTTCTGCAGCATGTCGACCAACACCACATCCTCGGCACCGAAACTGCAAGCCAGCGTCAATTTCGGAAAGGTTTGCACCGCCCACGCGAGCAGCGCTTCCGGCGATTCGTGCTCGAACCGATCGGCCGCGTCACGGATGAGCGCTTCCTTCTCCGGCAAATTCATGGCGTCACCTCCAAACTTTAATTCCTAGTAAATATATATGAATTATTTTAATTATAATATGTCGGTTTCTTCATTTCAACGGATTTTTTACCAACCATATTGTATGTATGATCCCGCCCGAAATGTTCACGGCGTTCGGATGATCGGACCCGTTCCGGGCACGCAACAAAGCCCCTTTGTTTCGCGGGGAAACAAAGGGGCTTGTTCGAATGCGCGTATGCGTTTGTCGCGGGCAATCAGCGTTTCGAAAATTGCGGTGCGCGACGGGCTGCCTTGAGGCCGTATTTCTTCCGTTCCTTCATGCGCGGATCGCGCGTCAGGAAACCGGCTTTCTTCAGCGGAGAGCGGAACTCCGGATCCACCTTCAGCAGCGCGCGGGCGATGCCGTGGCGGATGGCGCCTGCCTGTCCGCTGATGCCGCCGCCGTTCGCAATGACGAGCACGTCGTATTTGCCCAGCGTGTCGGTGATCGCCAGCGGTTGCTTGACGATCAGCTTCAGCGTCTCCATGCCAAAATAGTCGTCGATGTCGCGTTTATTGATGACGATGCGCCCTTCGCCCGGCACGAGGCGAACCCGTGCGACGGACTCTTTGCGCCGACCCGTTCCGTAGTATTGCACTTGAGCCATGTATCGTTAACCCTCCCTCTTCTTAACCGCGAAGCTGCCAAACTTCGGGATTTTGGGCGGCATGCGGATGTTCGCTGCCGGCATACACTTTCAGCTTGTGCTTCAGCTTTTCACCGAGGCGGTTTTTCGGGAGCATTCCGTATACGGCCAGTTCAATCATGCGTTCGGGTTTGTTGTCGCGCATGTTTGCGGCGGTCGTCACTTTCAGCCCGCCCGGGTACTGGGAATGGCGGTAGTACTTCTTCTGCTGCCATTTCTTTCCGGTCAGCTTGATTTTCTCCGCGTTGATGACAATCACGAAATCTCCGGTGTCGACGTGCGGCGTGAATTGCGGCTTGTGTTTGCCGCGAATGATGCTCGCCACTTCACTGCTCAAGCGGCCCAGCGTTTGACCGGCAGCGTCGACGACATACCATTTCGCTTCGACACCGTTCGGTTTAGCCATATATGTGGTGCGCATGGTTTCAATAAACCTCCTCATCAATCAAAGCCGGACTTTCCTAACACGGGGCCGTGGGATAGCCATTAAGAAAGACCAACTGATATTATATAAAAAAGTCCATGATAACGCAAGCAAAAAAACCGACGACGCGCGAACAATGCCGCTCCGCATAATGGCGTCAATATACGGGCGGAACCGGCCAGTCGGGATAGACGACTTCCCACAGGCACAGCCCGTGGGCGGGCGCCGTCGGTCCCGCCGCCAGGCGGTCCCGCGCCTGCAATATTCGCAGCATGTCATCGGGCGTCCGCTTGCCTTCACCGACTTCGATCAGCGTGCCGACGATGATGCGCACCATGTTGTAGAGAAATCCGCTCCCCGTCACGTAAATGTGGATGACGCCGCACCGTCCGTCGGCGTCGCGCCCGGCGACGGCATCCGCTGCGCCGGGTGACTCCGATTCGATCCGCGCGTCAAACAGGGTGCGCACGTAGGATTGCTTCTCGGTTTTGCGCGAGCAGAACGACGTAAAGTCGTGCTCGCCGATGAGATGCCGCAACCCTTCCGCCATGCGTTCCACGTTGAGCGGCGCATGGTGAAACAGCTGATACCGGCGCCGGAACACGTCCGGCACCCGGCTGTTGTGGATCGTGTAACGGTATGTCTTGCTGACGGCCCCCTTGCGGGCATGGAACGTCTCCGGCAATTCCACGGCCTGGCGAATGACGATGTCGTCCGGCAGCCGGGAATTCAAGGCCAGCTGCCATCGTTCGATCGGAATGCGGGAGGCGGTGTGAAAGTTCACCACCTGACCCCGGGCGTGCACGCCCGCATCCGTCCGGCCGCTGCCGGTCACCTTGATCGTTTCGCCCGTCAGCTTGCCGATCGCTTCCTGCAATTTGTCCTGAATCGTATTGCGGAACGATTGGGATTGAAATCCGCTGTAGTTCGTGCCGTCATAACTGACGACAAGTCCGATGTTGCGCATGGCAAACTCCTCAACAAAAAAAGGGCTTGTTCAGAATCGGCTGATTCTGTCCACCCTTTTCATCCGACATTAAGCCCGATCCACCAGTTCCAAATAAACCATCGGCGCGGAGTCGCCGCGGCGCGGCCCCAGTTTCAGAATGCGGGTGTATCCTCCCGGACGCTCCGCATAACGGGTGGCCAATTCCGAAAACAGTTTTTGGATCGCATCCTGCTCGCCGTCCACGGTTTCCCGGCGAACGAAAGCCGCAGCTTGCCGGCGGGCATGCAGATCGCCGCGTTTCGCCAGGGTGATCAGTTTCTCGGCGACGGGACGAACGGCTTTCGCCTTCGCTTCCGTCGTCTGGATGCGTTCATAGAGAAACAGATCCGTCACCAGGTCGCGAAGCAGCGCTTTGCGCGCGCTGGAATTGCGGCCGAGTTTCTGGTACGTAGTCATGAGGATGGTACCTCCTTCTATCTCAGGTTGGGGTAACCGGCAGCCTCAGTCTTCGCTGCGCAGCGACAGGTTCAGTTCTGCCAGTTTTTCTTGCACTTCTTCGAGGGATTTGCGGCCGAGGTTGCGCACTTTCATCATGTCTTCCTCGGTTTTCGTGATCAGCTCCTGCACCGTGTTGATGCCCGCCCGTTTCAGGCAGTTGTAGGAGCGCACCGACAAATCCAGCTCTTCGATGGTCATTTCGAGGACTTTCTCTTTCTTGTCTTCTTCTTTTTCCACCATGATTTCCGCATCGCGGGCTTCATCGGTCAAACCGACGAAAAGGTTCAGATGCTCCGTCAAAATTTTTGCCGCAAGGCTGACCGCTTCCTCCGGCCGGATGCTGCCATCCGTCCACACTTCCAGGGTCAGCTTGTCGTAGTTCGTTACCTGGCCGACGCGCGTGTTCTCGATCGTGTAGTTGACGCGGGTGATCGGCGAATAGATCGAGTCGATCGGAATGACGCCGATCGGCTGGTCGTCGTGCTTGTTGCGTTCTGCAGGCACGTAACCCCGGCCCCGGTTGGCCCAGATCCGCATGTGCAGACGGGCGCCCTCGGCCAGCGTGGCGATGTGCAGATCCGGGTTCATGATCTCCACGTCACTGTCGACATGGATGTCCCCCGCCGTTACCACGCCTTCGCCTTCCGCGTCGATTTCCAGCACCTTCACCTCGTCGGAGTGGATGCGAAGTGCCAGCCCCTTCAGGTTCAGGATGATCTCCGTCACGTCCTCCAGGACGCCGGGGATGGTCGAGAACTCGTGCAAAACGCCGTCGATTTGAATAGAGGTCACTGCTGCACCAGGTAACGAGGAAAGCAAAATTCTGCGAAGCGAATTACCCAATGTAGTTCCATAGCCTCTCTCGAGGGGCTCGACGACAAATTTGCCGTAGCTGCCGTCCTCGCTTATCGACACGGTTTCAATCTTCGGCTTTTCGATTTCTATCATTGGACGAACCTCCTTCAAAACGTCGGTACCGGGTACGCGTTCAAACGGGAAAAGCACGTAGTATGCCTCATCATCAACTTCATTATGCACATGAGAGGATGAAGATTATACTCCGTGCCGAAAAACCGGTTCTTCATTGTTACACGCGGCGACGTTTCGGCGGGCGGCAACCGTTGTGCGGAATCGGTGTGACGTCTTTGATCAGGCTTACTTCGAGGCCGGCTGCCTGAAGGGAACGAATGGCGGCTTCGCGGCCGGCACCGGGACCCTTCACCATGACCTCGACGGACTTCATGCCGTGTTCCATGGCAGTGCGGGCAGCCGCTTCGGCGGCCATTTGCGCAGCGTACGGCGTGCTTTTGCGGGAACCTTTGAAGCCGAGGTTGCCGGAGCTCGCCCAGGAAATCGCATTGCCGTGCGGGTCGGTAATGGTCACGATCGTGTTGTTGAACGTGGAACGGATATGGGCTACGCCGCTTTCGATGTTTTTTCGGTCACGGCGTTTCGTGCGGACAGTTTTCTTTGCTTTGGCCATTTTACGGATTGCCTCCTTTCATTATTTCTTCTTGTTCGCAACGGTACGGCGCGGTCCTTTGCGCGTCCGGGCGTTCGTTTTCGTGCGTTGACCGCGAACCGGCAGCCCTTTGCGGTGACGAATGCCGCGGTAGCAGCCGATTTCCGAGAGCCGTTTGATGTTCAGGGCCACTTCCCGGCGCAGGTCGCCTTCCACTTTCACGTTCTTGTCGATGGCGTCGCGCAGTTTGCTCACTTCATCTTCCGTCAGGTCGCGCACGCGCGTTTCCGGATTGATGCCGGTCATCGCCAGAATGCGTTGGGCGGTCGTTTTGCCGATTCCGAAAATGTAGGTCAGCCCGATTTCCACCCGTTTGTCGCGGGGGAGGTCAACACCAGCAATACGTGCCATATTGTACAGCCACCTCCTTAACCTTGCTTTTGTTTGTGTTTCGGATTTTCACAAATAATCATCACGTTTCCTTTGCGGCGGATGACTTTGCATTTTTCACAAATCGGCTTGACCGACGGTTTTACCTTCATTGCTAAACCCTCCTCGTCGGGATTTCATGCGCATGGTCACTTCCGATACGTAATCCGTCCCCTGGTCAAATCATAGGGAGAAAGTTGAATGACCACCTTGTCTCCCGTCAGGATGCGAATGAAATGCATGCGGAGTTTTCCGGATACGTGGGCCAAAATTTGATGGCCGTTCTCCAGTTCCACTCTGAACATGGCATTCGGCAACGGTTCGATGACCGTGCCTTCCACTTCAATGACATCTTCCTTCGCCATGGTGATCCTCCTTTCTTATTGGCCTTCTTTCGTTCGCTGATCCGGCCCGCCGGCATCCGGCCCCTGGGCCAGCTGTTCGGCGAACTTGTTCAGCGCATAGCGGATTTTCCCGTTGGTGACGCGGCCGGTTTCGCGGATGCTGTCCGCCACCTCGCGGCTGACGTGATCCGTCAGCTGCAGGTGCAGCTTGTTTTTCTTCTTCGGCTGGTCAAACTTGCGTTTGTCACCGTCGGCAATTTCCACGAACCGTTCGTCGAGCTGTCGGATGATGACGGCGTACTTGCCCGCATCCCGTCCGCGCAACACTTTGACGATCCGACCCGGCTGGATTTGTTCCGTTTCGTTCACTTTCATCACCTATGCTTCCAGCGTCGTCAAAATCTCCATGCCGTCTTCCGTAACCGCCACGGTATGTTCAAAGTGCGCACACAACGAACCGTCCACGGTCACGACGGTCCAGTCGTCGTCCAGCGTCTTCACATAACGCGGCCCGTTCACCACCATCGGTTCGATGGCCAGCGTCATGCCCGGCTTCAGCCGCGGCCCCCGATCCGGCATGCCGTAATTGGGGATTTGCGGTTCCTCGTGCAGTTTCCTGCCGACGCCGTGTCCGACGTATTCCCTGACGACCGACATGCCCGCATCTTCGATCACGCGCTGAATGGCGTGGGAGACCGTGTACAGACGCACACCCGGTTTGACGAGCGCAAGTCCCGCATAGAGAGATTGTTCCGTCACTTCCAGAAGCCTTCTGGCTTCGTCGGAGATGTTGCCCACTCCGTACGTCCAGGCGGAGTCGGCATGGTAACCGCCCACTTCGGCGCCAACGTCGATGGTGACGATGTCGCCCTCCTTGAGCTTCCGCTGGCCCGGAATGCCATGGACCAATTCCTCGTTGACCGAAATGCACACACTGCCGGGAAATCCGTTATAGCCTTTGAAAGAAGGGGAAGCGCCATGGCTTCGGATGGTTTTTTCCGCGATCCGGTCCAGTTCAAGCGTGGTGACCCCGGGAACGGCCGCTTCGGCAACCCGTCGCAAGGTCTCGGCGACGATGCGTCCCGCTTCGCGCATGAGCGCGATTTCCGATTCGGACTTGCAAATGATCATTCGCTCTGCCCCCGCAATATGGCTGCAATCGCTGCCGTTACCCGATCGATGTCCTGCTCGCCGTCGACCTCACGCAGCAATCCCTTCTCCCGGTAATAATCCAGAAGCGGGGCGGTTTTGTTCACATATTCATCCAATCGGGTGCCCACTTTTTCCTCCGTGTCGTCGGAACGCTGGAACAATTCCCCTCCGCACTTGTCGCAGACGCCCTCCCGTTTTGGAGGATTGAACACCATGTGATAGGTGGCGCCGCACTTCTTGCAGATGCGCCGTCCCGTCAGGCGGGCGAGCAACAGGCCGCGGTCCACCTTCAGGTTGATCACGTGTTCAAGTCGTTTGCCCATTTCGCCGAGCATCTCGTCCAGCGCTTCCGCCTGGGCGATCGTCCGGGGATAGCCGTCGAGCAGAAACCCGTTCCGGCAGTCATCCTGCCTGAGCCGTTCCCGCACGATGCCGTTGGTCACGTCATCCGGCACGAGCAATCCCTGGTCCACATATTCTTTCGCTTTCCGGCCGAGCGGCGTGCCTTCCTGCATCGCCTGGCGGAATGCGTCGCCCGTGGAGATATGCGGGATTCCGAAAGCCGCAACGACCTTCTCGGCTTGCGTACCCTTCCCGGCGCCGGGAGGTCCCATAAACAAAATGTTCACTCGCGTTTCCCTCTTTCCTCGGATTCAGGCACCATGCGGGATCACTTGATGAATCCTTTGTAGTGCCGCTTGATCAGCTGGCTTTCGACCTGTTTCATCGTATCCAGCGCAACCCCGATGACGATCAGAAGGCTCGTGCCACCGATTTGCACCGACGAAGGCAAACCGGCCAGATTGGCAAAGAAGACGGGCAAAATCGAGATCACGGCCAGGAAGAGGGCTCCCGTCAGGGTGATCCGGTTCATGACCCGGGTCAAATAGATTTCCGTCGTTTTGCCCGGCCGAATGCCCGGGATGTAGCCGCCGTTTTTCTTCAGGTTTTCCGCCATTTGCACCGGATTGATTTGCACGAACGTGTAGAAGTACGTGAATCCGATGATGAGAATGACGTACACCACCATGCCGAACGGCGCCTGATACGTGAAGTTGTCAATAATCCAACGCGCGAACGGATTGTTCGGCCAGAAACTGGCGATGGTCGGCGGGAACACCAGCAGGGAGATGGCGAAGATGACCGGGATGACCCCTGCCGCGTTCACTTTCAGCGGAATATGCGACGATTGCCCGCCGTACATCTTGCGGCCGACGACACGCTTCGCGTATTGGACCGGAATTTTGCGCACGCCTTGCTGGACGAAGATGACCCCCGTCACGATGGCGACGATGATCACGGCGATGATGACCAGCTTGGCGATGCTCCAGAACAGCGTTCCGGTCGTGGCCGCGGAAAATTCGCTGGCCAGGATTTGATTGATGCCCGTCGGAATGCCGGCCACGATACCGGCAAAGATGATGATGGAAATGCCGTTGCCGATGCCGTGTTCGGTGATCTGTTCACCCAGCCACATCAAGAAGGCGGTACCCGCCGTGAGCACGATGGCGATCAACGTGTAGGTTGCGAATCCGGGATCGATCACGAACGGAATCGTGTAAAGCCGGTTGAACCCGATCGCCATGCTGTAACCCTGGATGAAAGCCAGGACAACCGTTCCGTAACGGGTGATTTGCGCCAATTTGCGCCGACCCGACTCGCCTTCCTTGGCCCATTCCGCAAATTTCGGAATGACGTCCATCGAAAGCAACTGCACGATGATCGATGCCGTGATGTAGGGCATGATCCCCATCGCAAAGATGGAGAAGTTGAACAGCGCGCCGCCGGTGAACGTGTTCAGCAGGCTGAGCAGGTCGTTCGTCCCCGTTTCGGTCACCGCTTCAAGCGTGTCCGTATCAATGTTCGGAACGGGAATGAAGGCGCCGATCCGGTAAACGATCAGCACACCCAGGGTGAACAGGATCTTTCGCCTGAGGTCGGCCACCTTCATGATGTTTTTGATTGTGGTAAACATCAGATCACCTCGGCTTTACCGCCGGCTGCTTCGATTTTCCGGGATGCGGATTCGGAAAATTTGTGGGCTTTGACCGTCAGTCCGACCGCAAGCTCCCCATCCCCCAAAATCTTGATGCCGTCTTTCGGGTTTTTGACCACACCGGATTCCAAAAGCAACTCGGGCGTGACGATCGTGCCTGCCTCGAATCGATTCAGCTCTTCCAGGTTGACAATCGCGTATTCCTTGCGATTGAAGTTTTTGAAACCCCGTTTCGGCAACCGGCGGAACAACGGGTTTTGACCGCCTTCAAAGCCCGGGCGAACGCCGCCGCCGGAACGGGCCCATTGCCCTTTCTGACCGCGTGTGGACGTTTTGCCCATGCCGCTGCCGATGCCGCGGCCTACGCGTTTTCTGGCGTGACGGGATCCGGGTGCGGGAGAAAGCTCGTGCAATTTCATGGTCGCACCTCCTAATGGTTGGGTTGATGTTGGCTCGTCAAATTTCCTTGACTTCGACCAGATGTTTGACCTGGTTGACCATTCCGCGAATCGCATCGTTGTCGGGTTGGGTCACCGTTTGGTTCAGTTTGCGCAAACCGAGCGTGCGCACCGTGACGCGTTGGCGTTCCGGGCGGCCGATCAGGCTGCGCTTGAGGGTGATTTGCAATTGCTTTGCCACTGTTTGCCCCTCCTTATCCCAACAGTTCCTCGACGGATTTGCCTCTCAGCTTGGCGACTTCTTCCGCGCGTTTCAGGCGGGAAAGACCTTCCATCGTGGCGTTGATCATGTTCATGGCGTTCGCGGAGCCGAGCGACTTCGTCAAAATATCGCCGATGCCGGCCAGTTCCAGTACGGCCCGCACCGGACCGCCCGCGATGACGCCGGTCCCTTCCATGGCCGGTTTCAGGAGCACGCGGCCTGCGCCGAAGTGGCCGATCACTTCGTGGGGAATGGTTGTATTGACAATCGGAACTTCGATCATGTTCTTTTTCGCGTCTTCGATGCCTTTGCGGATGGCATCCGGTACTTCCGCCGCCTTGCCGATTCCCGCTCCGACATGGCCGTTGCCGTCACCGACGACGACCAGCGCGCTGAAGCTGAACCGGCGTCCGCCTTTGACGACCTTGGCGACGCGGTTGATGTGCACGACTTTTTCCGTAAGTTCCAGCGAATTCGGATCGATGCGCAAAATCGTAACCTCCTTCTTCCATCGTTTTCTCAGAATTCAAGTCCCGCTTCACGGGCTGCTTCGGCCAGTGCCTTCACCCGGCCGTGATACAGGTAACCGCCGCGGTCAAAGACGACTTTGTTGACGCCCTTGGCTTTCGCCCGTTCGGCGACGAGTGCGCCGATTTTGGTTGCCGCTTCCACCGTGCCGCCGTTTTTCAGCTGTTCACGCAGCTCTTTGTCCAGCGAGGACGCGGAGACGAGGGTGACACCCTTCGTGTCGTCGATGATTTGTGCGTAAATATGTTTCGAGGAACGGAACACGTTCAATCTCGGACGCTCGGCCGTTCCGGAAATTTTTTTGCGCACCCGCAGATGACGCTGCAAGCGGGTTTTGTTTTTGCTCGTTTTCGTAATCATGCCGGTTTCAACTCCTTTCGGATGGCTTTCGGAAGGTCAGGCGGCCATGCCGCTTCTGTTCTGTGCCGCCGGATCATTTCTTCTTGCCGGCTTTGCCTTCCTTGCGGAGAATGCGTTCTCCCTCGTATTTGATGCCTTTGCCCTTGTACGGTTCCGGTTCGCGGACGGCACGGATGTTGGCCGCGATTTCGCCGACCCGTTCCTTGTCGATTCCCCGGACGATGATTTTGTTGTTGGCCGGCACTTCAAACTCGATGCCGTTCTCCTGGACGAATTCTACCGGATGGGAGTAACCGACGTTGAGCGTAATCTTGTTGCCGGTTTTGCTGGCCCGGTAACCGACGCCCACCAGTTCCAGCGTTTTGCTGTACCCTTCGGTCACGCCGACGATCATGTTGTGGATGACCGAGCGGGTCGTGCCGTGCAGGGAACGATGGGTTTTTTCGTCGGACGGACGCTCAACGGTCAGGACGTTGCCTTCCACGTTAACCTTCATATCTTGATGAATACGGCGCGACAGGGTGCCTTTCGGCCCTTTGACGGTAATGGTGCCGTCTTCGAGCGCCACCGTTACGCCGTTCGGAATTTCAATCGGTTTGCGGCCGATACGAGACATGGATACACCTCCATTCTTTCTGAGCAAACATTACCAGACGTAGCAGATGACCTCGCCGCCGGATTTTGCCTGGCGGGCTTCCTTGTCGGTCATGACGCCCTTGGACGTCGAGATGATGGCGATTCCCAGTCCGCCAAGCACTTTCGGAATTTCCGACGCCTTCGTGTACACGCGAAGGCCCGGTTTGCTGATCCGTTTCAAGCCCGTAATGACGCGCTCGTTGTTCGGGCCGTATTTCAGGAAGATGCGCAGGATCCCCTGTTTGTTGTCTTCGATATATTCAGCGTCACGGATGAAGCCTTCCCGCTTCAAAATCTCGGCGATTTCCCTCTTCATTTTGGAAGCGGGCATTTCCACCATTTCATGACGCACCGTGTTGGCATTGCGTATGCGCGTGAGCATATCGGCAATCGGATCGGACATTACCACTTTGACGTACCTCCTTCCCGAATCGGGATTATTACCAGCTGGCTTTCTTCACGCCGGGGATTTGGCCTTTGTACGCCAGTTCCCGGAAACAGATTCTGCAAATCCGGAATTTCCGCAGCACCGCGTGGGGACGGCCGCACCGTTCGCAGCGCGTGTAGGCCCGCACTTTGAACTTCGGCTTGCGCTGCTGCTTCACTTTCATCGAAGTTTTCGCCATGTTTCGCTAACACCCCCGTTTACGATTTGGCGAACGGCATGCCGAGACCGGCAAGCAATTCCCGCGATTCTTCATCGCTGTTGGCCGTGGTGACAATGACGATGTCCATGCCGCGGACTTTGTCCACTTTGTCATAATCGATTTCCGGGAAAATCAATTGTTCCTTGATGCCGAGCGTGTAGTTGCCCCGCCCGTCGAATGCCTTGGCGGATACGCCGCGAAAGTCCCGTACCCGCGGCAGCGCCACATTGAACAATTTATCCAGAAAATGGTACATTCTTTCTCCGCGCAACGTCACCTTGCAACCGATGGGCATGCCTTCGCGCAACTTGAATCCGGCGATGGATTTGCGCGCGCGGGTGACGACAGGCTTCTGCCCGGAAATGATCCGCAGGTCTTCGACGGCGGAGTCGAGCACCTTGGCGTTGCCCACCGCATCGCCGACGCCCATGTTGATGACGACTTTCTCCAGCTTCGGCACCTGCATGACCGATTTATAGTTGAATTTTTTCATCAATGCCGGCGCAACTTCATTTTGATACCGTTCCTTCAATCTTGCAGCCATCGTGCAGCCTCCTTTCCGCTACCATTAGTCAATTGCTTCTCCGCTCCGCTTTGCAATGCGGATCTTTTTGCCGTTCTCCACCTTGTACCCGATGCGCGTCGGTTTGCCGCTCTTCGGGTCGATCAACATGACGTTGGAGGCATGGATCGGTGCTTCCTGGGTCAGGATGCCGCCTTGCGGATTCGCCTGGCTCGGCCGCGCATGTTTCTTCACCATGTTTACGCCTTCCACCAGGACGCGGTTCAGGCGCGGATAAGCTTCCAGAACGCGGCCTTTCTTGCCTTTATCTTTACCCGTGATGACCATCACGATGTCGTCTTTCTTCACGTGCAGCTTGTTGTTGTGCGACGCTTTGATCTTCTTCATTCTCGGCATTTGCCTTTGCACCTCTTTTCCCGTTGGGCTCTGTGCTCCCGGTCGTCCGGATCAGATCACTTCCGGAGCCAGCGAGATGATCTTCATGAAATCGCGATCGCGCAGCTCCCGGGCCACCGGTCCGAAAATCCGCGTGCCGCGGGGAGATTTGTCATCCCGAATGATGACCGCCGCATTTTCGTCAAAAGCGATATAGGAACCGTCCTTGCGGCG
>Ga0310829_1000914_pt1 | contig 19348 bp, 19 predicted proteins | sample WT_ome_4_FD_202244 | JGI IMG/M metagenome (GOLD analysis project Ga0310829, IMG submission 202244) | Sorghum-adapted microbial communities enriched on wild type (WT) sorghum from Joint BioEnergy Institute, Emeryville, California, United... ... | reverse complement strand
GGCGGCGCCTCGAGCATTTCCCGCAAAATTCCCCGGGTCACCTCCGCCTCCCGCTCCACGGGCTGATACGGATCCGTCGCCGAGGACATGAACAGGTTGACCGTTTTCCCCTTCCGGCGCAAATGCCCGATCTCTTTCCGGTACAAGGCCGCCGCGTTCACCTTCACCTGCAGCCACTCGCCCCACGGCGTTTCCCTGAATTTCTGGACGGGCAGTTCCCGCACATAGCAATATTTGCACGCAAAAACGCACCCCGCATACGGATTCAGCGAATGGGTAAACCCCGTGTCCAGGTACCCCTGCGCCTCCGTCAGGATGGATTTCGCTTCAATCTCGCTTTTGTCGATCCGCTTGCACATCCGGTTGCCCATCCTTTCCGTTGCCCAAAAACCCGATCCGCCCCATCCAAAAGGTTGCCCGAACATGCCTCATTTGCCGCGTTCCCCTTCGCGCCCCGCCAACACATACAACACGCCGCCCAGCATCCAGAACGGTTCCCAGAACGCCAGACGCCAGGCTGCGGCATACGGTTCCAGGTCAAAGGCCAGCACGCCGAGCGCAGCCAGGGAGATCGTCACGAAGTTGCCCAAGCCGTAAAGAATCATCAGCCCGCCGGCGAGCAAGCAAAGGATGGACAGCGCCTTGCGAAAAGCGGGACGAAGCCTGGCCGCAAGCAATCCGGCAAGGGGCAGCACACCGGCCAGTTTCACAAAACCGGTTGCCCAAACCACTCCGGCGAAAGCCCGATCCTGCTCCAACGCCTTCTGATATATGGCTCCGCCGAGCGATCGGGTGCCCATCATCCCGCCCATGGCCCAATAGAAACTCATCCCGGCAAACAGGACCGTCCACGCCATGGCCGCATGCACCGGCCATCTGTTGGCGGTACGCCCGGTCCGGGGCGCATCTTCAGTCCCCGCCAAGGAACGCACCTCATTCCTTCTCCCCATCATCCTGCGCAATGAGCGTCAATCCGCAAGACGGGCAAACTTCATCCGTGGGCCGAACCCGCGCTCCGCAGCCCGGACATGCTTCGGCATCGCCGCCGGTTCCGTCCGCTTCCCCTTCGTCACCGGAAGGCTCCCCTCCCGTTCCATCCGGGCCGGCCGCATATTGGCGCTTCAACAGTTCCTTGATTTCCCGGATGTCCCGGGCCAGTTCGGACGAATGGATGGCGTTCGAGACAAGCCAATGCAGGATCGCGAGACCGACGATCGTTCCGATCAACCAGACAACGATCAACGCAATGAAATCACCGATGGGCATGGAATTCTCCTCTCGTTCAAATTTGTTGTGCAATCAAAGTTCTGTTTTTCATTCTCCTTCTTTTCTATATATACCTGTTCCTGTCAAACAAGTCGCCGGTCTCCGGTCCGAAGTTTCGGCATGCCTTTGTCCGGTCATCCCTCTTTTTCATCCGCCTTTTCGTACTTTCGCACCACTTCCATCGCCAGTTCCTTCACGCCTCCCACGAATTCCGGCGGCTTCTCCGCCATGGCCCCCCCCGGCGGATTCGGCAAGCCTCGCCTCCACCATGCAAATCCACAACCGCATGTCAGGCCTTTGTTTCTGAAAAAAAGAACCGGGCCAGGCTTTGGTTTATATAAAGATAGACTGCGAGAAGAGGGCGTTAAATGAAGCAAGCAAAGAAAATAAGAAAGGACATTGCGTCGCACACGCATGTCCTTTTTCTGCATCTTATACGATTTTCCGGTCGGTCATGACGTCAGCCCTTCCACCCATGCGTCCACCTTGTCCCCGTTTGCTTCGATCCACTTCCGGGCGGCTTCTTCCGCATCCATGCCTTCCTGGATGTCGACCATCACCTGCGCCATGTCGTCCGGCGTCCAGTAGAATCGGTCCAGGAAGCGATACGCATCGGGATGGTCCTGTTCAAGCCCTTTGCGGACGATCGTGTGAATCTGTTCGTCTCCGCCATAGACGCCCATCGGATCTCCAAGATATTTCAACTCCATCTTGGCGAACTTCCAGTGCGGCGTCCAGCCAGTGACGATGATCGGCCGCTCTCCCTGATACGCCTTCAGCAATTCGGAGGCCATCGCGGCGGACGAACTTTCCACCAACGTCCAGTCCGTCAGGCCGTACGCGTCCATCGCCGCTTCCGTCGTCATCATTACCCCGGCTCCGGGTTCGATGCCGATGATCTGGCGGCCCACCGCGTCGGCGTATTCCGGTTTTTTCAAATCTTCAATGGACCGGGCGTCCCAATAGGCGGGAACGACCAAGCCGATTTTGGTGCCTTCCAGATTGGGGCCGAGATCGACAAACTCCATTCTCATAGTAACTCTGATGCGTCGTCGGCAGCCAGGCGGCCACCATGGCGTCCGCGCTGCCGTCCGAGACGCCGGCCCACATCGGACCTGCGTCCACCTGCATCATTTCCACAAGGTAACCCAGCTTATCTTCCAGCACCTGTTTCACCACGTGCGTGCTCGCGATTTCCGAATCCCAGGCCACGTAGGCCAGCGTGATCTTCTTTTCCTCTCCCCTTGAGCAACCGATCGTGACCAGAAGGGCCGCGGCGGCGGCCAGCATCAGCACCTTTCGGGTCAACCGGGCGAATGTCATTCCGCTACACCTTCCTTTTCGTTTTCAAAATATTTTGCGTCAGGCGGTCGAGCAAAATGGCCAGGATGACAATGGCCAGGCCGGCCTCAAATCCCTCGCCGATCTTCACCTGCGTCACCGCCTTGTACACCACCGCGCCGACGCCCTGCGCCCCGATCATTGAGGCAAACACCACCATGGACAGCGACAGCATGATCGTCTGATTGATGCCGGCCAGGATCGTCGGCAGCGCAAGCGGGAGCTGCAGCTTCACAAGCTTCTGCAGCGACGTGGAACCAAATGCACTGGCGGCTTCCATCAAATCTCCCGGCACCTGGCGGATGCCGAGATTGGTCAGCCGAATGGTCGGGGGGATGGCGAAAATGACGGAAGAGATGACACCGGGCACCACCCCGAGGGAAAAGAACGTGACGGCCGGAATCAGATAGACGAAAGCGGGCATCGTCTGCATGAAATCGAGAATCGGCGTTACGATGTTTTGCACCGCGTTGCTGCGCGAGCAGAAAATGCCGATCGGGACGCCAAGCAGCATCGAGATCAGGGCGGCGGTGACGACCATGGACAGCGTCTTCATCGTCGGATCCCAATAGCCCAGATTGAGGATGAGACCAAGTCCGAGCAGGGTAAACACGACGAATTTCCAGCGGCCGAGCCGCCAGGCCAGAGCGGCAAACAGCACCATCCACAACCAGGCCGGTCCGGACAGCAGCACCCATTCGAAAAAGCCCACCAGACCGCCGATGACCGATTTGATGCCGTCAAACAGCGGACCGAAAGAGGCGTCCAGCCAGTCCGTTCCCCGCTCGATCCATTCTCCCAACGGGATTTTCGGTACGATTATGGCTCGTCCCCCTCCTTTTCACGGGTGCCCGCCAAGGCGGCCAGCACGCTGCCACGGATGACGATCCCAAGCAGCTTGCCGTCATCGTCCGTCACCGCGAGCGGAATCCGAACGTTGCTGACCTGCTCGAACAGTTCGTTGAGCAGCGTATCCGGCCGAATTGTTTCCACGTTCCGGTCGATGATTTCGTCCAGCGGCCGGCCTTCGCTGGCCGCTTGCGAGGCCTTCTCCGCCGTTACCGCGCCGATCAGCCGTTTGTGTTTGTCCACGACATAGATGTTGGAAATCCCCCGTTCCCGCATGAGCTGCAAGGCCACACGGGGGCCCCGTTCCGGCGTGATCATTTCCGGACGGATCATGACATGGGCGGCGGTCAGCACCTTGGACAGGTCGACGTCGGCCACAAATCGCTTCACATAATCATTGGCCGGCCGGGTCAAAATCTCTTCCGGCGTGCCGATCTGCTCGACGGCGCCGTCCCGCATCAGCGCAATGCGATCCCCGATGCGCAGCGCCTCATCCAGATCGTGGGTGATGAACACGATGGTTTTCTGCATTTTCGATTGCAGATCCAACAGTTCATCCTGCATTTCCCGCCGGATCAGCGGATCGAGGGCGCTGAACGCCTCGTCCATCAGCAGCACGTCGGGATCGACTGCCAGCCCGCGGGCGATGCCGACGCGCTGCTGCATGCCGCCGCTCAGCTCATCGGGCATCCGGTCCGTCCATTCGGCCAGGCCGACCATTTCCAACGCCTGGCGTGCCCGTTCTTGCCGCTCCTTTTTGGGAACGCCCTGCACTTCCAATCCGTATTCCACGTTCTCCGCCACGGTTCGATGGGGAAACAGGGCAAACCGTTGGAACACCATACTGATCGTCTTGCGGCGCAGCGTCAGCAATTGCTGCTTGTCCATCCGCATGATGTCCCGGCCGTGAATCAGCACTTCTCCTTCCGTCGGCTCGATCAGCCGATTGAGGAGGCGAACCAGTGTCGATTTGCCGCTGCCGGACAATCCCATGATGACAAAGATTTCACCTTCTCCGATGGACAGGCTGACCTGATTGACGGCGACAGTCAACCCGGTTTCCCGCAAAATACGCTCCTTGGACCAGCCCTGTTGGAGCAGCGCCAACGCACGTTGCGGGTCCCTGCCGAAGATTTTGGTGACGCATCTCGTCTCGATGACCGGATTCACCGGCATGCTTGCACCTCCTTGCGGAAAAGATAGCCGGGCCAATGCGCCTTTTCAGTTTATCTTTGATCAAAAAACCGGTCAAAATATTGTATCGTTCATAATTTACGTACAGTTTTTACTTTACGTACTTATCATAACGTATACTCTGATATTCTCAAATTTTCGTTCGGTTCATTTGCTTTACATTGTTTTTTTCGTTGGTTACAATGAGACTTACTATTTTACTGTCCGTAAACTTGGAGGCCGTTCGCGAATGATCCCTCATGAAGAACTGTCCGAACAGCAGAAAGCCAGGATCGAGAAGGCGCGCCACCGCGTCATCGATTCCATCGGAAAAAACATGAATCTGTACGGCATCACCCTGTCCGTCGGGCATCTGTACGGCCATATCTATTTCAAGGAGCACCCCGTCACCCTCGACGAGATGGCGGCCGAAATCGGCATGAGCAAAACGAGCATCAGCACGGGGATGCGCATGTTGACCGATCTGAAAATGGTGAACAAAGTTTGGAGCAAGGGATCCAGGAAAGATCTCTACGAGGTGGAGATGGACTGGCACCAAACGTTCGCCGATTACTTCGCCATCAAATGGCGGAAATCCATCGAGCAGAACGTTCAGGCCCTCACCCGGTCAATGGCGGAACTGGAACAGCTTTTGGCGGAAGACGGGGGTAACGACATCCTGGTGCGCGTGGTGAGCACCGACATCCGCAAGATTCAAAGCGCGCTTTCCTACTATCGATGGCTGACCCGTCTCATCGACGCGCTGGAAACGGGGGAAATTTTCAGGTACATCCCGAAAGAAGCGGAATCGGAAGATACGCAATGAAGCCAGAAAAACCCGAAATGGCCCGTTCGTTCAGCCGTTTCATCCGGCTGGCACGGAACCATCTTTCCGCCATAATGACCCAAAATCCCGGTTTCTTCGACGCTCTCGGCGTTACAATAAAAGCCCGCTCCCTGAAGGAATGGGCTTTTATGTCATCCCGGGCAGATAGCCTGATGTCGGGATAACGCGGTTCAAGCGGCAAACCGAAACGGCCCCCGGTCAACCGAATCAGGTGACGGGAGGCCTCATGGCCGGTCGCTTTGTACGATTTTTCATACAAAAGGTTTGGCAAATCCTCGTTTTTTGGTAGTTTTGTATGATTTTTCATACAAAACAAGGGTGACGGGCGTCCGGATGCTGTCCATTTGTACGATTTTTCATCCAAAACGGCCTTTTTTTTCGGCATTGCGGGTCATTTTGTACGATTTTTCATCCAAATGTGCCGATATCGCCGCGTCGGAAGCGGTATTGCACGGACGTTCAAGCAAAACCGCCGGCGCCGGGCCCGATCCGATTCACACGAGGGCATACACCCGGGCCTCATACGGACGCAATCGGACGGTGCGGGTCAGCGGCTGGTTGCCGTCCTTGTAGTTGCCGATCACGAGCCCGGCGTCCGCGAACGTTACCTCATCCGGCAAATCGAACGCGCACTCCGTCCCTAAGAAATTGAGCAACACGAGCCAGCGCTCTTCGCCGAGCACCCGCATGTAGGCGTAAATTTGCGGATGTTCTTCCATCAGCGGCACGAACTCGCCGTACACCATGATCTCGTTCTGCTTGCGCAGGGCGATCAGCTTGCGGTAATAGTGGAAGATCGAGTCGGGATCGGCCATTGCCTCTTTGACGTTGATTTCCGTGTAGTTCGGATTCACCTTGATCCAGGGCTCGCCCGTCGTAAAACCGGCTTGCGGGCTGTCGTCCCATTGCATCGGCGTGCGGGCGTTGTCGCGCCCTTTGGCATGGATGGCCTTCAACACCTTCCCCTGATCTTCGCCTCCCTCGATCACCCGTTCGCGGTACATGTTCAGCGTCTCGATGTCCTTGTAATCGTCGATGGACGGGAAGCGGACGTTGGTCATGCCGATTTCCTCGCCCTGGTAAATGTACGGGGTGCCCTGCATCGTATGCAGCATGGTGGCCAGCATTTTGGCCGATTCCTTGCGGTACTTCCCTTCATCGCCGAAACGGGATACCAGGCGGGGCTGGTCGTGGTTGTTCAGGTACAGGCTGTTCCAGCCGACGCCCTGCATGCCGAGTTGCCATTTGTTCAAAATTTTCTTCAGTTCCACGAGGTTCCACGGCCGGATGTCCCATTTGCCGCCCGGGCCGGAATCCACGTCCATGTGTTCGAACTGGAACACCATGTTCAGCTCGTTGCGTGCGGGGTCCGTGTATTTGCGGGCTTCCTCCAGCGTCACGCCGGGCGTCTCGCCGACGGTCATGACGTCATAATGGCGGAGCACTTCCCGGTGCATCTCCTGGAGAAACTCGTGAACCCGCGGACCGTCCATGAAAAATTGTCCGCCCCAACCGTACCGCTCGCTGCCGGCGTCGGGCAGCCCTTCCACCTTGGAAATGCAATTGATCACGTCCATGCGGAACCCGTCAACGCCCCGGTCCAGCCACCAGCGCATCATGTCGTACACTTCCCGGCGCACCTTCGGATTTTCCCAGTTCAGATCCGGTTGCTTGCGCGAGAACAGATGCAGGTAATATTCGCCCGTCGTTTCGTCGTATTGCCAGGCGGAACCGCCGAAGAAGGAAAGCCAGTTGTTCGGCTCCCGGCCGTCCGGCTTGCCCGGGCGCCACCAATAATAGTCGCGGTACGGATTGTCTTTCGAAGAACGGGAAGCGACAAACCAGGCATGCTCGTCGGACGAATGGTTGACGACAAGGTCCATGATCAGTTTTATGCCCCGCGCGTGAAGACCGTCCCGGAGCGCTTCCCAATCTTCCATCGTGCCGAACTCGTCCATGATCGCCCGGTAGTCGCTGATGTCATACCCGTTGTCGTCGTTGGGCGATTTGTACACCGGGCTGAGCCAGACGACGTCCACGCCGAGTTCCTTCAGGTAATCGAGCTTTTCGATGATGCCCCTGAGGTCGCCGATCCCGTCCCCGTTGCTGTCTTTGAAACTGCGCGGGTAAATCTGGTAAACGACGGCTTCTTTCCATTTCACTTTTTCCATTCTCGTCATCCTCCTGATTCATACTGACGCTCTTCAATCGCCATCCGCCCGGATACGGTCACGAAAGGAGCTTCCGCACGGTGAACCGCTCGACGACCGAGGTTTCCAGCAAAAGGGATTCCGGCTCTCCGCCGTCTTCCATCATGGAAACCAACATCTCCATGGCCGTCTGTCCCATTCGTTCCAGCGGTTGGGCCACCGTGGTCAGAGGCGGTGACGTCATCTCCGCCAGGGACAGGTTGTCGTAGCCGATGACGGACAGATCATCCGGCACGCGAATGCCGCGCTGGTAGCAACAGGCCAGCACACCGGCGGCCATTTCGTCGCTGGCGGCGAATACGGCCGTCAAATCCGGCGACCGGTCCAGCAATTCGCCGGCCGCCTTGAGCCCGCTATGAAAATCGAACCCGGCCACCGCGATGTCCCGGTCTGACGGAGCGAGCCCGCACGAACGAAGCGCGTGGCGGTATCCTTCGATGCGCGGGCTTCCGGCGATCCGGTCCTCCGGCGGTCCGCTGACCATGCCGATGCGCCAGTGTCCGGCCTCCAGCAAATGCCGGGTCGCCAAAAACGCGCCCTGGAAATCGTCCGCCTTCACATACGGAAACGGCGAACCGGGGCTGCCGGTCGACACGAGCACGACGGGCACCGCCAGCGCTTCCAGCCGCTCCGCAAACCGGTCGTCCAGCCATTCGCTGACAAAGAGCAGGCCGTCCACCCGCTTCTCCGCCAACATGCCGACGACCCGATCAAACCGGTCTCCCTTCTCCCCCATGTTACAGACGATGACGCCGTAATCCCGCCGGTTCGCCTCCGCCTCGATGCCCTGCAGCAGCGCGGCGCTGAACATGCTGGACACGACGGGAAACAGCACCCCGACGGTGCGGGTTTTCCGGCTGACAAGCCCGCGGGCGACCTGGTTCGGATGATATCCCAACTCCTCAATGGCTTTCAGCACTTTGCGCCTCGTTTTCTCCGAAAAGCCGGGCTGATTGTTCAAAACCCGCGAGACGGTCGCAACGGAAACGTTTGCTTTGCGGGATACGTCCCGAATGGTCGGATTCCCTTCCCGTTTCAAGGCATCGTCTCCTTTTCTACGATTTTTTCCCGCCATAACGGCACGTAGACTGATTCGGCGATGGGCCGAAGTTGATGGATTCAGGCAAGTGGACAGGCGGTTTTCGCATCTTTGCGTAAACGTTTACGTTCGATTCCAGTGTAACGTCCCCGGCCGGCAAAGTCAACCGGTTCGATCCCGTCCGCGGCGGTTCGACCTTATGCTGCGACAGTCAAAAATAAACGAAGGCGGCACAAGCCGCTTTCGCCTTTCGTGGTTCATGCCAAATCCTCCATCCTTTTCACCGATTGCCGGTGTGTCCGGGCCATCGCCCGGCCAATGCCGTCTATCGGGAAAATTCGGAGCAAGTCGTCTGGTGAACATCCGATGCGCGGCACGAAATCCCGGCGTCCGCCTGTTACATCGGGAACAAATGTTCCCGTCCGTCACAAATCATAGCAGAAAACACCGCAACAGAAAACCCTTTTTTTGTCTGTTCTATTCAACATTTTCCGGACGGGCGCCCGCCGGCAAAAACAACAAACGCGGCCGATTCGGCCGCGCACGCCTTTCTTGCCTTGTCAGGTGTTCACTTCCGCCGGTTCCCGCTTCACGCCCAATTCATCCCTGCTGATCCACACCAGGGCCAGCACCACGATAAGGGCGCCGCCGATCTGCAGCAGGGAAATGCTTTCCCGAAACAGGACGTAGCCTTCCACCATGGCCGTAATCGGCACGGTGTAGCGGAAGAAATTGGCCCGCGTCCCCCCGACCCGGTACATGCACGCATTCCAGACGACGAAGGACACGACCGTTGCGAACACCACGTTGTAAAAAATGGACGCGTGCTGACCGAAGGTCAGGCTCGTCCAGTCCACCTTCGACCAGGAGCCGAACGTGACGGGAAACATGAACAGGGCGCCAAAAGCGATCGTCCACGTCGAAACGCGCAGCGCCGAATACTTGCGCATAAGCGGGATACAGGCCAAATTGAAAACCGCGCCGATGAAACTGACGCCGAGCGCCAGCAGATTGCCGATCATGTGCTCCCGCGACAGGTCGAATCCGTCGGAACCGCCGAGAATGACGAGACAGACGCCGACGAGCGACACCAGGCCCGCTCCGATCAGACGTCCCGTTATTTTTTCCCTGGTAAACAAAGGCGCCAGAAGCGCGGCAAAAATCGGCCAGGGTGCAACGTTGAGCAAGGACGCGTTGGCCAGCGTCGTCCATTTGATCGAATACATCACGGCAATTTCCAGCACGGTCACGCCGATGAACCCGACGAGCGCCATCCGCAGCATGTCCCGCGGCGCCACCATGACCGAACCCTCTTTCCACTTCATGAACGCAAAAAAGATCGGCACCGCCAACCCGAACCGCATAAAGGCAAACAGTGCCGGATCGAAGGTATCCATGGCCACCCGGGAGACCGCCAGGTTGACTCCCCACACGATGCTCACCGCGATCAAGCCCGCGTAATGAATCCCTCTCCGCTCCGCATCCATGCCGATTCTTCCTCTCTGTGTTGGTAAACGCAAACACCATCATACCATGCGTTCTGTCCGTTTGGAAATGAGAAAATGACACCCGCCATTCCCCGAGTTTCAGGCCGGACGGGCGGTTGCCGTGCTTACGGACGCGCCGCATCAAGTGTCCACTGACGCATCCCGCCCCTTCGCCACATACCGGGCATTGGCCAAATGAAGCAACAACACGGCCAGAGCGGCAAAAAGGGCACAAACCAAATACACGAAACGATAATCGAAAAAGGAGATGATGGCGCCGAACACCATGCCGCCCAGCACGTTGCCGACAGCCGTCGTATTGTTGAAAAGCGTGATCGTCGTGCCCGGACGGTCGGGTGCCATCTCCTGAAAATAACTGATGCCGGTGCCCATAATTTGCGAGATGGCCAGGGCATTCAACACTTGCATCGGATACAGCAGCAGCGGATCGCGGGCGACGAGCACCGACACCGTATATGCCACGTAGGAAGCAAAGCCGATTTTGATGAGCCGTGAAGTGCCGATATGGCGCACGAGATAACCGCCGAAAATCATCAGCGGAATTTCGATGGCGGCGGCCAATCCGAGCAACAGCCCGACCTGTTTGCGGTCCGCGCCAAGCGTCTCCGTGACGAACAGGGGCAGGGCATAGCCGTTCAGTGACGTCGCCAAATAGATGATGCAAAAAGCGGCGGCACTCAGCACCATTTTCCGGCTGAGCATCGTCGCCGGTTTGCCCTTCGGCGCAGCCCGGTCCGTCCGGCGGTCTTTCACGAACAGTCCCGTGACGGCCAGAATGGCGGCGAACATGCCGGCCATCGCCAAATACAGCGCGGTAAAGCCGGATGCCTCGAGCACGAAAGCCCCGATCGTCGGGCCCACCACCCAGCCGATGGCAAAGATCGCCCGCAGAATCCCGTTGACCAGAGCCCGGTTCTCCTCCCGTCCGTGCACGTCGATTCCGCTCGCATAGGCAAACAGCTGGGGAAACGTTGAACGGGAGAATGAAATGACAAAAAGTGCAGCGAAAAGCAGCACAAAATACGCACGGGAGAAGGCAAACACCGCATAACCCGCCATCCCCGCCGCGGCGACGCACATCAGCACCGGTTTGCGGCTTTGTACCTTGTCGGAAACCCGCCCGACAATCGTGCTGGCCACGATGCCGCCCACTGTTGAAACCGACAGGAACACCCCCAGCGCCATCGGGCTCATGCCGACTTCCTGCAAACCGAACATCGAGATGTAGGGCGTATAGAACGAGGTGCTGATGCCGATCAACAGCAGGGAGACCGACAACACGAGGAACAGCCGTTGGCGCATGAACGATAACGTTTTCCCCATGATCCACTCTCCACCCTCTCTCCGGCCGTCCGGCAATGCGCCTTAATGAGCGATCGCGGCGGCCTGTTCTTTACGGACATGCGACGACCCAAACGGAAAAACCCGGCAGAGCATCCGCCAGGTGAACGTCCGGTGATGGCGCGGTTCCAGGTCGCGCCGCCCGTCCGGAAATGGTAAAATTGTAAATCATCTTATCAAAACAACCCGGGTTTGAAAACCCGTTCCGGAAGGAGTCTGATGACCCGTGAACGAAACGATTGCTTTGCTGAATCGACACCGTTCGATACGCCGCTTCAAGCCGGACCCGATTCCGGAAGAACATTTGCACGCCATCATCCAATCCGCCCAGCGCGCTCCGACCTCCAGCAACATGCAGGCCTACAGCGTCATCGCCGTGACGGATCCCGACAAGAAGGCGCAGTTGGCGCAACTCGCCGGAAACCAGGCCTATGTGGCGGAATGCCCCGTCTTTCTCGTCTGGTGCGCCGACCTGCACCGTCTGAAAGCGGCTTGCGAAGCGGAAGGCGGCGCCGACGTTCCGCCGACGACCGAAATGTTCATCATCGCCACCGTAGACACCGCGCTGGCCGCTCAGAACGCGAACGTGGCTGCGGAATCCCTCGGGCTCGGCGCCTGCTGCATCGGCGGCATCCGCAACAATCCCGGGCAGGTGTGCGAACTTTTGGCATTGCCCGATCTCGTCTATCCCGTCTTCGGCATGTGCCTCGGCTATCCCGCCGAGGAACCGACCCAACGGCCGAGACTGCCGATGCGGGCCGTGCTGCACCGCGACCGTTACAACGATGCCTCGTATCCGGACAGCATCGCGGAGTACAACGGTCGGCTGCGCGATTACATGCTGACCCGCAAAGGCGGCGGCCGGGACACAACCTGGTCGAAGGAAATGGCCGCACGACTGGGCAAAAACCAGCGCCTGCACATGAAGCCGTTCCTCACGAACCGCGGATTTTTGCGGGAATGACAAAACCAGAATGACAAAACCGTTGCCGGAAGCGAGTCGCATCCGGTCGGTCGGCAAGGCGAATCCGGTCCCCTCCGCATTCACGGACGGCATTTTTCTGCAGGGGGACTTTCTTTTTTCGTTTTTCTGCGTTTTTCCATCCATTTTATGTATTGGTATGTAACCGCTTACTTTTACAAGTTGAACGGGTCCGCCTTATAATGGAGGCAAGTTGTGCACAACCATACATAATTGCATATCTGAGGTGAGACGATGTCAGGCAGCAAACTGAAAGGTTTCTTTCCGTCCCACGTCGCAAGCGCCGCCGCAAGCCGGAAAGCACTCGGTGATTTCGAACGGCTTTCCATCAGGCGAAGCCAGTATGTCGCACTCATTTTCCTCATTCTCGGATTCGCCAACCTGGTGGCCATCCTCGCAAGCGGCAACCAATTGGCTTCCTCTGCATTCGTCCCCGTCGTGTTTTTGGGAGCCGGTTTCCTGATCACCTTCCTCAATCGCCGCGGAATCGCCGTCCGGTTTTCTCCATTCATTGCCGTGCTTATCTTTGCCTTCATGAATATCGGCCTGAACCTGCTTTCGATCGTGCAGACGGGCACCGCGATGACCGACGCCAGCATCGCCTTCGCGGCCATCTTCCTGTTCTTTCCTTTCTATCAACCGCTTCTCGTTTTTTTGATCATTGCCTTCATCGAAAACAATGTGATCATGATGCGTCTCGATCTTGATCCGGTCAGCATGTTGACCGCAAACATTCCTTTGATCATAGCAGGGACCATCATGGTCATCATCAGCATCATGACGGAAAGAATGACCAAAGATCTCATCAGGCGTCATGCGGAGGCGGACGAAGCCAAGCGCAGATCGGAATCCATCGTCGACGAACTCAAACAGTCCATCGGCACGCTGATTCAATTCAAAACGCAACTGCAGGACATCATCGAAGTGACCAACGAAACGGCGGAGGCGATCAGCGACCGGTTCCGCGCCCTCATTTCCGGCGTGCGGGAACAAACCGACAGCATCCACCGCATGCTCTCCACCATCCAGAATGCAAACGGCATCCTGGCTGTCATGTCGTCCGAATCAAACTTGATGACGGGAAATTCCTCGGATGCGGTGGACATCACGCAAAGCGGCATGTCAACGATCAAAACCGCCACCGAATCCATGGCCGAACTGCATTACGTGATTGAAGGCATGAATGAATCCATGGAGGAATTGAAAAGGCAAAACCGGCAAATCGGCGAAATCATCGCGACGATTGCCGATATCTCCAATCAGACGCATTTGCTGGCGCTGAACGCCGCCATCGAAGCCGCCCGCGCGGGCGAACACGGGCGCGGATTTGCCGTCGTCTCCACCGAGATTCGCAAGCTGGCGGAACATGCCGGAACTTCCGCAGAGCAAATCGGCGAAATCTTGAAAAACCTGCAACTCAATACCGAGCAATTGTCGGATCGTTTCACGGAAGTCAATCAAACCCTCTTGCATGGAAATACTTCCGTTCTCCGTTCGGAAGAAGCGTTGGCCCGCATTTCGGACATCGCAGCCCAAACATTGGACCGGGCAAAGCAGGTCGACTCGTTCAGCCTACAGGTCAAATCTTCTTCGGACGAAATCATGACGGAATTGAATGGCATCGCCATGATTACGGAACGCACGAACGAATCTGCGGAGCAAATCATGGACGGCGTGGCCGAGCAGCGCAATCAAATCGAACAGGTGCGTGCCAACTACAACCGTCTCGATGAACTGATCCGCGATTTGGAACGGATCGTGACATCCAGTCAGCTTTTGTCCGCATGAATCCAAAACGATCTCGCCGGGGTTGGCGAATGGATCGGCTCCATTCCTCCGCCCGGCGTTTTTTATGCTCGGGATTGCCCACGACAGACAAAAAAAAGGCCCGAGGCCTTGAAACTCGCAAGTGGTCTGTGGTCACACGGACGCCGGCGGAGGCGGGAGTTGCAGCCCGACCGCGTTCTTGTTCAGGGTGTAGGTTTCGCAAATCATGTCATGCAACGCCTGCTTCTTCGACGTAAATCCGGCCATGATGTATCCGATGCAGAAAATCATGCCCGAAAGGATTTTGCTGAAATACCGGCCCGTCGCCCGGAGGAACGAAATCCGTTGTTGGTTCGGTCCAACGACGATGATGCCGAGGGCGAGTTTGCCGGGAGTCGCCTGCCATTTTGAAGATTCGAACAGCGCAAAGTAAAGCCAATAGAGGGGGATCGACAGAAGCGCGGCGAACAGGACTCCGACACCCATGAGCCATTCGTTTCCGGATACGGCGCCGATGCCGAGCCCCACCAAACTGAACACAAAAAGCACCAAATAGTACACGACGGTGAGAATGATGGTATCCAGGACGTAAGCTCCAAATCGTTTCCAAAATCCAGCGTACACGTCAAACCCTCCGATTGTGATTTTTGGGTCCGGGATGATGATTTTCTATTTTCACCCATTCCCTTAACAACAAAATTCATATTCAGCTTGTTTTGTCATATTCCTTCTTTTTCGTCCAGTCGCACGGGCATCTCTTTCGCAAAAAAGGCGCCCGTCAAAAGGCGCCGCAAAAAACGGGGACGGGCAACTTGAATTGCGCACCCTCACCCTTGCACGCCGGAACCGATGGACTTGCCCCATTCCTCCACCCTGCGGAAGCTTTCCTCTTCGGAAATGTCTGCGACCCGCGTCATGATCGACCAGCGAATGCCGCACGGATCGACGATGCTGGCGTATTGCACAATTATACGGACTCAACTTCCGAAACGTCCATTTTGGGTGATTTTTGTGCAATTGCCGTTCACTTTTGAGCCATATCAAAATGTTTGGGTGATTTTTCGACCATTTGACCCGTCGCTTTATATCGTGACATCCAGCTGCCGCTTCGTTTCGCCGTTCCCCGGCCCGGGATGGATCAGGCTGCTCAGGGAAGGCGGCAGCCTGTCGGACTCGCGGCTCGTGGCGTAAGCCTTCCCCGTGGCCCGGTCCGCCTTCTTCTGCTGAAGCCGCGCGATCTCCAGGTCGATCAACCGGATTTCCATGCGCATGGCTTCGATTTTCTTCTTCTTGATCTTCGGGTCGTCTCCGCTGTTCAAGACATCGCGGATTTTGCCGACAATCTCCCGCTTGCGTTTCGTCAACGCCTGGATTCTCCGGTCGATGTCGGTTTTTCCCGCGGGAAACCCTCCGGAGGAAAACACCGGTGATACGTGCACGCCAATCTCTCCTTCCAGGAAAAACCTTCCTCGAACCTCCATGTGGCATTTATCGGCAACCGCGCTGCCGGAATGAAGAGGGCGAACCCCATCAACCCTCCGTCTCAACGCCGACCAGCGAAATGCCGGTATCGAGGAAAGCCGGAACTTCTTCGTTGTTGCTCGCTTTCAGCAACAGATCGACGATCAGTTCCCCCCATCGCGCCTCATCCTGGGACACCGCCAGCGTGATCTGGCCGTTCCCGATCGCCTCCGAAATTTCCGGCATGAGCCCGAAGGTGAGGGCGTAACGGTTCAGGCCCATCGCCTTCCATACGAGGATGGAAGCGGCGCCGGATACGAAATCGAGGGCGACGAAGGCGTCGAAATGCGGATGGTCGTCAATCATCCCTTCCAAATTTGTGAGCGCCTGTTCGGAAATGCCCTGATGGTAGCTGACTTCCAGCACGTCAATCTGGGTATTTCGGTTGATATAATCGAGGAACCCTTCCAGCCGTTGCCGCAAATTCAGGCTTTCCGAAAATCCCGTCGACACGAGCACCATGCCGCGCCCCTTCAAGAGTCCGTCGATGGCACCGCCCATCCGTTCCCCGGCCAGAACGTTGTCCGTCCCGATGTAGGCCAGCCTCCTGCTGTCGGGGGCGTCGGATTCGAAGCAGATGACGGGAATGCCCGCTTCCATCGCCTTGTCGATGAGCGGCGCCAGCGCGTCCGGATGAACCGGACTGATGGCGATGCCGTCTACCCCCTGCTGAATCATCGTTTCCATCATCCGGATTTGCTGCTCGAGATTGACTTCTTCCGGCGCCTTGATGACAAGGCGGACGCCCGCCTGCTCGGCGGCCCGTTTGGCGCTATCCGTGACGGTTTCATAATACGCATCCGCCATCGGATAGATGATGCCGAACGTGCGCGTCGCGGCCACGCCCGTTTCCGATACGGCAAGGGACACGTCACGGGACGGTTCGGGATCCCGGCAGCCGACCGTCACGACGGCAAGCAACAGGGCGGCGGCCAGCGCCGTCACTTTCGCTTTGCCCGCAACCCGTCCGGATGATCGCCGGTTTGCATTCGGCAGAAGGCGTTTGAACGTTGGCAAACGGCATCATCCTTCCTTTCGGACGGCCGTCCGCTCCGCCGCCCCCCGCTTGCGGAATTCGCGGATCGTCATGCCGGTCATCCGTTTGAACACGTTGGAAAAATAATGCGGATCCTGATACCCGACCCGGAAAGCAATCTCGTATGACTTCGAGCGGGTCGAAAGCAGCAGTTCCTTCGCCTTCTGGATGCGGGTTTCCATCAAATACTCGATGAACGTTTTGCCCGTTTCCTGGCTGAACACCTTGGAGAGATGGCTCGGGCTGACGTTGACATGCCTCGCCGCATCGTTCAGCGACAAACTTTCATCCCCGTAGCGGTCCTGCACAAACTGCTTCACCCTGGCGATCAGGGCGCCGTATCGGTCGCCGGCTTCCGATTGCCAATGCCAGAACAGTCCGGCGAGCCGTGCCAAATATTCGCAGGCCTCATCCCACGAGCGGATTTCGCTGATGCGGCTTTTCATTTCCGGCAGCCGGTCGTCCGCCCGAATGTCGTCGCCGAACAGCTCCTTCGCTTCCCGGAACACGCTCAGCGTCAGATCATGGAGCAAAAAATACCCGTACAGCGACGATTCCCAATCCAGGTTGGCCAATCCCTTCGCCAGCCGCCGGATGTGCTCTTCCTTCTGCGCGGGCGAGCCGACTTTCAGGAAAGCGAGGAATCCCTCCCGGTCCAGGATATCCGGATCGAGCGCTCCGTCCCCCAGTACGGCGCCCGGACCGCCGGCTGCGGGCAACGGGCGCCCGCCTTCCGTCCGGACGGGCCGCATGTCTTCCGCCGCCTGATCCCTGGCGCTGATCACCTTCAGCATCCGGATGATGTCCTCGGCGCTGAACGGCTTCAGGCAATATTCCAGCACGCCGATGCGAATCGCCTGCCGCGCGTATTCAAATTCGTCATGGCCGCTCAAGATGATGATTTTGATGTTCGGGAGCATTTTTCGCACGATGGCGGCCAGCTCCAGGCCGTTCATGAACGGCATGCGGATGTCGGTGATCAGAATGTCCGGTTTCCATTTTTCGATGAGCGGCAACGCCAGTTCCCCGTCGGGAGCGTCCCCGCAATAGACAAACCCTTCCCGTTCCCAGTCGATGCACGTCCGCATGTTTTCCCGGATCACAATTTCGTCATCCACCAGAAACACTTTCTTCAAGGCGGTTCCCCCCTTGAATCGGTATCGGAATCGGTATCGCGACTTCCACTTGAGTGCCGAGCCCTTCCCGGCTGTCGATGGTGACGCCGAAGCGCGGTCCGTAATACAGGCGCAGCCGCCGCTGCACGTTGAGCAGCCCGTACCCGCCGTCCGGCTCTCCTTCCCCGCCCGGAAAAGGCGGGTCATCCAAAAGCAGCCGCAATTCGTCCAATTTTTCCTCGCCCATGCCGATGCCGTTGTCCGTCACCGACAGCCTGAGCGTCCCGTCCCGTCGAGCCGTGCCGGCGATGCGGATCCGCCCTTTGCCCCGCTTGTTTTTGATGCCGTGATACAGGGCGTTCTCCACGATCGGCTGCAGCGTCATTTTCAATATCGGAATGGAGCGGAGTTCGGTCGGCACGTCGATGTCATATTCCAAAATGTCGGAATAGCGCATTTGCTGGATAACCAGATAGTTGCGGACGTGTTCCACTTCCTCCCCGACGGAAATGAAATCCCGTCCCTTGCTCAGGCTGATGCGGAAAAAGCGGGACAACGCCTGCACGAGCCGGATCACTTCGCGGGTTTTCCCCGCTTCCGCCATCCACACGATGGAATCGAGGGAATTGTAGAGAAAATGGGGATTGATTTGCGCCTGCAACGTGCGCAACTCCGCTTTCTGCACCTGTTCCCGTTCGCGGATGCTGCGCTGCATCAACATTTTGATCTGTTCGATCATGATGTTGAAACTGTTGCCGAGGTCGGCCAGCTCGTCGGAGCCGGTCGGATGGACCTTCACGTCCAGAAAGCCGGAGGCCGCCTTCCGCATCTTGTGCTTCAAAATCTGGATCGGGCGCGTCAACCGCGAGGTGACGTACACATAGAGTCCGATGGTGAACACGATGCTGAGCCCGACGCTCAGGAAGATCAATCGCTCGATTTCATGGGCGTCTTTGACGATTTCCCGCAGGGGAGCCATGCCGATCATCTTCCATCCCGTGCCGGCCGACGTCGTATAGGCGACGAACACCGGCTCGCCGGTCCCTTCCTCCACGAAACTGCCCGACGATTCGTTCCACCTCGGCGCATCGCCGGACGCATGCGGCAACGCCTCCGCGAGGGACCGGTTGGCATCCGGGGCGAACAGCGGCTTGCCCGACGCATCCGCCACGTAGAAATAGCCCGCCTGCCCGGCCATCGCATCCCGGATGTAGTCCAGCACCGCATCCGCATCCAGGTCGATCACGATGAAGCCGATCACCTCGTGGGTAATCCGCTGCTTGATCGTCGTCATGATCGACACGACATGTTCCGACTCGTATTGAAACCCGTCCAGCCGGTCCTGGGGAAGCG
>Ga0310829_1000907_pt1 | contig 19427 bp, 16 predicted proteins | sample WT_ome_4_FD_202244 | JGI IMG/M metagenome (GOLD analysis project Ga0310829, IMG submission 202244) | Sorghum-adapted microbial communities enriched on wild type (WT) sorghum from Joint BioEnergy Institute, Emeryville, California, United... ... | reverse complement strand
ATGGGCACATATGCAAGGCGATGGCGGCATCTACATGGTCATATACGCCTGCCCGAATCATATATGGTGATCCTGACAATCCATATTCATCAGTGCTTTCTTCCGCAGGTTGAAAAACAAACTTTACAGTTCCCTTTAATTCTCCGCTTTGAAAAAGAGGCGCCAGTATAGTCGCTACTCCTAATAGAATTGCTGTATGGGCATCATGACCGCAGGCATGCATCACACCGTCATTTTTCGAACGATATGCTTTTTCATTTTCTTCCTGAATCGGTAATGCATCCATATCAGCCCGTACAGCAATAGTCGGACCGTCACCAGATGTCAACACCCCAACAACCCCCGTGTCGACGCCGACCCCTGTTTGGACATCTATCCCTCCTATGTCCCGTAACGTCTGAGCGACAAATTTAGCAGTCTGAAATTCTTGAAAACTGAGCTCAGGATATTGGTGAAGCGTACGCCGCCATTCAACTAATTGGTTCGATATCCAATTGGCCCGCTCGCGAATCGGTTTATCGTTGACTCTCAAAATCCCCGCCTCCTTTCCATATGCATGCTCATTGAAAACTTTTCCCATCCATCACGGATGGGAAAAGTTCGTCATTCAGTTGTTCCATCATCTTTTTTTGTTATACTCCCCTGATAAGCACTGCAGTTAAATTTTCAAAAGGCTTTCAGCATGTTGAAATGCTTGCTCAAAATCGGCAATAATGTCTTCAATATCTTCAATGCCGCAAGAAACCCGAACGAGGCCTTCAGGAATTCCCATAGCCGCCCGCTCTTCCGGAGTACACTCGACATGACTTGTTGTACGTGCCGGACCAACGATTGTTTCTACAGCACCTAAGTTCGCGGCTCGGTTAGCAAATTGAAGTTTTGGCAGAAATTCTCTTACTGTATCAATTCCGCCTTTCACCGCAAAACTGAGCATTCCTCCGAAGTTTCGCATTTGCTTTTTGGCAATGTCATGATGTTTATGCGTTTCAAGACCAGGATAATAAACAGTTTCTACAATATCTTTCGTTTGCAAATATTTTGCAAGAGCCATCGCATTTTCGCATTGCCGCTGCACACGAAGATGGAGAGTTTTCATACCGCGCAAAATGAGATATGCAGCCATCGGATCCATTGTCGCTCCATTAATCTCACGATAGTGATAAATCTTATCAATCAGATCTTTCGGCCCGCATACAACGCCACCTAATGCATCTGCGTGGCCCCCTAAAAACTTTGTTGCACTATGGATGACTAAGTCCGCACCTAATGAAAGAGGATTTTGGTTGATTGGCGTGGCGAATGTATTGTCAATAATGACCAATGCTCCAACTTCATGGCCGGCTTTTGCCATACGTTCAATATCTGTAATCTTTACAGTTGGGTTCGTAGGTGTTTCTAAATATAAGATTTTGCATCCTTTTGCAATTTCTTCTTCAATCTGTTCGTGGTTGCCTGTCTCGCAAAGAACTACATCAATTTGTTGGCGTGGAAGAAACTCGGTAAAGATTTTATTTGTGCCGCCATACGTGTCCTTAATAGAGACAATACGGTCACCTGGAACAAGAAACGTTGCTAAGGTGTTGCTAATTGCAGCCATCCCTGTTGAAAAGCTAGTAGCGGCTTCAGCTCCTTCAAGAATTTTCACTTTGTCTTCAAATGCTTGAACCGTCGGATTCGTATTGCGTCCGTAAATATGCCCTTTTTTCTTCCCGATCGCTACATCATACCATTCATCAATATCGTCGTATCCATAAGAAACACTGAGAACTACCGGAACTTGCGTCGCTCCATGAACTAAATACTCTTTTTCTCCTGCCCAGACTGCTTTTGTTCCTACTTTAATATCATTGAACATATGTTTTCCCTCCATTATTGTTTTAATAAGGCTACTTGATTCTCAACCTTCAATCCCAAATTCCGTTTTTTCATTTCATGGTAAGCAAATAAAGCGATGGCGGTATCTTGCACCCCTGTCCCTGTCAAGTCACAAACCGTAATTTGCTCTTCATTCTCCCGTCCAATGCATTGACCCGACGTGAGCTGGCCAAGTTCAACAATAGGAGAGTGAATCGTAAGTACCCCTTGATCCAGCGCGTGATGGAGTTCACCTAACCGGGCACATTGCTCTTTTGTATCACATACCAGCTTATCAGCCCGGACCAATACCTCGGCTTCTAATTCCTGCTTATGCTCAGCATCAGATCCCATAGCCGTAATATGGAGCCCAGGATGAAGCCATTCTGCCTTGACAATGGGTTCCTTCGAAGGAGTGGTCGTGATCACCGTATCACTATTTCTGACAACCGTTTCTGCGCTGTCAGCTACTACAACATCAATGCCAAGCTCCTCAGACATATCTTTGGCATATCGTTTGGCGCGCTCAATTGAGCGAGAATATACAAGCACCTTTTTGAAATTGCGCACCAATTTTAATGCCCGTACTTGAAACCTTGCCTGCCCTCCGGCTCCAATTACGCCAACTGTTTCAATGTGATCTCTAGATAGGTATTTCGCGGCAATCGCTCCGGCTGCCGCTGTACGAACATCTGTTAAATAGCCATTATCTAGGAGCAGTGCCTGCGGAACTCCTGTTTTTGTGCTAATTAACATCATCAGCCCGTTCCCGCTCGGGAGCCCGAGTTTGTAGTTATTAAAAAATCCTGAGGAGACTTTAATAGCGAACATCTCTTTGCCTTTGATGTAAGCAGTTTTGACGTCAACTTCCCCATTTTCATCATGAATATCCACACGCATAATAGGGGGCATCACTACTTCATTCCCGGCTAACTTAGTAAACGCTTCTTCGATAATAGATATAGCCTCCAAATTTAATTGAACATATTGCTTAAGTTCTGATTCTGTAAAAATGATCATTCGTTCGATTCACCTCGCTAAATTCCAAATTAACCGATTAATATATCATCCTTGATAAATAATTTCCTTGGAATTGATGCAAATGTTTCACAGCCGTTTTCCGTTACCCGGATGGCTTCACTGACCTCAAATCCGTAGTCATCAAGCCAAACTCCTGGAATCAGATGGAACGTCATATTTGGCTGCAAAATGGTTTTATCCCCTTTACGGATGCTTGCTGTATGTTCGCCCCAATCTGGCGGATAATTCAATCCAACGGAATAGCCAAGCCGTGAATCTTTGACAATCCCGCTCTTCTCAATGGTTTTTCTCCACGTTTCCTCGATTTCCTCACACGTAATACCAGGTTTAATCATGTGAAGGCAAGCATTGATTCCTTCTAGTACGACGTCAGAAAGCATTTTTACTTGATCAGAAGGTTTGCCAATATTGACTGTTCTAGCAAGCGGCGAGTGGTAACGTTTATAACATCCTGCCAATTCTATAATGACGGTGTCGCCTTTTTTGTAACGTTCATCTGTCCATGTTAAGTGAGGGGTGGACGTTTTCTCCCCTGAAGGGAGCAATGGGACAATGGCTGGATAGTCACCGCCAAACTCTTCCGTTCCCGTAATTTGTGTGTGGAAAATTTTCGCAGCCACATCACATTCCCGAACGCCTTCGGCGATTAATTCGATTCCCGCCATCATGGCTTTCTCAGCAATTTTAGCAGCCCGCTTCATATACTCAATTTCTGTATCCGATTTCACAATGCGAACCCAATTGACTAAAAGTGTTGCATCTTTAAACGAAGCGTTAGGCAACCCTTGCTTTAAGCGTTCATAACATTTAGCCGTGAAGTAATAATTATCCATTTCTACGCCGATGGAACGTTTATCTTGTCCAATTTGTCTTAGAATATCGGCTACAAAGTCCATAGGATGTTTTGTTTCAGACTGTACATAATCATCTGGATAAGGAATAATATTTTCGTGATAAATCCAAGTTGTTATTTTTGCAGCATTCGCATCTTGTCCTCGCCCAATCCAAATCGGTTGTTCCTCTTCATCGATAATGACAAGCATTTGATGTACATAAAACGACCATCCATCATAGCCAGATAAGTAATTCATATTGGCCGGATCGGTAACAAGTAAAACTTCGATCCCCTTTTTAGCCATTTCTTCTTTTGTTTTCCTTATTCTCTCTTTATACTCAGCTATGCTAAATGACATCCGAATGCTTCCTCTCCTTCCTGTTTTATCATTTGTTAGAATTTTAAAAACAATCAATTGTTAAGCTTATTATAGTAAAACAGGGAAATATTTATCATCTGCAAAAGTGTATGAACTTTCAAAAAGAGTCCTAGTCAAATTATTAGAAAAAGCGCGGAGTCTCTGTACTACATCATCCGGAGAGCAAGCGCTGCCTCCTTCTCGAATATACAAATGGCTGCTTATACCTTCAGCTCAAGCGTTTTGCGGCTATTTTAGGCGCATGAAAAAACCAACATGATTGTGCTATAGGAATCTAGAAAAAACGCTGAATTTCACGCGCATACAATTTGTCCAATCTAACGATAAAAATAGTTGTACACGTTTAACAATATAGGAATGAACATACGATGAGTTATACACATAAACAAAGAAGGAACAACCGTGGCGTATCTGCAGCTTGCTCATAACAAATGGAATCCGAAGGACAAACATCCATCTATTCGTTTAGAGGCGAAGACGAGGTTGATCGCACCGGCTTGAAGCGTCTGACGAAAAGCATTTCGTGATTTCTTTCTCCTTTGGGAATGAAACTCTTCGTATCAACAAGGAAGCGGGGCGTGATGCGGGAAAAGATGAGGGCAAAGCTCTCATCCGAACCTTCGATGACACTTTGTCTGCCGAGGATGTCGCCTACATATAAGCAACTGGGTAATATCAAGCACGTCTTCCGGTCGTTGAACGCCCCAATCGTCGCTATTCCTTGCGGCTCTTGAGCTGAAGCCGCCTCTGAAGATGGCGGGCATCCATGATTGCGCCTACATACACACTCGAAGTATGTTTAAATGCCTCTCATCCCTTTTGTGTCAAGGGTTGAGAGGCATTTTGTTTGCCTAGTGACTGTCGAGCTCGGGGCACAAATCAATGATGTTGACAAAAAACTTTATAATCAAGTATAGGCACCTACATCTTTTATGGATTTACACTGCTAAACTCCTCTTCATCATTGCCTTCATTCATTCCATAAAGGCCCATTTTCCAAATTTTAATGCTCAAATCTAATAAAAACAAATCATCCGAATCAACAAGAGAAAGCCCTGTCAACGATTCGATTTTTCTTAACCTGTACAATAAGGACTGCCGATGCAAGTTCAGCAATCGGGCTGTTTGGCTAACATTACCGTGACACTGATTATAAGTGACAAACGTACCGATCAAATCCATATTTCGTTGATGATCATATTCGATCAATGGTCCGATTGTGGACATAATGATCTCTTTCATTTCGTCATTTTGAGCGATATTTAATAAAACTCGATCCATACGGGTGCTTTCGTACGTCGTACGGTGCCCGGGTCCCTTTTTATTTCTGCCAATATATAAAGCCATTTTCGCGTTTTCGTAACTTTTCTTAAACCCCTCTAACCCTTCCTGATGGCTTCCAATCCCCCATGATATGACAACATCAGGAACTAAATTTCTCAAGCGTCGCTCTACGAGGTCTAAGAAATTGAAAGGGGTTTCATTTTTCGTTTCTTTGGAAGCTTCAAAAAAAAGAATGAGTTGCTCTTCCTGGTGCGTCATCATGACTTGCCTGTTTAAAGATTGGGCAGCATAAAAAATTTCTTCTTCAATATAACGAAACATATTGTCTAACCAATGCTCAAACGAGTCATACTCATGTTTCCTCTTCTGAAAAAGGGTCGTGAAGTTTTCAGGAACCCCGACGATACAGAGATATGGGATTTTTATGTTATACCCCAATAACTTTGCCTTGGAATTGGCTTGATCCCAAGAGGTTAGCTCCCCTTGAGCCAGTTCTTGTACAAAATCGCCACGGAGACGCGTTTTGGTTTCTTCAATCGCATTTTTGCGTGAGAGCCAAAGACTAATCGTTGTTGCAGCATGTTCTAGTACGTTAATCCGATATTGTGTTAAAAACGACTCGATCGATAGGTGAGAAGGTAATACAACAAATAAATAACCTTTCGGATCACTTGATATTTCTAGTACAGGAAGTTGTATGATATATCGACCTTCTATTTCAGTAATTCTGAATTTATGGAACATAGGATCCTGGATTAAATGCGAGTCGGTTTTTTGTATAGGAATAATTCCCTCATCAACATACTTTTTCCATCTGTCGATAAAAGTCGGGTCTAAATTGATTTGTGACTGAATCATTCCTGTTCGATCAGTCATTAATATAGAAGAACCGATATGATTGTAGACAAACTGAAGAATTCTATTAAGATCCGTATCCTTTAAAATCAATTTTAACAATTCCTGCTGTATCCTCTCGGATTTTCTTCGTTCCTTATATTGGATATCATTTAATGCTCTTACAACTTCTTGGGTAATATCAGAAAAGCGAACTTCCCATGGAATTTCGATGATAATAAACTTATTCCGTTCTGCCATCTCAATAACTTCTTTTGGAATCTCAAATATAAATCTCCCAAGAGCAATCATCAGTGCAGATGCACCTGATTGAATGATATCTTTGACAAACTGTCCAAACAATTCAGGGTCATGGCCGCATCCAACAGCCGTGCTCAATACGACTTCATTTTTTCGCACAAAATTCTCCACAGGCATTTCAATGACAGAAATCCATTGAACGCTTTTCTCTTCGAGTAACTGTTTTCCCGTTCTAACCCTGGCGTTTTTCATCACCTCAAATTTAAGCACATCCCCTACTGTTAGCATGCTATCCTCCTTTTGACTGTTCAAGCCTAGGTATCAAATATATAATACCACATTATAAATAGAAAAAATTAGGGCTTGTCAAAAGAAATAACACTGAGGATGCCTGGACTCGTCATTTTATAAGGATCTAAAATATGATCCAATTCTTTTTCCGTTAACAAACCGTATTGCAAACATAGTTTACGGATGGATTCCCCTTCTAAGATCGCCTGTTGAGCAATACGTGCGGCCGTTTCATACCCGATATATGGGCTAACAGCTGTAACCACACTGACACTTTTTTCTACATAATGTCTCAAACGTTCCTCGTTGGCTTCAATACCTTTTAAACAATAATTTGTAAACACATGAAACGCATTCGTCATTATCGTAATCGATTGAAGCAGATTAAAGACGAGCACAGGTTCCATTACATTTAGTTCCAGTTGACCTGCCTCAGAAGCAAGACAAATCGTATGGTCATTGCCTATCACTTGGAAAGCGACTTGGTTAATCACCTCGGCCATAACAGGATTGACTTTACCTGGCATAATAGACGAGCCAGGCTGACGGGGCGGCAATGTAATTTCTCCCAAACCGGCTCTAGGTCCTGACGCCATTAAACGCAAGTCATTGGCTATTTTAGACATATTGATCATGCACACTTTTAGAGCGGACGATACTTCTGTATATGCATCCGTATTTTGTGTTGCATCCACCAAATGTTCAGCTCTAACTAATGGCAACCCGCTAATTTCTGATAAATATTTGACGACACCCTCAATATATCGGGGATCAGCATTTAACCCCGTCCCGACTGCGGTGGCTCCCATATTGATTTCATATAAATATTGACGGGAGCGATCGATGCGTTGGATATCACGCTCTAACACGCAGCTATATGCTTCAAACTCTTGCCCTAAACGAATGGGTACAGCATCTTGAAGATGGGTGCGGCCTATTTTAATGACATGGTCAAATTGCCGGGCTTTTTCCTTCATCACTGCATGCATATATCGCATCGTATGGAGCAGTTTGTCTAGTAAGTTTAGTAAGGCAATATGAACCGCTGTTGGGAAAACATCGTTGGTTGACTGAGACATATTCACATGATTATTTGGACTTAAATAACCATATTCTCCTTTTTCATATCCAAGCAATTCGAGAGCACGATTGGCGATGACTTCATTTGCATTCATATTTATCGATGTACCCGCTCCGCCTTGTATAGGATCAACGATAAAGTGCTCATGCCATTTTCCTGCAATGATTTCATCTGCAGCTTTAACGATGGCCTCGCCTATTTCAGCTTTTAATCGTTTTGTGTCCATATTGGCTAAGGCAGCTGCTTTCTTCACCATCGCCAAAGCTTTAATCAATTCCTTGTGAATTCGATATCCGGTAATAGGAAAGTTCTCTAGGGCTCTTAATGTTTGTATCCCATAATAAGCATCTATCGGAACTTCTTTATCCCCTAGGAAATCCCTTTCAATCCGAACCTTACTATTGGTATTAGCGGTTACCATCGAGTCCCACCTCTTATTGTTAGTGGTTTAATGAGACAAATCGTTGTAACGCTGAATCAATTGGAAAAGCACAGAAAGATCTACATTATGTCCACTGATCACGATCACAATCGCACCATCATGACGAGGAAGCTTATTTTCTAAAACGGCCGCAACACCTGTGGCCGCTGCTCCTTCTATAATCATATGGTGTTTATCCATCATAAAAGCCATGCTATAGGCAATCTCCTCTTCCGATATCAGTAAAATATCATCTGTATATTGACCGACCATTTGAAGAGTGTACTGATTATCCATGCCAATGCCACCAAGCAAACTATCAGCAAGCGTATCTCTTTCTTCTATTTTTACAGCTTTTCGTGCCTTCAAACTCTCATACATAACTGGTGCGTGTTCAGCAGAAACACCGATGACCCGAATATTAGGATCGATTGATTTTAAAGCTAAACCGATTCCTGACAAAAGCCCTCCCCCGGAAAGAGGAACGATGACGTCTGTTACATGTGGAACGTCCTCGACGATTTCTAATCCAATAGTTCCTTGACCTGCAATAATATGTGGATCGTCAAATGGGGGGATAATCGTTAATCCTTTCTTTTCGGCCAAATGATAACAATATTCTTCCGCATCATCTTGGCTATGGCCGTATATTTCAATTTGGGCGTTCAATCTTCTTAATGATTCCAACTTCGCCTCCGGAACGCGGTTCGAAATACAAACAACCGCGTTAATGCCAAGGGATTTCGCTACATAGGCAACCGCCATGCCATGATTCCCGGTAGAAAACGTCGCAACCCCTTTTTTCTTTTCATCCTCACTCAAACTTAATATTTTGTTGGCAGCCCCCCTAACTTTGAAGGCCCCAATATCATGTACATTTTCAAGTTTTAAATAGACGGGGCGTCCGGCCTTTTCTGATAAAACAAACGACTGTATTAACGGAGTTTTATTTACAATTGAAACAATTCTTTTCCGCGCTTCCCATATATCTCTGATCGATAGTTCTTCTCTTATCGTTTGTAAATCTCCCAAGATCATCACTCCTTGATTATTCATACTTTACCAAGGATTATATAGTATGAATTTTCTGTACTCAATTATCAAAATTGAATAGTAAAAAAATATTTTTTCATACAACTTTAATAACCTTGTACAAATAATACCCGTGGTACTAGTTGAATCATGTCTGATTAGTACCACGGGCATAGCGATGTATATTTACGTATTTACGTATGTTTTTGGTTTATAATTATCCTCTATCTGTTCGCCTGTCAACTCTTCTTTCCACCAAAGAGCTTTATCCGGATTTTTTAATATTTCCCCGATCTCACTTGGATCTTCGACAGCCGGAGCAGATCCACGCAGCGACTTTCCAGCTGTTTCTTTTACAAACAAGGAAACAATAACCAAACCAACTAAACAAACACCCATTAAGTAATAAGCTGGAATCATATCGTTCTGCGTCTTGCTAATTAACCAAGCGAGAATGAGTGGTGTAGTCCCCCCAAATAACGATGTGGATACATTATAGGCGATAGCCAGTGATCCATAACGAACCTTTGTAAAAAACAAGGAAGGGAGCAGCGCCGGAAGCGCACCTTGAAAAGCAGTCAGCAAAATACTGATCAGGAACAAGCCTAAAAAAACGGTATAATTATTTCCGCTCTTAATTAACGTAAAGGCAGGTATACTAAGGACAATGCCTCCAATTAACGCTCCGATGACAATACGGTTACGGCCAACTCGATCACTCAAATAACCCATAAGTAGGATGAAAGGGATCATCATAAACATAGAAACTAAAGTTAAAACTAATCCTCTCATTTCACCATAGCCAAGTTCTTGCATCATATACGATGGCATATAAGTCAATACCATATAGTCGACTACATTGTAAAACACAACAATTCCGATACATACTAAGAGCGGCTTCCAATGGTAAATGACAATTTCTTTAAGTGAAGCACGCTGTTTTTCTTCTTCCGTCGCATTGATGATAGCCTGAAAAGCAGGTGTTTCTTCAAGTCGAGAGCGTAAGTATAGACCAATGAGTCCTAGAGGACCAGCGATTAAAAATGGAAGTCTCCATCCCCATTCAATCATTTTTTCAGGACCAAGAAGGAAGGTTAACAATGTCACTAATCCAGCACCAGCAGAAAAACCGACAAGTGTACCAACTTCTAGGCCGCTCGCCATAAAACTGCGCTTTTTGTCAGGGGTTGATTCGGCGATGAATGTCATAGCTCCTGCATATTCTCCCCCGGTGGAAAATCCTTGGACCAACCGGGCAACAAGCAATAAAATAGGAGCGGTGATGCCTATAGAGGAGTAACTTGGAATTAAACCGATACTGAAGGTTGCAGCCGCCATCATGATCAATGTAATTGATAAAACGCTTTTGCGACCAATTCGGTCCCCTAACATTCCAAAAAACATACCGCCAATCGGGCGAACAATAAATGCGACTGCAAAAGTAGCGAATGAATAAATGATTTGCAAAGAAGGGTCTGTTTCAGGGAAGAATACTTTTCCTAGGGTCACTGCTAAGTAAGAATAGAGGCCAAAATCAAACCATTCCATTGCATTTCCTAAAGATGTAGCAACTACCGCCTTTTTGGCAAGCTTAGTGTCAACAATGGTAATATCTTCTTTTTTCAATATCCTGTTGGACCTGTCTACACTATTCCTTGTCCTATTCTTCATAACAACTCTCCTTTACCATGACAGTTTCTATGTCAGCTTTCTGATAGGAGCAATGGCTCCTGAACATAAAACGTTTTGCTGAAAGGAAAATTCCTTGGATGAACGAATGACGACTTTGGTATCGCTTTCACCTTCTTTTACTAGAATTAAACCAACCAAACTTTTTATATTTAAAATTTTAAAAAAAATCAGCATAAAAAACATCCGCAAATTTGTATGAATATTTCTATGTTCATTGCACAATTTGCCGTATAGTTGAGAGACTGAATATGTAAATCCTTTAAGAAATCAAAAAAGCCAACCTTCAAGAACCGTTCATTACCTTTCTATCTTATCAAATTTCTATATTCGATCAGCCCCAATAAAGAAAAACAACCGATTCATCTCCCACTCTCCTTCGTTTCACGGTGGGAGACTTCTCGGCGAAGATGAAGTTCAACGTGAAAAGCTGACTCCTATGAACTAAACGGAACGTGTCGTTAATGGGTATACAGAGTGTAAACGGAACCGGCTTAAAAACCTTTTTAGCCTCTCGTTGGATGAGTATTCAAAAATTTGCTCAGGCGGTCCTTCCGCAACGATATAACCATTGTCCAAAAATACGATACGATCAGCGACATCCCGGGCGAATTCCATCTCATGGGTTACTAAAATCATCGTCATCTTTCCTTCGTGTGCGAGCTCACGAATGACTTCTAACACTTCTCCAACCAGTTCAGGATCTAATGCCGAAGTCACTTCATCAAACAACATTACCTTCGGGCGCATCACTAACGCCCTTGCCATCGCGACCCGCTGCTTTTGCCCACCTGATAATTGCGACGGATAAACATCCAACTTGTCACCGAGTTTTACCTTCTCAAGCATTTCTACTGCTCTTTCTCTCGCTTCTTTCTTCGATAATCCGAGCACATGAATCGGAGCTACCGTGCAGTTTTCAAGAACCGTCATATGGGGAAATAGATTAAAATGCTGAAATACCATACCAATATTTTTTCTTACATTTCTCAAATGTTTTTCATTCGCTGGCACAAGCTTTTTGTTCACTTCCATATGCCACAATGGTGTACCGTCAACTTCGATCACTCCAGAAGTTGGTTGTTCTAAGGTCATCAGCATACGAATTAACGTCGTCTTGCCAGAGCCACTCGGACCTATGAGGGCCACTTTTTCCCCTTCACCGATCTCCAAATTAACCCCTTTTAACACTTCTATTTGTCCAAACGATTTCCGAACATTTTTGTAGCTCACCATCGGTCTAGTCATACAACCACTCCCTTCTGTTTTGCTTCATGCAACACCTCGTTTTTATCAAATCGCCGATTCATTTTCTTTTCCAACCATTGAACGAATAACGATGACGGATAACTTAATAATAAGAAGAAAAAGGCAACGATCGTAAACGGCTCGAGATACACCCAGTGTTGGGCTCCATACATTTTGGCCGTTAACATCATCCCCATCACCCCAATCGATGCAGTAGTTGGAATTTCTTTGAACATAATGATCAAATAGTTTCCAAGCATTGGGATGATCGGTGGGATTGCCTGCGGCAAGATCACTTTTGTCCATGTGCGAGCCCGGGAAAAATTGAGCGCCAAGGCGGCTTCCCATTGCCCCTTATCCACTGCATCAATGCCAGATCGGTATACTTCAGACGTATATGTGCTATAATGCACGCCCAACCCGATGATCGCTGCTGCAATTGGAGAGAGCGTTACCCCGACGTGCGGTACAAGCGGCCAAGCGTAAAACAGGAAGTACAACTGAACAAGAGGAGGGGTTGAACGAATAAACTCTAACACTCCGTTCACAGTCCATCGAAACCACGCCCATGGTGCACGACGCAGCAGCGTCCAGATGATGCCAAGCACTAACGAGACGGCATAACAAGCCAAGGTAAGCCCCAGCGTCAGCCACATGGCTCGAAAAATTAACGGAAATACATCTTTCACTATATTCCAATCCCAAATCATTAGCTCGCCATCCCCTTTGACACCGCTCGTTCCGCACGCCGGGTTAGCCAAATAAGCGGAAGAGCGATGAGGAAATAGAACACAAGCATCATGGCGAAAACAAGAATCCCCAGATCAATATTACTGTTGCGGAAGACCATTCCCGCATACGTAATATCGGTCAATCCAATGAGCGAAACAAGGGAGGTTGATTTTAACATTTGGATCAAGTTGTTTCCGAAATCGGGGAGCATCATTCGCACCGCTTGCGGCAAAATGACTAATCTCATCCGTTGAAAACGAGTCATATTTAGAGCAATTGCTGCTTCATGCTGCCCTCGATCCACAGCGAGAATACAGCTGCGGACTGTCTCGGAAACATAGGCTCCATAGTTGAGCGAGACAGCAATGACCCCTGCCCAAAAAGAAGAAAGATTTAACGGCGGCAAAAATGGAATGGCCTTCGCTAGCATGGGCAGGGCATAATAAACCCAAAACAGTTGAACAACTAAGGATGTGCCGCGGAAAAATTCAACATATATATTGGTTGTCCAACGAATCCATCTCGATTTCGCCAGTCTTCCCAATCCTGCGATAATGGCAATAATAAAGGCAAAAAATGCGGACGTGATTAATAGCAATAATGTCGTTTGAATTCCTTTCGAAAGAATATGGAATACTTCTACAATAGTTTGAATCGAAATAGCAAATCACCCTTTCTATCCTCTTCTTTTTATGCGATGTCTGTTGTTTGCTTCACTGGCTGTTGCCGCAAAGTTGTGCCGTCGTCATATCTCCCGGCAAGTTTTCTTCACCGAAACCGTTTTTCTGTAAAATCTCTAACAATTTGCCTGAATCTTTTAACTTTTGCAACTCTTTGTTGTATGCTTCCCGCAATTGATCATCATCTTGCCGAAAGACCGCTGCCCCGTAGCTCGGAATCCCTTCAACATCCGGCTGTTTAAAATCGCTGACTAATTCCAGTTCTTTCTGTCCTGCTGACTGCAACGCTTCTTTCATCGTCAACTGCGTTCCCGTTGCCGCATCAGCTCGTCCGGTTTTTACCGCATCGATGACGGCCGGAATGTCAGGGACAAGAACGATTTGCTCCTCTCTCACCCCTGATTGTTTTAAATAATCTACTTCCATGGCAGACGACATCACGGCAATTTTGACATCCGGTAGTTTCGCAATATCTTCATAGCTATGAAGATTTTTAGGATTCCCTTTTTTGACGACTAATGCATCACCAACTTGGTATTCCGGCTCGGCAAAATCAACTTTCTCACATCGGTTCGGCAAAATGGCCATCCCTGCTGTGATCACGTCAAACTTACCAGCATTTAATCCCGGAATTAGTTCGTTAAACTCCGCTAGCCGCCCCTCCACTTTCTCAATACCGAGCTGTTTAAAAATCTCTTTGGCAATATCGACCGCTTCTCCTTTTAATTCTCCATTTTCTTCATAGGCATATGGTTTTTCATTCGCAAATCCTACATAAACAACACCTTTTTTCTTTAACGCCTCTAACGTGTCGTCAAAACTTGAAGTTTGACTGGAACTGCAGCCAACCATCCCGATTAACAAGGCGAATAACCCTAAATACAAAATGACTTTCTTCATCCGATCCCCTCCTGTTTTTTCATTGTTCCTTATATTTTAAATTTTAAAAAAATATAAAATACAATAATATTCATCAACATGTATTAATTTCTCTATTCCCTGTTATACAAACTGTTGTATTAAGCCTGCCTGTTCAAACAATTTCCTCATCGATCTCTCATTTTACCAAGAGTCTTAGAAGCGTTTGTTCCTGGCATCCGTTATTTCTTTTAACAAGCTCCAAATCATTCAACCCCATTCACGAGAAGGAAGGAAAAATGTATAAAATGTCTCTTTCATATTTCCAACAAAATGGCCGATGATCTTCTCCCTCGCCAACAAGTATGATGTTTTTGAAAAAACAGAAAATAACGATTCCACACTAATTCACAAAAGGGAGGCGAAAGCAAAAATGGGAGATATGCCAAAGACAGCTGATGTAATCATCATCGGCGGAGGGCTCATGGGTTGTAGCACCGCGTACGAACTAGCCAAAAGAAATGTGAAAAACATCGTCGTTTTGGAAAAGAAATCGATTGGCTCAGGAGCAACTGGGCAATCGAGCGGTGTTTTGCGTGGGCATTACAGTTACGAAATTCTTACACGAATGGCTGTCCAGAGTCTAGAAACATTCAAATATGCTAACGAAATTTTAGGCAGTGATGTTGGATATCAACCAGTAGGATATTTGTTTGGGGTTGATTATGAAAATATCGATACACTGAAAAAGAATGTAGAAATGCAGCGACGAAACGGTGTCAACACAAGGATGGTATCCAAGGAGGAAGTCAAAAAGGAAATTTGGCCCCACATTGATACGGATCAATTTGGTGCGTTTTCCTACGAACCTGAAGGTGGGTACGGTGACCCCGTCCTTACCAATCAAGCGTATGCCAATGCGGCGAGAGCATTAGGGGTTACGATCAAACAGTATTGCGGAGTGAAACAGATCCTTGTTGACAAAGACGGAAGCTCCGTTATTGGCGTCGAAACAATGGATAACCAAACGATCTATTCCCCCTGCGTTATTGTAGCTGCTGGAATTGGCACGCATCTATTAATGAAAAATATAGGAATAGATGTACCGATTAAAGGGCAACGCGCCCAACTTGTGTATATTTCCCCAGGAGTACCTATGGGAATTGTTCCTTCTTTCGGTGATTTCAAACACGATCAATATATTAAACCTGAGGTGAGCAGTGGTCACTTACTATTGGGAAACGCTGATCATTCCGACCCGCAATATATAGAGCCGGCTGACTACGATGCGGATAACTATCCTAAACACGCAACTGAAAAAGCCATTGAAAAGGCCATTATAAAATTTCTCAGCGCCTTCCCATCGTTGGATCAAGCAAAGCTGCTGACAAGTTACTCAGCTGCTTATGAAATGACTCCGGATGGAATTCCTTTTATTTGCCCTGCACCTATAGAAGGGATTTATCTTTGTGCTGGATTCAGCGGGCATGGTTTTAAAATTACACCAGTTGTCGGAAAACTGACGGCAGATATGGTGTTACAAGGACAAAGTCAACAAGAAGGCATTAGTCTAGCTCCTTTCCGATTAACCCGCTTTGAAGAAAACGACTTGCTTAAACCAGAACACCCATATTCCACTACCGTTAATCACCATGTGTAAATGATACAACGTAAAGGAGGACTGAAGGATGAATATCATCGTTCTTATGAAACAAACATTCGATACAGAAGAAAAAATAACTATACAAAACGGCCAAATTGTTAAGGATCATGCGGCATTCATCATTAACCCCTACGATGAGTATGCCATTGAAGAAGCGATCCGGCTAAAAGAAAAACATGGCGGAGAGGTTACAGTCATGACCATTGGATCTTCCGAAGCCGAAAGCTCTCTGCGCACAGCGCTAGCCATGGGAGCTGACAAAGCGGTCCTTATTGAAGAAGACGAAAATCAACTCTTAGACGAATATAGTATTGCTAAAATACTAGCCACTGCCATCAAAGAGCGAGAGTACGACATCATTCTGTGCGGAAATATGTCCGTAGACAACGGAGCGAGCCAAGTCGGTCCCCGCGTTGCCGAGGAATTAGATATTGCTCATATCTCAACAGTTGTCAAGTTGGAGATTGATGGAGAGCTGGTCAAAGCGGAAAGAGATGTAGAAGGAGATATGGAAATGGTTGAATCGTCCTTACCTATCTTAGTTACGGCGCAACAAGGATTAAACGAACCTCGTTATCCATCGTTGCCGGGAATTATGAAAGCAAAAAAGAAACCGATAGAACGGCTAGATATTGAAGATTTGGGCCTCAACGAACAGGAGCTTGAAGCAAAATCGATTGCCTTTGAACATTATTTGCCGCCTAAAAAAGAAGCAGGACGAATTCTTACCGGAGAATTGTCAGATCAGGTGAAAGAATTGGTGCACTTGCTGCGTAATGAAGCGAAGGTCGTTTCACATTGAAAAGGGGGAGAGAGAGATGACGAGAATCCTTGTACTTGCTGAAATCAAAAATGGAAAGCTCCGTAATGTCTCTTTTGAAGTGTTAACAGTTGCTAGACGAATCGCAGGCGATGGAGAGATTGTTGCTTGCTTATTTGGAAGCGATGCAGAAAAATATAGCAACGAACTGGCCAGATATGGCGCACAAAAAGTTTATGTTGTGGAGAATGAGGCCTTAAACCGATACACCCCAGATGGCTATAAACAAGCATTGTTGCAAGTCATTGACAAAATACAGCCACAAATCTTATTAACAGGACACACCTCCATTGGAAGAGATTTGTTCCCGCGTGTAGCAACACGACTAAAGGCTGGATTAGTTTCAGATTGTACGAGTATCGACTTGGACCATGACATCATCTTCACAAGACCGATCTATTCCGGAAAAGCGTTTCAGAAAAAACGAATCATAGACGGACTCTTTATGGCCACGATTCGCCCAAACAATATCGAAGCGGTGGAAAACCCTGTTGTCAGTGAAACGATCAAATTACAAGCAGAAATAAAAGAACTACGAACAGTAGTAAAAGAGATTGTAAAGAAAACGTCTGGAAAAGTAGATCTTTCAGAAGCAAAAATCATTGTTTCGGGAGGGCGCGGAGTACAAGGACCAGAAGGATTTCAATTGCTGCAAGAGTTAGCGGATGTACTTGGCGGAGCTGTCGGTGCGTCCCGTGCTGCTTGCGATGCCGGTTATTGCGATTATTCTATGCAAATTGGGCAAACCGGCAAAGTAGTCACTCCAGATTTATATATCGCATGCGGCATTTCAGGCGCGATTCAACATCTAGCGGGAATGTCCAATTCCAAAGTGATCGTAGCGATCAACAAAGACCCCGAAGCAAATATATTCCATGTCGCAGATTATGGAATTGTCGGGGATTTGTTTGAAGTCGTCCCTCTATTAACTGAGGAGTTTAAGAAATTGCTTTCTAAAAATAACACTGTAATGAACTAAATCATGTATTTCATCTTAACCGGGTGATATTTTTCACCCGGTTAAAACGTAATATTCGGACAAAAAGGATGATGGAAAAATGATTAAAAACTCTCATCAGACGATATCAACAGAAGTGATCAAGTGGAGAAGATATTTTCACCAATACCCTGAACTGTCTTTCGAAGAGAAAAGAACTTCGAAAGTAGTTGGGGAATTCCTAAAAAGCATAGGTCTACACGTAAAAGAAAATGTTAACGGATACGGTGTTGTTGCCGATTTAATCGGCTCAGAGAAAGGCCCAACAATTGCTTTTCGAGCAGATATGGATGCTTTGCCCATCCAAGAGGAAACCGGATTACCCTTTGCGTCAAAGATTCCCGGTGTCATGCATGCGTGTGGGCATGATGGACATACTGCGATTTTAATGGGAGCCGCAGCATTATTAGCAGCACAAAAAAACAAGTTGAAAGGAAACGTGCGGTTTATTTTCCAACCTGCAGAAGAATTAAGCCCTGGCGGTGCTATCGGAATGATTCGAGAAGGAGTTTTGCATGGTGTGGACGCCATATTTGGTTTGCATCTTTGGTCTGAATTCCCTTCAGGTACATTTTGGACTTGTTATGGTCCTATGATGTCCTCAACCGATCATTTCATGATTGAGATAGAAGGAAAAGGCGGGCACGGCGGAATGCCCCATAAAGCCATCGATTCCATTGTTATCGCATCACACCTGATTATGTCAGCTCAGCATATTATTAGCCGCAATATCGATCCGTTAGAATCAGGCGTCATTACCTTTGGAAAACTTCATGCTGGTACAGCTTTTAACATCATCGCAAACACCGCATTATTAGAAGGAACCGTGCGAAGCTTTACTCCAGAAGTAAGAAAAACATTGCAAACTCGGCTAGAAGAGTTAATAGAGGGGTTAGAAAAAATATATGGTGCTAAGATAACGATGAACTATCGACAAGGATATCCTGCCGTCATAAATCACGACAAAGAAGTGGAGATGGTGATCGGTGTGGCCAAAGAGGTCTTCGGCGTTGAAAATACAAGAATCATGAGACCGGTTATGGTGGGGGAAGACTTTTCTTATTATCTGAAGGAAATTCCGGGGGCCTTTTGCTTTGTTGGGGCCGGCGATCCTAATCATCCTATATATCCGCATCACCATCCTCGTTTTCAAATTGACGAAAGTGTCTTGCCTCTTGCAGTACAATGGTTTTATCGATTAGCACTGGAATATTTACAATAGCTCAAATCACGATTCCTGTTAACTGCAAATCCCATTGGGGAGAACTATCGTTAAGGATAGCCCAAAAACATATTTTTGGGCTCAGACTGTTGACAAAATGGGTTTCAGACGAATGTCTGAAACCCATTTTGTTCCATAAATAGACTATGTTTTCAAAAAAAGTGGGTAGGATGGGAAGCCATGCAAAGGAAAAGAAAGGGCGGTG
>Ga0310829_1000906_pt1 | contig 19439 bp, 21 predicted proteins | sample WT_ome_4_FD_202244 | JGI IMG/M metagenome (GOLD analysis project Ga0310829, IMG submission 202244) | Sorghum-adapted microbial communities enriched on wild type (WT) sorghum from Joint BioEnergy Institute, Emeryville, California, United... ... | reverse complement strand
GCATGGCAAGACGTTTGTTTACTTCGGAGTCCGTTACGGAAGGGCATCCGGACAAAATTTGCGACCAGATTTCCGACGCGGTGCTCGACGCGTTTCTGGAAGTGGATCCTTATGCCCGCGTGGCATGTGAAGTGTCCGTGGCCACCGGTCTTGTGCTGGTGATCGGAGAAATTTCGACAAAAGCCGACTACGTGGACATTCCGGCCATCGCGCGCAAGACGATCCGGGAAATCGGCTATACGCGGGCCAAATACGGATTTGACGCCAGCACCTGTGCCGTGCTCACTTCGCTCAACGAGCAGTCCCCGGACATCGCCCAGGGCGTCAATGCGGCTTTGGAAACCCGCGACGAGACGGCGGACGTGAGCCGGGAAACCGACAACATCGGCGCAGGGGACCAAGGCTTGATGTTCGGTTTCGCCGTCAACGAAACGCCGGAATTGATGCCGTTGCCGATTTCGCTGGCCCACAAGCTGGCCCGCCGGCTGTCGGAAGTGCGCAAGAACGGGACGCTCGATTATTTGCGGCCCGACGGCAAAACCCAGGTGACCATCGAATACGAGGACGACAAACCGGTCCGCGTCGATACGATCGTCGTGTCCACCCAGCACGCGGAAAACATCACGCAGGCACAGATCAAACAGGACATCATGGAACATGTCATCAAGCCGATCGTTCCCGAACAATGGATTGACGCGAACACGAAATATTTCATCAACCCGACCGGCCGCTTCGTCATCGGCGGACCCCAGGGGGACGCCGGACTCACCGGCCGCAAGATCATCGTCGACACGTACGGCGGCTATGCCCGCCACGGCGGCGGCGCCTTCTCCGGCAAGGACCCGACCAAGGTGGACCGTTCCGCGGCTTACGCGGCTCGTTATGTGGCGAAAAACATCGTGGCAGCCGGCCTGGCGGACAAGTGCGAAATCCAGCTGGCGTATGCCATCGGGGTCGCCCAGCCGGTCTCCATCAACGTCGATACGTACGGAACGGGCAAAGTGAGTGACGAAAAGCTGGTGCAGCTGATTCGCAACAACTTTGACCTGCGTCCGGCGGGCATCATCCGCATGCTGGACCTGCGGCGCCCGATTTACCGCCAGACGGCGGCATACGGACATTTCGGCCGAGACGACCTCGACGTGCCGTGGGAACGCACGGACCGGGCGGAGCTGTTGAGGCAGCAGGCGTTTGAACAATAACGGACAGCATCATTTGGGCACAAAGGCCGACCCGACATGGGTCGGCATTTTTATTCTCTTTTTTGACAAAAGGTGCTAGTATGGGATTGGAGGTGTTGTCCATGAAGTGGAGAAGAACGTTCCTCCTCGCCCTGCTGCTGCTGGCGGGTTTTGCCGCAGGCGCGGTTGCCGCTTCCCAGGTGGAGAAAGTGACCGCGTATATCCGGCATGATTTTCAGGTACTGCTGAACGGCAAGAAGGCGGATGTCGGCAACATTTTGCTGATGGACGGAACCAGTTACCTCCCCCTCAGAAGCCTGGGCCAATTGCTCGGCGCGGAAGTTGCCTTCGATGCGTCGACGAATTCGATTCACGTGACCCGGAAAACCGCCGGGCCGCAGGTGGATCCGGACGATTATGACACCACCTCGCTCGTGATGGCGAACGGATACACCATCACGGTGGACGACCGGGAATTTCCGGTGTTCAGCTTCGTTGACACGCATTTCAAAACGTATTACCGCGTCCGCGATCTGGAGCGGGCCGGCATCGACACAAGCGGAGCGCGGAAAACGAAAGAAGCCGTCACGAAGCAGTTTTTCGTTTCGGAAACGGAGCTGAAACGCGTGGCGGATCCGTATCCGAAATTCAAGCTTTACGGCTATCGCATGGTGATCGGGGAGAACGAACCTGACCGATTGGTCGCCATCGACAAATTCATCGAGGATTCGCTGCGTTTTTACGTCGATCCCGCAAACACGTACGCTTACGTTCCCCCGCCGACCATCTTGCTGATCGAAACCGAAACGGAAAACGAGTACGAAATTTTGGCCATGGAAAATCAGGAATTCAAAAAGTACATCGTCAAGACCAAAAAGAACGATAGAGACGGGTCGTGGGTCATCTCCTACTTCAAAAGGGAACACCTCGGTTCGCTGGACGATTACATGGGTTATTATTCGTTCTGATTCGCATTTGATACGCCTTGAGTCAGCCATCGCGCGAGGGCTTTGCCGTGTGGCGGATTGCACCGCTGCGGGAGCGTTCATGCGGTGGCTTTCGCTGTCATTTGCAGCGGCATCCGTTATCCGGTCGGAAAACCCGGAAAAAATTACGGCGACATGATCGTAACCATTCCCTGCCGCATTGCGTCTAATAGTCTGGGAGAGAATGCGCCGCTTCGGCGCGCGAGGAACGATGGATGGGAGAGGAATGGGATCATGATGCATGGGAGAAGGAAGAAACGCGTATTGGCTTTCATGGCGGCGGCGGTGTTGGCGGGAAGCTGGCCTGCCGGCACAGGCATCGGACAAGCCCATGCTTTGGGAATGACGGAATGGGTGCAACGGGAAGCGCACATGGCAGCGGCCGCAGCGGGAGCAACGGCACGTGCGGCGAAAGACGTCCGCATCGCGGCGACGGCCGCGGCCCAGGCTCCGTCCGTTCAGCTCGTTGACGAAACGCCGGTGACATCAGGCGCCGTGCATCGCCGATACATCTGGAACGCCGCCCGCAGCGGCAAGGAGATCCGCGTGAAGGCGGACGTGCTGGTGGTCGACCTGGCCAACCCGTACGTGGAACTCGATCTGATGATCGGCCGGCAAGGGAAAGTGGCCACCCACAACACCGTCACCAACATGGCCGGCGAAACGGGAGCGGTGGCCGGCATCAACGGGGACGTGTACAACATGAACGGTCAGGGCGCTTCGATCGGCGGGCAAGTCAAGAGCGGGACCATGGTCTCGTCGCCGACGGAACTGGCGGGCATGTACGCCTTTGCCCTGACGGAAGACCGGCGCCCGGTGATCGACTTGTTTTCGTTTGAAGGGCGCGTGTCGAAGGACGGCATGACGTACTATCCGCTCGCCGGCGTCAACAAAGCGGCTTCCTGGATCGACGGCAGGCACAGCCATGCCGACGCCATCCATTTGTACACGAGCGACTGGGGAAGCAAGGAGCGGGGGGAAGACGGTGCCACCGTTCCGACGGAAATGTTGGTGCAGAACGGCCGGGTGATCCGCATTTCCGCGGCGAGCCCGCTGGACATGCTCGTGCCGGAGGGCGGTTACATTTTGCGGGCGTCGGGCAAGGCGGCAGCGTTCCTGACGGAACACTTTGCGCCCGGCGATCCGATCTATATCGATTATCAACTGAAAAGCGCCACCGGAGGCGCGAATGCCAACTACCGAATGATGATCGGCGGCCACACGATTTTGGTGGACGGCGGCCAGGCGGCGGCCTTCTCCCGTGACATTGGCGGGGTGAGCGGCAGCGCCGCGCGGAGCCGTACGGCGATCGGTTATTCGCAGGACGGGCGTTATGTGTATTTGATCACCGCCGACAAGAGCGCCGACAGCGACGGGATGACGCTGAAGGAATTGCAGTCGTTCATGATCGCCATCGGCGTGTGGAAAGGCGTCAATCTGGACGGCGGCGGCTCCACGCAGATGGTGGCACGCCCGCTGGGCGAGACGTCGGCGGTGCTGGTGAGCGGGCTGGAACAAGGCGTCGCCCGTCGGGTCGTAAACGGCCTCGGCGTGTACACCACGGCGCCGGCCGGCAACGTGCTCGGTCTGTTCGTCAGCGGAGAAGACGTCTATTTCATCAATGAACGGGCGCAGCTTGCATTGAAAGCTTACGACGAATATTACAATCCGATCATCGTCGATCCGTCGTCCATCCAATGGACCAGTTCGGATGAAACGGTGGCGATGTTTGACGGGACGCACATGACGGGGATGGCACCGGGCTCGGCGACGGTGACGGCGACGAGCGTTAACGGCATCGCGGCGTCTGCCGGCGTGCAGGTGGCGGGCCGGGCCGATCTTGCCGAACTCCGGATTGACGCCGACGATTTCCTGATTGCCGAGGGCAACAGCTACACGCTGTCGGTGACGGCGGTGACGAAGCAGGGAACGGTCCGGAAAGTTCCGGCGGAACTCATCGACTGGACGTTCATCGGGTTTGACGGGACGGTGGCCGGCGACACGGTGACGGTGACGCGGGTGCATGAAGGTGTCGACACGGGGCGCTTCATTGCCCGTTACGACGGGTACGGCGCCATGCTGACCAAAGCCGTCGGCACGGATACGCTGTTCGCCGATTTTGACGCGGTGAATCCGCCGATCACGCCGCAATCGACCCATGGCGAAATTCCGGCGAACATACGTCTGCAGCAGGCGGGGAACTCCCGGACGAACACCCTCGTGTTCGATTACGATTTCACCGAAGGAAGCGGCACGAAGGCGATTTACGCCGCTTTCGGCGAAGACGGCAAGGGCATCGCCATTCCCGGCAAGCCGAGCATGTTGCGGTTGAACGTGCTGGGGGACGCTTCCCTCAACTGGCTGCGGGCGGAGTTTGTGGACGGTTCCGGCGAGACGAGATTGGTCGACTTGGCCACCCCGGTCAATTGGAACGGCTGGAAGAAGGTCGCGCTGGATCTCGAGGAACTGGGCTTGTCCGCACCGCTCACCCTTCGCCGCATTTACGTGGCAAGTCCGGCGAGCGGCCAGGAGGAACGGATGGCCGTCGGCCTGATCGCGGTGGACGACATCGAATTCCAGCAAAAGCGGGAATTGCCGGAAATGCACCGGGCGAAGGTGGAGATGGCCCTCGGCCGCGAGACGATCACGGTGGACGGCGAAGAGCAGCAGCTCGATTTTGCACCGTATGCGGTGAACGGCCATACCCTCATCCCGATCCGCTTTTTCGTGGACGCCCTGGGCGGCGAGGTGCTTTGGGACCAGGCAACACGACGCGCTTCGGTTATCCGGGACGGGCATCTTGTTGAAATGTGGGTGCTGGACGGGATGGTGACGGTGAACGGCAAACCGGCGGTTTCCCCGGTTCCGCCGCAAGTCAAGGGCGGCCGCACGATGTTGCCCCTGCGTTTCATCGCCGAAGTGCTCGGGTGGGACGTCGGATGGAACAACGAGACGAAGTCGATCACTTTGCAGTAACGTCCCGAATCTTCCCGAATGTATGCAAATTTAGGACTATTTGTTCACACCAACCCTTGCCATTTGTGATACTATAATGCTAGCAACCTGCGTGTCGAAGGCGGGGGTACGGGTGTGGAGATCGACTCGCGAGCGATAGATCGCATCGTCAAAGAGGCTACCAAAGTACTGGAAAACAGCAAAAATCAGATTTACGAGATTTTTGAAAGTGCCCAGAAAGAGAAAGAGGCGCTGCAGGTCGAGTGCAGGCAGGTTCAGTCCGAACTGGACCAGACGATCTCGGAGGTTGACCGGCTGGAAAGCCGCTTCAAGCTGGCCCGCATTCGACTTCGGGAAGTCAGCCGAAACTTCGAGCAGTTTTCCGAAGAAGCCATCCGCATTGCCTACGAGAACGCCACGAGCATCCAATTGGAACTGTTTCTCGCCAGGGAGAAGGAACAGCAACTGAGAATCCGAAGGGAGGAACTGCAGCAGCGGGTCCGCAACCTGGAGAGGACGTTGGAGCGGGCCGAAGGCGTCGGGTTGCAGATGAGCGTCGTGCTCGATTATTTGTCCGGCGACATTGCGCAGGCGGCCCGAATCCTAGAGTCGGTCAAAAACCACCAATTGCTCGGTTTGAAAATTCTCATGGCACAAGAGGAAGAGCGCAAGCGCCTGGCCCGCGAACTGCACGACGGCATCGCCCAGACGATCGCCAACGTCGTGCTTCGCGCGGAAATTGCCGAACGCATGATGGAGAAAGGGCAGACGAGCGGGATGGAAACGGAGCTTGCTGCGCTGAAGAAACAGGCCCGCAGCAGCATGGAAGAAATCCGCAAAATGATTTTCAACCTGCGGCCGATGGCGTTGGACGATCTCGGGCTTGTGCCGCTCTTGCGCAAATTTACGCAGGATTTTGAAGAGAAGGAAAAAATCCACACCACTTTCGAGTACACCGGAAACGATTATCGTTTGCCTTCCTCGATGGAAGCGGCCATCTTTCGCCTTGTCCAGGAAGGGTTTCTCAATGTGCTGAAGCATGCCCAGGCCACCCACGTGGCGCTGGAGCTTGCGTTTCAAAGCCAGATGCTCAAACTGGTCATCCAGGACAACGGCAAAGGCTTTCACGTCGAGTCCGTGCAGGAGAAAATGACCGACGGTTCCCATTTCGGGCTTCTCGGTATGAAGGAACGCGTGGAGCTGTTGGACGGGCGGCTTGACATTGAATCCGAACCCCATGCAGGGACGAAATTGACCATTCTGATTCCGGTCAGATTGGATATGGGAAAGGAGCATCAACATGTCACCCAGGAAAATTCGGATCATATCCGCAGATGATCACCAGCTGACCCGCGAAGGTCTGAAGCGCATCATCGAAATGGAAGAAGACATGGAAGTGGTGGCAGAGTGCGGCGATGGCATCCAGGTGCTCGAATTGTGCAACATCCACCATCCCGACGTGGTCCTGATGGACATCAACATGCCGATCGAAAACGGCGTAACGGCGACGGAGCGGATGCGGGAACTTTTTCCGAACATCAAGGTGCTCATTCTGTCCATCCACGACGATGAAAGCTACGTTTTCGAAACGTTGCGCAAGGGCGCTTCCGGCTATCTGCTGAAGGATCTGGAGGCGGACGTGCTCATCCAGGCCATTCGCGCCGTCGTCGACGGACATGCGTACATACACCCGAAGGTGACGGGCAAACTGATCAACCAGCTGCGCCGCATGACGTATCTGGAAGAGAGCGGAAAGTTGTCCAACGCACCGAACGCGACGCAATCGCTGGAAGTGAAATTCATCGCCGGCGACCGAAGCCCGCTCACCCGCAGGGAAGCCGAAGTGCTGCGCCTGATGGCCGAAGGCAAGAGCAACAAGGCGATCGGCGAGCAGCTGTTCATCAGCGAAAAAACGGTGAAAAACCACGTCAGCAGCATTCTGCAGAAAATGGAAGTCGACGACCGCACCCAGGCCGTGATCAACTCCATCAAAAACGGCTGGGTCACCCTGTAACCCGTCGGCCGAAACGCATTTCAAAATGGGTTCGCCAAATGCGGCGGGCTTGTTTTGTCATTTTGGCAAGTATCTCGCGCCCGAAACCGTTTACAGACGAAAATTCGCGGATGACCGTGTCGTCCGGAACCCGCCTCTGCGAAGAGACATATATTGTTGGCAGAAGGGAGGCGGGAGACGATGATTGCCGAACTTTTGCTGGTCATCGGGATCTACGTGCTGGGCGCCGCCTGCGTGCATATCGCCCGCCGGAGGCGGGAAGGGATGCCCGACGGTTCGCGCCACTATGTGCTCCATGCGCGGAACGAAGGCCGGCGTCTGGAATGGGTGGTGCGGGCGCTCCATTGGCATGGATTGATCGCGGATCGAGGCATCCGCATCACCGTGATTGACGAAGGATCCTCCGACGAAACGCCCGAACTTGTCCGCCTGCTGGCCCGGACGCACGGCATCCGGCAGGAGCCGATTGTGCATGCCGCCGCTGCCGGCCGGGAAGGTATTCGCGAGACGGTGCGCGTGTTTCTGCATCATCCCGACGATTGGAACAAGTTGCCGCCGCTGTGCGGCTGGGTCCGTTAATGCCCGCATGTGCGGCAACCCGTCGGCCTTCTTCGCATTGTCTCCGCGATGTTTGACCCCGTTGTTGTGCTTCGCTTGTTTGCTTCCCGCAAAGATGGCTTCCGTTGACGGCTTGCCCCGCGGACGGGGACTTTTCAACCGACATTCCATATCGCACACGGTTGCATATGGAAATGACACCGTTTTGTATGTCCGGCATGCAACCACCTTTTGATCAAAGACTGGGGGGAAATGATGCGGGTTTATTTGGTGGCCGTCGAACGGCCGGGGAGCCGGCGATGGCACGTTTCGCTCGATCCGTCCTTGCGGGCGGATGTGATTTTTCATGCGCAACGCCAGGCCGCCGTCCGGCTGTGGCGTTCGGCCCGTCCTTATCCGTTGGGCATGGCGCTGGCGGAGGTGCGGCGGTTGAACCGCGGCGGGAGGCGGCCGTTTTGGGCCGGGCGGCCGGAGCGGGAACCCGTTGTTGTGCCGGCGGACGGCGGCGGAACCGGGAACGATCCGTCATTGGACAAGCGGTCGGGCGCGGCGCCGGAGGCGGAGGAGAATTGGCTGGCATCCGGCGGGCATGCGGATGGTGCGGACAAGCCGGACGATTTGATGGGCCGTCTGGCGGAGGCGATGGCGGGACGGTCCCTGCTGGCGGAAGAATTTGAATCGCTTGTCCAATCGCTCGGGATTGGGCATGCGGACGGCGACTGGCGTTTTTTTGCCCAATGGGGAATGTTGAACGGATGGTTCACCTTGCGCCCTTCCGTCGAGGTTGCCGGCTGGCGCGGTCGGCCGTTCCGCCGCAAGCGCGCTCTCTGTTTGCGATGCGGGGCGGATGAACGATGGATGCGGTATACGGCCTGCGCTTCCTGCGGGGAAACGTGCCCGTACTGTGAGCGTTGCCTGACCATGGGGCGGGCGCGGGCGTGCACGCCGCTGATTGCGGGTGCGGCCAAACCCTCCGGAGTCGTCGGAACGGTGCCGGAACGATTCGTCCACGGCGGCGGACCGGCGGCCGCAATTTCGACGGGTGCCGGATCCGGTTCGGCGATGTCCGGGACGGCCGGTGAAACGGCATCGACGACAAGGGAATGGGATGCCGTGGCGAATGCCCTGTCGGCCGTTCCCGGTCTTGCGCTGAATCCGGTGCAGGAGGAAGCGGCGCGGGAAGCCCTTCGGTTCGTCCTGTCGGCCCGGCACGGGGATTCCGGCGGCAAAGTCCGCTCGTTTCTGATCTGGGCGGTGACAGCCGCCGGAAATGAATACATAAAATTTCGCAATTAAAAAAACCACTCAATCGAGACGGACTTGTCATTGATGGTTATCGATTTGATCAATTTCTGGACGATCGCCTGTTTGGTTTCAAAATCTGCGGCCGCCAGATCAATTCTGTATCTTTCCAGCTCTTCTCTTGAGATCTGCTTTGCTTTCGATTCCTCATATTCTCTTCTCTCTCGGATCAGCCGATTCTTTTCTGCATTCAGCTTCTCGATTTGCCGATCCAAAGCGGTACGATCTATCTCCCCGTCCGCATATAGCGATAGTATTCGTTCAATCTTCGTGTCAACGTTTTTTATTAACTTGTTATAATCTATTCTCTTTGATTTACGTTCACTCATCTCTTTATCGAGCGTAATTAAAGCTATCTCATGCTGCACGATCTCTTCTAACCTTTTAACATTCCATGTCCTATTTTCGCACTTTTGCCCATATTCCGACGGAAAACGTTTGGCACGGCAAATATAGTATCGGTATACGCCGTATTTGCTCTTTGACGTGTGATAGGACACAAATGGCTCGCCACACCTGCCGCAACGGATCAGGCCGGAGAACAAGCTTTGTTTCGCCTTGTGGGCGTTATGACCTCGGTGACGGCTCAAAAGTGCTTGTACACGCTCGAACTGCTCCTCACTGATGATTGGCTCGTGTTGTCCACGATAGTGTTGTCCAGCGTAACTTACATAGCCACAGTATAACTTATTAGCTAGTATGTCACGGTAACGTCTAAATCTCCACACAGAGTACCCCAGCCGTTTTAGCTCTCGCTGCACTTTTGTAATGGACAAGAGCTGTTCGTAAAGATCAAACGCGGTGCGGATGTGCTCCGCTTCGTCCGGTTTGATGATCAGTTTACCATCTTGTCGAGCGTAACCGGCCGGATCGTAATCACCGCCCATCGCGGCGAAGCCTTCCTCCGCTCGCTTGATCTGCCCGAGTCGCATCCGCTCGGTAATCGTCTCTCGTTCAAGCTGCGCGAAGACGGACAGTATGCCGATCATCGCCTTTCCGAAAGGTGTTGATGTGTCCAGCGTTTCCGTAATGGAGACAAAGGCGACGTCGTTCTTAATAAAATAGTCCTCGATTAGAGTTAGCGTATCGCGTTGAGAACGGGACAATCGGTCCAAGCGGTAAACGAGCACGACATCAATATTGTCGAGATCGGCGAGCATCTGCTGGAGCGCTGGGCGGTCCATATTCGCCCCGGAATACCCGCCGTCAATATAGGCGTTGTATACGACCCAGCCTCTCGATTTACAGTATGCCTCGAGGCGCTCACGCTGCGCCTCGATACTGTAGTTTTCAGTTTGCTCCTGTGTGGACACCCTCAAATAGAGAGCTGCTCTCATCATCTATACCTCCCTCTCTGGTTTAAAATGCCCCATATACACTCCGCATATCATAACTTGATTTGGAGCTATCTCAATCGTTTCAAACTCATCATTCTCCGGCTCCAGCCGGATCAGCGGCGAGTCGGCAGACCAGCGAATCCGTTTAAGTGTACCATCTTCATGGTCATTTATAAGGGCCGCTACAATTTGCCCGTTGTAGTCGGCCCAGGATGCGTGTCTCATATATACGATGTCGCCGTCTTCGATTCCGGCGCCAATCATGGAATCACCTTGGACGCGCAAGGCGTAGTCTGGTTGGCGTTTGTTCGGGAACGGGTAGTGGATATATTCTTCGATGTTTTGTTCGGCGAGAAGACCGTCACCGGCGCATATGGTGCCGATGAGGGGGATAGTCGAAGTTGACTTTTTAATTCCGAGTAAACTCTCCACAGATACGCCGAAAACGTCTGCGTATTGTCCAATGTCATTGATCGGAAATTCTCGTTGCCCGCTCTCGTATCTGGAGAGCGTCGACTTCGCCACCCCGACCCGTCGCGATAACTCGTCCAGCGACCAGCCGCGCGCCTCTCTTAATTTTTTAATTTCATTTATTACCTCTTTTGACGACCTCATTTCCTTCACCTCGGGAACAATTATAACACTATTGTTCCTAATAGGCAACAAAAATATTCATTTTTAATTGTAAGTTGACAAACGGGAACTAATGGACTAGTATAGGATACAGACGGGAGGTGATCTTGGTGGACTTCAATCTGCAGAAGCTTAGATATGAAAGGATGTCCCGCCAAATTTCCCAAGAGGAAGTCGCGGCAGCTCTGAATATTTCCCGCTCTTATTATCATAAGAAGGAGACCGGGAAGGCGAAAATGACCGTGGACGAATTTGGGAAAGTGGTGGAAGTCCTCGGCATCCCGGAAACTGAAATCATCAATTTTTTTACCCGGAAAGTTCCCAAACGGGAACAAACCGCATAAACGTGCTCGAGAGCGGGTGCGAAGAAAGCGAGGTGATAGCGTGAATATCAAAACGGAAAACTGGAACGGACAACACGGTTGAGCTGATGGGCGTTGTGGATCGTTTCGGTCTACCGGTCAAAGTGAGCGACGCGATCTATCAAAAATACACTAAGGAGGCTCAACCATCATGAATATCACGATCACGGGTATGCGTCTCGACGATCATTCCATTCCTGTACCGGTTGGCCTTTCTGAGTTGATCAATCGGGCGGGGGCGTGGTCAATATTGGAGATCCCGCCTCTTTCGGAGTATCGGCGCGAGATTAAGCGCGTGGACGGCAGATTAGTGACCGAGTTGATTTATGTGGGTGACGCCTCATGATCGGCATCCATACCGTCCACCGCCGGCTTCTCGCTTACAAGGCGGCGCTGACCGGGCGTCTCGAAGCAGATGGCTACCGCTGGCGGCCGGCGATCCAGCTTGATTGAAAGGAGTTGATTTGCATGGATAAAAAACGCATAACGCCCGATCAGGTTGTCGAGGCGTACCTGGCTACCGGATTGGTCCCGATCCGAGATGTCTGGACGGACCGCATCGGCGATAGGCGATGCGGCTGCGGGTTGACCGCCGTGGCAACCCAGATCAGTGAGGCCAACTATGATCGCATCAGCAATGCGATCATGGAGGAATACGTAATTGCCGATCTGCTGGATCTCTCGCCGAAATACGTCGTTGGGTTCGCCGATGGATTCGACGGCGGAAAACGCGATCCATACGAAAGCGAGGATTGGCAGCTCGGCTATGAGGACGGGCGTTCCGCGTGGGAAGCTGTAAAGCATCTGCGGGATGGTGTCCTCGCATGACCGCCCACGACCAAGTCCGCCGCAACCGCACAATCGCCGCACTGCTCGAAGCGAGAGACGCGCTGCGGTCCGAAAAAGCCCATCTGGCCAGACGCCGGGAGACGGCAGACGAGTGCATCACCGTCACGGTGGCGCTGATGTACGTCACCGCGGTGCTGAACCGGCTGACGGAGGCAAAAGAAAGCGAGGTGACCAACGATGACCAAACCGTGTAGTGAATCCGACGGCTACGCGCATCCGGACGACCGCGTGGATCGACTCGGCCGGCTGTTCGTGGCGCTGCGGCTGCATGAAAAGTACGGCATCACGTTTGAACGGTGGCTGGAGATGATCGAGTCGGGGCTTTGGGCCGAATGCGTGGCGTGAAGGGAGGTGAGCTGAGCAATGTCGAGACGGCAACGCCTCCGCGTCTGCGGCAACCTGATGCAACTGATGTGCTGCGCGCAGTCGCCGGCAGCCCGGCGGGTGTACCGGAAGCAGCTTGAGCGGACGGCAGCACGCTTGAAAGGAGGTGACACTGCATCATGAGCGACACGCACCGCATGGTCGAGATCGTATGCGACGGCGACCGCTGGCCGAACGCTGCGCGGGAGCTGCTGACGATCGAGCACTGCAACTGGATTCGTGAACAAGCACAGCGCGTATCTGTTTGGGCGTTTTTGGAGCGAATGAGTAGTGTATGTGGAAGGTACCACGCCGGCTATTTGCAAGCGCTGGAGGACATGCTGAGCTTTTTGGAAGGAGGTGAACAGGGGCAATGAGCGTCAACACATGCGCACGTTGCGGCCGCCGGCTGAAGGACCAGACCGCTGAATACGGTCCGATTTGCGCGGCGAGAATGGCTGCCGAGCGGGCGATCGCCGAATCCGGTGCATCGTTCCGCCCGCTGGAGGGCGTAACCATCCGCAACGGCTATGCCGGCGCGCGGACGCCGGACGGTCCGGTGGTCGTGCGTGTACTGTACGGAGTGCAGGAGCCGCTCAGACACCGTGCCCACCACAGCCCGGACGGCTTCAACTGGGGCTACGGCGGCAGTGGGCCATCGGATCTGGCGCGGAGCATCATCGCTGACATAACCAAAAACGACCATCCGGATCCGGCGCTCTATCAGAAGTTCAAGGAGCGGTATGTAGCCGGATGGGGCGACAGGTGGGAGATTTCGACGGCGGAGATTTTCAGGTGGTTCAGAGGCAAAGAAAAATCCACCGCAGTGGGAAGAAGGAGGAAAACATGAAAGCAAGGTGGATCACCGAACATCGGCGCGAGTTCATGACGCTCGGAGACTATGAAATCGTTGTCTCCGGCAACAGTTACAACGGCTGGGCGATGTCCTGCAAAAACCTCGAACTCAAGGATGTCGACCTCTCCAGCAAACACTTTGCTGACGCGCGCGAAGAAGCGCTCCGGGTCGTGCTCGAGGAGACCGAGGTGCTAATCGACCGCTATCGCGATCTGCGGGACCGGCTGGTCGGTGTATTGGAAGGTGAAGACCAGGATGACTGACCAACTGCGCTATGTCGGCCCCAAGCTACCACGTCGCGCGGCGCTCAAGGCGCTGGAGGAGCAGGCAGCGCAGGAAAAAGAAAAATCCACCGCGGCAACGGTGGACAAGTAAATCGCTTATCAGCCCCATCATACCACAGGTGGGGCGGGGAGGTAAATAAGTGGAAATACAAAGTGAAATTTTCTATGGCTATTGTTTCCCCGAACCGGATGGATGGCATACGCCTCCGGTAACATTGAATGGTGCAGAAGAAGTATTTCGCTATACGCAATTGCACGGAAAATCTGGCCTGTTTCGGGAAGTTCGCATAACGGATGCAAACGACTTCTTGGTGGTTCAAATGATCGATGGCAAATATGTTTGGCCGGAAGAGTGGAAAAGTTTCAATGGAGGACTGATATGACGACAACATTACAAATTCCAACAGTTAGCATTAAGGATCATCGTCTTATTCTGCGTTGTCCCTATGAAGATCGGGAGCTTGCCAAACACATTCCCGGTTACAAATGGGACAGCGCAGAAAAAGCCTGGACGTATCCGGTCCGGCCGGAAGTGGTCAAGGATATCCGGCGTTTGTTTCCAACCGTTTCAATCGATGCGGAAGTAGTGCGGGCTGTGCAATGCATCGAAGAACGCGAACAAGAAGCGCAGCGGATTAAAATCAGTGATAACGTTCCGGATGTCGAAATGCCGATCCTTGTCAAGCCGTTCGATCATCAGAAGCGTGCTTTTGCCATCGGTATTACGCTGCCGAATTTCGCGGCACTCATGGAGATGGGTTGCGGCAAAACGCTGACGGCGATCGCCATCGCCGGACACCGATACAAGTACGATGGTTTGCGCCGCGTTCTCGTGGTTGCGCCGCTTTCCGTCGTGCCGGTATGGCCGAAAGAATTCAAACAATACGCCGCTTTTCCGACGGAAGTCATCGCCCTGCAAGGGACGAGCAAAGACAAGGCGGAGACGCTAAAGAAGTGGCCTCCGCCCGGCGACAAACTGCAAGTGGCCGTGATCAACTATGAGTCCACTTGGCGGGTAGAGAAGGAACTGGCCGCATGGATCCGCGGCGGAATGATCATCTGCGACGAGAGTCAGCGGATCAAAACGCCCGGCGCGGCGCAATCCAAGTGTCTGCACCGGCTCGGCCAACTGGCAGCATACCGGATGATTCTGACAGGTACGCCGGTCACACAAAGTCCGCTCGACTTCTACAGCCAATACAAGTTTCTGCAACCAGAGATTTTCGGCGGGAGTTTCACGGCATTCCGCGCCCGCTATGCGCAGATGGTGCCGCTGGACAAAAGCCGTCCGATGCAAGGACCGAAAAAGATCGTCGGTTATCAGCGGCTCGACGAGCTGGTGAAAAAGGCGCACAGCATCGCGTTTCGAGTGACGAAAGCGGAAGCGCTGGACCTGCCAAACGAAATTATCCAACCGCATTATGTCGAACTGGAGAAAGACGCCCGCCACGTCTACAACGAGCTGCGAAAAGAAGCGATCGCGGAACTGTCCGGCGGCACGGTCACGGCGGCGAATGTGTTGACCAAACTCTTGCGGCTTTCCCAGGTGACTGGAGGTTTTGTCACCGACGAAAATGGCTTTGTGCATCGGGTCGGGAGCGAGAAAATGAACGCCTTCGACGAGTTGCTTTCGGACTTGCTCGACGCCGGCAAAAAGGTGGTTGTGTTTGCGCGGTTCATTCCGGAAATCAACGAAATCGGCAAACTGTTGGAAAAGCGCGGCATCGAATACCGCGTCATCACGGGCGATGTGAAGCAGGCCGACCGTGGCCAAGCCGTGCAAGACTTTCAGACCAATCCGGAAGTGAAAGTATTCGTTGCACAAATTCAGACGGCAGGGCTTGGCATCACGCTGACGGCGGCGGATACCGCGATCTTTTACAGCATGGATTTCAGCCTGGCGAATCACGAGCAAGCGAAGGCGCGCATTCACCGGATCGGGCAAAAGTACCCGGTAACCTATATCTATCTGCTTGCACAAGGCACTGTTGATGAGCACATATACGATGCTCTGCGAGAGAAGAAAAATATTGCTGATCTTGTTGTGGATAATTGGCGAAAATTCATGAAAGGGTGACTCACATGGAAACTGCTGTACAACAAAATCCGATCGTCGAGTTGGCCAACCGGCTCGTTGCGATCCGCGATGAAAAGGACGCACTTGCCGAACGGGGAAAAGAACTGAACAAACTCGAAGAGGAAACCGAGCGCCAGCTTTTTGAACTGATGATCTCGGAAGACTTGGAAAAATTCACATATGCCGGCCGCACGTTCCGTCCCGAAGTGAAGACTTACGCCAGCATTAAAGCCGAATGGAAAGAAGAAGCGTTCGCGTGGCTCAAAGAAAACGGTTTTGGTGACCTGGTCAAGGAGCAAGTGAACGCGCAGTCTCTCACGTCACTGTATAAAGAACTGGACGAAAGCGGCGAGCTTCCGGAGGAATTCGCCCAGCTTCTCAATGTCTACCAAAAACAAAGAATCGCCGTCCGCAGAGGACGCGGATAAAAAAAACTACCACAAAGGAGCGAATCAAACCATGAGCAACAATCTCCCTGCAATCGTAAATCCTTCAATCAATCTTCCGATCCTGACCCAGCCGAACGAAGTCCAGGAATACATGCTGGAAAATCTGGATGGAATCACACCGGATTTTCCGCGCGTGAAATTCCCCAGCGGCGGCAACCTTGCTTTTGAGATTCCCGGCGAGGATGAAGCCGACGTGGCCAAAGAGTTGGTCGGCGTCGTGGTGGATCAGCACTCCGCAAACGCCTACTGGTCCAAACGCTTCGACGGTGAGAAAAACGCCCCGGATTGCACGTCGATGGACGGCAAAATCGGGTTTGCCCCGGAAGGTGCGAACGTGCCGTGGGCCGGTGGATGCCAGGAATGCGCTACTTGCCCGTTCAACCAGTGGGGAACGGCTGTGGACCAAAACGGCAACAAAACGAACGGGAAAGCCTGCAAAAACATGAAACGCGTGGCATTGTTGCGGGAAGGTGAAATTCTGCCGCTCATCATCACAATCCCGCCGACGAGTGTTAAAGCGTGGAATGCGTACATGGTCAATCTCACATCCAAACTGAAAAAGTTTTACGGCGTCGTGACCAAAATCAAACTGCAAAAAGCGAAAAACAGCGGCGGCATCGAGTACAGCGAAGGTGTGTTTACCCGTGTGAAGGACCTCACCAAAGAGGAAATCGAGCACATGAAGGCATACGTCGCCGGCATTAAGCCTGTGCTGCGGAATGTCACGATTGACGTTTCGGATTATGCAGCGGAAGAGACGGGCACCGGGAACAGTGCGGACGAAGACATTGCTTAACACCAAAAGGCGGCCACAGTGCCGCCCTCCTTGTCGGAGGGGATACCGTGAACATGCTTGAATATGCACTCGAATATGCGCGGCTCGGATGGAGTGTGATTCCCCTCCGACGCCGCGACAAAAAGCCGGCCCTTGCTTCATGGAAGGAACATCAGGAACGCCGAGCGACAGAGGAAGAAATCCGCTCCTGGTGGGAAAAGTGGCCGGAAGCAAACATCGGCATCGCCACAGGGGCGGTATCCGGCATCATTGTACTGGACGTTGACGGCGAGGACGGACGGCGGTCACTTGAGCAAGTCGCTGGTAGCGACATCCCGCGGACGCCACACACGAACACGGGGAAGGGTCATCACTATCTGTTCCGGCATCCGGGTGGTGAGTGGCGGAATTTTGCCGGGAAGCTCCCGGGGCTCGATTTTCGCGGCGACGGCGGTTATATCGTTGCCCCGCCGTCCGTGCATCCTTCGGGCCGCCGCTATGAGTGGAGCGTTCGACCGAATGAAGCCGAATTGGCCGACCCGCCGGCGTGGCTGATGGAACTGCTCACAAAGAAACAGGATCCCGAACCAACGCCGCCGCCAAAACCAAAACGCGAGTATGAGCCCGGTGCAGGTGCGGAGGCGATTCTGAACAACTGTGCGTTTTGCCAACACTGCCGGGACAATGCGGAGACACTCAGCGAACCGGAATGGTATGCGATGATCTCAAATCTTGCCCGCGCCGAGGGCGGACGGGAGTTGGTTCATGAACTCAGCCGGCCGTATCCAGGATACTCCCATACGGAGACGGACCGAAAAATCGAACACGCCCTGCAGGACGGTGAGCCGCACACATGCCAGTATATTCAAGACAATCTCGGATTCACTGGTTGCCCGGCTGGCGGCTGCGGCGTCAAGGCTCCGATCGGGTTTGTGTCGTCGCCGCTCGTGCTCGCAAAAATCACAGTGGACGCGGCGATTCGGGAACTGCGGAAAGAGCCGAAACGGGAAATGATTTACGACGATGAAGTGATCGGTGCGCTGGCGGTGCTGAGGCAGAGGGACGCTGCAGAATATGCGCGGCTGAAAGGCGAGATCAAGGACGCCGCGGGAAAACTGGTCAGCATTCCGGATCTGGAACGCGCGGTCAAACAGAAGCAGGCGCAGCAGCAAAACATTCGCGTCGTTCAGCCTGGCGAGGAAGCGCCGCCGATCAAAGCGGACTGGCTCGAAAACAAGCCGTTCCCGTTCGAGATCCGCAAGTTTGGCGACTGGATGATCAATGAGAACGGCATCGCCAAAGTTGTTTTTACCGATGAAGGGCCTAATTACATTCAAGTCTGTTCAGCGCCACTTTTTATTACGAAACGGCTGAAACGGGTGGACAGCGGTTTGGACGAGGCGAGAGTGGAGTTGTCTTGGTGGCGGGACAATGAATGGCAGCGGGCGATCGTCGACGCCGATGTGGCGTTCACCAGCAGCAAGGCGACGATTCTGCGGAAGATGGATGTTCCCATCAACTCGGAAACGTCGAAATATTTTGTCTCTTATCTCCAGGAGTTTGAACGGACGTACATTCAGGAAATTCCGCTCGTTAAAACGGTCAGCCGAATGGGGTGGTACGGATCCAAGCACTTTTTTCCGGGCCTCGAAGGGGATTATATCGTGGACAATCCGGATATGGCCAAGCAATTATCCGGGTTCCACGCTTCCGGCACGTTGGAGGATTGGGTGACGTTCATCACTCCGATCCGAAAATATCCGATCGCCCGGTTCATGCTCGCTTGCAGTTTTGCGGCACCGCTCATGCGCCTGGTGAATCAACGTATTTTTATCTTCCATGTTTATGGCCGGTCCCGCGGCGGAAAAACGGCGTCAATGGTTGCCGCGCTCTCCGTTTGGGGGCGGCCGGAAGATATCATGGCGAACTTCAATACCACGAAAGTCGGCATCGAACAACTCGCTGGCTTCTACAACGATCTGCCGATCGGTCTGGACGAGCAGCAGGTCGCCGCACGCAATCAAAGTTTCATCGAATCACTCGTCTACATGCTGTCGATGGGTAAAGGCCGGACGCGCGGTTCGAAGGGTGGTGGGCTGCGGGAATACCAGCAATGGAAAACGATCGTGCTGACAACCGGCGAAGACCCAATATCAACAGACAGCAGCACGGCCGGTGTCAAGTCCAGGACCCTCGAGGTGTATGGCGCTCCGATCCCGGACGAGCTGGCCGCGCAGCGGATTCACCGCGGTATCGTGTACCATTACGGAACCGCCGGCGTGGCGTTTATCCGGCGCCTGATGGACGAACTGTCCAAGGATCCGAAGATGGTGCTGACCGGGTATGAGCAGTTTCTCGATGTCCTGCAAAAGAAATTCCCGGACAACCTTTCCAGCCACGTCTCGGCGGTTACCATCGCCATGCTGGCGGATTTCTACGCTAGTCAGTGGATTTTCGG
>Ga0310829_1000900_pt1 | contig 19508 bp, 7 predicted proteins | sample WT_ome_4_FD_202244 | JGI IMG/M metagenome (GOLD analysis project Ga0310829, IMG submission 202244) | Sorghum-adapted microbial communities enriched on wild type (WT) sorghum from Joint BioEnergy Institute, Emeryville, California, United... ... | reverse complement strand
CGCGAATGGTCATTATGGTTTCCATTATTTCAACTCCAGCAAGAGCTTTAATCCATTTCATCTGGTTCGCACGATAGCAGAGAGCGAAAATATTCGTCTGGCCAATGACCATCATGACATCGGACAAACCGGCAGCAGGATCGAGGCGATCTATCGGCTCGTCATTGAAGGATTGCGTCTCGGCGCCATCGCTCCTCCCGTTGATGATCTGCTGAATGAAGGTTTCAACGGTGGACAAGCGGGCATGATGGTTGGCAATTATTATGATCTGCGCGATTCAAGCATATGGTCTTTCCAATGGGGAATTGCCTCTGAGCCTTCTCCAGATGACACAACGCCCAATTATCAGCTCGATACGATATTTGCCGTTCCTCTGACATCGGCCAATCAGGAACTGGCGCTGGAATTCATCCGATTTCTGATGAGTGAGGAGTATATGCGCCTGAAGGGCAGATATTTGGGCGATGATGGCCTGCCGATGATGAAGAGTATATTGGACGGTTACGCCAGACTGGATGTGGATCTGAGCAACTTCTACAGTTTGTCACCGATTGCGGTTGATGAGATTCAGCCATTCATAAACCGAGATATTCCCGGCTTCCAGGAGATCACCCGCGAATATTCCCTGCAGGCAGTCACTGGTGAGCTAACCATCGAGGAATCTTTGCAACTGATAGAGCAGCGCTTGCGTGAGAATCATGTGAATTAATGCAGGGCAAATTAAGTAAATAAATTCCAGTTTAGTGCGCGAAAGCCGCTCCCAGTAACAACGTTGGCATCCGCGTCAGATCAAGATTTGTCGTGTTGTAAAATCTTCATCAAGTTTACTTGATTCACCGGCGAGTTTTCGTTATGCTATTGCTAGCAAGACAAGCCCGATATAAGGATAGGAGGAACTTGAAGTTGAGCAAGACATTACGCTTTGACTACAGCAACGCCCTGGCCTTTGCCGGACAGCACGAGATTGATTATCTGGCACCCTATGTGAAGCTGGCCCATGATCAACTGCATGACAAGACCGGCGCTGGAAACGACTATCTCGGATGGATCGATCTGCCGGTAAATTACGACAAGGAAGAGTTTGCACGCATCAAGGAAGCGGCGAAGCGCATCCAGTCCGACTCAGAAGTGCTCGTGGTTATCGGCATCGGCGGTTCCTATCTCGGTGCGCGTGCGGCGATCGAGATGCTGCAGCATTCATTCTATAACATCCTGCCGAAGGATAAGCGCAGCACACCGCAGATCTTCTTCGCAGGCAACAACATCAGTTCTACATACACGAAGCATCTGATCGAGCTGATCGGCGACCGCGACTTCTCGGTGAACGTCATCTCCAAGTCCGGGACGACGACAGAACCGGCTATCGCTTTCCGCATCTTCAAGGAACTGCTCGAAAACAAGTACGGCAAGGAAGGCGCGAAGAAGCGCATCTATGCAACGACGGACAAGGCGAAGGGCGCTCTGAAGACCGTCGCCGATTCGGAAGGCTATGAGACGTTCGTCATCCCAGACGATGTCGGCGGCCGTTACTCCGTGCTGACCGCAGTTGGCCTGTTGCCAATCGCTGTTGCCGGCATCGACATCGACGCGATGATGCAAGGCGCAGCGGATGCGTCCCGCGAGTATGCGAATCCGAACCTGAGCGAGAATGCCGCTTACCAATATGCTGCGGTGCGCAATGCTCTGTACCGCAAGGGCAAGACAACGGAGATCCTCGTCAACTATGAGCCTTCGCTGCATTTCTTCTCCGAATGGTGGAAGCAGCTCTACGGCGAGAGCGAAGGCAAGGATCACAAGGGGATCTATCCGGCATCGGTTGATTTCTCCACGGACCTGCACTCCATGGGCCAATTCATCCAGGAAGGCACGCGCAACCTGTTCGAGACCGTCCTGCAAGTGGACAAGTCCGCTGAGGAGATCGTCATCGGTGAGGACAAGGATAATCTCGACGGCCTGAACTTCCTGGCTGGCAAGACGCTGGACTTCGTGAACAAGAAAGCCTTCGAAGGCACGCTGCTCGCCCATACGGACGGAGGAGTGCCGAATCTCGTCGTGACGATCCCGGAGATCTCGCCTTACTGGTTCGGTTATCTGGTATACTTCTTCGAGAAGGCATGCGGTGTCAGCGGTTATCTGCTCGGCGTCAATCCGTTCGATCAACCGGGTGTTGAAGCTTACAAGAAGAACATGTTCGCTCTGCTCGGCAAGCCGGGTTATGAGGATCAGAAAGCGGAGTTGGAGCGTCGTCTGGGAAGAGCGTGAGCAGCCCGTGATCGAAAGATATCGTACGGTAAGCGCACCTGCCGAAACGGAGATCATCATCAAGAAATCCAGGTTCATCGGGCATTGCCGGCCTGTTGCGAGCGAGCAGGAAGCGATCGCTTTCGTCGAGGAGATCAAGAAGAAGCATTGGTCAGCGACGCATAACTGCTCCGCCTACTTGGTCGGTGACAAGGACGAATGGCAGAAGCAGTCAGATGACGGGGAACCGAGCGGCACAGCGGGGAAGCCGATGCTGGAGGTCCTGAAGCAGCAAGGGCTGAAGTATACGGCCGTAGTGGTGACGCGATATTTCGGCGGCATCATGCTTGGCGCGGGCGGTCTCGTCAGAGCCTATACGGAGGCGACGGTGGAGGCCGTCAAGGCCGCCAGGCCGATCTGGAAGGTGCTGCATCGGGAAGTGGCCGTTACGGTTGACTACACCTGGTACGGCAAGCTGGAGAACGAGCTGAAGCAGAGAGGGTATCTGACGCGAAGTCCGGAGTTCACCGACCAGGTGCGCATCGTCTGCCTGCCGGAGAGCGCGGACGCTGACCGCTTCATCGCCTGGATGACCGATCTGACGCAAGGACGAGCCGTCATCGAACCGGGATCATACGTGTATGTGGATCGCGAAGCGTAGACAGCTGGCAGCCATGCCAGTATCACCAAGGTTGGGAAGAAAACATTCCTGTTTTTCTTCCCAACCTTTTTTGTTGGCGTTCCAAGAAGCATAAAAAAAAGAATAAAACGGTAAAAATAATGCATTTAGTCTGCCAGGAACTTGATCTATAACTAATATTGCAGCGAAAGCGCTGTCATATGGAAATCAAGGAACATGATGGAGGTGTTGCGAGGTGTTTGAACGCAAGCTGAGAAGGGAAGGGTGTGAGGATGAAGAGACATAAGCTACGGGACCGGATCGTATCCGGGCTTACGGCCATGATGATCATCATCGGCAGTTTCCTGACGTATGCGATTCCGGTTGCCGCCGATGAGAGCGGCAGCAAGCTGCGCTTGCATTATGACATGAAAGCGCTTGTAGAAGGTCCGAATGGAATCCTGATCGTACCGAACGTGGCCGGTGACGCCTTCCACGGCATCTTCCGCGAGCCTCAGAACGGTTCGCATGCGGCGAACGCGGACGTCGGCTTCCTCACATTCAGCGGAGGGAATGCCTCGTCGCGGGCTTCCTATGTGGAGATCCCGAAGGGCCCGGGGGGGAAGGACATTCTGGAGGGTCTGCATGAGGTGACGGTATCGGCGATCATCAATTGGACCAATGATGGTGAGAATCGCTGGATCTTCGGCTTCGGCACCGTGCTGACGCCGGAGACGAACAAGTATCTGTTCGCCACGCCGCGTCACGGCATCGGCGGCCGCAATCCGGTGGCAGCGGGCATCTCCAAGCAGGGGTGGCCGAATGAGGCGCTGATCACCGGGGTGAACAACTCGATGCTGTCGCAAGGGGTATGGCATCATGTTGTCGTCACGATGTCGGAGGAGAAGGATCTTCTGACCCTGTACGTGAACGGCGAGAAGGTGAGTGAAGGCTCCGCCAGGGGCATCCAGCTGGCGGAGATCATCGATCCTGCGGCGTCCTTCTCCGGCTTCCTGGCGAAGTCGATCTTCACGAACGACCCCTATTACAGAGGAAGCATCGCTGATTTCCGCGTCTATGAGGAAGCGTTTACAGACGCCCGGACGCTGGAGCTGTACCAGGAAGCGCAGGCGATCATCTCCGGCCTTAAGCAGCTGACCCTGGATGACGCCGCGGAGAGCCTGGACATCACGGCCATGCTTCATGCTGACGACCATGATCCGCAGGCGATCACCCGGAATCTGACCTTGCCTTCCGTCGGCAAGCATGGCGTCGCGATCAGCTGGACATCCAGCCGACCGGAGGTGCTCAGCCATCAGGGGGTGGTGACCAGGCCGGACGTGGATGAAGAGGACGCGGAGGTCACCCTGACCGCTGAGCTGAGCTATCAGGGGTTATCGCGCGCGGTTCAGTTCCATGTGAAGGTGCTGAAACAGTATGATCCGGAGCAGACCGCGAAACTGGATGCTGCCGCGCTGATCATCCGCAACGCGGACAAGGTGAAGGGCAATCTCCGGCTGCCGACGGTGGGCAAGCTGGGCTCGCAGATCACCTGGATATCGAGCCGGCCGGATATCGTGAAGGGGTCGGCTGAAGCGGAGGAGGCAAGCGACCCGTATGAGCTTGGCCGGGTGACCCGACCCGCCGAAGATACGGCGGTCAAGCTGACGGCGCGGGTGCAGTACGATGGAGCGGTTGAGGAAAGGAATTTTGATCTGCTCGTGGTGAAGGCGCCCGAGCCGCTGGAGTATGACGCCTATTTCTTCGCTTACTTCACGGGTGAATATGAGGGAGGCGAGGAGATCTCGTTCGCGGTGGCCGAGCATCCGCTCTACTGGCGCGCGCTGAATAACGGCAAGTCGGTGCTGCAGTCCACGATGGGCGAGATGGGGGTGCGCGACCCGTTTATCATCCGTTCGCCGGAAGGGGATAAGTTCTATCTGCTGGCGACGGACCTGAAGATGGGCGAGAGCACGAACTTCGACCAGGCGCAGATCACGGGCAGCCATTCCATCATGATCTGGGAATCGGATGACCTCGTGAACTGGAGCGAGCAGCGGATGGTGGAGGTCGCTCCTAAGCGCGGCGGCAATACATGGGCTCCCGAAGCGTATTATGATGAGCAGACCGGCGAGTATGTCGTATTCTGGGCTTCATCGATGAAGATCGAGGATACATACGGCAAGTATCCGAACGGCAGACCGGCCGGCCAGTACAATGTCATGTACTATGCGACGACGCGCGACTTCTACGAATTCTCGGAGCCGAAGGTGTTCATCGATGAGGGCTTCCCGACGATCGACACGACGATCACCGAGCATGAGGGCACCCTCTACCGGATGACGAAGTCGGAGGTCAACTACAAGGTCTATCTCGAAAAGGCCGACAGCATCTACTATGACCGTGACGGGATCGCCGAGAACGGCTTCCAGTTCGAGCCGATAGCCGGCACACGCAACGGAAACCAGGGCTTGATCGGCCACGGCGGCAACAATGAGGGTCCGACCATCTTCAAGGATATCCGCGAAGACCGTTGGTATCTGTTCCTTGATTCGTGGCCGTACCATGTGCGATGGACGACGGATCTGGAGGACGGGTCGCAGCTTGTAAACAACCTGCTGCCGGAGAGCGCCTACGCGCTGCCGCCGGGACCGCGGCATGGGACCGTCATTCCGATCACGCGCGCCGAATACGATGCGCTTGTCGCCAGGTATGGCGTGCCGGGCCCTGTGGAACAGGAGGATCCGGTCGTGCATTACACGTTCGATCCGGAGGATATCAGCGGAACCGTGGTCCGCGACGTGTCCGGAGGCGGCCATCATGCGGAGCTTGTCGGCGGCGTGACCATCGATGAGAAGGATCGGGTCGGTGAGACGGGCGGTTCCGCAGCGCTGGACGGTTCGAGCGGCTATGTGAAGCTGCCGGACAATCTGATCCGGGATCTGAACCTCGAGAAGGCGACGTTCGCCGTGTGGGTCAAGCTGGATCGGCAGCAATCCGGGGCGCGCATCTTCGACTTCGCGTCGAATACCGGGCGCGCGGTGAACCGCAATACGATGTATCTGAGCCCGCGCGGGGACAGCGGAGCGCTGGAGTTCGCGATCGTCACGCCGTTTACGGAGAAATTCGCCAATGACACGGCGCCGCTGGGCTCGAACTACAAATATATGCTTCGCGGCAATCAATTGTTGCCGACGGACGCATGGCAGCATCTTGCGGTGACGATCGACGGCTTCGATGCCGCGCTCTATCTGAACGGCGAGAAGATCGCCTCCAGCTCGGTATACAATGTGGAGCCGCGCATGCTGCTGGAGACGGCGATGAACTACATCGGCAGGTCGAGAAGCAGCGCGCATCCTTATCTGGCGGGCCGCATCGATGATTTCCGCATCTATAACCGCGCATTGTCCGAGAAGGAGATCGCGGCTCTGGCGGAAGGGGCGGAAACGCCGGAGACGCCGCCATCGGGAGCCGAGCTCCTGCTGCACTACGACATGAAGGACGTAAATGGCACGGTCATCCCGGACCAGAAGGGCAACTTCGACGGCGTGTGGCGCAACGCGAACAACGCGGAATGGATCGGGACCGATGAGGCAGGCGTGATCAGCTTCACCGGCGGATCGACGTCCTCCTATATCGAGCTTCCCGGCGGGATCCTGAACGGACTGACGTCGATCACTGTATCGGCTCTGATGAACTGGAGCGGCAAACAGCCGGTGGAATGGCTGTACGCCCTTGGCCGTCCGACGACAGAGACGCATTATCTCTATTTCACGCCCAGATACAATTCGGACAACACGGCTCGCTTCGGCCTGGCGACGAACGGCTGGCGCAACGAGGTCAGCGCAAGGGCCAGCTTCACGCTTCCGGCGAACCAGTGGAAGCTGGTGACGACGGTGATGGACGGCTCCAATCAGACCTTATGGCTGTATGTGGACGGCGCGCTGGTCGCCACCGGTTCGACGAACGGCATCACCCTGAGCCAGATCCTGGCTGCAACCGGATCTTCCGGATATATCGGCCGATCTTTCTATGTTGCGGATCCTTACTTCGGCGGCATGATCGCCGACTTCCGCATCTACGACGGGGCGCTGACGGCAACGGAGGTAGCGCAGCTGATGCAGGAGGCGGATCTCAAGATCCAGGCGATGGAAGGCATGTTCCTGCAGAAGGCGGCGGACCGTCTGACCTGGGCGAACATCGCGGGCAGCAACGAAGGCCCCGATCAGGTGCTGGGCGATCTGGTGCTTCCGACGAGCGGCGCATACGGCACCACGATCACATGGAGCTCCTCGCATCCCGATGTGATCTCGCCGTCCGGGAAGGTGACGAGACCATCGTTCATCGCCGGCGATCAGGTGGTTACCTTGACGGCCACCTTCAGCGATGGCAAGAACCAATTGGCCAAAACCTTCACCCTGACGGTCCTTCGTCTGCCGGATGACGAGCTGTCGGTGGACCTGGCCCTGGAGGCGCTGGTCGTTCATAACATCGACGATGTGCGCGGCCACCTCACCCTGCCTGTGACGGGGCTGTACGGCACGTCGATCACCTGGACATCGTCGGATCCGGACGTGATCACGCCAACAGGCGAAGTATCCCGTCCGAAGCATGGGCAAGGGGATGTGACCGTCACGCTGACGGCGACGGCCAGGAAGAACAGCGTCAGCAAGAACAAGATCTTCCAGGCGCTGGTGCGCGAGCTGCCGGAGCCGGAGCCGTATGAGGGTTACTTCTTCGCATACTTCACCGGCGAGGGGCGGTCCGATGGCGAGCAGATCTACTTCGCCCTCAGCAAGGGCAACGATCCGCTGCGCTGGATGGAACTGAACGACGGCAAGCCGGTGCTCACCTCGACGCTCGGCGAGCGGGGCGTGCGCGATCCGTTCATCATCCGTTCACCGGAGGGCGACAAATTCTATATGATCGCCACCGACCTGCGCATCTACGGCAACAGCAACTGGGACCGCGCGCAGCGTTACGGCAGCCGCTCGATCATGGTCTGGGAGTCGACCGACCTGATCCACTGGAGCGATCAGCGGATGGTGGAGGTGGCGCCGCCGGAGGCAGGCAACACCTGGGCGCCCGAGGTGATCTATGACGAAACGACGGGCGAATACGTCGTCTTCTGGGCATCCAAGCTCTATGACAATCCCGAACATTCCGGAAGCTCGCATCAGCGCATCCTGTATGCGAAGACGAGAGACTTCCATACCTTCACGGAGCCGCAGGTCTATATGGACTACGGCTACTCGATCATCGACACGACGATGATCAGGCACAACGGCAAGATCTATCGCTTCACGAAGGACGAGCGCGACAACAACGCTTCATCGCCGTATGGCAAGATGGTGTTCCAGGAAGTCGGCGACTCCATCTTCGATCCGGACTTCAAGCTGATCAAGGTAGGGGTCGGCGGGATGAAGTGGGTGGAAGGGCCGACGATCTTCAAGTCCAACACCGAGGAGAGATGGTATCTGCTCGTCGACGAGTTCGGCGGCAGAGGGTACGTGCCCCTCACGACGACCGATCTCGATTCGGGCGAATGGACGCTGGCCGAATCCTATGAGCTGCCGTCCTCACCGCGTCATGGCACAGTCATCCCGATCACGAAGTCGGAATATGATGCGATCTACAAGAAGTATGTGGCCGGGGAAGAACCGTCAGATCCCACAGAGCCGGAAGATCCTCAGGAACCGGAGACGCCTGGGGAAGGGCTGCTCCTGTGGTACCGATTCGACGAGAGCGCAGGACCGGTGGTTGTCGATTCCTCCGGCAACGGCCATCACGGAACCTACGAGAGGACGCCCGAGTTCGGCACAGGCGTGCACGGCGGGTCGTTCCGCATGACGGGCGGAAGCAATACCTCCGCTTCACCGTATGTCAAGATCCCGAATGGCCTGCTCAAGGACATGGATGATATCACGATAGCCACCTACGTCAAATGGTACGGAGGCCCGAACAATCAGTGGTTGTTTGGCCTCGGTCAGGACAGGAACAAATACCTGTTCACCTCTCCGATGGCAGGATCGAGTCAGAAGGCGGCGATCACCCTGGGCAGCTGGCAGCAGGAGCAGGGCTTCTCCGCGGGCTCAACGCTGAAGATCCATGTCTGGCAGCATGTGGCGATCGTCATCGATTCGAAGGCCAAAACGGCGAGATTGTACGTGGATGGCATCCAGGTCGGCTACAACGGCAATGTGACAATCAAGCCGTCGGACCTGTACAACGCTTCGCTGGATTATTCCGGCTACATCGGCAGGTCGTTCTATGCGGAGGATCCATTCTTCGGCGGGGAGGTCGATGATTTCCGGATATACAACCGGGCGCTCAGCGCGGATGAGATCGCGTCGCTGGCCGGCAACTCGACCTTGATCACGGGAGTGGAAGTCGAGGGGCTGAAGTCCTCCATCATTGATCCGACCAATGCCAGAGTCCTCCTCATCATGGAGAAGGGGACGGACCTCACCAGCCTTGCGCCGACGATCCACACGGCGCTGAATGCCAGCATCGAACCGGAGTCCGGAGTTCCGCAGGATTTCACCGATCCGGTCATCTATACGGTAACCGACAAGTCAGGCTACTCGCGTCAATGGACCATCGAAGCCCGGGTGATGAACAGCCCGGTACTGCCCGGCCTGTATGCGGATCCGCACGCGGCCGTCTTCGGCAACCGGTTCTACATCTATCCGACTACCGACGGATATCCCGGTTGGGGCAGCACCCAGTTCAAGGTGTTCTCCTCAGACGATCTGGTGAACTGGGTCGATCATGGCGTGATCCTCGATCTTCCGCGGGATCTGACGTGGGCAAGCGAACGCGCCTGGGCTCCGGCCGCCGTCGAGAAGAACGGAAAGTATTACTTCTACTTCAGCGCGGATACGAATATCGGCGTGGCCGTGTCCACATCGCCGACCGGACCTTTCGTCGATCCGCTTGGCCGGCCGCTCATCCCCAAGGGCGCCTACAGCGGCCAGATGATCGATCCGATGGTCTTCACGGACGATGACGGACAGTCGTACCTGTACTTCGGCAACGGCCGCGGCTATGTGGTCAAGCTGAAGGATGACATGATCACGCTGGACGGCACCCCGGTGGATATCACGCCGAGCGGGTTCCGGGAAGCTTTCTTCGTCTTCAAGCGCAACGGCATCTACTACTTCATGTGGTCCGTTGATGACACGGGCAGCGAGAATTATCGGGTGGCCTATGGCATCAGCGATTCGCCGATGGGGCCGATCGAGGTGAAGGGCGAGATTCTGACCAAGGATCTGTCGCTGGGCATCAAGGGACCGGGCCATCATTCGGTGGTGAAGGTGCCGGGCAAGGACGAGTATTACATCGTCTACCATCGATTCGCCATCCCGAATGGCGACGGCACGCATCGTGAGACGACCATCGACAGGCTGGAGTTCCATGAGGATGGCACGATCCGGAAGGTCGTTCCGACCCTGGAGAGCATCAGGCCCGTGAGCGTTCCGGCAGTGCCGGTAACCGGCCTAAGATTGCGGCAGGAAGGTCTGGATCTCAAGGTTGGCGAGACCGGACAGCTCACCGCCATCATCACCCCGATGGACGCGACGGACAGGAAGCTGCTCTGGACTTCCGACATGCCGGAAGTCGCAACGGTCGACGAATACGGGCAGGTCAAGGCCATCTCGGAGGGGACAGCGACGATCACAGTCAGCACCGAAGATGGGGCATTCACGGATACAGCCATCGTGACGGTGGAGGATTGGACGTCATCCGGAGCCAAATTGATCCTGCACTATGACATGAAGGGCGCAGATGGCCACGTCGTGCCGGATCAGGCGGGTTCCCATGACGGCGAATGGGTGAATGCTGACCGGGCCGTGCATCTGGCAGGTGATGCATCCGGCATGCTCCTGTTCAGCGGAGGAAGCGTGGACTCCTACATCAAGCTGCCTCCGGGCATTCTCGACGGGCTCAGCAGCATCACGGTCTCCGCGCTGGTGAACTGGGACGGGGCGCGCAAGGCGAACTGGGTCTATGCGCTTGGTACGGATAACCGGAAATATCTGTACTACACCCCTGATTACCCAAGCTCTGCAGGCGGCGCAAGGCTGGGCATGTCGACCGGTTCGTGGCAGACCGAGGTATCGGCCAAGGGTCCGACGCTCCGCGCGAACGAATGGAAGCTGGTCACCACCGTCCTGGACGGCGAGTCGGGCAAGCTGATCCTGTATGTGGACGGGGAGGAGATCGCCTCGGCTGATGTGTCCTACACGCTGGATCAGATCCTGGATCCGGCAGGCCCCAGCGGCTACATCGGCAGATCGATGTATGCCGAGGATCCCTACTATGGAGGAGCGATCGCGGATTTCCGGATCTACGACGGCGCGCTGAACAAGCAAGAGATCCGGGAACTTCAGGAGGAAGCGGCGGCGAGGTTGGAGCAGCTGAATCTCCTCATCCTGCGGCACGTGGCGGATTCGCTCGATGCACTCATATTGGGCGCCAATCCGGACCTGCATGAGGTCACGTCCAACCTGAATCTGCCGCAGAAGGGGATGCTCGGAACCGGGATCGCCTGGACGTCATCGGATGAATCGGTGATCACGCCCGGCGGCGTCGTGACGAGACCTGATCCCGCGGCAGGGGATCGCGCCGTCAAGCTGGTCGCAACCCTGACGAACGGCGGAGCGGTATGGACGAAGGAGATCCAGGTCACGGTGAAGAGACTGCCAGACGATGCGGAATCTGTCGAGGCCGCCAGAGAAGCGCTGATCGTGCATCATATCGATGATGTGCGCGGCCATCTCCATCTGCCGACCAAGGGCCTTCATGGCACGTCGATCACCTGGACATCGTCCGATCCGGACGTGATCACGCCGACAGGCGAAGTATCCCGTCCGAAGCATGGGCAAGGGGATGTGACCGTCACGCTGACGGCGAAGATCACGAAGAATGGGGCCAGCGCTGTGAAGGAATTCACCGCCCTGGTGCGCGAGCTGCCGGAGCCGGAGCCGTATGCGGGATACTTCTTCGCGTACTTCACCGGCGAGGGGCGGTCCGACGGCGAGCAGATCTACTTCGCCCTCAGCAAGGGCAACGATCCGCTGCGCTGGATGGAGCTGAACGACGGCAAGCCGGTGCTCACCTCGACGCTCGGCGAGCGGGGCGTTCGCGATCCGTTCATCATCCGTTCACCCGAGGGCGACAAATTCTATATGATCGCCACCGACCTGCGCATCTACGGCAACGGCGACTGGGATCGGGCGCAGCGCAACGGCAGCCGCTCGATCATGGTCTGGGAGTCGACCGACCTGATCCACTGGAGCGATCAGCGGATGGTGGAGGTGGCGCCGCCGGAGGCAGGCAATACCTGGGCGCCGGAGGCTTTCTACGACCATGAAGCAGGCGAATATGTGGTCTTCTGGGCATCCAAGCTGTATGAGGATGAAACCCATACCGGAGATACGTACCTGAAGATGATGATCTCCAGAACCAGGGACTTCCACACGTTCACTGAGCCTGAGGTATACATGGACTACGGAACCCATACGCTGGACCTGACGATGATCGAACATGAAGGCACGATCATCCGCATCCTGAAGGAAAACAACATCATGCATGAGGTCGGCGATTCGATCTACGACGAGAACTTCACAGCGGTGAACCGTGCCGTGGAGGTTGGACTCCTGGCCAGAGGCGAAGGACCGACGGTATTCAAGTCCAACACCGAGGAGAAATGGTACCTGTTCATCGACGAGTATGGCCTGAGGGGCTATGTGCCTCTGGAGACGACGGATATCCTGTCGGGAGACTGGTCATTGTCGACGGATTACGAGCTGCCCTCCTCACCGCGCCACGGAACGGTCATCCCGATCACGAAATCGGAGTATGACCTGCTCTATGCGAAGTATGTGACGGGTCATATACCGGTAACGGGCGTCAGCCTGGATCGGACGGAGGCGACGCTGGAAGTCGGCGATACGCTGCAGCTGGCGGCAACCGTCATGCCGAAGTATGCGACGAATCCGCAGGTCGTCTGGTCCACCAGCGATGACAAGGTCGCCACCGTGAACGAGAGCGGTCTGGTGCGGGCCGTTGGCGCCGGAACAGCTGTCATCACCGTGACCACAGTCGAAGGCGGATATACGGCCGAGGCCAGGATCACAGTGCGCGAGCAGCCGCCGGAGTATCCGGAAGATCCCTGGTCGCCGCCAGCTTCGCCTATATCGCCGGATGAACCGGTGGAGATCGAGATCGGTGAGAACGGTCTGATCATCCTGCCGCCTGGTCCGGACGGCCTGCCGCTTCCGACGATCGAGATCCCGATGAACATCGTGCTCGAGGCGCTCGCGCAGTCGCCGAATCAGGTGCTGCAGCTTGCTTCCGACGGAGTGATCATCACGATCGACGGGCGGCTGCTCGGCGACCTGGATGAGAACAGCTCGCTGGGCGTGGAGATCACCCTGGCTGACACTGAGGAGCTGACCATCCTCGACATCGAGCTGCCGGATGAGCTCCCGATTGTTCCGGTGCTGTATGTGAACCTGACCGCCGATGGTTCACCGATCACCGTACCGCCTGGCAGCATCACCGTATCGGTCGATCTGGGCGCCAGCATCGAGGGAGGAAGCCATCAGATGGTCGCCTTCCGCCTGATGCCAAGCGGGGAGCTGTTGCCGCTCGGGTTCAGCTTCTATGACGAGCGCAGCGGCCAGATGCACTTCGAGCCGGATGAGCTTGCGGCATACTATCTGTTCATCACGGTGCTGGCGAGGTTCGATGATGTCAGCGGCTGGTCGCAGGAAGCGATCGAGGCGCTTGCGGCGCGCGGCATCCTCCTGGGCAAGGAGCAGGGTCGGTTCGACCCGCAGGGCGTGATCACGCGGGCCGAATTCACCGCGATGCTGGCAAGACTGTTCGATCTGCAGCCGGGAAGCGAAGCCCTGCCATTCACCGATGTGCCGGATGACGCCTGGTACAGACAGGAGCTTGCTGCGGCCTATGCGGCCGGCATCGTGGCGGGCTTGCCTGATGGCACGTTCCGGGGAGATGATCCGATCACGCGGCAGGAGATGGCGGTGCTCCTGTTCAGGGCAGCGTCGCTCCTCAGCATGCTGCAGCAAGCAGGCGAGGGGATGACCTTCGCTGACAGCTCCGAGATCGCGGCATTCGCCCGAACGGCCGTCAGCGCCCTCTCCGGTGCGGGCATCATCAACGGTCTGCCTGGAGGCCTCTTCGGACCGGATCAAACGGCGACACGTGAACAGGCCGCCGCGATCCTATGGAGGCTGCTGCAGCTCATCTTAGGATGAGATCGGCGTTCTGCATCACGCTCTGCAAATGAAGGTTGGGAAGGAAACGGCAGTGGCCATTTCACTTCCCAACCTTTGCTTCATTCCATATCTGCACCAGAGTGTGCGAACCTCTCACGCGTCTTGTTGTAATTGTTGCTTGACAAATGCAGGGAGAGCAAAGCAGTTTCGCAGGATCTCTTCATTGACATACCGCGCCTGCTTGTCGAAGGTAATCTCGCCAATCTCAGGCAATGCCTGTTTCGCGCCAAGGGTGAAGCTCCACAGCCCTCCCGGGTAGGTGGGCACAACGGCCGTATACAACCTCGTATGAGGGAACAGGCTGCCGATTCTCCTATACGTTTGGGTCATGACATCCTGATGGAAGATCGGCGATTGGCTCTGGCAAGTCAAGATGCCATCATCGTTCAGAGCTCTATGCAGATCTCGATAGAAGGCCAGCTCAAACAGCTGTGTCGCAGGGCCGATCGGATCGGATGAATCAACGATGATGACGTCATAACGGTCCTGCTCCCGCAGCTGCTTGACGAACTGGACTCCGTCTTGATAATGGATATGAATCCGCGCATCCAAGTCTTCGCCTCCCGAAACTTCTGGAAGATGAGACAGACATACGCGAACGACTGCCTCGTCAATCTCGACAAGGTCTATGTGCTCGACGCTGTCGTACTTGGCAGCTTCGCGTGCTGCGCCGAGATCCCCTCCGCCGATGATCAGCACACGGCGAGGCGCTCGGTGAAGCGTGAGCGGCATGTGGGTGATCATCTCGTTGTAGATGAATCCGTCTGATGCCGTCGTCTGTACGATACCGTCCAGCACTAGCATGGGGCCGAATGCTTCAGAATCCAGCACCATCACATGTTGAAACTTGCTTTGCTCCTCAACCAAAACATCACGGATCTGGTAGCTTACCATTACATGTTCTTTCTCCGCTTCGGTCAACCATAGTTTCCCGCTTGCTCTCTCGATGTACTTTGGCAACCGTATCATTCTCTACCTCCACCTTTTTTGACATGATCCACTCTATTGTACCAAACATTTCGATGAAAGGCAGTGATAGTCAGGGGAATTGCGAATTGTTTCCAAATTTAGATGTACAAAACCCGACTGCTATGTTATATTATTCTAGTTAGTTCGAATTCACTACGATAATAGCAAACTCATCGAAAGGTGAGGACGCAAAGCCACGGGCCTAAGGAACGTTGTTTCTATTGGCAGCCGGGTTGCCGAATAAGTGGATCTTTGTGTGCACAGATACGAAAGCATCCATCGGCAACCGGTGGATGTTTTTCTTATATGATCACCGAAGGTGAAGGACATATATCGTTGAAGGGACGAATTGGCTTGTTTCAAAGTGAACAGATCTTGATTTTGTCAGGCATAGGGATCCTGTTGGTCTTGGTTGCTTGGCGAATAGGATTCATTTTTGCACAGAAGGGAATGCAGAGAAACGATCATCACCACATCATACATGACCCGCTGACAGGACTGCTGATCCGCCAACCCTTTCTGCAGAGATTGGATGAACGAATACAGCAGGCGGAGGAAGGACAGACGTTTACGGTTGCGGTTTTTAACATCAATCGATTCCGCTGGATCAATGACTCGCTTGGAGCAGATGTCGGGGATCTGGTGATCAAGTTCGTGGCAGGTCATATGCGTTCTGTCATGGGAGATGGGGCGGATATCGCGCGGCTCAATGGCGATGAATTTGCCGTAATATTTGAAGCCGATATTCCAGAGTCCGTCCACAAAGCATCCACGATCGTACGCACGTTCGAGGAGACGCCGATTGTCCTGCGGGGCAAGCATATCCATGTATTGACCTCCGCAGGTCTGGCGGGATATCCGCAACATGGAACGACCGCCAGCGAGATTCTCGGACATGCCGATACGGCGTTGTCTGGTGCCAGACTGAACTGCAGCGAGATCGTCGTGTTCGATTGCGGCATGGACCGCGAATTGCGCGATCGATTCATCCTCGCCACCGAGCTGCGATTCGCCATAGAGAAGGACGAGTTGTCGCTTCATTATCAGCCGCGGATCGATCTCGCCACAGGCAGGGTCGCAGCTGTCGAAGCACTGCTGAGATGGGATCACTCGGAGATGGGGGCGATCTCCCCGAGCAAGTTCATCCCGATCGCGGAACAGACCGGGTCGATCGTGCCGATCGGTCTCTGGGTATTGGAAACAGCCTGCGAGCAAGCGGCCAGATGGGATCGGGCCCTAAATCAAGGGTGCCGGATCAGCATCAATATCTCGGTGCATCAATTATTTGGTCCTGGTTTCGTCGAGCATCTGCAGGCGATCCTGAATAAGACGGGCCTCATGCCGCAGAAGCTGGAGCTCGAACTGACGGAAAGCATCTTCATCGAACAGCCGCAGAAGATTACCGGCATCCTGGAGAAGGTGAAGGAGATGGGGGTTCGCATCGCGATCGATGACTTCGGGAAGGGGTATTCGTCCTTAAATTATCTGAAAAGCTATCCTGCGGATATCCTTAAGATCGACAAGGATTTCATCACGGATATGATCTCCTCGAACGGCCGGATCATCCTCACTTCGGTGATCGAACTGGCCAGGAAGCTGGGGTTGACGATCGTTGCGGAAGGGGTCGAGCAGCCTTCTCAGCTGCAGTATCTCATGGAGAATCAGTGCCACGAAGTGCAAGGGTATCTGCTGTGTAAACCGATTCCGGCTCATGAATGCGAATTTTTCATGCGGAGTTTTCACAAGGCAGATCTGCTCAACCTCTTCTGCGAAAGGCAGACCGCATATTCGATCTAATCACGATGCTGGTTGGACGATTGCATCAGATGACAGTCGTCTCCGACAGTCCATGAATGAGAATGGGAAGGTACGGTTTAATCCTCGATAAACCGTACCAAGCAGTTGCGGCGCCGAGGGCCATCGAACTCGCAGAAGTAGATGCCCTGCCATCTGCCGAGCATCAATTTGCCTTCATGAATGAGTACCGTCTGCGAAGTGCCGGTCGTGATCGCCTTCAGGTGAGCGGCTGTGTTGCCTTCGATGTGACGGTACTTTTCGTGTTCCCAGGGAAACACCTCGTCGAGCCGGAGCAACACGTCATGGCGAACATCTGGATCGGCATTCTCATTGATCGTGATCCCAGCCGTCGTATGAGGACTGTAGATGACGGCGATGCCTTCGCGGATCGAGCTCTGTCTGAGCAGGTCTTTCACCAGATTGGTGATGTCGATCATCTCATCGCGCTTGCGAGTCAGGATATCCAGCTTGTGAATCATGCAGAAGAACGGCCTCCTTGTACCATTGATACTTCAAGTATATAATACTTAACAGGCTGCGGGAAAGTCGATCATCGACAGGAAGCGCCAATATATTCTTATATCTGTCGCAGTTCGAGCTAAACAGTTCACTAGCTCGACAGCGATCGACATGCAGAGGTTATGATGATGAAGATCGTACTCACAACGCTTAATGCGAAATATATACACACTTGTCTGGCGCTCCGTTATCTGAAAGCTTATGCGGAGCGCGATTTCCATCCGATCGAGATCGTCGAATATACGATCAAAGATCCGGCGATGAATATCGTCTCCGACCTGTACCAGCGGCAGCCGGATGTGATCGGCTTCTCCTGCTACATCTGGAATATCGAGGAGACGATCATCGTTATTCGCATGCTGCGCAAGATCATGCCGCAGGTGAAGATCGTGCTGGGCGGTCCAGAGGTATCGTATGATACGGATTACTGGATGAAGCGCTTGCCGGAAGTTGACTATATCGTCATGGGTGAAGGCGAGGAGACGTTCCACCATCTGCTCATGGAACTGTCCGGTGAGGGTAAGATGCACTTCGTGTTTGGGCTGGCTTATCGGAACGGCAGCGAGGTGGTGATCAATCCCGGCAGGCCGAAGCTGGATCTGAATACGATCCCTTCTCCCCATCGGTTCGCCGAGGATCTGCCGCATCTGCCGACGCGCATCGTCTACTTCGAGACGAGCCGGGGCTGCCCGTTCAGCTGCCAATTCTGCCTGTCAAGCATCGAGGTGGGGGTACGATACTTCGACATCGAGAGAACGAAAGCGGATCTGTTGTATCTCATCCGTTCGGGGGCGAAGCTGATCAAGTTCGTCGACCGGACGTTTAACATCAAGCGAGATTATGCGATGGAGATCTTCCAGTTCCTGATCGAGCATCATGGCGGCTGCGTGTTCCAGTTCGAGATCACGGCGGATATCATGCGGCCGGAGGTGTTGGAGTATCTGGCGGAGCATGCGCCTCCAGGCATCTTCCGCTTCGAGATCGGGGTGCAGTCGACGAATGACTTAACCAACGAGCTGGTGAAGCGCCGGCAGAACTTCACGAAACTGAGCCGTACGGTGACGATGATCAAGGAGAGCGGCAAGATCGATCAGCATCTGGATCTGATCGCCGGCTTGCCAGAGGAGGATTATGACTCCTTCCGCAAGACGTTCAACGACGTATTCGCCTTACGGCCCGAGGAGCTTCAGCTCGGCTTCCTCAAGCTGCTGCGAGGTACAGGTCTGAGGATCGACGCGGAGAAGTATGGCTATGTCTATATGGATCATGCCCCATATGAGATCCTCGGCAATCACGTGATGCCGTTCAGCGATCTGGTGCGCATCAAGCGTGTGGAGGACGTGCTGGAGAAATACTGGAATGCGCATCGCATGGACCATACGGTTGAATATTTGATCAGGCATGAATTTGCCTCGGCATTTGATTTCTTCCAGAGCTTCGGGGATTACTGGGACAGTCGGGGGTGGCAGAAGATCGGGCATCAGCTCGAGGATCTGTTCATCCGCTTGCGGGAATTCCTGCAAGAGCGAGGGCTTCAGGCGCCGAAGGTGGCGGAGGGGCTGATGAAGCTCGACTATTTCCTGAACCATAAGTACAAACCGCGCAAGATCTGGTGGCCGTTCAGCATGACGAAGGAAGAGCAGGGCATGCTGATGGCGAGATTGGCGGAACAGCCGGAGGACGTGTCGCCGGAGTTTGCTGCTCTGAGTCTTACTGAGAAGGATCTGCACAAGCATACGGTGGTTGAGCGATTCGGCTTCGATCTTCGTGCCTATCTGGAACGGGGCGAGTTGCCCGAGCACGGGCAGTCCAGTCGATCCACGCTGCTGATCGTCTATTATCCGCCGGAAGGCGCAGGAACGCCGCAATATTATATGATATCTTGATGGTAAAGAAGGGGTTGATCCTGTCGAAGCTTGCAGCCTGAAGGCTGCTGCTTCGGGATCAACCCCTCTGTCGTATGTCTACAGCTTCTCAATCGCTAGCAGGTACGGTGCGCGTGCATGTTTGTTCAACAGTTTGTAGCACAGAACCTGGGCGACCGTCTGCGGCAG
>Ga0310829_1000897_pt1 | contig 19567 bp, 21 predicted proteins | sample WT_ome_4_FD_202244 | JGI IMG/M metagenome (GOLD analysis project Ga0310829, IMG submission 202244) | Sorghum-adapted microbial communities enriched on wild type (WT) sorghum from Joint BioEnergy Institute, Emeryville, California, United... ... | reverse complement strand
CGCGGCGGTGATCCTTGCCGACCCGATATTCCAGGGACTTGCCATTTCGTTGCTCTTCGGTCTCGCTTCATCGACGGCGCTGACGGTCCTTGTCATTCCCGCGATCTACGTTGTCTTGCGCGGCGGGGAGAAGCCTGCAACAGCGGACGTTCCGAATGCCGATCAGTGACGCGCAAAGATCTGCGGAGGCGCCAGCTCAGCTGCATTCCCGAAAACGATCAAAAGAGCCTCCTGTTCTTCGTATCGAGCGGTTTGGTAAGACGCCGATAGGTCAGGCGCTTGCCGTGATAACCGCCTTGGTGGTGCGCTCCTTGTCTGCAATTCCCAGCGCCGACCTGTTGTTGTAGCAGAAGTGGAATTCCGCGAGATATCTGCGCATTGCGAGAACACTCGGCGCCTTACGGGGCCGAGTGAACCGAGGAGAGGCTCAAGCATTTCTAGCTTCTGCAACCGCTTCCTTGAGCGCTTTCTCGTTCATGTAGCCAGGATATATTTTCCGGCCGATGACAAAAGCTGGAGTTCCTTGAAGATTGAAGGCATTCGCCTGGGCTATATTGCGAACGATGATTGCATCGATCTGGCGACTGTTCTTCTTATAGGCCGCATGCAACTCAGTCGGATCAAGTCCAACCTTTTTCAGAGTCGCATCGACATCTTGCCGGCTTAACCTCGCGGGCGTGTTCATGAGCGCTTCGAGCGCCGCGGCGTATTTGCCGGCGGCGGCGGATGCGAGAACGAGGTTGGCAGCGTAGATCGATGGGTCTCCGAATATTGGAAAATCTTTCATGACGAGCCTGATTCTGCCGTCACTCTCGATGACTTTCATCAGCTCCGGGTGATTTCTCTTACAATACGGACATTGATAGTCGAAGAACTCAGCAATGGTGACATCACCCTTCGGATTGCCCAGGGCAGGGATGTCAGGATCGAAATAGACATCCTTCTCGGTCGGATAGCCTTGGGCGCGCAACGGCGTTGCCCTGAGAATCGATGCTGATGCGCCAGTTTTCGCAAAAATTAACGTCGCAAAGAATTGCCTGCGGTTGAGCATTTCAGCTTTCTCCCTTCTGGTTTGCCCCGAGCACGACCACACGCGCCCCTTTGGGAATGCGGTTGTAGAGATCGATGATGTCGTGGTTCAGGAGGCGAATGCAGCCGGACGACACTGGTTTGCCGATGGACCAGGGTTCGTTTGTCCCATGAATGCGATAGAGCGTGTCCTTGCCGTCTTTGTACAAATAAAGCGCGCGAGCGCCGAGTGGATTATGGAGACCTCCGTCGAGTCCCTTCGCATAAGGACCATAGCGTTCCGGCTCGCGCTTGATCATATCGGGTGTCGGGACCCAGCCGGGCCATGCCGCCTTTCGCAATATGTCTGCCTGTCCCTCGAACTCTAGTCCGGCTTTGGCGACGCCAACTCCGTAGCGCATGGCTTTGCCGCCTTCCATTACCAAATAAAGGAACCGGTTCTGGGGATCGACGATAATGGTCCCAACGGGCTCATCCGTTTGATAATCGACGATTTGGCGCAGATATCGGGGATCTATTTTTGAAGTATCGACGGCGGGTATGATCGTCCCATTGTCGTTGATCTCACCGTATGGGTTGGAATGCGCGCCGCTCTGACTCGCTTGGCTTGCCTCCGCGACGCCGATTACGGATTGAGTCGTTGCGGTGCATGCAGACGTGGCGACCGGCGCAGAGGCAAGTAGGATGATGCGCAGGAGTTTGTTCAACGCGTCGCACGTGTCAGCGAGTGTGTACAAGCTTGCCTCCTTACCTTTCGACACTCAGTTTCTTCAGATTGGATTGCAGGGTTTCGAGGGATATTTCGCCTAGGTGGGCTTGGATCAACTTTCCGCCTGCGTCGACGAAAAGTGTTGCCGGAAGGCCGGGTGCGCCGTAGTGGCGAGCGAGGTCGCCGAGCGGATCAAGGAGCACGTTAGCAAGCTCAAGCCCGGCTTCCGCCAGATATCGTTCGATGGTCTCAGGAGGTTCGGACTGATTGACGAACAGAAACACAACCTCATCAGATGCTGCAGAAACCCTTGCCAACGTCGGCATCTCTCGCCGGCACGGGGGACACCAGGAGGCCCATAGATTTATTACGACGGGCTTGTCGCCCGTTGGTCTGAGTGCGTACTGTGTGCCTTCCAGCGTGGTAAAATCTCTTTCGGGAAGGGTAATTTCGCGAGTGGACCCGACAAGCTGCGCCGTGATGATCCAGGCGATCAAGCCTACAGCTATCGGCGCAAGCGCCCAGAGACGCTGCCGGGTCGATTTCAGTCCAAATGAGAGGCTGACCGCAATCGTAAGCGCGCCGGCGATCCAATTGAAACCGCCCTGCCATAACGCAAGTGCGCGGAACGGACCATCTGCGAATTGGGGCCAATGAGTTGCGACGTGCCCAGCGCGGGCCGTGACGACGGCGCTGATGAGGCTGAACCAGGACCAATTCTCAAGCCTTTCGTCAACGCGGCGGGCAAGGAAGCCAGACGTGAGCAGAAAGCCGAGAATGCCCGCGACGACGGCAAACCGATCTGCTGCCAGGACGAGCGGTCCGAACGAAACAGCGGCCATTTCAGAAACTCCGGACCATCGCCGCCGACTTGGACAGGAGTTCGGCCGTCACCTCACCAACGAGGCGGGTTCCTGCGACTTCCCGGGCGTGGCGATCGAAAAATATCATCGTCGGTGGACCGGCGACGCGGAGCTGCTGCATTAGCTCGGTGCTCTCTTTACGCAGAGTAGAAAGGTCTGCCTTTACAAGGTGGAGACCTTCGAGACTTTGTTTGACCCCGTCCTGAGTGAGAATGGATCGCTCAATGGTACGACAGGTGATGCACCAATCCGCTGTGAAATAAACCAAGGTTGGCTTTTGGCCGCTCGCGGAGCGGAGCTCGTTTTGCAGCTCGGAGGCTGATGCGATGCTCGCAAACTGCAGTTCGGTATTTTTGCTCGATCGAGAAGAGTTTGCGAGTGTGGCGAGGGGCTGCCACGGATCTGTCGATCCTATCGCGGCTCCGATGATCAGAATAGTTCCGTAGATGACCGCCATGAGCCCAGCAGTTCGAGCCAGTATGGGGAGTCCACTGTTGCCCCTAGCAGCGCTGAAGGCCCATGTTCCTGTACCGATCAAAAGTGCGGCCCAGAGAACGAGATCTAAGCCTGCAGGCAAGAGCGGCGCCGATATCCAGATTGCAGTGGCGAGAAAGCCGATGCCGAAAATAGCCTTTACGTATTCCATCCAGGCGCCAGCTCGCGGCAAAATGCTCGCGCCCATCGTTCCGACCACTATAAGCGGAATGCCCTTCCCTATTCCCAGGGCAAAAAGGGCCGCGGCTCCGAGGAGCATATCTCCTGACTGTGCGATATGGAGAAGCGCACCGGCGAGTGGAGCGGTCACGCAGGGGCCGACGATGAATGCCGAGGAGAACCCCAGAACGGCCACCGACTTCTTCGATATTTCAAGTCTCCCGGTTCTTGCGGCAATCCAATTGACCCAGCCGGCAGGTAGCTGCAGCTCAAAAAGCCCGAACATTGCCAGCGCCAGCAGAACGAAAACGATGGAAACGGCGCCTGTCGTAAATGGTGACTGCAAGACCATCTGCAGGTTCTGGCCGGACCAGCCTGCGAATGCTCCGAGCAGTGAGAAGGCTGAAGCAAAGGAAAGGACGTAGATTGCGGACAAAAAGAAGCCCCGGCGGGCGGTCAGCCGGTCTCCTTCGCGTGCCAGCGTGCCGGCAAGAATGGGATAAATCGGGAAGACGCAGGGGGTGAATGCAATGAGCATCCCGAAGCCCAAGAAGCTGAGGACGACCAGCAGCGGACCTCCCTTACGGAGCAGCGATCGAACGAGCCCCTCTTCTTGAGCGAGGCTGAATCCCGTCGCGGGTTCCTCCGGTGCCCCAGCGGAGGCGGCGGCATCAGGGCTTGGAACGTTGGCGGAGGTATCAGTGTGGCTCGAGACCGCGAGCGTCAGGGGATCGATGCGCTTCGTCTGCGGCACGTAGCATATGCCGTTCTCCTGGCAGCCCTGATATGTGATCTCGATCGGTTGATTGGAGGCGCCAGGAACCGTGGCAGTGGCCCGCTCGTAATAGACCTCCGTTACTCCAAAGATGGGATCCTCTTTGGCGATCCCCTGTGGTGTTTCGACTTTGCGCTCCGATCCATCGGCGCTTCTTGCACTGATGCGCGCGCGATAAAGGTAATAGCCATCGGCGATCGTCCAATCGAAGCGCACGCCTCCGTCAGCGATCTTCGAGACTTGAAGCTGGAAGGCCTCATCGGCGGACAGCGGATCTGCTGTGACAGGTGCGGCAAAGATGCCAAGAAACACCAGGCTGAGAATGACTAATCTCATCCTCTCCACCTCCGATTGCACGTTAGGCGTTCTACGCGGACGCGCGGTGCCTGGAGGTGGAGGTGTCGCTGGGAGCTTAAGGCAGCCTTAAGCCCCGAATGCCACCCGCGAGGTGCGTACGGAATGACACACCATGCGGATATTGGTTGTAGAAGACGATCCCCTGTTGCTCGACGGGTTAGCCGTCGGGCTTGGGCTCAAGGGGTTTACGGTAGATGCCGTCGCTAACTGCGAGGACGGCCGCGCCGCTGTTCGCGCGCAGCGATATGATGGCATCGTGCTCGACGTCATGCTTCCCGACGGTTCGGGGTTCGATCTCCTGAAAGAACTCCGCGATGCCAAAGACGGCACGCCAGTGCTTCTCCTCACGGCACGCGACCAGGTGCCGGAACGCATTGCGGGTCTCGACGCCGGCGCAGACGACTACGTCGGCAAACCATTCGATCTCGACGAGCTGGCTGCACGACTGCGCGCCATTGCTCGCCGCGGCGCCGGGCGTGCCACTGCGCATCTCGAATGGCGGGGTGTGGTGCTCGATCCAGCGTCTCTGACGGCAACGAGAGACGGTGTACCCCTGAAGCTCACGCGGCGCGAATTCGCCGCGCTTCGCGCCCTCATGGAACGCCCCGCGGCCACTGTCTCGAAGGCGGCCCTGGAGGAGGCGCTATACGGTTGGCAGGAGGAGGTCGAAAGCAACGCGGTCGAGGTTCATATCCATCATCTGCGGGCCAAGCTGGGACAGGATTTCATCAAGACGGTCCGTGGGCTGGGTTATAGACTTGCGGAGGGAGGCGCGTGAATTCCATTCGTAGCCGGCTCCTCGGAATTCTCATCGGTACCACGTTGTTCGTGTGGCTTGCGGCCATCGCTTGGATCTACACGAGCACGCAGGCCGAGGTGGAGCGAGTGCTCGATGCACGTCTGACCGAAGCAGCGCGCATGGTGAACTCGCTGCTGGCAGATCACCGGATCGAGATAGCTTCTCAGGGGAATGTCGCCACGTTGACCACCCTAGCAAATCTTGCCGCAGCGAAGGCTTATGAGCGGCAACTCTCCTGCCAGATTTGGTCGCTCGATGGGACGCTCGTTGCTCGATCCGAAAGTGCCCCCGAGCTGCCGCTGACGAATGCGATGCAGGGCTTTTCGGAAGACATCGTTGATGGCGAGACTTGGCGTGTTTTCACAATTGAAAATGCTGAGCTCGGCGTTCGTGTCATGGTGGGCGATAATCTGCGGATGCGCGAGCGGCTCGTCGGCGATGTCGTGAAGGGGATGGTACATTCGGCGGCCCTGGCCATACCTTTTCTCGTCGGGATGATTTGGCTGAGTGTCAGCCGCGGGCTCATGCCACTGAGCGATATGGCGCGCGCGCTCTCGCAACGATCGGCGAATGAGCTCACGCCTTTACCGAGTGCCGGAATTCCCAAGGAAATCGCTCCGGCTATTGAGGCAATCAACGACCTTTTCGGACGGGTGGAGGCGGCTCGTGAACGGGAACGGAGTTTTACGGCCTTTGCAGCGCACGAATTGAAAACGCCGCTTACGGGCCTCAAGACCCAGGCTCAAGTCGCGCTGTCGAGCACGGATGGGGCTGTTCACGCCAATGCACTCCGGCAGATTGCGGCCGGTGTTGACCGGACGAGCCGGTTGGTCAAACAGCTGCTGGATATGGCAGCACTCGAGGCGAGCGATGCGCGACCATGCCATTCGTATGAAAGTATGAACCATCTTGTGAGCTCCGTGGTCGCGGATTTGCTTCCCTTGGCATCCGCGCGAGGTATTCCGATAAAACTCGAGAGCTCGGAACAGGACGTGCGGGCCAAAGTCGAACCGCACTTTTTCGTTCTCGCGCTCCGCAATCTGCTCGAGAACGCACTGGACCACGCGAATGACGTGGTGACGTGCCAGGTGCTCGACCTGGGGAAGGAGGTCCGGGTCGTCATCGAAGACGATGGCCCAGGTATTCCCGAGCCGGAACTGGAATTAGTAACCGCTAAATTCGTCCGTGGCCGCCACAAATCAGCAACCGGAAGTGGCCTCGGTTTGGCGATTGCGAAGGTCGCCATGGCCCGCATCGGCGGCAGGCTCACGCTTCATAATCGGAAACCTACTGGCCTTGCTGCTACGCTTGAAATCCCTAATCGAGCTGCGTGACCAGGCAGACACAATCCCAAAGCGCGAGCTGCAAACCAGATGACCGGACTAATTCAGCTCCGATCAGGAGTTGTTACTGGGCAATGGGGTCTCCGGAGCGGCTGGCAGCTTTAAGAAACTACCACCAAGTATCCGCATCCCCTCATCGAGCGGCAGCACCGAACCAACGAAGTCGGCATGTGTGGCGACCTGAACGCGTTGCTTAGGTCGGCGGTGGAAGCCTACCACATCCTCTGGACTAGTGGCGACGCAGCGTCCTCCACGAGCTGGATTGGGCAACCGCTAATCTCGTGCAACTAATGTCACGGAAAACAACACTTAAAAATTCTTTCGTCCGATAACGTGCCGCCAACCTGACACTCGCAACAGACCAGCGCGGTATTTCTGGAGGCCAAGTTCCGGCTCAAGTCTCTTCAGTGCCCGCCGGACAGCTTCCTTGTGCTTACGCTGGATTGTTTCACCCGGAAAGGCGAGTTTCGCTAACTCCTCTACCGTAAACCTTCTGCTTGGCTGTCCTTCGAACGCCTCGGCGAAGCAGCGTTGCACTCGTCCTAGGCCACGGCTCATGACATGACCTTTCTTAAAACATTCAACGCTGCACTTCGCTGCTCGAGCGCTTTCGTTGTCTCGTCCACTACGAGAGCAAGCACCGCGGTTTCGAGCAAAGCCACGCGCTCCTGAAACTGAGCCACTGAGTTCTTCTTAGCTCGATCGCAAACCATCACGAGCCAATGTCCTGGCCATCTCACGGGTAAAAATACCAGTCTTCAGGCGCGATCATGCTGGGATCGATGCTGGCCTTAAGCTGACGGCTGCTGATACCGAGCTTCTTTCGGTACTTAGCAATTTCCTCTTGGGCGATACCGAGCCATCGGTCGGGATTATCGCATGCAGAGAAGGCTGCCCGCCATCCCTGAACGAAGGCCGCTAGCCGAGCAAGCGCCTCCACCGCTAACAGGCTGCTGAAAAAGTCACGAATTTGGGCTGCCGTGAGGTTCGCTGCGTCGATGCAGTGATGGTCTGAGGCAGCGCGACCGGCTTGAGGGGATTGGTCGCGGCGTCATGGGGCGCTTTCCGCCAGCAGTTTGGGGATGCGGATCAGATTGTAGGCGGCGACCGCGAAGGTGAAGACCGCCGCGACCTTGGCACGCCCTCGGAGTTTGACCTTGGCGAGCCCGGCCTGCGCCTTGATCCAGCCGAACACCTCCTCGATCCGCTTGCGGCAGATTTGGCTGATCCAATAGCCGACATGACAGGTGGTGCGGCCGTCGACCGCTGTCTTGCGGACCACCCCATGCTTGCTGACCGCACCGTTGATGGCGATGTGGGGCGTTATGTTGCGGCGGCGCAGGTCTTCGATGAAAGCGGTCACGTCGTATGCCTTGTCGGCGCCGAGCGTGATGCGACCGCCTCGCTTGCGCCGGTCAAGCATGGCGAGCGCCGCCTCCCGCTCCGCCGTCCCGGTGGCACGGGTCACCGCCGCATCGACCGCAAGCCCGTTGCGGTTCTCCATCAGCACATGCCCCATGAAGCACAGCCGGCTCTCGCGCCCGTCCGCCTTGCGATACAGCCGGGCATCGGGATCGGTGGTCGAAGCGTGCGTCGCGTTCGAACGCTTCTCGTTACGAAAGTTGCGCTCGCCGTTGCGCCCCGGCCCCGGCGGCTCCCCCGAGCCGTCCTTCGGCCGGAAGCTCTTCATCGACGCCCAGGCATCGATCAGCGTCCCGTCGACGGAGAAGTGGTCGCTCGACAACAGCTTCTTGACCGGCGGCAGAGAAAGCAGCGCCGCCAGGAACTTGCGCGCCACGTCCGCTTCCAGAAGCCGGTCGCGATTATGCGTGAACACCGTCGGATGCCACACCGCTGCGTCCATCGGCAGGCCGACAAACCAGCGGAACAGCAGGTTGTAGTCGATCTGCTCCATCAGCATCCGCTCCGAGCGCACCGAGAAGAACGCCTGCAGGAGCGTGGCCCGCAACAGCATCTCGGGCGGGATCGAGGGGCGCCCCATCGGCGAGTACAGCGCTTCAAACCGCTTGTGCAAAGCGCTCAGCGCCTCGTCCACGAGCTTCCGGATCGGCCGCAACGGGTGATCGGCCGGAACCCGCTCCTCAAGCCGTACGTAGGAAAACAAACCCTCCGACCGATCATCCCGCCCGCGCATGCCAAATCACCCCGTGCCTTCCCACACCACGGAATCACGACCGCTCCTCGTCGTCGAGAGAGTTTTTCAGCAGCCTGCTAGAGGGAAGGCCTCCTTCTTCGGCAGTTCAAGAGAATAGACGAGCTTTGAGGCACGCTCGTCGAGTTCGGCCAGCCTCTTCCAGAAGTGTTCGATGTTTTCCTGGGTCGGGGAGACCTCCACGCAACCATCAAGGAGCCGAAACTGGTGACCGAGGAAGTTGAAGCCTTTTTTCGCCTCAACGGTACACTTACAGTGCAATTCGAAATGCCCGCCAGGGAGATCACCGACCGCCTCGACCAGTACCGACCCTGCGTTCTGGAGCACCGCCATTGAGCGCCCCATAAGCAGGAAATCGTCAGCGTAATTGACAAGTACCAGCTCTGGCTCAGGGTGCCATTGAAGCTGACTCATACAATAGCTGCTAACGAGCGGTGAGCAGGTCGAGCCGTGCGGAATTCCCTGACGGGCCGCGCTAAGAAGGTGCGTCTCATATGGGAGTGGATGAGAGAAGGATTTCCCCCACCTACTCACATCCTTCATCTTCACCTTCATGTGTCGCCCTACGGCGACATGGTCTACCAGGCTTTTCGGCACTGGTAGTGCGAACGACAGCTCTCGGTGGTCGAAGCTGCCGTAAAACGATTTGATGTCGTATCGTCCGATGCAGACGTAGCCCATGCGAAGCCGCATTCTGACTTCGAAGACTGCGGCGTGAACCCCTCGAAACGTGTACTGGAAGGAACGAGGCTTGAAGAACGGGCTGAGGCATCGCTGCACCAAATTCTGCCCCGTCCGATGGTGGAGCCCGTGATCGTGGATCATCCGCACTCCGCCCCCGGACTTCGGCTTCGGGTAGACCGGCACGATCTCGGAGAGCGGCTTCTCGAACGATAGGATGTTCGCAGCCTCAAGGCAGCTTTCAAGAGACTGGCGCTTCTTGGGTTTCAGGGTCTTGTTGGCGGCTATGGCGCAGGTCAGCAGGACCTCTTTGTTGGTGGGAAGACCGGCGAGGATCTCTTTCTGAGCAATCGCATCCCCGCTGTCGATGCTCTCTCGCAGCTGTTCCATGATGGCATTGGTGCCGGCGCGCGCCTGCTCAATCGCCTTCCGCGCCGCCTTGAGAGCATGCGCCGACATGGAGTGCGGAAAAGCTGCTCCGTCGATCTTGACCTCTCCCATCTTGCCCCCGGCGACTCATGGAACCTCTGACGGCTGCGCAATGAACCAGAAACTCTGACCACTGGCAACATGTTTGAGGTATACAACGCCCGTGTTTTCAGCCTGTTAGTTAACAATAAGGCGCCTGCGGAAATGCAATTAACTGCATCAGAGTGATGCGCGACGCTCTGCCAATCCGCCCGCGCAGTGTTTGCAATTAATTGCACGAGTCATCATTACTCAATCTTCTCCCGGCATAAGGGGGGAACGGGAGGCAGGAGAATGATGTCAGACGCACGCGAGATAGGTGGCCCGGCTGTGGGAGGGCCGTTCATCAAGCCGCGCTATTTGAAGAGGAAGGTCCTGCAGCTGGCGAACGGGCCGACCAAGAACTTCTATGACCTGGCTCGGTCCCTCTCCACGCTGCACGAGCTGAGCCCTGCGGTCCTCAAAACGATCGAAGACCGGTCTAAGCTCACCCGCCGGACATTGTATTACCTTGTCGATGTTGGCCGCATCCTTCGACGCTACCAGATCGACAAGGAGCAGGCGGAAAGGATCGGCTGGACGAAGCTGCAAATTTTGGCCCGCCATCTCGGCAGGAAGGGTGATGTCCCTGCCGAGAAGTTGGCAAGCCTTCTAAAGGTGGCGGCCGAGAAGAAGGCCCGTGATTTGCCGTTGGCCCTGGCTGGCAAAGCCCGGACAACTGCAGAACGCACCGTCCTTCTTCACCTATCCGCAGACGACCACAAGCTCTTCGTCGAGGCGATGGTCAAGCATGGTGCGATCAGGAAGGGGCGCGGCCTCATCAATCAGGACAAGGCGCTCATGAGGCTGGTTCGTGCCGCTTTGGAGCGGACCACCTGAGCACACGGTGCATCTCGATCAGGTCACGATGTCATCCTGGCTCTGCCTCGTTCAGCGTCGAAGGTGAAGGCCAGCGGCTTTCCCGCCGGCACGGCGAATGATCTGGGCAACATTCGCTAAGGCAAATTTCTTTCAGCGGCGGTTCTGGCCGGAGAGACGGGCCCCACACCTTGGGACAACAATTATGCGATCGCGACACCGGGCCTGTCCTTCGGCGTCTTCTTCAATCGGGCCAGTATTCTTCGCGTCGGTCCGCGGAAGCCGGGCGGCAGTCTGATGCTATTGCGCGGTGCACGCCGTGCGACCGAACTCATGAAGCTCTCCAATGACGGGATCGCAAGCTCCTTTTTGGCCGACCTCGAAAAGTGCTTCCCGAGGCACCGCGGCATTGTGCGTGAGATCCAGGTACAGCGTTGGCCTCAGGGAGCCCCCTATTCATTCCCCGGCCGCGCTGCGCTCCAGCCAGCACTGCCCCGCGATCTCGGGCGGATACATCTCGGCGGCGACGATCTCGAGTTCCCGTGTATGATGCCGCAATCTCGACCGCGTCGGAAGCGGCTCCAAAAATCGATAATGCGCGGGAGATAGGGGCACCGGCTGAGTGCCCCTTTTGGGCCAACTTGGAGGAGATTGACCGCCGTGCAACTAGTGTCACGGGAAACAACACTTAGAAATCCCTCCGTCCGATCACATGCCGCCAGCCTGACACACGCAGAAAGCCGGCGCGGTATTTGTGCAGGCCCAGTTCAGGTTCGAGCCTCTTCAGCGCGCGCCGGACAGCTTCCTTGTGCTTACGCTGGATCGCTTCACCCGGATAAGCGAGGGCCGACAGCTCCGAGATCGTGAACCTCCTGCCTGGTTCTTTTTCGAACACCTCGATGATGCTGCGCTGAACACGTCCTAATCCTCGGCTCATGATACTGCCCCTCGGCTTAACTTTTCCAGCGCCGCAACGCGCTCTTCGAGCTCCTTGGTCCTATTGTCCGCCATGACCGCAAGCATCGCTGCTTCAAGAGCGGCAAGGCGCTTCTCAAAGTGCGCCGCTGAGGCCTTCTTGGCTGTAGCAACCCACTTCATGCCAGCTGTCGCATCATCGGCGTCTTCCCGAAACGTCCGTTCAAGCCGTGAGACGATCTCCGAGTTAAGGGTTCGATTGTTCGTCCTCGCTGCTTCCTCGACTTGGCGCCTCAAAGCCGACGAAAGCCGGACCTTCATGTCGGGTGGTGGGTTCTTCTTCATGGGGTTTTTGATAACCCATTCTGGGGTGCCACTCAAGGCTGTGCGGCTTGGCAACCTGACATCCCGTCTGAGCGGCCATCTGAACGTCGACGAACAGCGCTATCCATTGCGATTGCTAACTTTCTCGGCACCAGGTCGGACGTGTGGACTTCTGGATTGGCCGTAGAAGCCTCTAGGAGGGCCGTGCACGGGCGATCAGCCATCCAGGCAGAGAGTTGCCCAAGCGCGGGCGATTGGCCTTCCGCGCGCCTCCCTGACGCTTTGCGAGCACGGAGCAGGAAAGAGCAGCAAGAGCAAAAGGCCGTGATGCCCAGCAGCGGATTTCATCGGCAGCATCTGACTAGCAGCTCCATTATTCGAGCCCACCCCTTCTCTGCCTCTGCAGGCGAGCAGCAATTTAGCCGTTTACATTTTCGGTCCCGGTCGTGGGTGGTTGCGTTCCAGAAAAACGCGGTGGGGGAAGGGGGGCTTTGGGGGGGTAGGGGGTTTTTCGGAGGAGAATCCTCCGAAATAAGAGGGACATCAAATCTGCGCAGTGTGAGCGGAGCGAGCATCTGCGCCCTATTCCTACGATAGTAGAGTAGGAATAGGAAGGCCTTCACCTATATCAACTTCAGCAAATCCTATGAATAGGTACGAAGTACCTATGAATAGGAGTGACTCTGAAATAGATCGTCACGAACCCAGACTATCTGAGGCCGTCTACTTTAGCCGATTCTGCGTGTTTAATCTGTAGGCTAACGAATCACTTCTCTAGGCCCATTTTGTAGGGGTAGGTGTTGCCCTTGTTGCCGAAGCCGAAACCCATCTTGTTCAGCTCCAACTCGTACATGTCCCAGGGCTTGATTGCTTTATGAATGCCCTCCCAATCCAGACTCACCCAAAGCGTCTTTGGCGAGTCCGGAGTCGCCTTCATGGCCCTAATCTCCAGAAACTCAGCGCAGTGGCTCCTCAGCTTGGGGAGTGCTCGATTCTTCAGCTCGGATTCCGTCAGGCCGGCAGTGCGGGCCCATGAGGCCCGGGACATGTAAAGCCATTCCTTGCCAAACCGCTGCTTCTTTTTTTTTGCGCCAAATCCAAAGGCCGATGATGCGGTAGAGGAACACTGCTGCAACCAAGTCAGCCGCTGCAACGTTCCGGCAAACAGCAAGTAGCCCCGGAGCGGGCTCCCATGCCTGTGTTCCTTTCCCCCCAGATGCATTCTTTCCTTTCATCGTATTCCCCGCTGGCGTATCCGGCCAGCGTGCACGTGAAACTGAAAGAACTTAATTGGCAGTAAATCGGAAAGATCACCTACATTGATCCTCGTCGTCTCTTGTCTACGATTTCTATATCGTAAACAAGTGAGGACGATCATGAATAAAAAGCCGATCACACCAAAACAAAAAGCGGAACTCATTGCTTCGTTCATCGGGGATAACTTCATCGAGGCCGCGCGATATTTGAGAGAAGTGCAGGACGAGACGCCAGAACTCTTTGCAACCGTCGTCAAGCACACCGGCATTGGCATGCGCAAAGCTTACTATCTGGCCGAGATCGACCGCCGCTTCCGTAAGCTTGGCGTGGACAGAAACCGCCTGAGAAAGATCGGCTGGACCAAGGTGCAGATCATCGGACGGCACATCAACAAGACCAACCTCGAGAAGCTGCTTTCGCTCGCCGAAGAACATACCGCCTACGAGCTGAACATCTTGATGCGGGGGGAGCAGCCGCACCCGGTTACTCGCTGCGTCGTGCTCTACTTCACACCGGAGCAGTACGAGACGTTCGAAAAGGCGGTTCTGGCCAACGGAGGCGTCAAGAGCGGCCGGGGTCTGTTGGGCAAGGAAGAGGCGCTGGTCAAGGCACTTGCGAAGTAGCCCGGCTCGGGTCTCAGCGGCGCCGCGCCTAGCCGGCGAGCGCCGCCACTTCGGCTCGAACGAGATCGATCCGCGGACGTGCCTCTGGCCAAGGGGAGCCTGGTGCAATCAATTGCACGCGGCGTTAGGACGGTTTTCAAGAGGGAGCTGCACCGAAGCAAGCCCACTGACCTCCATATCACGTCAGCAGTCGAGGAGGTGGCCCTCGCTCTCGCTGCTGAATCAGTACCTGCTCTTGGGTTCTCGAGCGAGAGCAGATTGGCGCAACTGGATCAAGGTTTGTACCAGTCCCGAAAATAGTTGTTTCATCCTGCACAAAGCTGATCATTATTCTCAATCACCCGCTCGCAACTCAGAGGGTGATCGCATTTGCGTGACGGGCTCTCCCGCTGCCCGATTGGACAGCCGGATTGCCCAAAACAAAAGTCGATCCCCTCCCTTTTTCTTTTTGCGTTCACGCCAGTGAAAAAGGGAGAGATCACATGGCCATCCGCCTCGGCAAACCTCGTGCGCCCAAGACGTCTACGGTTGCCGCTCCTGACATCATTCAATCCAGCCCCTCGCCCGAGGAACTCCTGACGATCAAAGAAGCGATGGCTTTTGCCAAGGTGTCGGACGCCACCATACGCCGCTGGATCAGGAGCAAGCGGCTCCAGGCTTACAGGGTCGGCGGGCAGGTGCGCATCGACAAGGCCGACCTGATCAAATTTCTTCAGCCCTGGGCACAAAAGAAGACTTGTGAATAGCCCAAGTCATTACAGCCAGGGAATAAGCTAAAAAGGCTTTCACAAAAAGACGCGTTTGCACAGTGGTGAGTAACAATGCATGAAAATGCCCATAACTATAATCCCACAACCTTCCGTAGCATTTCGACACTTGGCGATTTACGCGATTTCATCCTCACTTGCGATCTGAAACCGGAAACGAAGAACCAGATCCGCTCCGCCATCAAACGGGTCGATGAGCTGGTCGGCCACGGTGCTCTCGACCTTCCCGCGGACCCGCAAATGATCTTCTCTCTGCTTGAGGGGATCTCGCCCGCGATGGCGGGAATGGAGCCGGGCTCCTTTGCCAATACATTATCACGTCTCAGGACGGCGTTCCGATTGGCGGCCTCCCGCCTCGGCAAGCCGCGATCCAACGCGCCGCTCACGGGGTCTTGGCGCGAACTGCAGGACAAGCTGCATACCAAAACAAAGCGTGTGCTCTCGCGCTTCTTTCATTTTGCAGCCCGGCAGGGATGGCAGCCCACGGACATCACCGACGCTCACATTACGCGCTTCGCCTCGCATTTGCGCGAGGACGCCATGGTGATGCATTGGGAGATGACCGTCCGCCGGACGATCAAGGCCTGGAACCAGCTGGCGAGCGGAGGACAAGGAACTCTGAACCCGCTGACGCCACTGCCAGCCAGACGCACCAGCTACTGGATCGCCCCGGAGAAGTGGCCCCCAAGCCTGCGCGCTGATGTCGAGGCCCTGCTCAATGAGCTCGGCAATCCTAACCTGTTCAGTGCCCGCAAGGTTCGCAAGCTCAAGCCCGGAACGATTAGGCAATATCGGTACATGATTGCGACGCTCGTCTCCGCCGCCGTCGGAGATGGCGTGCCGCTTGAAAAGCTGATGTCGCTCGCCGTTGCCGTCCACCCCGATCAAGTCGTACGCGCCCTGCACTTCCTCGCCGCACGGGCCGGGGGGACAGTGACCTCGACCATGCTGCAGATGATGATCCGGGCTCGGGTCATCGCCGGAATGTGCCATCTGCCCGAAGCGGAACGCGCCGAGCTCGACGCCGTCTGGGAGAATTTGCTGCTGCACGCTCCGCCGGAACTGCGGCTCCGGCACATGGCGCGCAAGAACAAGGTGTTGCTCGAACGCCTCGGTCACGACCAGCGTTTTGCCGATCTCATCCAGACGCTGCCCGACCGCCTCGCCCATGAGGCCCGCGTCAAACAGGACAGTCGATTTGCGCCCCCACTGATGCGTACGGCGCTTGCCATTGACCTTCTGCTCACCTGCTCGATGCGGCGCGAGAACCTCGTCAGCCTCGAGCTGGGCAAGTCGATCAAGCGTATCGGGCAGCCGCCCAAACAGCGCTGGATCATCGATCTGACGCCGGAGGAGGTGAAGAACGAGCAGCCGCTCCGCTACCGGATTGACGGGCCGACAGCGGAATTGCTCGAGGAGTATCTTGCCGAGTGGCGTCCGCGACTGTGCACTAAACCCAATGCCTGGTTATTTCCGGGGCCGGACGGCGATGCCATCGACCCGAGAACGATGGCGAGTGCGATCCAGGCCCAGTCACGCCGTATTCTTGGCGTGCCGCTTTCGCCGCATCAGTTCCGTCACATCTCGGCGGAAAGCTTCCTGCTGGCCCATCCGGACAAGCTCGACCTCATCAGCGAGCACCTGGGACACCGCGACCCCAACACCACGCGCCGCTACTACGCGCGCTCGAAGCAGAAACAAGCAAGCCGCATCTACCATGAGCATGTGCTCAAGGTACGTGAAGAGGCGGGCCGGCGATTGGCCGGTCGGTCGCCACGCGCACTTGCCGAGGAGGGCGCGCCATGACGGGTCCGCTCAGTCTCAAGATCGAGGATTGGCCGGCGATCGACCGCCAGCTTTGGCTTGAGGCACGTACTCCGCTTCGCTTCGACCGTCGCAGCCGGCTTGCCGGGCGTTGGAGCGAACGGCGCTGCCGCATCGTCTGTCAGGGTTACGGGCAGTGGCTCGCGTTCCTCGCCCGTACCGGCAGTCTCGATCCCGCTGCTCTACCTGAGGCGCGCGTCACGCCCGAGCGGATCAAAGCCTTCGTCGAAGAGCTGCAGGCGCGGGTCTCACCCTGGTCGGTGACGATCATGGTGCAGGCTGTCTACCGCATGCTCGTTGTCCTCGCGCCGGACCAAGATTGGCAGTGGCTGGCGGCCGTGGTTTCAAACCTCAAGCGCATCGCCGAGCCGTCCCGCGACAAGCGTCCGCACATGGTTGATCCGCATCAGCTCTATACCCTCGGCATCGATCTGATGGTTCGGGCACGACATCTGGCAGCCAAGGGCAGCTATCACGCGGCGACCACGGGCCGGGACGGGCTGATGATCGCCCTGCTGATCGCCTGTCCCATCCGCATCGCCAATCTGACCCTGATCGAGATCGGCCGGCATCTCGTTGCGGGTGGAAACGCCTATCAGCTCAAGTTCAGCCCAGAAGAAACCAAGACAAGCCGCGAGATCGAGGCCGAGCTACCGGCGGCGTTGACGCCGTGGGTCGATGATTACCTGCGGCACTATCGTGTGCAATTAATTGCACGCGGCAAAGGCTATCCCACCCGCCGGCTTTGGATCAGCCGGTGGGGCACCCCCATGATCGAACACGCGGTGCGTGATCAGATCAGAAAGCGGACCTCTGAGGCCTTTGGCCGGCACGTGTGGCCGCATCTGTTTCGTGCCATTGCCGCGACGGGCATGATCGATCACGCCCCTGAGCTGGCAGGCGTGCTGCCTGATCTTCTTGGCCACGGTGATTGCTACACCAGCAGGCGGTACTACGTGCTCTCGTCGGGCGCACTGGCGCACGAGGCGGTCCAGTCGACCATGTTGGAGCTCCGCAAGACCGCAGCAGCTCGGCTCAAGATCGAGACGAAGTCATGACCGCCCTCGCCCAATCCGACATCCTCGCCGAGTACGCTTTCCTGTTGGGCGATGCCATAGATCTCTCCAGTCTCTCCGAAGTCGCCCAACGACAGCTGGAGACGCGACTGCTGGCGGCCGTGTTCAAGCGCCGCTGGCCCCTGCTCATGCACTGGCGCCGGCAGAGCCTCGCGCGCAGGCAGGTGTTGCAAAGCCCAAGGACGTATGCTCATTCGTCCGCATCCAGATCAGTAGGGCGCACGGCCGCGGATGACGACATTCCCGTCATCTCCGATCTACCGCCGGTCCTGCCGATCCTGCGTGAGGAAATCGCCCTGCTGCGGGCGTTGCTTGCGCCTGAGATGCACGCGATCCTGTTTGACGACACGCCATGACCCGAGCTGCCATCTACGCCCGCGTGTCCACCGCCCGCCAGGCCGAGCGCGACCTGTCGCTGCCCGATCAGATCGCCCAGTGCCGCAGGTGGTGCGAACGGCACGGCATCGAGGTGGTCCAGGTCTTCACCGAGCCCGGCGCTTCCGCCCTGGATGAAGATCGGCCCGTCTTCCAGGAGATGATCTACACCGCCAAGCGCCCGGACCACCCGTTCGACCTCATCATTGTGCACTCTCTCAGCCGCTTCAGCCGTGATGCCCTGCACTCGGAGCTTTACATTCGCGAGCTGCGCAAGGCCGGTGTCGAGCTCGTCTCGATCACCCAGGAGATCGCGCACGACCCAAGCGGGGAGATGTTCCGCAAGCTGCTCAACATCTTCGACGAGCACCAATCCCGCGAGAACGCCAAGCATGTGCACCGCGCGATGCTGGAGAATGCCCGGCAGGGCTTCTGGAACGGCTCGCGCCCACCATTCGGGTACCGGGTCGAGGTTAAGGAACGGCGGGGAAATAGAGACAAGAAGGTCTTGGTCATTGACGAGAGCGAGGCACGGATCGTCCGACTGATCTTTGACCTGGCCACAAGTGCTCATGGCCGTCCGATGGGCGTCAAGGCCATCGCTACTTTCCTCAATGAACGAGGCATTCTACGTCGCGGGCGACGCTTCACGACCGGCGGTGTCCACGAAATTCTGACCTCCACCACCTACCACGGCACGCATTATTTCAATCGGACCGATAGCCGGAGAGGACGCCAGCGTCCGCCCTCCGAGTGGGTCAAACTCGAAGTGCCGGCGATCGTCGATGAGCAGACCTTCACGGCGGTGCAGGCCTTCTTGCAGAGCCGGGCACCGAAGCGGGTACCGCCCCGCATCGTCAACGGTCCAACGCTGCTTGCCGGGATTGCCCGCTGCGGGCACTGCGGAGCGGCTTTGGTCAAGAGCACCGGCAAGGGAAATGGAGGCAGCTATAACTACTACTACTACTACTACTGTTCACGCCGGATGAAGGAAGGCTCGCTGGCCTGTCGCGGCGCCCGTATGCGGATGGACAAGCTCGACAACATCGTCCTCGGCGAGGTGGCCGGACGCGTGCTCAATCCAGAGCGCCTGAAAGCGATGCTGGATGCCTATGTTCGGACCGCGCTTGAGCGTGAAGATCGCAATCGCGAGCGCCTGCGTCAGCTCCAACAGGACCACAAGGAAACGGAAGCCGGCATCGCGCGTCTGCTGGAGCTGGTAGAAAAGGGACTGTTCGAAGCTGAAGATGCCAGCTTGCGCGAGCGGTTGGTCAACCTGCGGTTTCGGCGGGACGAGCTGGCTCAGGAGATCAAGGATCTGCAGAAGCGGTTGGCGCAGGCAGAACCTACTTTGACGCCCGAGAAGGTCGGCCAAATTGCCGTCATGCTGCGTGAGAAGTTGTACGAAGGTCCGCCTGACCTGCGGCAAGCCTACGTGCGCCTAATCCTCAATGAGGTCAGTGTCGACGGTCGAGAAATCAGGATCAGCGGCTCGAAAGCACTGCTTGCCCGCGCTGCTGCGGAGGGGCTTGGCACCAGCTCGCCTTCGGTTCTTAGTTTTGTTCGGGAGTGGCGCCCCGTAGGGGACTCGAACCCCTGTTACCAACGTGAGAGGCTGGCGTCCTAGGCCACTAGACGAACGGGGCAGCGTTCAGGGCGCAAGCTATAGGTGACTGGCGCCGCGTAATCAAGATCCT
>Ga0310829_1000873_pt1 | contig 19854 bp, 15 predicted proteins | sample WT_ome_4_FD_202244 | JGI IMG/M metagenome (GOLD analysis project Ga0310829, IMG submission 202244) | Sorghum-adapted microbial communities enriched on wild type (WT) sorghum from Joint BioEnergy Institute, Emeryville, California, United... ... | reverse complement strand
CTCGTACGACATCCAATCGTACTTTTTCATACAGTTTGTTCGAACGTTTCATTTGGTCCAACCCCTTCTTAGATTACAGTAATATATTGTGGGCTTGGACTCCAGTTTAATTAGGGGGCCGTAGAGATATGACAATCTTTATCATTTGCTTAATTCCTTGCATTCTTCGTCATTCCTCGTCGCTCAGTGACGGAACCATGAAAAATGATTACGACAACGCCTTTCTGTCCAGCTTGCCCAAGGTCGTATAGGGAAGCCGGTCGACGAACACGAATTCCCGGGGCATCTGGAAACGGGCCAGCCGGGGATGCAGCCAGTCCGCAAGTTCGGCGGGGGTCATTGCCGCATCCGCTTCCGGCTGGACGAACGCTTTCAGCCGCTCGCCGTACTGCTCGTCCGGAACCCCGATGACCGCCGCGTCCACCACGGCGGGATGCTCGAGAATCACCCGTTCCACATCACGCGGGTACACGTTTTCCCCGCCGGAGATGATCATGTCGTCGGCGCGCCCGCTCAAATAATACAGTCCCGACTCGTCCCGCCAGGCGAGGTCGCCGGTTGTCAGCCACGCGTTGACGCCGCTTGCGCCGGCTCCCTTGCTTCGGACGAGCAAATGCCCCGTTTGGCCGACAGCAGCCTCCTTGCCGCCGCCATCCACGATTTTCACCTTGACGCCTCTCACGGGCGTGCCGATCGTACCCGGGGCGCGGGACAGTTCCCGCGGCCCGGCGATCATGTTCAGTCCGGTCTCTGACGTGCCGTACAAGTTGTACAAGACGTCGCCCAACCGGCATTTCGTTTTCATCGCCAGTTTCGGGCTCAGTTCCGCGCCGCCCGAAGCGATGCACCGCAACGATTGCAGCGCCTCCGGGTCGGCGGCGAGCATGCGGTGCAGCATGAGCGGAACCACGGTCACGACTTCAATCCGGTGCCCGCGGATGAGCCGGCACGCTTCCTCCGCGTCAAACCGGCGCCGCAGCACCACCATCTTCCCGACGGCGAGAAAAAGAAGCAATACCGCCAGCCCGTATCCGTGATACAAGGGAGTGGCGACATAGGCGTTGGCATGATTCAGGACGTTCAACCGGGAAACGAAATCGGCAAACCCGTCCAAATAGCGAAAAAGGGACGGTTTGTGCGCCGCCGTTTTGGCATCCCCCGTCGTGCCGCCGGTCAACATCACCAGCCTCCCGGATGACGTGCGCCGGCGCTTCCGCCCGGACCGCGTTCCATCGCCGGAACGGCCTTCAGCCAGCCGGGCGGCATCGTCGCTCCACAGCACGCCCGAACAAGACGATACCGCCGCCTGCGGGAAGCCATCCCGGTCCGCGATCAACAGGTCGAAGCCGTGCTTGCCCAGCATGTCCTCAAGCTGCCCGTCGCCCAGCTCGGGATTGAGCAGGACGAGGTCCGCTCCGGTGCCGGAAACCGCAGCAAGGATCGTGACGCAGGGAACGTGATTTCTGCACAGCAACCCCGCCTTCCTGCCCGGTGAAAGTCCGTATGCCTCCCGCAAGGCGGCGGACAGCGCCTCGGCCCGCTCAAACAGTTCGCGGTACGTGACGGTCTCCCGCTCATCCGCCAAAGCCGCGTTGTCGCCATGCATGTTCGCCGACAGATGGAGCAATGCGAGCAGATTGACGCCGTACGACCGGATGGATCCGGCAAGCCTTCCGACGGCCGACGGGGACAGCCATCCGATCATGCGCAACACGCCTGCCAGTTTGACCAGACTTGCACCCATCAACCTTCTCCTCCTCCCCCGCTCCGCCGCTTCGGCATGAACATCGCCATCCGGTGCCCGAGCAGCAGGGAAGCCAATTGCCCGAAGACCAACCACCAGGGCTTGTATGCGCGTTTCCCGTCATAGAATGACCGGGCGATGACCCGTGCGGCATGGTCCGGGGACATCGCCGGCGCTTGCCGGTAAGCGGCAGTCGGTTCGATCATCGGCGTCCGGACGAGCGGCAGGTAAACCGAGGAGACAGAAATGCCCATGCCGGCAAGTTCCGGTCCGGCCGACCGAATCCAGGCGTCGAACGCTCCCTTTGATGCCAGGTAAGCCGCCCAGTGCGGCACCGGGGCAAGCAGCACGCTGACCGTCGACACGTTGACGATGTGCCCCCGCTTCCTGGCCAGCATTGGCGCAAGGGCCAACATCAACCGAACCGGCGCGAAAAAGTTGATCCCCATCGTTCGGGTGAAGTCGTGGAAACGGTCCAGGGAATCCGCGATGGAACGATGAATCGAATGGCCGGCATTGCTGACCACGATGTCGACGCCGTCCGGCAGCCGGTGCAGAAAGTCGAGCAGCCGCCCCATCTGTTCTTCGTCCCGGAGATCCGCGGCAAACACGCTCACCCGGGCCGCCTTCGCCTCGACCTCCCGTTTCAGGGCCAGCAGCCTGTCCTCCCGCCGGGCCACCACGACGAGATGCACCTTGAATTCGGACAACAAAAGGGCAAGCCGTTGCCCGATGCCGGAGCTTGCTCCGGTAATGAGCACGGTCTTGCCCTCGATCCGGCGCCCCAGCTTCTCCCGGTTCAGGAAAACGGGTTGAAACGGAACAACCTTGTCCAGAAAACCGCGACGCTCCATGGCAGTCCCCTTCCCCGCCCGTCAAGGCCGTCAACGAAAATCATGATTCGTCAACAACACTATACAACAAGCAGCCCGGAAGGCACAGTCCTTGCGCGGCCATCGCAGCATCCGTTGCTTCAAGGCACCGGCTGATGATTTGGTTTTCCCGGCGTTCTCTTCGCTGTCACGCCCCTCTTTGGGCCGTCATTTGTCCCGCAACACGAACCGGCTCATGTCGTCCTTCAGCTGCAGGGACATCGTCTCCAGCGACTGGGCGGAACGATGGAGCTGTTCCATCGAGGCCAGCTGTTCCTCGGCGGCCTGGGCCATGCTCTCGGCTTCCTGCGACGTTTTGCGGGAAATGCCGGAGATTTCCGAAATGGCGGCGGACACTTGTTCCATTTCGGCCGACATTTCCTCCGAGGTGGCCGACACTTCCTGGATTTGCTCGCTGACCTGCCGGATGTCCCCGAGGATGCGATCGATGGCTTCCTTGGATTGCCCGACCAGATCCATGCCCCGGTTCGTCTCGGATTGCATCGAATCCATGGCGGACACGGCTTGTCCGATCAGCAAGCGGATTTCATTCAGCAAGCCCGAAACGGTTTCCCCCGATTGGGCCGTCTGATTGGCGAGCTTGCCCACTTCGTTCGCCACGACGGCAAAACCGCGGCCGTGTTCCCCGGCGCGGGCCGCCTCGATGTTTGCATTCAGCGCCAGCAACTTCGTCTGCGCTGCCACTTCCATGATGGCGGTAATGATTTCGCCGATGTGCGCCGAATGCTCTTCCAGCCTTTCCACGATGCGGGTGGAGTCCGACGCCGTTTCCCGGATGCTGGCCATTTGTTCCACGGTATCGGCCAACTGCCGGTTGCCAAGCTCCGCCAGTTCGGTGGTGCGCTGGGCGAGTCCGGCGACATGCGACGCCGCTTCGGCAATGCGCGTGACGCCAACGGACAATTGATTCATGGCAGTCGACGTTTCGGCGGTCGTCCGGTCCTGCATGACGGTTCCTTCCGACACGCTCTGCAAGGAAGCGGTCACCTGCTGCATCGTCGCCGTCGAATCACGGGCAATGTCGGCGAGCGCCCGGGAAGATTGGAATGCATCCTCCGCCATTTGCCGGTTGTTGCCCAGCACGCGGTTCAGGGCCCTTTGCATTTCGTTGAACGCGATGCCCACCTGCCGGAGTTCGTCCTGCGTCTCCAACCGGACATCCTGCGAGAAGTCGCCCTTCGCCATCGCTTCGGCCCGTTCCTTCAAGGCGCGGACGGTATCGATGACCGACTGGTAGAACGCGGCATAAAACAGGAAGACAAGCAGCAAGGCGACAATCGTCATCAAGGTCGACAACCGGAGCGTGCGGGAGTTTTCGTCGATCCGCTCCTGCAACAGCCGCTCCAGTTCCGCCGCCGCCAATTGGAACACTTCGTTCGCCGATGCGATGACGCGCGTCCCCTCTGCAAAATATTCATCGGGGTTCATGCTGATTTGCGTCGCATTCAAAATTTCCCGGTCCATCAGGTCGATGTAACCCGTGATTTGCTCCTTGGCCGTTTCTGCGGCCCGGAGCAGTTCGTTATCCTCTTCGGCGCCAAACAGTTCCGTCATTTTGGCCAGCGATTCGCTGAAGCTGTCCAAAGCCACCTCGGCCTTGTAAGCTTCCACCATCAGCTCCAGCCGGGTGGTAAACTCCAATGCCCCCCAGGTGAGAACGCCGTTGCCGCGCCCGCGGATGACCGCCGTTCTTTCCATCAGGGTCGGCAACTCCTGTGCGACCAGGCGCATCATGTAGTAAGAATCGATCTCCTCGTCCAGCGACAAACCGGATTCATCGGCGATTCTGACGATAAGCGCCAGCATTTGATCGACCAATTCGGTATGGCGATTAAAACTTTCGGTCTCTCTCAGGCTATCGTAAGTACGTTGGATGTCTTGCCATTCCTGCCTGATGACCGTCCATCTTTCGTAAGCTTCGGGAAGATCGTCCTTCCGGAAGTCGGCTTCGATCCGTTCAAGCAAACCGGTTGCTTCGTTTTGGATGGCTTCGATACTCGTTTTTGCATCCGACTTTCCGTTCAGATAACCGTCCACCAGTCCGCGGTGTTGTTGCACCAGCAACACGAGAGGCATCAGATCGCCGGCTTGTGCCAAACCGATTTGATCCTTTTTCAGTTCCCGGATGTCGGCTTGGCGGGTCGAAACCATGTTGTACGACAGATACGCCACCGGAATCAGAAACAACAGGCTGATCAACAGAAATTTTTGCCCATACTTCAGTCTTGCAACCAAAGAGTAGATCGGATACAGCACTTTCCTGACCATGTGTTGCTCCCCCCGCGTCCGTATTGGTCTATGAATTGTGGCATATAGATTTTGTACGACGTACTGCTGCTTCCTCGTCCTTCTCGGCGGCTTATCAGGCCAGTCCAGACCCCCTCTTTCTTGTGAAAGTGATTTCCAGTCATAAAAACCCATTCCAATATACAACAACAAGATTCGACATGGAACAGGAATTTGGACATTTGGTACTCGCGATGCACTTTCGGCTTTCCTTCCAAGGGTTTTCGGGAAGGAAGACGGATTCCCCATGCCATCATCGATGACACGATTCGCCACGCATCGACAAGCGACGAAGAGGCCGTTGCGGAGCCGGACGTATTGGGCATTGTCCTCCGGTGGAAGCTGTTGTAAAGTCAAGAGAGAACCAGCCTTTATTTTCCATGGAGGCCGGATGATGAAAGATCGGATTGCCGACATTCTGCTGTACATGCAAGACGGAGCGACCCGCGACATGACCGTGGAAGAAGTGGCGAGCCGCTTCGGCTACAGCAAATACCATTTCAGCCGCGAGTTCAAACGGTGTACGGGGTTTTCGGCGGCGGATTACCTGGCTTCCCTGAAAATCGAGCACGCCAAACAGGCTCTGCTCCGCAATGAACATTCGGTGACGGATTCCGGTTTCGATGCGGGCTATTCCAGCATCGGCACCTTTTCCGCGACCTTCAAAAAGAAAACCGGCCTCTCTCCCCGCGAATACAAGCGGCAGGTCGAAACGCTGTTCCGTCTGGCGAAGGCGTACGAGGAAACCCCCGCCGCGGTGGCCGATCCCCCCGATTCCCGCGCCTCCGGAACGAGCCGCTGCACGGTTGCCGTGCATTATCCGGAAGGCTGCCGGGCCGGCATCACCTTCGTCGGATTGTTCCGCAGCCCGATTCCCAATCACCGGCCGGTGGCCGGTGTCGCGCTCATCGGGAAAACCGGGCACCGGTTCGAAAACATTCCGCACGGCAGCTACCATCTGCTCGCCTGCTCCATTGAACGGTCGGGCAACCCGCTCCGTTACTTCGTCCTGGACGATTGCCTGCGCGGACGCGTGGAGCGACAGGTCCGTTTCCCGCAGGATCACGGCCGGTCGTTCCGCATCATGCTGCGGGAGCCTTGGCCGGAAGACCCCCCCATCCTGATCAACCTGTTGAAGCTGCTGGCCGATGCGGTAAAAATGCGGTGAAAATGGGAGGCAGTCATCCGTCAACCAAATCCGCAATTTTGAAGAAGTTTTTTCCGTTTCCTTCTGCCACAATGGACCCATCAACGGAAATTGGTCAGAAAGGATGGGAACGATGGACGTGAAAATCACGCCCTATCTCATGCTGGATGGACAAGCGGAAGACGCGATCGCGTTTTACCGGGACCTGTTCGGTGCAGAAGTCGTCGGGCTGGAATATTTGCGGGACTGGCCCGGGGAAATGGGCATCGAAGTGACGCCGGAGAATGAAGGAAGGGTCATGCACGCGCATTTGAAAATCGGACAATCCGAACTGATGCTTGCGGACTACTTGCCGGGCCAGACGCCAAAATCCGGTTCCTCGATCAACCTGATGATCGATGTCAGGGACGTCGCCACGGCCGAGAAGCTGTTTGCCGCCCTGCAAGCCGGCGGGCATGTGGTCATGCCGCTCCAGGATACGGGGTTCAGCCCGGCGACCGGTCAGGTGATCGACCGATTCGGCATCGAATGGCAAATCGTCACCGATGCGTCGGAGTGAAGGCTGTGATCCCGTATCCCGAATCGGCCCCGTGCGGGCCGATTTTTTGCTGTCCGGCGTCCGTTCGCAAGTTTCGGCGCGCAGTTTGATTTCGCAGCGCCGAACGTGCCTCCGCCCCGGTGTTGCGGGACTGGCCCTCCTTCCGGATTTCTTGCTTTCATTGGCACACCCCCGAACATGATGAAGATGCGAGTTTTCGGGAGACGATCCCGTTGCAGCCTCACGTTTATGGCCTCACTTTGAACTTGCGTATATAATACGGATTGTGTGCATGCATTGCCGGAACGGGCAACGAAAAGTCAAGCTCGCCGGTACATGACAGCCGTAATGGAGGGTGAACGGATGAACGTCCTGGTCGCTCCGGACTCGTACAAGGGGAGTCTTGGTGCCAATGAAGTGGCCGTATGCATGGAGGAAGGCATTTTGCAAGTGTTTCCCGATGCCCGCGTGGTGAAAATTCCGATCGCGGACGGCGGGGAAGGAACGGTGGAGGCGGTGGTGAATGCCGCCGGCGGCACGATCGTCCGAGAGCGGGTTACGGGGCCGCTGGGCGATCCGGTGACAGCCGCCTTCGGCATCCTTGACGGCGGCAAGACGGCCGTGATCGAAATCGCCCAGGCATCCGGGTATGCCCTCGTGCCGGCACACCGTCGGAACCCGCTGGTTGCCACCACTTACGGAACCGGGCAGCTGATCCGGGCGGCGCTGGACCAGGGGTGCCGCAGGCTGATCATCGGCCTCGGCGGAAGCGCCACCAATGACGGCGGAGCCGGCGTGGCGCAGGCATTGGGCGTCAAATTTTACGATGCCGCGGGAGAGGAGATCGGTTTAGGAGCCGAACGGCTCGGCGACATCGCCCGGATCGACGCATCCGGACTGGATCCGCGCCTGGCCGAATGCGAAGTGCTGATCGCCAGCGACGTGACGAATCCCCTGTGCGGCCCGAACGGCGCTTCGGCCGTCTACGGCCCGCAGAAGGGAGCGACGCCGGAGATGGTGCATCTGTTGGACCGCGATCTGCTGCACTACGGCCGCATGATCGAGCACACGCTCGGCGTCGACGTGGTCGACGTCAAGGGGGCCGGCGCCGCGGGCGGGCTCGGAGCCGGTTTGATCGCCTTCCTGTCCGCCAGGATGCACCGGGGCATCGAGCTGATCCTGGAGACAATCCGGTTCGCGGAGCGAGTGCGCGAAGCGGACCTGGTGCTGACCGGAGAGGGACGCACCGACCGGCAAACCGCGTTCGGCAAGGCGCCGGTAGGCGTCGCCCGCGTGGCCAAAACCGAGGGCAAGCCGGTCATCTGCATATCCGGCGGCATCCTTCACCCGGTTGACGAACTGCATGAACTCGGGTTGGACGCCCTGTTCGGCATCGTCCAGTCTCCCATGCCGCTGCAGGAGGCGATGGAGCAGGCGCCGGCGCTCATCCGGCAAGCAACGGCAGAAATCATGCGCGCCATCCGGCTGTCGCAATTGCTGCCGCCGGGGGCGTTGGATCAAAGCAACGGCAAAAACGACGGTTAATGGTGTTGCAACCCGCCGGTTCCTTCGCAGGTATATTGCCGGCAGAACCGCGTTCGTCGTGTCCCCGGACGCTGCGGTCCGGCGCCAAGGGAATCAGGAGACATGAAACCGGCAAAATCGGGCGTTTTGTCGTGATAAGGGAACGAGGAGGCGCTGTTTTGCGTTTACGGGAACGTTCCGTCGCCATTCACCCTGATTTCCAATCCCAGACACGAAAGGCCGCCCGAGGCGGCCTTTCTTGTATCCGATTGCGCGGAAGAGACCATTGCCGAAATGCCGCTATTTCTTCTTCAGTGCGCAACTCCGTTCAACATGCCGGATTTTGATCATGCGACACGGCCTCTTGCTTCTTCTGCTCCGCCGGTGCTGATGATGTCCGTTTCGTTTATTGCGCCGGTTTATGCATACACGGGCTTTTTTTATTCGGAATGTTCTTCTTGCGCAACTTTTGGCACGCACGATTTTTTTCCGTCTGAACATTTTCCGTTTCTTTCGTTTGCGTTTGATGACGAGCCGTCTTTCGGGCTTGCGGAGGACTGCAGGACCAATCGGACCTTGCGGGCCCGGAACGCCGGGTGCTCCCGGCAAACCCTTGGGCCCCCGTCTGACATCCAATCCTTTCTGTGGACCCCGGGGACCATGCGGGCCCGGAACACCCCGTGCTCCTTGCGGACCATGGGGACCCTGCGGACCGGCAGGGCCTTGCAATCCCTGAGCGCCCGGCACTCCTTGCGGACCTGGAACACCCGGCACTCCCTGCGGACCCTGGGCACCCTGCGGACCGGCAGGGCCTGTCGGGCCTTGCGGGCCGGTCGGTCCCGGAACCGGCGTCAACGTTCCGAACTTGGTGACGAATGCGTTTCTTTGGCCGGCCAGGGAAGTTTGAAACGCCCCGGGACTTGTCGGAAAATCGACGGACTGTGTGCTGCCTGTCACGTAGAAATTGAAGGAGCTGTCGACGGCAATGCCCTCGCCCGTATCGAGCCCGTCTCCCCCCAGATAGGTGGAATAAACCAGCGCATTGCCTGCCGTATTGACGACCGTGGCGAAAGCATCCTGAACGCCGCCGAACACGCTTTGAAATGCGCCGGGGGTTACGGGGAAATCCGGAGAATCCGTCGCCCCCGTCACATAGGCATTGCCTCCGGCATCCACCTCAATATCCAAACCCGTTTCTTCGCCCGTTCCGCCCAAATACGTCGAATAAACGAGGTCCGAACCTGCCGCATTCAACTTGGTGACATACGCATCGGACGGTCCGGCAAGGGTCGTCTGGAAGGCTCCGGGCGTCGTCGGAAAATCGGGTGAACTGGTTGTGCCCGTCACATAGACGTTCTCCTGCAGGTCGATCGCAACGGAGTCGCCCGTCTGGAAGTCGTCCCCGCCAATAAAAGTGGCGAAATCAAGGGCCGTACCGGTCGTATTGAAACGCGCCGCGAAGGCATCTTCAAATCCCGTAAATGTGGTCTGATAGGAACCGGGCGTCACGGGAAAGTCAGCAGACAAGGTAGATCCGGAAATTACGGCATTGCCTGCCGGAGTGACGGCTACGCCGGTGCCAAAATCGCTGCCGCTCCCTCCATTAAAGGTGGAATAAACGAGATCCGTCCCATTCGCATTCAGCTTCGTCAGGAAACCGTCAAAAATGCCGGCAAAATCCGTCTGAAACGCATCGGGCGTCACGGGGAAATCCTCCGAGGACGTAACGCCAACCACATACGCGTTCCCCGAAGCGTCAACGGCGATGGCATTGCCGGTTGTCGATTCGCTCCCCCCCAAATAAGTGGAATACACCAAATCGGAGCCGTCGGCATTCAATTTGGTGACAAAACCGGAGGCAACCCCGGGGTTGGACGTTTGAAAAGCACCTGTTGTCACGGGGAAATTCGAAGATTCCGTAGTGCCCGTTATATATACCTGGCCGGCCTCATCGATGGCGATGTTCGTCGCTTCATCGAAGTCATCGCCTCCGATAAAGGTGGAGTAAACAAGGGCCGTGCCTGCCGCATTCAGTTTCGTCACGAACGCATCCCGATTCCCCGAGAAGACCTGACTGAATGCGTCCGCTGTCGTCGGGAAGTTGACGGATGATGTGCTCCCGGTGACGTACGCCTGCCCTGACCCGTCAACCGCAATGTCCAAACCGGTATCAAAATCATTCCCGCCGAGAAATGTCGAGTACAGCAGAACGGGATCAATCACCAGCGGGTACGCCGGGTCATACGGTGAACCGATCACAAAGCCGTAACGGTTGCTGTCCGTGTCTTCATCGCAAAGGATGAATCGGCTGTCCACCATGACTTTCGTTCCGCCGATTAGCTGATAACTGACCGGTTTGGCTTCGCGGAAAGTTCCCCGATTTGTATGAATGACAAGACACCCGTCACTGTCCAGGGACAATCGCCGGGCGCCCCGATAAGAGAAGCGAATATGTTCGATGTTTGCCCCGGGCTTTACCAGAAGGTCGTATTTCAGATGGCCGGTGTCTTCCTTGATGACCATGTCGATATTCGGCCACAGATCCCGGTAGACCACCTCATGATAAGCGGGCAGATTGCGCCTCCATCGCGCAGGATCATTTCCGAGCAAACAGTGAATTTTGGTCTCCGAAGGATTCCGGCCTTCCATGACGACATGTTCATTGGGATTCACGAATGCCAATCCGAGGGCGTAAAATTCCCCTTTTCTCTCTTCCCGCACAAAAACGATTTCCGCAGCCGACAAATAAACCGACAGGCCGGGCCTCCTTGTCTGATAGGCGACTGTATGGGCATGTTGCCCTGCATGCTCCCAAAAAATCAACGGCAGCCGACAAAACTTTTCGATGATGTTCTTCTTAGCGCCTGCAACGGCCGCCATCCCGTCATCACCTCCAACCCGAATGGCTTTTGCCAATATATGAGCGGACAGGTGATCATGAGTGGACAGATTGTTCAGGGGGATTCATCCAATTGCGTCGCCGGAGGACCCGGTCACGCGCTTCGCATGCCGCCCGGAACCCCGCACCCTTTGGTCAGGTGGTTGTCCCGGCTTTCAAGGAAAATCTCATGCTCAGGCAATCAAGACCGGGTAGGCAACCCTGCCCACGATGAAGGCATTGAGCATCGCACCGGCCACGATTCCGGCACCGGCCACGCTGACCAGAAGGCCGCAGTCGCTTTCGGACAGCCCAAGTTCCATCGTCGCGAACGCGGCTTCCAGCGAATCGACCGCCGAGGCCATCACCACCATCAGGCCGCCAAAAAGCAGGCACATGGCAAGCACAAGCCGATGGACGCGATAATAGGCCATCACGGACAGAAAATCGCGCTAAATGCCGTGCTTGCGGCTTGAAGAACGAAGGACACGGCAAAAATGAGCCATACGGAGTCGGCAAAGGGGAGAAGGCAAAGCAGTGCCGCCCTGGACAGGTCGAGGACGATCATTTTCGTCCGATCGATCACGCTTCTCGCCCACAGGTTGGCGAACAGGCCGGCCAGGGGCCGGATGATGTACAGGCCCATTCCACATGTGATTCCCTTTTTTTGGGTGAATGGACATTATAATAGATCGATCTTCCAATTTCGTCAAAAAAAGAGTCGTTCCGCGCGGAACGACTCTCGCGTCATCGACATCGTCATCCGTTTCCATGGCATCCGTTACTGCGCCTTGACCAAAATCTTGACCTGGTTCCGTTCCTTGAGCAGCGCATCAAAGCCCTCGTCCACCACCCGGTCGAGGGTGATTTTTTTCGTGACGATTTTGTCCGCGGAGAAATACCCTTGTTCCATCAGGCTGATCACGGCGGGGAAGATGTTGCGGTAGCCGATGATCCCCGTCACCTTGCGCTCGTTCAGCACGATGTCCTTCGGATCGATGGACGCCCGGTTTTCGAAAATGCTGACGATCATCGCTTCCCCGCCCACTTTCGCCGCGTTGATGGACTGGGTCAGCACCGGATCGATGCCGGAAACTTCGAAGGAGACGTCCACGCCCCCGTCCGTCCGGTCGCGGATCTCTTCGACCACGTCCGTTTCCTTCGGGTTCAGCACGATGGCGCCGAAGTCCGCCGCCATCTTTTTCCGTTCCGCGGATACTTCGCTGACGTAAATTTCCGACGCTCCCGCCGCCCGGAGCGCTTCGATGATGAGCAAGCCGATCGGTCCCGCGCCGAAGACGGCCGCCTTGTCCCCCACCTTGAAAGTGCTTTGCTGCACGGCGTACAGCGCAACGGCGGACGGTTCCACCAACGCCCCCTGTTCGAAGGAGACGCTGTCCGGGATTTTGTGCAGCATCACTTCGGGAACGGCCGCGTATTCCGAAAACCCGCCGCCACCGCCGGCCAGGCCGAAGAAGCCCATTTTGACGCACAGGTTGTATTTCCCCTGCTTGCAAAGCCGGCACTGGCCGCAGAAATAGATCGGTTCCACGACAACGCGATCACCGGGCTTTACCCGGGTCACGCCTTCGCCGACTTCCAGCACCCGCCCGGAAAATTCGTGGCCGAGCACGATCGGGGCTTTGTCGCCGCTGAGGGGGTGCGTTTGCGTCGGAATGAAAATCGGCCCCGCCACGTACTCGTGCAGGTCGCTGCCGCAAATGCCGCACCATTCCACCTTGATGAGCGCCTTGCCCTTCTCCGCCTTCGGTTCCCCGATGTTCTCCACCCGAATATCCTTGACGCCATGCCATCTCAATGCCTTCATGATCTTGGCTCCTTGATGATCGATTTTGGGCACAATCCCTTGATCTAGTATGGATCATCAGGCCTTTTTTATTGCGGCTGCGGGTGTCTTCCTTCGGTCGGTCAGGCCTTCTTCCTCACCGGGATCCAGATTTCGCCCTGGGTGTACCCCGGCATGCCGTAATACATTTCGAACTGGGGCCCTTCCGCCTGCTCGTACCCGGACGTCGGGAACCATTCGGTGTATATCCGCTGCCAAAGCTTCGGCAGTTCGCATTGCGGATCCGGGAACACGGCCCACGTCTGCGCCGGCACGGACAGCCGGCTCATCCCGTCCGGAACGTCCAGACCCTTCGGCAAATGATAGCCGATCATGTACTTGCATGTTTCTCCTTTATGGTCAAACAGGGCGGCGTGCAGCGCGCAGTTGCCGAACCGGCCGAGCAGTCCGTTGATCCGGTCGACGCTGCCGTCTTCGTCGCATTGTTTGCGGAATCGGGCGACTTGCCCGAATGCCTCTTGCAAATTCAGGCTGATTTCGGACCAGACGCCGAACAGCTCAAAAGGCCCCCGTTGTTCGATCAAATAGTTCATCTCGACATCCCCTTTGACGGAAAGTTGGAAGGTCATGCGGGGCCAGGCTTTCAAAGCCACGCCGGGATCGCGAGCGGATGCCGGCATGACGCCATGGTGCTGGCGGAACGCCCGGGCAAACGCTTCCGGCGACCGGTATCCGTATTTCAGCGCAACGTCGATCACCTTCGCGCCGGTTGTCTTCAATTCGAAGGCCGCCATGGTCAGCCTCCTGCGCCGGATGTATTCGGATAACGGAATCCCGGTGATGAACGGAAACATCCGCTGAAAATGGTACGTCGAGCAGCAGGCGATTTTGGCGAGTTCCTCCAAGGAAATCTCGTCCGCCAATTTCGCTTCGATGTAATCCATGGCGCGGTTCATCCTCTCCAGCCATTCCATCGCATTTCCTCCCTTCGAGATGCATACTATCACGACCGGGCGAAATTCGTCCTTGCATTTCTTGCACAAAAAAGTCAGCCCGACCCCGGTCGCCAAACCGCCTTCCCTGCCATTGTCCAACAAAAACGACACACCCGCCAGAGGCGAGTGTGTCGCGGAGAAACCCTGTTTCAAAGTCCGGTTCGCCGACATGACCAATCCGGCAAGCGGCCGGCGCCTGCAGCGGTTGCCGCATGCGTCGGCGCGTTGTTCCGGGTTGACAACCCGGTCGCGTATCAGGCCGATTCCCGCAGGACAAACTTGCCCAGATCCTCCCGGAGTTGCTTGGACAACTCCTCCAGTTCCCGGGCGGAACGCTGGATCTGCTCCATGGAAGCCAGCTGTTCTTCCGCGGTTTGCGCCATCGATTCGGCTTCCTGCGACGTTCTGTGCGAAATGCCCGAGATTTCCGTGATGGAGGCGGACACTTCCTCCATCTCGGCGGACAGCTGCTGGCTCGTGGCGGACACTTCCTGGATTTGCTCGCTGACTTTCCGGATGTCGTCCAGGATGCGATCGATGGCCTCTTTCGACCGGTCGATCGATTCCATGCCCAGGTTCGTCTCGGTTTGCATCGAATCCATGGCGGAGACGACTTCTCCGACCAGCGAACGAATCTCGTTCAAGAGGTCCGCAATGGATTGGCCGGATTTGGACGTCTGATCGGCCAGTTTGCCCACTTCCTGCGCCACGACGGCAAACCCCTTGCCGTGCTCGCCCGCGCGGGCGGCTTCGATGTTGGCGTTCAGGGCCAGCAGTTTCGTCTGCTTCGCCAGTTCCAGGATCGTCGTGATGATGCCGCCGATGTTGCTGGAATGCTCGTCGAGCTTGGACGCGATGCGGGACGATTCCGCCTGGGTTTGCTTAATGCTTGCCATCTGTTTCACGGAGTCCTCCAGCTGCCGATTGCCGAGTTCCGCCATCTCGTTCGTGCGCAAGGCCAGGTTTGCCACTTCGGACGCCGCTTCGGCGATCCGCTGCACGCCCGTCGTCATTTCGTTCATCGCCTTCGTCGTCTCGCTGGTTGCACGATCCTGCGCGGCCGTTCCCTCCGACACTTTCTCCAGGGAAGCGGCCGCCTGTTGCATCATCAGCGTCGAATCGCGGGAAATTTCCGACAATTGCCGGGACGATTGGAACGTCGTTTCGGCCATTCGCTGGTTGTTGCCGAGCACGCGATTGAGCGCCCGCTGCATGTCGTTGAAGGCGATCCCGACGAGTTGCAGCTCGTCCCTTGTATCCAGCTCGACATCTTGCGACAGGTCGCCGCCAGCCATCGCTTCGGCCCACTCCCGCAACGCGTTGACGGTGTTCACCACATTTTTGTAGAACGCGACGAAAAAGAGGATCACCAACAACAGAACGGCAACCGTGAGGATGACGGTCATGTTTCGCTGGACAACGGCCTTGTCGATGCGCTGCTGAAGCAACTCTTCCAGCGACGCCGCGGTAAGCCCGAACAATTCGGTCGCCGAATCGATCACCGCCGTTCCCCGGTCAAAAAAGAGATCGGGATTCAACGTAAGCTTGTCCTTGTTCAAAATCTGAATATCCAGCAGGCTCAGGTAGGAGTTGATGCCTTGGGCGGTCTTCGTTCCCGACTCCAGCAATTCCCCGACAAACGATCCTTCGAAATTTTCAAACAGGGCAATCGTTTTGTTCAGATCATCCATCACGTCTTTGCTGCTCGTTTGATGCGACTGCAGGGTCGCCCGGTTGCTCTCCGTCAACGCCTTCGAAGACAGGACCCCGTTGCCGATGCCGCGAATGACGGCCACCCCTTCGATCACGGCAGGCAAATCTTTCGCAACCAGCTGCACCATGTAGTGGGAGTGATAGTCGCCGTCCAGCGACAGGCCGGACTCGTCGGCGACGGTGATGATCAGTTTCTGCATCTGACTGACAAGAGTTGAATGGTTTTTGAAATTGAGGGTCGCATCCAATTGTTCGTAGGATCCGAGGATGTCCTTCCACGCTTCCTTGACGGCCAACCAGGCCTGGTAGCTTTCCGGCAACGCATCCTTGCGGAAGTTGGATTCGATTTGCCCGATCAACGAGGCGATTTCCTGCTGCGTCGCGCCGATTTTATCCGCTGAGGCTTTGTTGCCGTTCATCAAACCATTGACATGTCCGCGGTGTTGCTGGACGAACAACATGAACGGAAGGAATTGTTCCAATTGTTCCAGGCCAATCTGCTCGCCTTTGAGCGCATGGATGTCCGATTGCTTGTCCGCGACCAGATTGGTCTGAATCAACACAAGCGGAACGAGGAAGATGCAAATGATCAAAATGAATTTTTGCCGGTACTTCAGCCGCGAAATGACAAATGTGAGAGGATTCCGCAATTTCGATGTCATCCATTGTTCACCTCAGACATGTACTCTTGATGTGTCACTTGCCTCGATTCTCACAAAGGACCAAAGTTTCCCCGCACTCCCCGGATCACGAATGTCGAGATTTCCGATACCCTCCTTTCCTCTCTTCTATCTTTGCAACCTTGAATTCTCCGTAAAACCATATGATAGCAAAAACACGGTCGTTTGTCCGCGATTTTGGGTATATTTTGTCGAAAACAGGAAAGCAGGAGCACTCCGGATATTTTGCATCCGATCCATGCTCCTGCCTCCATGTTTCCGGAACTTCACGCCGCATTGACTTTGGGCAACCGGATTTTCGCCTTGAACAGGTCGCCGTCGACTTCGATTTCCAGCCTGCCGTGCATGAGTTCGACCAGGCTTTTGGCAATGTTCAGCCCGAGCCCGCTTCCTTCGCTTGTCCTCGCCGCGTCGCCCCGCGTGAACCGCTCCAGAAGTTCCTCCGCCGGCACGTTCAGCTCCTGCGCCGAAATGTTTTTGAACGTCACCGCAATTTCGCGGTCAAGCTCTTCCATGTCGATGTACACCCGCGACCCCGGCAAGGCGTATTTGAAGATGTTCGTCAGCAAATTTTCCACCGCCCGCCACAGCAGCTTGCCGTCGGCCCGGACCATCAGCTTCTCATCCGGTACGTTCAGCTTGAATTGCAGCCCGGATTTCTCCACTTCGCCGTCCTTCTCGCCGAGGCCTTGCCGGATCAGCGAGACAATGTTCAGGTCCTCCGGATGCACCGGGATGTTGCCGGTGGACGCCTTGGCCGCCTCAAACAGATCGTCGGTGAGCAGTTTCAATTTTTGCGCCTTCTGTTCAAGCACGCCGATATATTCCTTCACCTTGGCGGGATCCTGCTCCTTCTTCAGCAAATCGACGTACGTGATGATGGACGTCAGCGGTGTCCGAATGTCGTGGGAGACGTTGGTGATCAGTTCCGTTTTCAGCCGTTCGCTCTTCAGTTCGTTGTCCACCGCCTTTTTCAGTCCTTCGGCGATTCCGTTGATGTCAGCCGCCAGGAGCGCCAGCTCTCCTTTGTCCGCAACGTCGATTTGGTGCCCGATGTCCCCGGCCCGGATGCGTCCGACGCCCTCCCGGATCGCGTTGAACGCCCGGATTTTTTGCAACGCAAACCAGCCGGCCAGCCCGAGCGTCACCGGAAACATGAAGAAGGTGGCCACCGCCAGGAGCGGATACCCGATCACGAGCAGCACGGTTTTCACGGCGACGTTGCCGCTCCGGTAAACGTGTCCGATGCCGTTCGCCGCCTTGCGGATGACGGTCCAAATCAGCGTATGCCTGAACAAGGTCCGGTTTTTCACATGCCGCACCAGGGCTAGGACGAACGGGAACACGACAAGCGCGAACAGCAGCGCGGCCCCGTCCAGCACCGCGAAGAAAACATCCTCCCGATTTCCCAAAACACGGTTGGCCGTCTCCAGCCCCAAAAACACGGCCGCCGAAAACAAGACCATGACGGCGAGGTTGACGTCCACGTACCACCGTCCGAGGGCTCCCGGGCGGATCGTTCGGTCTTCCCGGGACGTTCGTCCGGTGACCGCGGCAAGGGCGGCGAAGGACAACAAGAAGGCAAGGGCGGCTGCGGCGAGCCAAACGAGATGTTGCCAGATGGCTTCTTTCCGCTTTGTCCAATCCTCCATTTGCCGGTCCAGGTAATCGTTGTCCACCGCCAGATAAATCTTGTGGGTTCCGCGTTCCAGTCCGTCGGCAGCGGACAGCAAATGGCCGTACCAGCGGCTCCGCTCCACCAATTGGGGCGCCGCTTCAAGCTGATCTCCGTCGAAAATCATGTACGCCCGGTACGCTTGGAACTGTTCTTTCCGGGTGAGTTGCGAGTTGGCATACTCGTGCTCGCCGTCGGTGGCGTACCAGAAGTGCCCCTCGAGACTGTTCAACCGGTCCAGCAAAAGGTGAAACCACTGCAATGCCTGCTTCACCCGTTGCTCCCGGATCTGGTTGATCCGTTCCCCGTACGTTTCCAAAAACACCGCTTCATTTTCCTCGTCGCTCAATCCGGGGTCATACTTGTCCGAGCAGCATTGGAATTCGAAGAACAGGCTGTTGACTTCCGCATTGATCCCTTCCCGGACCGGCCCGCTTTCCCGGATATGGTCTTCGCTCTTGTAGATGGTGACAAGCCGGTTCAAATCTTGCACGATGCCGATGTTTTGCCAGGCAAATTGCCCGCTCGTGAAATAGTGCTCTTCGAACGCGATGATGAAGTCGCCATGGCTCTGACTTTTGGCAAGTGAATGCACGCCTCCGGCAAAAGACAGCACCATGATGACAAAAAGGATCGTTTTCGCCGCCTTGCCGTACCTAGCATTTTTCAATTTTGTACCCAATCCCCCACACCACCTTCAAATATTTGGGGTCCCGCGGGTTGATTTCGATTTTTTCCCGGATTTTGCTGATGTGGACCGCGACGGTGTTTTCGGGCCGGAATGCCGGCTCGTTCCACACTTTCTCGTAAATTTCCTCGATCGTGAACACGCGGCCGGCGTTGGCGATGAGCAGCCTCAGGATTTTGTACTGTACGGGCGTCAGGTTCACCGGTTCGCCGTCCACGGTGACCGTCTTGCTCTCGTCGTCCAGCACGACCCCGCCGGTTTGGTAGACATGGCTTGCAAGCTCGAGGCTGCCGAGCGACGTGTACCGCCTCAGCTGCGATTTCACCCTGGCGATCAGTTCCAGCGGATTGAACGGCTTCGTCACGTAATCGTCGGCGCCCAGGTTCAGGCCGAGGATTTTGTCGTAATCTTCCGATTTGGCCGACAGCAGGATGAGCGGAACGTTGTTCAGCTGCTCCCGCAGTTTCCGCGTGACGGACAGCCCGTCCAGCTGCGGCATCATGATGTCCATGATGACGAGATGGATCGGCCGGTTGCCGCCGTCCAGATGCGCCAGCGCTTCCTTGCCGTTCGAAGCCTTGATGACGTTGTACCCTTCGTTCTCCAGATAAATGCCGATGGCGTCCACGATCGCCTGATCGTCGTCGCACACGAGGATGTTCACGGCTCACACGCTCCCATCGTTCGTTCGAAATCCCTCTCCGCGGCAGCACCAAGGACAGGGTACCAATCAAATCTTAACAAATGGCGGATGAAAGATTTAAGAATTTCTTAACATGAAAAAACCGCTCTCTGTTGAGCGGTTAGTATGTGTAATAAATTCTGCATAAGTTAAGCTTGGCGTTTGCTAATTTTACTTTTGTCCACAGTTCTTTCTGCATAAATCAAACTAGCCCTTCTCAATTCATCTGAACCAGATCTAGTCCAAAAAGGAATCATGTTAAGCCCTCTTCGCTTTCGGTCTCCTGTGTATTGACTAAGATCTAGCATATATGCAATATATAGTCTTCCTGCTCTATCCCGTACAGTAACTCTCGGGTTAATACGGTGAATGAGTCTAAGATCCACAAGTTCCTCGATATCCTTCGCACCTTCTTGATTCCAGTCTCTCTCAACCAAAAAGCAATTAGTACTTGAATTAAAGCAAAATTGTTTTATATTTTGGTAGCGTCAAGAAGTTTGTGTAAGCAGGCAAGGTTTCCCATGAGATCAACGAGATTCTTGGTTTTGTTGTGGTGGTAGTGAGCGGTTACGCGGCGTGATCTTCTTGTGGTGTGTTCATGGTT
>Ga0310829_1000865_pt1 | contig 19955 bp, 17 predicted proteins | sample WT_ome_4_FD_202244 | JGI IMG/M metagenome (GOLD analysis project Ga0310829, IMG submission 202244) | Sorghum-adapted microbial communities enriched on wild type (WT) sorghum from Joint BioEnergy Institute, Emeryville, California, United... ... | reverse complement strand
GGATCGGCCTGGCGGAACACGGCTACGGCATGATGTCCGACGACATTTCGGAAGAAGCGCTCACCTATGCCCGTACGATGGCCTTCGTCGTCATCGCGTCTTCCCAGCTGTTCTACGCGCTGGCCAAACGGAGCCACGACAAGTCGATCTTCCAGATCGGCGTGTTCTCCAACCGGATTTTGATCGGCGCCATCATCGCCGGCCTTTTGCTCCAGTTGGCAGCCATCTCCATTCCGCCGCTGGCCGCGGCCTTCAAGGTGCAATTCCTGAGCCTGGCGGATTGGTTGGTGGTGCTCGGGCTGTCGCTCGTTCCACTGATCATCAACGAGATCATCAAAATGTTTGCCCGCATGAAGAACAAAACCGTATGACGGAAGAAATCGTTGTCGCGAGCGTCCATCGGCCGGTTCGGCACGGTGTTCCCACCCGCTGCCGTGCCGGCCGTTTTGGCGTTTCTGTGCCGTGACAAACCTGCACGCCGCCATGCCGCCCAACCATCCGGCAACCTTTGTTTTCGGGCGAACCGCCAACCATTCGCAAACGATCCGACAACCGTGAAGAAAGGACCATGCACATGCAAAGCCGTTGGGCCCGAAACCTGGCCATATTCCTGGGTGCACAAACGATCTCGCTGTTTGGCACCTCGATCGTCCAATACGCCATCATGTGGTACGTGACACTGGAAACGGAGTCCGGCGCCATGATGACGATCTACATCATCTGCGGGTTCCTGCCCACCTTCTTCATGACGCCCTTCGCCGGCGTCTGGGCGGACCGCCTGAACCGCAAGACGATCATCCTGCTGTCCGACTCCTTTATCGCCCTGGTTACGTTGATTCTCGCCCTTGTTTTTCTTGCCGGTTATTCGTCCATCTGGATGCTGTTTGTCTTCGTTGCGCTGCGGGCGATCGGCACCGGCATCCAGACGCCGGCCATCGGGGCGATCTTGCCGCAGATCGTCCCGGAAGACAAGTTGACGAAGGCGAACGCCTACAGCGCAAGCATCCAATCGTTCATCATGCTCCTCGCGCCGATGGCCAGCGCCGCGCTCCTGTCCGTGTCCACCATCGAGCGGATTTTCTTCATCGATGTGGGAACGGCGCTCATTGCGGTGCTTGCGTTGCTCCTGTTTTTGCAGGTGGCTCCCCGCGAGAATACGGAAGAAAGCCAGGCGACGGGCTATTTCGCCGATTTGCGGAACGGGTTGCGCTACATTGCCAACCACGGCTATTTGAAGCGGTTCTTCCTTTTTGTCGCGCTGTTCGTCTTCCTGGCCGCCCCGGCTTCTTTCCTGACTCCGCTGCAGGTCGTGCGCAGTTTCGGCGGCGGCGAGTGGCGCCTGATGGCGATCGAGATCGCCTTCTCCGTCGGCATGATGGCGGGCGGCGGCATCCTTGCAGCCTGGGGCGGGTTCCGCAACCGGATCCATACGATGACGGCGGCTTGCCTGTTGTTCGGTTTGATGACGCTCCTGTTCGGCGTCTTGCCGAATTTCTGGCTCTATCTGGCGGCCATGGCCGTGGCCGGCCTGTCGATGCCTTTGTTCAACACTCCGGCCACCGTCCTGCTGCAGGAGAAAGTGCGGGGGGATTACCTCGGCCGGGTATTCGGCGTCATGGGCATGATTGGGAGTTCCGTCATGCCGATGGCCATGCTCTTGTTCGGACCGATCGCCGACGCGGTCGAGATCGAATGGCTGCTGATCGCCACCGGCGTCATGCTGCTGGCCCTCAGCTTCATGCTGATCGGCAGCCGCAATCTGGTGGAGGCGGGCAAGGCGCGAACCGCTCCGTAACCGCCTCCGCCTCGGGCCTTCCCCCGCAAGGCCCTCCCTTGCCCATTCTGAAAGTCTCCGGCCTGCTTCCACACCGTTCCGAAGGACTCGCCTTGCCCCTTCCCGTGGGGCCCCTGCCTGCACGTCCCGAAAACGCCTCTCCCTGCTCCCTTCCGGAGATGCCTTCCCCTGCTTGTTTGCCCTCGAGAGACCCTGGCTCGTCCCCCGAGCGTCTCTGCGTTTTTCCTGTCCACCCCCTTCTGATGCCCTGATTGGATTTTCTGACCGCATGTCCTTTCCGATTCCGAACCCGAAATGGAATTTAATATTACACGAACGATCATCTTGTAAGGTTATATTGCAGATGCACCTCGCTCCCGTTGTTTGAACGCACAAATTTTGGGCGCTTTTTTGTGTTGTTTCCCAACGTTATGTCACAAATATTAACGCCGACAAGGCGCCTCGATAAAATGGAAGGCAGACAGATCCAAACACGAAGAGTCGGGTTCAACCATTTCGGAGGTGGGAGTATGGGGAGTCCACGAGAACATGAATTCGCGGCGGGAAGCAAAGAAGCGCCTTTCATCCGGTGGACGGCGGCCTTGATTTGTCTGGCCTGGATCATCGCGCTGGCGGCCGCCTGCAGCGGCGGAAGCAAATCCGCACAGCCATCGATTTCAGCTCCGGCACCGGCGCAAGAGGAAACCGAACCACCCGGTGAAGCGGAACAGCCGGCAAGCACGGATGAACCTCACCGGGGGCTGGTCAAAGTCACCCAGGTCACCAACTGGTTCGCCGAACCCGAACACGGCGGCCAGTATGCCGCGCTGATGAAAGGTTTTTACGAAGAAGCCGGCCTGGACATGACGATCACGCCCGGCGGGCCGCAGGTGTCCGCGACGCAAATTGTCAGTTCCGGCAACGCCGAATTCGGCATGACCCAGGCGGACAGCCTGCTGCTCGCCCGCGAACAGGGCATCCCGATCGTCGCGATTGCCGCCACGTTCCAGAAAAACCCGCAGGGATTGATTTACCACGCCGGCCAGAATATCCACGACTTCCCAGACCTGAACGGCCGTACCGTGTATGTGGCTCCCGGCGCGGGTTACTGGGAGTACCTGAAACTGAAATACCATCTCGATGTGAATGAAATGGCCTACAACGGATCGCTGGCCAACTTCATCAACGATCCGACTTCCGCAACGCAAGGGTACATTACTTCGGAACCTTTCAGCCTGAAACGGGAAGGCGTCGAGACGGGCATCCTGCTGCATGCCGATTCCGGATATGACCCGTATGCCAACGTCCTTTTCACCACGGAAAAGATGATCGAGGAAAAACCGGAACTGGTCCGGGCGTTCGTCGAGGCATCCGTCAAAGGCTGGGACTATTACAAAGACCATTATGCGGAAGTCAATCCGTTCATCCAGCAATACAATCCGGATCTGCCGCTTGATGCCTTGGAGTACGGGGCAACCGCCCAGATGAATTTTGTGTATGGCGGAGACGCGGCTTCCGGCGGCGTCGGCATCATGACGGAGGAACGCTGGAGAACGCTGGCCGATCAAATGCTGGAAATCGGCATGTTGAAAGAGGATCCGGATGTCAGCAAAGCGTTCACCAATGCATTCCTCCCGAAAAAATAAAACAAAGGGGCCGGGTCGCCCCGGTCCCTCCTCTTCACCATTGGAACACCGCCAAAGCATCAATACGTGGAAGAAGGGATTCGCTTGAGCAAGACGGTTCTGCACAATGTCCGCGTTCCGTTGTTGGATGAGAACCGCCTGTACACCCTCGTGGCGGAAAACGGCACATGGTCGGCAATCATCCCGCAGGACGGGATCTCACACCTTCCGGACGCTCGCCCCCTGGATCACCTTGACGGGGGATGTCCGGAAACTTCCGACCGCTTCGATGCCGGCGGGAAAATGCTTCTTCCCGGGCTGGTCGACGCCCATATGCATCTCGACAAATCGTTCTCCCTTCCCTTCGTCGGAAACCATTCCGGCACCCTGGAGGAAGCCGTCCGCAATTATGCGGCCGCATGCCCGTCTTTTTCGAAGGACATGATCCGGCAACGGATGATGCGGGCGGCTTTGCTCGCCGTTTCGTTCGGCACGTCGGCTATCCGCACGCATCTCGACGTTCACGTCGAGGCAGGCCGGGAGGTCGCCATGCGCACGATCGAAGCGGCGTTGGAAGTCAAGGAGGCTCTGAAGCCTTACGTGACGATTCAACTGTTCCCGATGATCCCCCAGCAGCATGTCACCCCCGCCGCCATGGAACTGGCGGAGGAAACCGTCCGAATGGGCGTTGACGGACTTGGCGGAGCGCCCCATCTGTCGGACGAACCGGAAACCGGCATTGACCGTCTTTTCCGGTTGGCCGAACGGCTGGGCTGTCCGTTGGACTTTCATACGGATGAAAGCGACGACCCTTCCGTGCGCACGGTGGTGCACATCGCCAATCGGACGAAGGCGCTCGGATTTGCCGGCCGCGTCACCGTGGACCATCTGTGTTCGCTCGCCGCCATGAGCGACGGAGAAGCGGAACCGATCATTCGCCTCATGGCGGAAGCCGGGCTGAAGGCGGTCTCGCTTCCCGGCGCCAATCTGTACCTGCAGGGCCGGCACGACAACTACCCGGTCAGGCGCGGCGTGACACGGATCCGGGACATTGCCGCGGCGGGCATCCCGATCGCCGTTGCGTCCGACAACATCCATGATCCGTTCCATCCTTTTGGCCGGGGAGATTTGCTCCTGATCGCGCTGATCGCCGCCTATGCGGCCCATATGGGCAGCCCGGCGGACATGCGGATGCTGCTTCGCATGATCACGGAAGTTCCGGCCGGCATTCTCGGGCTTCCGGAGTATGGCGTGCGGGAAGGATACAAGGCGGACTTCGTGATCTTCGATGCCGATTCGCCGGAAATGCTGTTCACCATGCTGCCGGACCGCCGCTGGGTGCATCACGGGGGACGATGGCTGAAAATCGCCGCCCCCCGTTCCGGTTGGAACGAATCCGCGTTGAAACGGCATTGGGAAGAGGCCTTCGCCGCTCCGGATTTGAACCGGCGAAAGGAGCTTGCCGGATGACAACTGCCAACGTTCTCGTCATATATTACAGCGCCTACGGGCACGTGCTGCGGATGGCGCATGCCGCAGCGGAAGGCGCGGAAGCGGCGGGCAGCCGGGTGCGCATGGTGCGCATTCCGGAAATGGAGTCCGAGAAAAACCGCAGGCCGTATCTGGACAAAAAGGGAAATGCCGGTCCATTGCCGTCCAAACTGGACGCCCGCTTCAAACCCGAAGAACGATTTCGGATGTACGAGGCCGCCCTGGCGTTGCAGAAAGACATTCCCGTCGCGACGAACGACGATTTGCGCCGGGCCAACGGCATCGTGTGGGGATTTCCCACGTACTACGGCATGATGCCGTCCCAGGTGAAGCTTTTTCTCGAGTTTGCCGGGGAATTGTGCTCCCAGGGCGCACTCGAAGGGAAACCGGCGGGTTTTTTCACGAGCGCCGGATCCATCCATACGGGCCACGAGGCGACGCTGCTGACGTCCATGGTGCCGCTGTTTCACTTCGGCATGATCATGGTCGGCCTGCCCTACACGGAAAATCCCGAATATCTCACCGGGGATGCCATCGGCGGTTCGCCATACGGCGCCTCCACGCTGGCGGGTCCGGACAGTTCGCTGACCCCTGACGAGCGGGAAATGCTGATGGCACGCCGCCTGGGCGAACGGGTGGCGAAAGTCGCCGCCGCCCTCAAGGCATCCGGGTTCATCGGGGCAGAAGATGACAGCCGCGCCCGCTGAAACCCGAAAAATTCGGGTTTCAGGCTCTCCCGACATGATCAAAAAGGCTGATCCACCCTCCGAAAAACGAAAAAATCATCACTCACCCATCAAAACAGCCCGATCCAAACCCCGAGAGACGAAAAATTCGTCTCTCACCCATCAAAACGGCCCGCTCCAAACCCCGAGAGACGAAAAAATCGTCTCTCACCCATCAAAACGGCCCGATCCAACCCCCGAGAGACGAAAAAATCGTCTCTCACCCATCAAAACGGCCTGCTCCACCCTCCGAGAGACGAAAAAATCGTCTCTCATCCATCAAAACAGCCCAATCCACCCTCCGAAAGACGAAAAAATCGTCTCTCACCCATCAAAACAGCCCGATCCAACCCCCGAGAGACGAAAAATTCGTCTCTCACCCATCAAAACGGCCCGTTCCAACCCCCGAGAGACGAAAAAATCGTCTCTCACCCATCAAAACAGCCCAATCCACCCTCCGAAAGACGAAAAAATCGTCTCTCACCCACCAAAACGGCCTGCTCCAACCTCCGAGAGACGAAAAAACCGTCTTTCAAGCTCCAAGAAAGCGCGCACCAATTTCCAAATCCAAAATAAAATCGGCCCCCTGGCATTCCGGAACGTTTCCGGAATCCGAGGAAGCCGATTTTTCCGTTGTCTGTCTTTATCCGCCATTACACCATCATCATGCAAATGTCGTTGGAAAACGCCACCGGGTCCTCGACGGGAAGCCCTTCGATCAGGCGCGCCTGCTGGTAGAGCAGGTTCGTGTACCGCGCCAACTTATCCTTGTCCTGCTCATAAGCCGCCTGCAGCGACTTGAACACGTCGTGGCCCACGTTGATCTCCAGCACCTTCTCCGCCCGGATGCCCTGGTTGTTCGGCATGGCGCTCAATACCTTTTCCATCTCGATGGACACTTCGCCGACGGCGCTCAGGCAGACGGGGTGGGATTTCAGCCGGTGGGACGCCTTCACGTCCTTCACCTTGTCGCCGAGAATCCGCTTCATCTCTTCAAACAGCGCCTTGTGCGCCTTTTCTTCTTCCTCCGCCTTCTTGTCGCCGTCCGCTTCGATGCCGAGATCCCCGCCGGAAATGTTGCGGAAATCCTTGTCCTTGTACTTCATCAGCATTTTGATGGCGAATTCGTCAATGTCTTCGGTGAAGTACAGGAGCTCGTACCCTTTGTCGAGCACCAGTTCCGCCTGCGGCAGCTTTTCGATCCGTTCCGGCGAATCGCCGGTGCCGTAGTAAATGTATTTCTGGTCCTCCGGCATACGGGAAACGTATTCGTCCAGCGTGACCAGTTTCCTCTCCTTCGACGAGACGAACATGAGCAAATCCTGCAGCGCCTCCTTGTTCGCTCCGAAATCGTTGTATACGCCGAATTTCAGCTGCCGCCCGAACGATTGGTAGAACGTCTCGTATTTGTCCCGCTCGTTTTTCAGCATGTCCAGGAGCGTGCTTTTGATTTTGCTTGCGATGTTTTTGGCGATCAGCTTCAACTGGCGGTCGTGCTGCAGCATTTCGCGGGAAATGTTGAGCGACAGGTCCTCCGAATCGACCATCCCTTTCACGAAGCTGAAATGGTCCGGCAGCAGGTCGCCGCATTTGCTCATGATGAGCACGCCGTTGGCGTATAGTTCGAGACCTTTTTCATATTCTTTGGTGTAGTAGTCAAACGGGATTCGCTCCGGAATGTACAAAATCGCCCGGTACACGACAGCGCCGTCTGCCTGGATGTGCACGTACTTGAGCGGTTTGTCGAAGCCGTATCGCTTGTCCCGGTAAAAGTTTTCGTAGTCTTCTTCCTTCAGTTCGTTTTTGTTTTTGCGCCAGATCGGCACCATGCTGTTCAGGACTTTCCACTCGCCGTCTTCTTCCAGTTTGATCGGGTAGCGGATGAAGTCGGAGTACTTTTTGACGATGGCTTTGATGCGCCAGGGATCCAGGTATTCATCGAACGATTCTTCGTCCGTGTCCGGCTTGATTTTGAGGATGACCTCGGTGCCGGTGTCCGCCTTGTCGCACGGTTGGATCGTGTAGCCGTCCGCTCCGCGCGTTTGCCATTCCCACGCTTCCTCGCTGCCGAAGGCGCGGCTTCGCACGGTCACCTGTTCCGCCACCATCAGCGACGAATAGAAGCCGACCCCGAACTGGCCGATCAGCGTGTGGTCTTCCTGCAATTCATGCTCCTGCTTGAAGGCGAGGGAACCGCTCCGGGCGATGGTGCCCAGGTTCGATTCCAGTTCCTCCTTCGTCATGCCGATGCCGGTGTCTTTCACGGTCAGCAGCCGGTTCGGCTTGTCGATGAATAGCTGGATATGGAAGTTGTCCTTGTCAAAAACGAGGTTTTCATCGGTCAATGTTTTGTAATACAGCTTGTCGAGGGCGTCGCTGGCGTTGGAGATCAGTTCGCGGAGAAAGATCTCCTTCTGCGTGTAGATGGAATTGATCATCAAGTCCAGCAGGCGCTTCGACTCCGCTTTGAACTGTTTCTTGGCCATGCAAGATCCTCTCCTCCAAAAAAGATCCGTTTCCGCAAATCCATTATTATGTTAATTCCAACCATTAGGCAAATGCAAGAGCGCGACACGGGCATTTATAAGTCATCCTTATAAAAAACCGCACAAAAAGTGATAAGCCGCGAGGCCTGTTTTGACCGGATTGTGTATTGATTCCAAGAAATGGCTGTGTTAGATTATGAACATGAACTTGAAATTCCGATTATTTTAATATGATTTATTAGTTATTGTCCATTTTGCGAGGTGACCCCGTTGCTTCAGGTGAACAACAGCCCCTTTACCCAACAGCAAATCGAATGGCTGAATGCGCTCCTGCCGACGCTGACGGAAGGGCAGCGGCAATGGTTGAGCGGTTATTTGGCCGCACTGGGCGCCGTCGGCCATGCGGCCGGAACGGCGGGCGCGGGCGGCGTTCAAACAGCGGCAACCGGCGTTGCGCCTGCCGCTCTCGCCGGCACGCCGGCGGCGCCGGCAACCGTCTCAGCCGCGGAGCCGAAGGAAGCGACCGTGTTGTTCGGTTCCCAGACGGGCAACGGTCAACGGTTGGCCGGCCAGCTGGCGAAGAAGCTGGAGAGCGCCGGCTGGAACGTGGCCCTTTGCTCCATGCGCGATTTCAAACCGAACCAATTGAAAAACGTGCGGAACCTGTTCATCGTGGTGAGCACCCACGGCGACGGAGATCCGCCGGACAACGCCGTCAGCTTCTACGAATTTCTGCACGGCAAACGCGCGCCGCAGCTTCCGGACACCCGTTTCTCCGTGCTGGCCCTCGGCGACACGTCCTACGACAAGTTTTGCCAGACGGGCAAAGACTTCGACAAGCGCCTGGAGGAGCTGGGCGCCAAGCGGCTCGTGCCGCGGGTGGACTGCGACGTCGACTACGATGAAGCAGCGGCGGACTGGATGGACCGCGTGCTCGAGGCATTGGTACGCCTCCAGGCGGAAGGCGCGGCTTCGGCGGTTGCGGTTTCGTCCGGGGCCGTCGCGCAAGTTTCTGCCGTTGCCGCGGGCATGGCGGGGACGGCAGGGGCCGTTCCGGCGAATTCGGCTGAACCGGTGTATTCCCGGAGCAATCCGTTCCTCGCCGAAGTGGCGGACAACATCAATCTGAACGGGCGCGGTTCCGACCGGGAAACCCGGCATCTCGTGCTGTCGCTGGAAGGTTCGGGGCTCGTCTACGAACCCGGCGATGCGGTGGCCATTTTCCCGGAAAACGACCCCCGGCTGGTCGACGCCGTCATCGAAGCGGGCGGCTGGTCGCCGGAGGCGAAGGTAGAAGCCGGCAAATCGGGTACGCTTTCGCTCCGCGAGGCGCTGCTGCGCCACTTTGAAATCACCGTCCTCACCCGGCCGCTCGTCTCGCAAATCGCCGAACTGTCGGGCAGTCTGAAGTTGAAAGAGCTGGCCGCGTCCGGCAACGAAGAGGCGTTCAAAACGTACGCCGACGGCCGGGATTTGCTGGACTTGCTGCAAGATTTCGGATTGACCGGACTTCCGGCGGCGGATTTCGTCAAGCTGCTGCGCAAAATGCCGGCCCGCCAGTATTCCATCGCCAGCAGCCAGCTCGCCCACCCGGATGAAGTGTTCCTGACGATCCGCAAGGTGGAGTACGAACGCCACGGCCGCCGTCGCTCCGGCGTCTGCTCGGGATACGTCGCCGAACGGCTGGAACCCGGCGACCGGGTGCCGATCTACATTCACCAAAACCCGAACTTCAAACTGCCCGCCGATCCGCTCGCTCCGATCATCATGATCGGACCGGGCACCGGCGTCGCTCCCTTCCGAGCCTTCATCGAAGAGCGGGAAGAAACGGGCGCCGGCGGGAAATCGTGGCTGTTCTACGGCGACCGCCGGTTCCGCACCGACTTCCTGTACCAGACCGAATGGCAGCGGTGGCTGGCGAGCGGAGCGCTCACCCGCATGGACGTGGCGTTCTCGCGGGACACTCCCGAGAAGGTGTACGTGCAGCACCGCATGCTGGAGCGAAGCCGCGACCTGTACGCCTGGATCGAAGAAGGCGCGGTGGTTTACGTGTGCGGCGACGAGAAACGGATGGCCCGCGACGTGGAAGAGGCGCTGATCGCCATCATCGCCCGGGAAGGCGGCAAAAGCCGCATCGAAGCGGAAAGCGTGCTGGCCGACCTGAAGGCGCAAAACCGGTATCAACGGGATGTGTATTGAGATGCCGACGCGCGATCGGCATGTCGGGCGGGCGCCGGCAACGGTTGCCCGGGGCTTGCTTGACCGCTTATGGGGCCGGATGGCCGTCTAATTTGTCATGAGGGGGAGTGATCCGCGTGTCCGATGAATTTTTCAAGTATACGCTGTCGCCGGAAGACGGGCCGCCGAGCGACGTGGAGGAATTGAAGCTGAAAAGCCATTATTTGCGGGGAACGTTGGCCGAGTCCCTGGCCGATCCGCTCACCGGTTCCATCCCGGAGCTGGACAACCGGCTCATGAAGTTCCACGGCAGCTACATGCAGGACGACCGGGATCTGCGCCTGGAACGGGAGAAGCAGTTTTTGGAGCCCGCGTACCAGTTCATGGTGCGCATCCGCCTGTCCGGCGGCATCGTGACGCCGAAACAGTGGCTCGAAATCGACCGGCTCGCGCGGGAATACGGGAACGGCACGATCCGGCTGACGACGCGGCAAGCGGTACAATTGCACGGCATTTTGAAATGGAACCTGAAACCGGCCTTCCAGGCATTGAACGAAGCGCTGATGACCACCATCGCCGCCTGCGGCGACGTCAACCGCAACGTCATGTGCAACCCGAATCCGCATTTGTCGGCGCAGCACGCCGAAGTGTACGAATGGGCCAAAAAGATCAGCGACCACCTGGAGCCCCGCTCCCGCGCCTACTATGAGATTTTCCTCGGGGAGGAAAAGGTGGCGGACAGCCGGGACGCGCAAGGAAGCGAAGAATCGGAACAGGAGCCGATTTACGGGCCGGTCTATCTGCCGCGCAAATTCAAGATCGGGCTCGCCATCCCGCCGACCAACGACGTGGACGTGTTTTCCCAGGATCTCGGCTTCATCGCCATTTACGAGAAGGACAAACTGGCCGGCTTCAACGTGATCGTCGGCGGCGGCATGGGCATGACTTACGGCGATCCGAACACGTATCCGCAGCTCGGCCGCGTGATCGGCTTCTGCCGTCCGGAACAAATCGTCGACGTGGCGGAGAAGGTCGTCACCATCCAGCGCGATTACGGCAACCGGTCGGTGCGCAAGTACGCCCGGTTCAAATACACGATCGACCGCCGCGGCCTGGACTGGGTAAAGAGCGAACTGAACGCCCGGCTCGGCTGGCCGCTGGAGGACGCCCGTCCCTTCGCTTTTGACCGCAACGGCGACCGGTACGGCTGGGTAAAAGGGACCGGCAACAAGTGGCACTTGACCCTGTTCATCGAAAACGGGCGGGTGGCGGATTGGGACGATTATCCGCTCATGACCGGGCTCCGGGAAATCGCCAAGGTTCATGCCGGCGACTTCCGGCTGACGCCGAATCAGAACCTGATGATCGCCAACGTCAGCAGCCAGAAGAAGCGGAAAATCGAACAGTTGGTGGAACAGTACGGCCTGGCCACGGGAGAACGCCAGTCGGCGCTCCGGCGCAATGCGATGGCGTGCGTGGCGTTGCCGACCTGCGGGCTCGCCATGGCGGAGGCGGAACGGTATTTCCCGACGCTGCTTTCCAAAATCGAGATGCTGCTGGATGAAGCCGGCCTCGGAAACGAAGAAATCGTCATCCGCATGACCGGTTGCCCGAACGGCTGCGCGCGGCCGTATCTCGGCGAAATCGGCTTCACCGGCAAGGCGCCCGGCCGCTACAACCTGTACCTGGGCGCCGGCTTCGCCGGCGACCGGCTGAACCAGTTGTACCGGGAAAATATCACGGAGGACGAAATATTGCGCACCCTCGCCCCCATCATCCGGCGGTACGCCAAAGAGCGGCTCCCGGGCGAGAAGTTCGGCGACTTTACCGTGCGCGCCGGTTACGTCGAAGCGGTGTACGACGGCCGCAACTTTCACCGGTCCGGCGAAACGGCCGGAACCCGCTGAATGGCGGACAAACCGCCGCTCGGGTTCCTGGCGGACGGACTTCCGCATAATGTACGGTACGACATGTCGTTCACGATCAAGACGAAATGCATTTCGTACATCTCAATTTGACCGGCAAGCAAAATACGGGCATATGAACTGCAAAACATGCAGCACATTTTCCGAAGATCGGCCATTTCGGTTTCAATCGAAGAAATGTGCTGCATGCTTGTTTTGCAGTTCGTGACGCCCGTTTCAGACAAATCTGAAAAATGTACGGTACGACATGCCGTTCACGAACAAGACGAAGCGCATTTCCTGCATCTCATGCTGCGCGTCATTATGCGTGATACGTGGATTCTCCCGTCTCGTCCACAATGATGTCCAAATGCTGAGGCAACACTTTGTACGTCACGGGAAGCACGCCGCCCATTTCCCCGTCCAGGTTCAGCTGCACCGGGTCGTCCGACTTGATGGACAATTCGTCCGTCTGGAAATAGATCACGTTCGGATCGGACAGGTGCTCGCCGCGCAGCGCCATGGTGGCCGCCTTCAGAAAATCGGCCAGATGGCACTTTCTCAGAATGAGCACATCCAGCTTGCCGTCGCTCAGGCTGGCCGAGGGAGCAAGCCGCTCGAATCCGCCCACCGAATTGCTGTTGCAGACGAGAAACAGCATCGCCTCCAGCCGTTCCGAAAAATGGGGCGAGCGAATGTCCAAATCCATCGGGCGCAGGCGGGGAAGTTTCTCGAGCCCCTTCAGGTAATAAGCCAATTGCCCGATGACCGTTTTCAGTTTGGGCGGCACCTCGTAGGTCAGCTCCGTCAGCGAACCGCCGCCGCCGATGTTGATGAAGAAGCGGTCATTCGCCATGCCGATGTCGATGCCGCGGGTGTATTGCTGCACGATGAGGTCGCAGGCATACTCCCAATAGCGCGGAATGCCAAGGGCCCGGGCGAAATCGTTGGTCGTTCCGAGCGGAAGAATGCCGAGCTTCGGCCTTCGCGGCTTCGGCGCCAGGCCGTTGACCACTTCGTACAGCGTGCCGTCACCGCCCGCGGCAATGATGATTTCAAACCCGCGGTCGGCGGCATCCGCCGCCGCGGCCATCGCGTCTCCCGGTCCGCGGGTGGCGTGGGTGGACGTTTCGATGCCCCCCTCTTCCAGCCGCTGCAAAATATCCGGCAGCCTGCGCTTGATTTCTTCCCGGCCGGATGTCGGGTTGTAGATCAATCTCGCTCTTGCCGGCATGGCCATCCTTCCTTTTCGTTTCCGTTTATGCATCCGTCATGTTTACGGCTTTGCCGCCGCTTAAGTTCCCGTGTCTTTCCCATACAAGCCCGATCCGTCGGTCCGCCAGGTTCCGATGCGCGTCGCCGCCAATCATTTCCCGCCGGATCCGGCGCCGACGGTGCCGCCGTCACGGGGAGCCGATCCGCTCCCATGCTTCGGCGACGCGCCTCGCCAACCATTCCTTGACAAGCGGGCTCGGCAACAGCGCCCATCCCCCGTACCGGTGCGGGTACTCCGCAAACCGTCGCGGAACGGCTTCCCGCGTGAAATAGCCTTCGCTCAGAAACACCGGCGCCACGAGCACCGTCAAATCCGGCCGCCGGTTCCGCCACTCCGCCATCTTGCCGGCGGTCTCATCCGGCAACAACATGGCATAATCCGCACCGGCATAGCCGCCGATCGCTCTCACCTGTTGCGACAGGCTGTCCAACGTACGGCTCCAACGCTCCCGAAAACCCGCTTCATCGCTGCCGTGGCCGACGAGCAGCACCAGCTCGCGGGACGGGTCTTCCGACATCGGACGCAACTTGCCGGCGATCAGCCGGGCGATTTCCGGATCGTCGTCGATCGGGCCGGTCATGAAAAGCCGCGCCCTTACCCGGTACCGGGCCAAATCCGTCGGCCGCGCCGGCTCCGCTTTCAATCCGAGCGCCCACGCGATTTCGTCCAGATGGGTGCTCCCCGACGAAACAAAAAGGGGCACCACGATGATGTCGGTGACCCCCGCTTGCTCCAATCGATCGATGCCGTCCTGGATGAGATCGCCTTCGACCAGTTCCAGAAACGAACACTCCACCGGCGCGTCCGCGAGCTCCGGCGGAAGCGCAATTCCCGCGCACGTTTCCCGCACGAGCTGCACCCATTTGCCGTCGCGGGAACCGTGGCTGATGACCAGCACTCCCGCTTTCCCCATCCGCCTGACCGCCTTTGCACCAAAATTGCCTGCAACAAAATCGTTTTCCGGCAGCCTTCCGCCGTTACCGCTTGGCCGCCTCCAGCCGTTCCAATGCCATTTTATACCCGTCATTCCCGTAATTCAAACAACGCTTCACGCGGGAAATGGTGGCCGTGCTGGCGCCCGTCTGCGCCTCAATTTGGCTGTAGGTGTAGCCTTTGCCCAGCATTCTCGCCACTTCCAGCCGTTGCGACATTGATTGAATTTCGTTCACGGTGCACAAGTCGTCGAAGAAAATGTAGCATTCTTCCAAGGTTTTCAGCGTCAAAATGGCTTCAAACAGCTGGTCGACGGACTTGTCGTTCAATTTTTTCAACTGCATCCGAATCCCCCTCTCGTACGGGACATTGCGAGATGAAGAACGATCCATGCTTCCATGATACTTTAATTCTGCAACGTTTTCAAACGTCAATTGGCTGATGTCGTGACAAACGTCCAAACCGCCCATGGGCACTTCACATAGGATGAAAAAGAACCCACGTCAAAAAAGGATCGTGATCGCGTTGAATCCTTACCTGAACAAACCCGTCGGTATCCGGCAGACGAATCCGGGCAACCTGCCGGTTCCGGGCGGCTACCCGCCCCAGTTGCCGGGTTATCCGGGCAATCCGACGTCCTATCCGGGCGGTCCGACGGCCCAGATGCCCGAGGGGCTGAACACCCCGTATTTCCCCGGCCAACCGGCTGTTCCGGCCAAATCGTCCACCGGATTGCTCGGCAATTTCAACATGGAACAGGTCAAGCAGTTCATCGACCGGATGGGCGGCATTGAGGGCATCGTGAACACGCTCACCAGAGTGCAGAAGCTGGTGCAATCCGTCCAGCAAATTACCCCAATGCTGAAACTGCTCCTGCCGAAAGCCGGAGCCACAACCGCCGCCGAAGAGGAGGAAGAATGGGATGACATCTCTCCGCGGAGGCGCCGGCCAAGATCAAGAAAGCGGTCGTACGGCCCCCGGCCGGCAACGGGCGGCAGGCGAAGAAGGCCCCGCCCGTACGGCAACTACGGCCCGCGTCCGGGATCGCGCCGCCGCAACGCGGGCAGGCGATGAAAAACCGGCCGCCCGTCAATCGGTCGGCCGGTTTTGCCTTGCCGTCATCCTGCGTCGATCCTGTGTCACTTCCGCTTGACGCGATCCGCCGGTTCGGCTCACGAGCGGGAACGGTACATTTCTTCTTCCACGCGGCGAATGAATTCTTCCGCCGCACTGTAACCTTGCTGCATCAAAACCCAGTTGTTGGCGGCGGCTTCGATCAAACCCGCCACATCGCGGCCCGGCTGAAGTTGGATTTCGATGTGGGGAATGCTGACGCCCATGTATTCGATCGTTTTCGGCTCCAGGGCCAGCTCGTTGTTGAGCGCATCCTTCTCCCAGGCGGTCAGCTCGATGTCCAGCGCAATCCGGGTTTCCTCCTGGAACGCCTTGCGGCCGTAGATGCGCACCACGTTGATCAGGCCGATGCTGCGCAGCGCCAAAAATTCGCGGGTTTTGCTGTCATGGGTGCCGAGCAGCGTCTGCTGACTCAGCTTCTTCAGCACGACGACGTCATCCGCCACCAACCGGTGGCCGCGGCGGATCAGCGTATGGGCCGTCTCGCTCTTGCCCACGCCGGACTTGCCGCGGAGCAAAATGCCGATGCCCGACACGTTGACGCAAACGCCGTGGACGGTCATCTCCGGCGCCAGTTCCTTCGTCAGCCACGCGTCCAGGCCGCCGATGAATTCGGTGGTCGCCTGCTCCGTCCGAAGCAGCGGAATGCCGTTCAGGTTGCAGTGCTTGATCAGATAAGGCAGCTCCGACAGCTTGTTGGTGACGATGAAACAAGGCGGCCGGTAACTGACGATGTTGCCGATGCGCAGATCGCGCTCTTCTTCCGTCAGCGACAACAGATAGTGGATTTCCTTTTTGCCAAGCACCTGAACCCGTTCCATCGGAAAAAAGTCAAAATACCCGACGAATTCGAGGCCCGGGCGGTGCGCCCTCGACTTGACGATTTCGCGGTTCAATTGCCCTTCTCCGGTCACCACTTCGAGTTTGAAGCGATCGACCAGCTGTTTCACCGTTACCTTTTTCATTCCGCTTCCACCTTCGACCCTTCCGGAACGATTTGTACCCAGGTTTGCCCGGGAACGAGGGGAACTTCTTTCCCGTCAATATAAGGACGAATAAGGCCGTCTTTGCGTTCCCACGTGATTTGGCGCATGACACCCTTCTGGATCAGGTAGCCTTCCCCGGGACCCTGGACGTCCACCGAACGCCGGCCGACGTCATCGAGAATTTTGTGCTTGGCATGCAGCACGAGGATGTTGTCGGCTTTCAGCTGTTCACCGCTCGTCTTGTCCGTGTGGGGTTCTCCGAGCAAAAGGCGGTTGTAACGTCCGGCCGTTTCATCATATTCATATCCAACATGGTAACCGGCAATGTAATTCACCTTCAACTTGCGGGCCGGCGTTCCTTCGATGGCCGGAACCGGTTCGCCGTCCGGGTAGAACGTGAACGACACTTCGTTCCATTCCTCGCGGTATTTTTTGTTCACCGCGCCTTCGCGAATCAGCTCCGTCTTGGTGTACAGATTGTGCGGCTTCTTGCGCGAACTGTCCCGCCAGTAATATTTGTCGTCGCCGTACACCTGATCAAAATTGTGCATTTTGTGGTCGCGCACGTAGTTGATGGCCGCCTGGCTCCATCCCGCATGGACGAGCAGGGCATCGAGACCGTGCGCGATTTGGGCGTAATAGGGGCGCAAACTGCGCACCGGGCCGATCACGTCCGCCGTCTGGCTTTGGTAAACCGCGACAAACCGGGTAATGTCCCCTTCCGCCAAAATTTCGTAGACGACATCCGCCTTGTGCAGCCCGTCCTGGGGCCTCGCCCGCGGCGAATTTTCCACCAGGATGGCGATGGGCCGCACCTTCACTTCCTCGTCGGTGCCGATGCCGGTGAGCGGATAGGCGAACGGATGGGCCGGTTCGGGCTCCGGTTCCGGCGCGGACGGCTCGGGCTCCGGCGCCGGCACGGAGATGTCCGCCGGTTCCTCCGGTTCTTCCGCCGGCTGTTGATTGCCGCAACCGGCAATGATCAGGGACAGGACGATCATGACGGCAACCATGGAAAGAAAAATTCGAAATGAAGACGCTGGTGAGGAAATGACAGTCAACAAAGGGCGTTTCATACGCTCATCCTTTCCCGGATCGATGGTCAGTCTCCGAATGACCATACATTCAATGACAAACAGCCGTACATGTAACTCTGGTGCAGCCTGTCCCCTTTTTTCTCGCGGCAGGCGGCACCCATCGCCGCAAAGAGCGGCGCGAGATGACGTTCGCCTCCGCCCGACACCGCCTCCTTCGCCAGGGGCGCATGCTGGTCATAGTGGAACAACGATTCCGTATCCCAAACGGCCACGTGTTCGGCCAGCCACTCATCGAACCGCACCTGCCACCGCTCCGGTTCGACGGCGTCCCAGGACAGCCTGCGCAGCCGGTAGCCCGTCGCTCCCGCGGCGATGATCCGGACACCCTGTTCGCGCAGCGCCGACAGCATCCGGCCGACCCGAAAAAATTCCTCCGGGACCATTTTTTCATTGACGATGACGGGAACGAGGGGAACATTCGCCTGCGGATAAAGCGCTTGCAACACCGTCCATGCCCGCACGTCGAGAAGATCGCTCAAATCAAACCGGCAGGACAGCCCGTTCCCGCTGGCAAGAATGCCGATATCCGAAGCCAACTCCCGATCTCCGGGGGCAGGGTAGCGGGCTTCCCGCAATTCCGCGGGCAATCCGTACTCCTGGACGAGCCCGCCGTATCGGTCGGCGGCGCCGATCGAAAGCGCGGCATCCGTTTCGCCGGAAAGCACGATGACGGCGGCGGAAGGAACGGGAAGGGTTTTGGCCCATTCACGGACAAAACGCATGTACGGATTGTCAGTCAAGCCCGTCAACGGGACGCCATGCGCGAGAAAAAGACTCGGAAGCAAAAAAACACACCCACTTTCCTACCTATCAATATACCATATCTGCTCCCTGTTCTTCATCGGACTGGCGCATCATGTCCCGGCCCGATCCCGTCCGATTCACAGTTTGGACAAAAACGGGCCGCTCCTCCGTTGCGGGAATCACGGGCTGACCGATAACCGGCTTCATCCAGGATTCCGTTCGCCGGACGGCGCATCTACCGCTCAAAGCAGCAAGATGTGTATGCCGCCAAGCACTTTCCGCTCAAAGCAAGCAGCAAATTGCCGTGATTGGGCCGCCCGGCACTTTCCGCCCAAAGCAGCAAGATGCGTGTGCCGCCAAGCACTTTCCGCGCTCAAAGCAGCAAATTGCCATGCTTGGGCCGCCCGGCGCTTTCCGCCCAAAGCAAAAAGGCCGCCGGTCGAACCCCGGCAGCCTTCAACCGGCATCCGTCAATCATCCTGGAGGATGCCGAAAAACCGCAACACGTACAGAAACAGATTGATGAACGTCAGATACAGGCTGAGCACCGCGAGCGGGATCATTTCGTCCGGAACGCCGTGCTTGTATTGGGAAATGTCATACAGCACGAATCCGGAGAAAATCATGATGCCGGCGAATGCGATGGCGAGACCTACGGGACCGCTGTAGCCGCCCGTGAACAGGCCGATGATCCCGAGTCCGATCAGCGTCAGCACGCCAACCATCAGGAAACTGCGCAGGAACGAAAAATCGCGTTTCGAATAGTAGGCGTACACCGCCAGTCCGGCGTAAATGGCCGTCGTCAGGGCGAACGCCTGGATGACCAGCGCGCTGCCTCCCACACCCACGTAGTACTGGACGGCCGGAAAAATCGTGACGCCGCTGATGAAGCAAAACACGAACACGAACGGGTAACCGACCGGTTTGCCGCGCCTGTGAATGAAAAAGGCGGAAACAAGCATGATCAATTCCACAACGACAAGCGGCAATACGAGCGCCGGCGGGAGCCAGGCCAATCCGACCGCCGTTCCGATGAACGACACGAGCACCGATATGGCAAACATGCGCATCAATTTGTGAAACGGCGCATTGTAATACGCTTCTTTCTCCCCCGCAACGGAGCGGTATTGTTCGAGATCCACGTGCGCATCCCTCGCCTTTTCATGGATTTGGGTTCATTACAAATCTATCCCGATTGTAGAAGAAACATTCCGGAGCGTCAAGGCAAGGATTTTGCCTAATGGCGGCGTTGACGGGGGATCGGAGTCGGGCGGGTTTGAAGCGGGATAGAGCGGGTGTCAGTTGGGAACTGCTCAAGAAAGTCGGGCAATTCAACCGGAAAAGACCGTTGGCGCAACATCAAGCCATAAACAATCCGGACATCAACCCCGGGCGCCAAAGGAACGACAGGGCGTTATTTCGCGATAAAGAGGCCATTTTCAGGCCATTTCCGCAAAATAACGCCCTGTCGTTCCGTTACAGATCCGGGTCATTGGTAGCGTCAAGAAGTTTGTGTAAGCAGGCAAGGTTTCCCATGAGATCAACGAGATTCTTGGTTTTGTTGTGGTGGTAGTGAGCGGTTACGCGGCGTGATCTTCTTGT
>Ga0310829_1000858_pt1 | contig 20124 bp, 14 predicted proteins | sample WT_ome_4_FD_202244 | JGI IMG/M metagenome (GOLD analysis project Ga0310829, IMG submission 202244) | Sorghum-adapted microbial communities enriched on wild type (WT) sorghum from Joint BioEnergy Institute, Emeryville, California, United... ... | reverse complement strand
AGCTGTAATCAATGAGAAGCTGGATGAGATTTACTTATATTACAATGAAGAATTGGATCCCGAGAGTGTGCCTGAGACGGATGATTACGACCTTAGTCACGGGTCGGTTAACCACGTAGAACTGTTAGACCGCAGTGGATCCAATGGTATCGTCAAACTGTCGGTTTCAGGGATAACAGAGGATGTATTGGATCAACTTTCTTTGACCTATGAGGGAGATGCGCTTCGTGATATTGCTACAGTGCCGAATACGGCTTTGGGTTTCAGGAATGAAAAGGTCTGGTCAATCGATGAACCCAAGATCGAGACTCTTCTGATTAGCCCAGATCGTCAGTTGATAGTATTCTATCTCACTGAAGAGTTCGATGAATCTGTTTCTTATAATGACCCAAGTATCTACTCGTTTAAAGTTGATGGGAAGATCGTAGATGCCTCTCTAGCTCGGATAAATCATTATCGTTATGGGGTAAATGGCATTACGGGTCTAGGGTTTGTATTATCCGAACCACTTCCAGAAGGCTCCGTTCAACTCATCATAGATACTGAAGAATTCATGACGCTTGCAATGGATCCATTCCCTGAACAACTAGTGTCTGACCCTGATCTAGCTGTCGTAGTGCCAAAGGTTGGGGCTCCTGTAGCAGCGGAGTTTAAACAGGATGACATAGGGCATAACGACCAGATTATCTTGACTTATGATGAGAGCGTATGGTTTAATTACAACAACTATGTAGGTGGATTCGTACTGAAAATCGACGAAGTTGAGCACGAATTAAGAGGATTTTATCTATCTTCATACGAAGCTCCGAACCAGTTAATCTTTAATCTTTGGAGAGATTCCGAGAGAGAGCTTCGAGAAGCGCTTCGAGATGCTACTTCGATCGAGATCAAGTATGTGAAGAAGAACGGGGATAGTTTCATGCAGGTATCAGATCTATTTAATAACCTGGCTGAAAACTTTGATTACATCTCGGTGACGAAATAAGTTGACCAAGATCCACGAATGGAGCTGCTGAGATTACTCGGCAGCTCTTTTTCCGTTCTCTAAGGCTATAAGCCGAAAATAAGTAAATAATCTATCATTATTGTCATATCATATTGCGGCTGGACGGCGTTGAGTATGAACTTAGAGGATTCCATGCTGCTGCTTATCCTGAAGGGAACAGTTTTAGCTTATATTTTGATGCAGAATCTGAGCGGGATCTCCTAAAGGCACTTAACGAGGCATCTACAATCGAGATTAAGTATGAGAAGAAGAATGGAGATAGCAGACAACAGATCACCGATATATTCGAATTACTTGCTCCTGACTTTGACTATATCCCGGTGGAGAAAAGAGAACAAAGCCAAGATCATATGCGAGGAGATGGAAATGGAGAGGCGTCTTGCCTCTCCATTCTCTTGCTCGTACGCCCAGCATGGGCGTTATCTATAGGGTGAAAGTCCCGAGCGGGGGCTGGCGAGCGCCTACCGTAGTCAAAGGCAAGGGTGTCCGTCGCGAGGCGGAATCTGAAGGAAGCCGGAGACAAACGCACGGATCAAGGTACACGAACTGGATTTGAGGCGGTATTAGCCGGATGAGTTGCCTAGACACAACAAAATCCAAAGCCGCCAAGGGCTAATCCTGTAAACTCCAGTGATCGCGGGCGGAAAGATGACGCCCTTATCTGGGGAGGCCTGCGGAATACGCGAAGTAATTTCGCAACCGCAGCCGAGAGGTTGCGCTGAATCTGCAGGAGTCAGCAGAGGCCATAGTACGCAAGTACGGGACGCCGGAAAGCGGAAGGGCCGAACCGAAAGGAGAGAGGAAACCGATGCGTTCGAGGGAAGAGCGTAGACAGCAGAATATCCCGCAAGGGAGCTGCCAACAGAGAGTAGCGGTGAAGCCGCGAGGGTATGTTGGAGCGCCGAGCTCCTCTCCGGCACAAGTCGTCCCTTCCTCTCGCGAGGGCCATAACGACTTGCTGGACAGGATGCTTGAGAGAGAAAATCTCCTGCTCGCTTACAAGCGAGTGGTTCGGAACGGAGGAGCGCCCGGGGTGGACGGAGTAACGGTAGCCGAGCTACAAGCTTACCTGAACACACACTGGGAACAAGTGAAAACAGTACTCCTAACGGGAACCTACCAACCTTCGCCAGTCAAACGGGTGGAAATCCCCAAACCCGGAGGCGGCGTAAGGCTGCTAGGGATTCCGACCGTGATGGATCGGCTCCTTCAGCAAGCCCTACTACAAGTCATGAATCCGATCTTCGACGCTCACTTCTCATGGTACAGCTATGGCTTCCGCCCTGGGAAGCGAGCGCATGATGCCGTCCTCCAAGCCCAACGCTACATCCAAGAAGGATACAGATGGGTGGTGGACATGGACCTCGAGAAGTTCTTCGACCGAGTGAACCATGACATGCTCATGGCGAGAATTGCGAGGGAAGTTAAAGATAAGCGAGTTCTGAAACTCGTCCGATCTTACCTCAACGCTGGCGTCATGGTCAATGGAGTCTGCCAACGGACGGAAGAAGGGACGCCACAAGGCGGACCGCTAAGTCCACTCTTGGCTAACATCCTTCTGGATGACTTGGATAAGGAACTGACGAAGCGAGGACTCAGATTCGTTCGCTACGCGGATGACTGTAACATCTTCGTTGCAAGCAAACGCGCGGGGGAACGCGTGATGGAATCGGTGATTCGCTTTGTAGAAGGAAAGCTGAAACTGAAAGTGAACCGAGACAAAAGTGCGGTAGACCGTCCTTGGAACCGGAAGTTTCTAGGATTCAGTTTTCTACCGAACAAGCAAGCAACGATTCGGTTAGCATCGAAGACCCTCTCTCGATTCAAAGAACGAATACGCGAGATTACGAATCGTTCCCGACCGATTTCCATGGAAGAGCGAATGAAACAACTCAACCGCTACATCATCGGTTGGGTCAGTTACTTTCGACTTGCGTCGATGAAGACGCACTGCGAAAGACTCGATCAATGGATTCGTCGCAGACTAAGGATGTGCTTGTGGAAACAATGGAAACGGGTCAGAACCCGAATCCGTGAACTTAGAGCCCTCGGCGTACCAGAGAGGGCTTGCTTCGTGATGGCCAATTCCCGCCGAGGTCCCTGGGAAATGTCCCGGAACACGAATAACGCCCTTCCGACTTCCTATTGGGAAGCGAAAGGGCTGAAAAACATGCTTTCTCGTTACATGGAACTTCGTCAACCTTTTGGAACCGCCTAGTGCGGACCCGCATGCTAGGTGGTGTGAGAGGACGGGGGCTAGCCGCCCCTTCCTACTCGATTTACGACGTATATCACTCAACCGGATGGCCGGTTACTTCTGTACCATCCTTGGTGATCGTGTATTCGAGGATGTTGCCGCTCCAGAAGTGGAACTTCAGATTCACGACACCGTCCTCCGTCTCATTGAAGAAGTTCTCCTTTAGGATAAGCTCGTTAGCTTCGTAATCCGGTTCGAACGTGTACGAGAATTCCTTGAAGGAAGTCCAGTTCTGCGGACCGGCGAAGCTGCCATCCTCGTAGAATGCTTCCATCGTCGCCAGCATATCGCCATTGAATTCAACCGGAATGGCGAATGCATCGGTCTGCCCGGCACTGTCTCCGAATACCGGAGTATCATAAGAGATGACGCGGAACGTCCAAGGTGCGCCTACGTTGAAGTAAGCCGTCAGTTCAGCTTGTTGGCCCAGTGCATCGGAAGCGGTAAGCTCCTCCAGCAGACCTGCCTTGATCGTGATGAAACCATCTCTGTCATAGAAGAAGTCTTGGCGATGTTTCAACGGCTTGTTGCCGATCGTCAGCATCGTCAGACGTCTGTCGTTCAGGTTCAGCTCCACCTTCACATCTTCCACCGGCTCATCCCTCTTCACGAAGATGAGGTCGGTAGCAGCTGTTGCAGAACGTCCCACCCAGCTATGCTTCATCATCTCGTACAGCTGCGGGTCATTCCATTCGAATGTTCTTCTATTAAAGTGCTGACCGTTATCCCACAGCATATGGGTGATGCCGAGGTCTTGCGCATAGTTCAGCATGAATTCGAAGAACTTCAACTTCTCGCCTTGCTCGATCGTGCCGGTATGCTGGTCGAAACCAAGCAATCCGAATTCCCCGATGATAACCGGGATTCCTTTGGACACGAAGGTGTCATATTGACGATCGAACGTCTCGATGATATGGTTCTGCGTCGCTTCATCGTATCTGTAGTGACCAGCGATATTCACGCTGAACGGCCAGAATCCGTAGAAGTGAGTAGTGACGATGATATTCGAATCGTTCAGACCAGCGATGAATCGATCGAGTGCGTCAAGGTATTCTTGACTATCGCCGGATGTGTAGATTGTCGGCAGTACGAGCGGTCTTACATCGTTCTTGCCGCCGGAATTGCGCACGATGTGATAGAAGGACAGATTCAGCGTGTCGAGCAATTCCTGCTCTGACTTTCCGGAAGCTTCACCCCAGAAGGACGGCTCGTTGATGCTCTCGAACATCAGCTTCAGATCATGATCCTTGAAGTGATCGGCCACCTGTGTCCAGATCGCCTCGAAACGGGCTAACACTTCATCGTGGTTATCGCCCATGCTGTTGACCCATCTCCAGGAGTCATGGTGCATGTTAATCATGACATACAGGCCTTGGTCCAGCGACCAATCCACTACTTCTTCGATGCGCTCCAAGAAGGCAGGGTCTACCGTGTAATCAGGTGCTTCACCTGTCTTCAGATCCCAAGTAACCGGGATCCGGATGCTGTTGAATCCTCGCTCGGCGATCCATGCGATCTGTTCGCGTGTGACATTCGGGTTGCCCCAGGCAGTCTCATCTTCAGATGCTGGATCATCCGTGCCGCCCATGCCCACCGAGTCGAACGTGTTGCCCAGGTTCCATCCGGGCTGCATCGCTTCAACATACTTCTGCATGGCTGTCTTAGGTGCTTCAGCGGCGAATACACTGGTGCCGGCTGAGAACATAGAGACTATGAGTGCGGTGATGATCAGCAGGATCGTCTTTCTGTGCATTTTTCTCATTGCTATGCCCCTTTCCCTAAGTAAATATTAGATGTACGCCCTGTGTAAGCGCTCCAATTCCAGTATATCACCGGAGAAAATGTGGGTAGCCCCCAAGAATTAGACGAGAATTCATATGATAATTTGAAATATTCAGAATCTATTGCCATGCAGGGGGAAACGTTCCAACTATATTAGAAAAAAACACCAAACTGCTGCTTTCGTAATCCATTCCCTTCTATATACCGTACCGGATCCACATCTCGATATTGAAGTAACCAGGTCCAGATATCGAACGATCGAACAGGCGGCAAACTTGTGATCGGCAAGTTGCCGCTTGTTTCATTTTATGGTGGTGTCCATGTGCTCTTCACCCAGCCTTTCACTCTAGTACAAATGAATGGGTAACCGCCCTGACATTCCCGCGAATGCTGCGATCATCTCCTGAAACTTTCACAGCGAGCATCCCGTCTAGGGGCTATCTGACACATATAAAAAACACAAGGAGAGAACCATCATGAACAACAAGATCCACAAAATCGCGATTACAGCTTTCGCCGTCATGTTGCTTGCTTCCGGGTGCAGCGACAAGGGCAATGACCAGGCACAAGGGTCTGACGGTGCCGGCAATCAGGGAGGAGCGGTTGTTGAGCAGCCGCAGGGCTCAGATGATAACCAGGAGACCGAGAACCCCGTTGAGAATGAAGAAGATCAACCTGCTGCAGGCACCTGACCGCGCCAGGACAGCCAATGCAACGCATCAACCGATTGAAACACAGTCCAAATGTTAGCGATGCCCAGGTGAATCGAGGTTTCAACGGCATGAGGATCAAGCGAGGGAGCAACAAGCCAAACGGTAGATGACCAGGACTGCGGGAGCTGCATGGGTCCTTGTGGTTCTAGGCTGAACAAGGGCGAGCCGACGATCAGGTTCGCTCTTCGTTGCATGAAGGCAGTCCAACATATCTTATAACAGGAGTTGTCGCAGCACATGAATGCCAAAGATATCGCCCTTATCCGCAGACACTTCAAGCCCGGTCACGATCTGCTCAGAGTATTCGATATTCTGCACGTGTATATTATGAAGGAAAGCAGCGAGATCTATCATTATGAAGCCCAGCCATTCGCCTTGCTGGAGAAGGATCAGCAGGAGTTGTTCATGGGCAACTTCAAGAAACTGCTGAGCGGCCGAATGGATGAGAAGCTGTTCGAGTTGAGGTTCCAGGAGCAGGGTGGTACGGAGGATCACGCACAGACTCTCCTGCTTGACGCGCTCCAGGCGAACAGCCTGGCGGATTGGAAGGATCACATGCTTCGTCTCGTCAGCAAGATGCTGCAAGACAACTTCCAGTTCGAGCAGGATACGGTCATCACCTTCATCCGCGGAGAGTACTTCAAGCCGACGAAGAAGCGGAGTGAGGAGTCGGAGGAGAGCGAGAAGGATGAGGTCTTCGCCTTCAAGTACATCCTGTGTACGATCAACAAGACGGAGCAACCGCCGAAGTCGCTGGTATTTGACTATGTGAGCCGGGAATTCCGCTACAACGTGGCGCTGGATCCGATCATCAAGCTCGCTTCGCCGGAAGGCGGTTTCCTGTTCCCGTGCATCACAGACAATTCCGCGGATGTGAACCACATCCTATATGCTTCGGGTAAAGCGAACGAGCCTGACATGCGCTTCATCGACCAAGTGCTGAATGGCGAGCTTCGGGCGACGGCCAAGCAGGATAAGGCGGTGTTCGAGGAGATCATCCGCGAGGTGGCTGGCGACGAGCTCGAGGCGTCGACGCTTGCCCATGTATATGAAGAGATCCATCGCCTGATCGAGGACAACGAAGAAGAGGAGCCGCCGAAGCTGGATGTGTGGGATGTGGAGCGCATCCTGACAGCAAGCGGCGTGGAGGACGTCACCAAGGAGAAGGTGGAGTGGGCGTTCCAGCAGGTCGTCGACGATGAGAAGTATGAACTGAAAGCGACGAGCGTGCTTCCCAAGTTCGAAGCCAAGTCGATCAAGATCGAGACGAAGGTTGCGACCATCTCGATCAGCCCGCAAGATCTGAAATACGTCAGACAGGTGAACTACCAGGGCAGACGCTGCATCCTCATCGAAGTGGACGAAGACACAGTCATCGAAGGCTTCACGATGCGAACCGAAACGTTGTGACAGAGGGACGTGTGACAGAGGGACGGGGGTTTTGTCACGTCGAACCTATCAGCCACATCGGTGCAACCTGAAGATGCGTTCACCGTCAATCAGGACAGATCAAGTTTGCATGATCTAGAAATGATCTCTGTAGCTTAGAGGTGGTTGTGATGAACTTGCACCTGTCTGGTTGGCGTCTTCGCACCATGGGGCTCCTTGTGGGAGCAGTGCTCGTATCGATGGCTGCAAGGTGCGCCTATGATGATGGGACAGAGCGTAGCGTTCGGGCAGCCTCGAGCATATTGTGATAAGATAGCTATAGCGTGGATCGCGAACAATCGTAGGTTGAGGAGAGCGGGTGAACACATGAGTAATGATCAGACTGTCCAATCCCAGTTGACTCTGGTTGAGCCATCCGTTATGTATGAACATGCCTTTAAGGACATGATGGCCGAATGGGAGCAGACGGGTGAGAAGATCGTACCATTCGTACTGCGGATGGACTATGATGATTTTGCCGCTTATGTCAGCATGCTAGAGAGGATGAAGACGGAGCCGACTGGTGATCGGAAGACGGTCAACAGCTCCACGTTCTGGTTGATGAATGCGGAAGGCCAGATGCTGGGCGCAGTGAACATCAGGCATGGGCTGAACGAGCATCTGCTGAAGATCGGCGGACATATCGGTTTCGGCATCCGGCCAAGCGCACGGCGTAGAGGTTATGCGACTCGTCAGCTGAGACTGGCCTTGGAAGAGGCCAAGAAGCTTGGACTGGAACGCGTGTTGATCACCTGCGATGAAGACAATGAAGCATCCCGAAGAACGATCCTGCGTTGCGGCGGCGTCCTGGAGAATGCGACTTTCTTCAACGGCAAGATGGTGCAGCGATATTGGGTCGAGCTGTAACGGTTTGATCATCTCAAGTGAACCAACTAAGGCGGAGCATCAACGCTGCCTGCGTGGACTCTAAGTACTCAAACTCAACAAAAAGACGGATCCCTGGTGTTATAAGCGTAGACTCCGCAACATCCGTGTTAACCATCCATTCTCTGTAACCATTAAGGACGGAGCCATCACAACCCGTGTGAGCTCCGTCCTTCCTTATGTCGTGGAATCAAGCGGGATCAGTTAGACTGTTTGGCGGCAGCTGTGGCAGTACGCTCACTCAGCATCGGTTCATACATCATGATCGCATGATTCTCGGTGATGTATTCGTCGTCTAGCCATTGATGCTCCAGATCATAGACTTTCCTGTATATCGTATTGTGCCGGACATAACCTCCCCAATATTCCTGTGTAATCCAATGTTCCTTCTCATAAACTTCGTACGTGCGGGTCTTGGGCAGAGTCGAACGCCATTCGCCAACCAGGTGTGTATCCGTTAAGTAGACGATGAATTGGTAAGCTTGTTGCGTGTCGTTCCTGATCTGCAGATCCAGGTAGTTGTAAGCGCAAGTGGCTCCTGTGCCGAATGGCTGGCTTCGCCCGGAGTCGGGGAAGACATCGTAACTGTGACGGTGCCGCTCTGTGATCGTCAGTGGAGTATGCAAGGTCATCCAATAGATGAGGTTCGATAACTGGCACAGCCCGCCTCCCACACCAGTGCGCACCTGTCCGTAGAACAGAACCATGCCGTCCACATACCCTTTGCGTCTCGATATGGAACCGATCAGCCGCCAGTAGGACAATGTCTCGCCTGGCTCGATGATGATGCCGTTAAGCTTCTGTGTTGCGATTCGCAGGTTCGTCACTTTGTTATATTGGAGCTGCATATCGACGTCTTTCAGCTGGCGGAGGAGCGGGGTGCGATGGGTGAAGATGAGGTGCGGCAGAGGTGCAGCGTCACGCCGCTTCGCGAATCTCTGCGAGCCTAGGTACCATACCGCATAACGTTTCAGTCGATAGAACTTCGTACCAAGCCAGATTCGAAGCGGACTCCGTGGTACTGGCTTCATCGAATTCGTCATCCTCAATAGGGCTCCCTCCTCACGATCTTCGATCCGTATCACACTACAAGAGTTGAAGTCAGATGAGCGAAACTGTCTATAAGTACGCCATCATTGTAACAAAATGATGGAGGGATGGAAAGGATAGGAAAAGCAGCACCAAAACGAGAGCCGCGGCCCCCAGGATTAGGAACCGCGGCTCATGCCCTAAGCTCAATGAAACTTCGGCAGCCAGTCGCCATGCGCTTCGATCAGGTCGTCGCACAACGCGACAATCTCATCCAGCGTCAGCTCCGAAGCAGTATGCGGGTCCAGCATCGCCGCATGGTAGATATGCTCCTTCTTGCCGGTGATCGCCGCTTCGATGGTCAGCAGCTGCGTATTGATGTTCGTCATATTGAGCGCAGCGAGCTGAGGAGGCAGCGCTCCGACGTAGGTCGGCTGCACACCGTTCCGATCAACCAGACAAGGCACCTCAACACATGCATTGCTCGGAAGATTCGTGATCAGTCCAGTGTTCATCACATTGCCGCCGATCTTGAACGGAACGTCGGTCTCGATCGCCTCCATGATATAGGAAGCATATTCGTGCGTCCGAGTATGCGTGAGCGATTGATTGTTCACCAGCTCATTGCGCATCTTCTTCCAGCCTTCGATCTGATGGATGCAGCGGCGAGGATATTCATCCAGCGGGATGTTCAACTTCTCGATCAACTCTGGATACTGCCGCTTGATGAAGTATGGATGATACTCGGCGTTATGCTCGGATGACTCGGTGACGTAGTAGCCGAACTTGAGCATCAGCTCATAGCGCACCATATCCCAGTGCTTCTCCTTCTGCTTCTCCGCCGCTCGACGCTTGATCTCGGGATACAGGTCCACTCCGTCGCGCGTCACCTCGAGCAGCCAGGCCATGTGGTTGATGCCGGCGATCTTCGCCTTGACTCCTGTCTTGTCCATACCGAGGTTATCGAACAGCCCCGGGACACATACCTGCACGCTGTGACAGAGTCCGACTGTATTCACGCCGCCATGCGTGTTCATCACATTGGTCAGCACCGCCATCGGATTCGTATAGTTCAGGAACAAGGCGTTCGGGCACACCTCGCGGATATCCCTGGCGAAATCCAACATCACCGGGATCGTGCGCAGATTGCGGAAGATGCCGCCGATGCCAACCGTATCGCCGATCGTCTGGCGCAAGCCGTACCGCTTCGGCACTTCAAAGTCCGTGATCGTACAAGGATCGTAGCCCCCGACCTGAATCGCATTGATCACATACTTCGCACCGCGCAGCGCCTCCTTGCGATCTGTATACGCCTTCACCTTGCAGGTGCTGCCAGTTGTTCTCTGCAGATTCTCCAGCATCATCCTCGAATCGTTCAGCCGCTCATGATCGATGTCGAACAAGGCCAGTTCGAAGCCTTGCAGCGCGGGAGTGAGCATCACATCGCCCAACACATTCTTGGCGAAAACGGTACTCCCTGCACCCAGAAATGTGATCTTGCTCATCTGATCTACCTCCTACGGGTTCATTTTCTAATTCCGTGACTAACTTAATTGTAAGAGACAACCGAGCTCCGGCGTATGGAATATTGATAGATAAATATGGCGTTAAGCTGTCATTTTGTCATGAATCGGCAAGTTCTATATGGAATAAGCGCAGATATCAGGTCAGCTGTACTGCGATTAATGAAGCCGGACCACAATCGGTTGTTGCATAACATCGGATGGCCTGAAGCTTAACGATAGTGGATGCGGCTCCAATCACTAATTTCTCTATGAAATATTGTACAGAACGGCAGATAGCAGGTTTACCAGTCATATGCTAAAATGGACGCGATTGGACCATAAACGGTGTGGTTCAGGCTGTTATCGGAGCCAATTAACGCTTAAGATCCAGGCTTCTGAGTCTGAACCGGACGGGGCTTGGATCAAGCCATTCCGGTCGGGACAGCCTCAGGCCGTTGCCGGCTCTAATCGGATCAGTGCCAGAGAGTTCTGATGAATAGATGAAAGCAGGTGTACATATTGAATCGCAAGATTCTGTTTAATGACGGTTGGGAGTTTGCGAAGAGCGGACTCGATGTGTCGGATTGGTCAGGCTTGTCCTTCAAGCCGGTGGATGTGCCCCATGATTGGCTCATTTATAACACGCTTGACCTGTATGAAAACAGCATCGGCTGGTACCGCAAAGTGTTCCATTATACGAAGGTGCAGGGCAGCAGGGAGCAGCTCTTGCTCTGCTTCGACGGGGTCTATATGGACTCATCTGTCTATGTGAACGGCCAGCTGATCGGCGAATGGAAATACGGCTATTCGTCCTTCGAGCATGAGATGACAGGTGCGCTGCGCGACGGAGCAAACGAGATCATCGTCAAGGTCGTCCATCAGGCGCCGAACAGCCGTTGGTACTCCGGTGCGGGCATCTACCGCAATGTGTGGCTGAAAGTTCGGGCCGAGAATCATATCGCCACGGACGGGATCTATATCTCGACGAAGCAGCAGGGCGAAGTCTGGCTGTTGGAGATCGATACCGAACTGAGCCTGACCGAGGACGCGGAGCTGTCCCATACGCTGCTGCTGCATGGCGAGGTCGTTGCCTCGGCGAAGGACCGTGTATCCGCACAGCTAGATCATGCGGCAATCTCCAGGCTGGCGCTCCAGGTCGCGAGCCCCCTCCTCTGGAGCCCGGACAGACCGCAGCTGTATGAGCTGGTCACTGAACTGAGACTGGCGAGCGGTAAGCAGGAGCCTCTCGAACGAGTGACGACGAAGGTCGGCTTCCGCAGCGTCGTCATGGATCCGGAGCAAGGGCTGATCTTCAACGGCCAGAAGCTGAAGCTGAACGGCGTATGCGAGCATCATGATCTTGGAGCATTGGGAGCCGCATTCAACGTTCAGGCGATGCGGCGGAGGATCGAGATCCTGCAGGCGATGGGCGTCAACGCGATTCGTACGGCGCATAACATGCCGGCCAAGGAGCTGATGCACCTCGCAGATGAGATGGGGATGCTGATTGTCTCTGAAGCTTTCGACATGTGGGAGAGGCCGAAGACACCGTACGACTATGCCCGCTTCTTCCCGGAATGGATGGCGAAGGATGTGCGCAGCTGGGTGAGACGGGACCGCAACCACCCGAGCCTCATCATGTGGAGCATCGGCAACGAGATCTATGACACCCACGCGGACGAGCGAGGGCAGGAGCTGACCCGCATGTTGATGGCGGAGGTGCTGAAGCACGATCCGAAGCAGAACGGCCGGGTTACGATCGGGTCGAACTACATGCCATGGGACAATGCGCAGAAATGCGCCGATATCGTCAAGCTGACAGGCTACAATTACGCGGAGAAATACTACCATCAACACCATGCGGCGCATCCGGACTGGATCATCTACGGCAGCGAGACCGGATCGGTCGTACAGAGCCGGGGCGTCTATCACTTCCCGTTCGAGCAACCGATCCTCGCCGATGATGACGAGCAATGTTCAGCGCTTGGCAACAGCACGACGAGCTGGGGGGCCAAGTCAACGGAAGCCTGCATCATCGCGGAGCGGGATACGCCGTTCTCCCTCGGCCAGTTCATCTGGACGGGCTTCGACTACATCGGCGAACCGACGCCTTATCATACGAAGAACGCGTACTTCGGCCAGATCGATACGGCGACATTCCCGAAGGATACGTACTATATCTATCAGGCGGGATGGACAGATTATCGGCAGCGGCCGATGGTCCATATCTTCCCATACTGGGATTGGAATGAAGGCCAGATCATCGATGTGCGTGTCGCGACCAATGCGCCGAAGGTCGAGCTGCTGCTGAACGGCAGGTCGCTCGGTGTGTTCGAGCCTGAGCACCGGCAAGGAACGAAGCTCGTCGGCTGGTGGAAAGTGCCGTACGAGCCCGGTGAGCTGCTCGCGATCGCGATGGATGAAGACGAGCGCGTGATCGCAACGGACGTGCGCCGATCGTTCGGCGATGCGAAGAAGATCCGGCTCACGCCTGACAAGCTGCAGCTGACCGCTGACGGCCGCGATCTCATCTTCCTCGAGATCAGCATGGATGACGAGCAAGGCCGGCATGTGGCCAATGCGAACAACCGGGTACGCGTCGAAGTAAGCGGAGCGGGACGGCTGCTCGGCCTGGATAACGGGGATAGCACCGACTACGACCAGTATAAAGGTCTCAGCCGGCGACTGTTCAATGGCAAGCTGATGGCGATCATCGGAGCTGCCTTGGAGTCCGGTCCGATTCACGTCCAGGTTACCTCACCTCATCTGGAGCCTGCGGACATCGAGCTTGAGGCGCTGCCTGCAGGTGAAACGGACCTGACAGGCGTTACAGCGCTGCTCCGCAACCAGGAGATGCCGATCGTCATGGGAGCGGCAGACGAGGTGCCCGTACGCAAGATCGAGATCATCAGCGAGTCAGGCCGCAAGCTTGGACCGCAGCAGCGGGAGATCGTCGTCCGTGCCAGACTGTATCCGGAGAACGCTACGTATCGCGATGTGGAGTGGAGTGCGGTCAATGATGCAGGCATCGTCTCCAACATCGCCAAGGTAGAAGCGAACGGACTGGAAGCGAAGGTGACGGCGCTGGGCGACGGGGCGTTCCGCATCCGTTGCACGAGCAAGAACGGCACGGACAAGACGAAGCTGATCTCGCAGCTGGAGTTCGAAGCGGAAGGGCTCGGCATCGCGTACAAGGACCCATACAGCTTCATCGCTGGCGGGTTGTATGACTATAGCGTCGGTGACGTCGGCAGCGGCAACGAGCGGGGGGTGGCAACGGCGCGTGACGGCGAGTCGCAGGTTGGCTTCCGCAATATCGACTTCGGTCCTTACGGCTCGGATACGATCACGATTCCGATCTTCGCCTTGTCGAATGAGCCGTACGAGATCGAGATCTGGGAAGGGATGCCGGGCGAGGAAGGCAGCGAACGTCTGACGACGGTAACGTACCAGAAGCAGCCGATCTGGAACGTCTATCAGGAGGCAACCTATAAGCTGCCGCGGCGCCTGCGCGGCCTGACCTCCATCTGCTTCGTCACGCGGGCGAAGATCCATATCAAGGGCTTCTCCTTCGCACGACTCAACCGGGCATTCGCGCTTCTTGCTGCCGCTGACTGCGACCGCATCTACGGAGACGCGTTCACGATCCGCGAAGGGCGAGTTGAGGGCATCGGCAACAACGTGTCGCTGGAATTCAGCGAGATGGATTTTGGCGACCTAGGTGCAGCGAAACTTGTGATCTGCGGACGTTCGCCGATCGACAAGAACACGGTTCACATCCGTTTCACGGGTGAGGATGAATCGAGCAATCAACTCGTCGAATTTACCTATTCGGAACAGTATGAAGAGAGGACGTTTGAACTGGAGCGTGTGACGGGTGTGCAGAAGGTAACCTTCATCTTCCTGCCGGGGTCGAACTTCGACTTCGCCTGGTTCCGCTTTGAATCCTGATACCAGGCAAACTCTGCAACGGAACTCGCTTCCGCTATATCCTGTTCATGAGGCGGATCTCACCTGGATTCCGGCATAACGCCGGCAGCTCCAGGTGAGGTCCACCTCTTCGCATATCCTGCACAGTCTGAGAACAGCCACAGGTTTAATCCTGCTGTTGCTGCCCGATGCCGAACCAAGTGAGCAAGATTCCGAGCAGTCCGCCGACGATCGCCGGCAGGATCCACCCCAGCCCCTGTGCGTACAGGGGCAGATTATCCTCCAACCATCCGTGCACACCGAACGTGGACACGCCAGCATCGTTCAGGTTATGGATCAGGCTGATGAAGAAGGCAAACAGCAGGCTGCCCAGATAGACCGGTCTCCTCCCGCCGAACAATCGGTGCAAGAAGGTTAACACCATCAGGACGATCGCAAGCGGATAGAGGATCTTCAGCACCGGCACGGAGATCGAGATGAGCTCGGTTAATCCGATATTGGCGAGCAAGGCGCTGAAGATGGACATGCCGATCGCATATGCGCGATAAGGCACCTTCGGCGTCAGCTTGTGCAGGTAGGTGCTGCATGCCGTCGTCAGTCCGATGCTGGTCGTCAGGCAGGCACACAGGACGATCATGCCCAAGATGACTCCTCCGTATATCCCGAAGTAGTGATGCGAGACCGCAGTCAGCACTTCTCCGCCATTGCCCAGATAGCCGGTGAGCGAGACGCTGGTGGCCCCTAGATAGGACAGCACCGAGTAGATGATCGCCAGCATGGCGGCAGAGATCAGTGCGGCTTCCCCGCAGACCACCAGCATGCGTCGCTTCGTTGTCGCTCCTCTCGTCCGGATCGCCTCGATGACGATGATGCCGAATACGAATCCGGCGAGTGCATCCATCGTCAGATAACCTTCTTCGAACCCTCTAGTAAGCGCCTGAGCTTCATAACCGCCGATCGGTGCCTCCAGCGGTCCGATCGGCCGGGCGATGCCTGCGATGGCCAGCACAGCCAAGAACAGGACGAGCAACGGCGTGAGCAGTTTGCCGACGATATCGATCAACCTCGAAGGATTAAGCGAGAACAAACAACTGATGCCAAAATACAAAACCGTGAATCCAGTCAGGGCAATCTGTTCGATGTCACCGGGAATAAACGGTTTGATCGCAATCTCATAGGAGACGCTTCCGGTTCTCGGCATGGCGAACAGCGGACCGATCGACAGGTACAGAGATGTCGTATAGATGATGCCAAACAGCGGATGTGCGCGACTCGAGAGCGACAGCAGGTCTTGCTTCCCGGAGAATCCGAAGGCCATCACGCTGAGCAGCGGCAGGCCGACGCCAGTGATCAGGAATCCGAGATTCGCTTCCCATACTTTCGTGCCAGCGAGTTGGCCAAGGATGGGCGGGAACACGAGATTGCCTGCGCCGAAGAACAGGGCAAACAAGGTGAAGCCGATGATCGCAATGTCTTTCAATGAGAGATGTTCAGTTCGCATGGATACTCCTTCCAATGATGCAGAGATAATTTCATTCTGTCCTGATAAAATAGCCAACATGCATCATAAGCCATTTCACCGTTGTCTGCAACGCAGGTGCACGTAAGTTGGTTATTCTCAATTTAATGTAATAAAACATGACATTTAAATAGCGTTAATAGCATATATATGTTATATAAAATGACGCAAGGGGGTTGACTGGATCAGAGATTGTCGTTATCATTTTGGTTGAATCATACTTTAGTGTAAACAAATATAACACTTGGGAGGATGAGGAGATGGAGATGAAGGCATACGCAAGGATCGGGAGAAAGACGTGGCTTATCCTGTTGATGTTCATCCTGGTGGCATCACTCGGCGGGTATGCCAATACTGTACGGGTAACGTCGGTGCTGGCAGCAGAAGAGGAACTCATCGACATACCGCCCCTCGAATGGTTGCATGTCATATCTGACAAGCCGAATGTCATCGTCATCGCTACGGGAGGTACGATCGCTGGCCAGGCGACGAACGGAGATCCGACGAACTTCCAGAGCTATAGAGCAGGTACCTATACGATCGAGGAGATGGTTGGCGAACTGCCTGGTGTGAGCAGAATTGCGGATGTGAGCACCTATCAATTCGGCAACAAAGGGTCAGGCGGATATACGATCGCAGATCTGTACGATCTGTCTCTAACGGTTGATCAAGCGCTGGAAATTTATGATGCTGCTGTCGTGACGACAGGGACGGATACGATGGAGGAAATCGCCTATTTCCTCGATCTGACGGTTCGCAGCGAGAAGCCGGTGGTCGTCACTGGAGCGATGCGTCCATGGGATGTGATCGGATCAGACGCCAGCGCCAATCTGTATCGGGCGATCACTCTCGCCGCCAGCGGCAAAACGACTTCATACGGAACGGTTGTCATGCTGAATGATATCATATATGCCGCCAGGGAAGTAACCAAGAGCAATTCACATCGCCTGGATACGTTCGAAGCGCCGATCGTTGGAGCGCTCGGTTATATCGATGACAAGGCGATTCGCTTGTATCGGGCAACGGCGCGCTCGCTGCTCGCTGGCACCGAGGAATGGGCAACGCCGTTTGATCTGAGGACGATCAGCAAGGACGATCTTCCGCTTGTCGGCATCGTGTACAATTATCAGGAAGCGACTGGCGGTGCGATCCGCGGATTGGTGGAGGATGGCGTGAAAGGGATCGTCACGGCAGGAACCGGCGCAGGCGGGATCTCCGGTCAGTTGAGCGCGGCGCGAACGGAGGCGATCCAGGAGCACGGAGTCGTATTCGTTTCGACTACGCGCACGGGCTCTGGCTCGGTCTATTCCGAAGGGCCGGGCATCATCGCGGGTGACAGCCTGAATGCTCAGCATGCCCGCATCCTGCTGCTGCTCTCGCTGGCCTTCACGGACGATGTTGAGCAGATTCGTGAATGGTTCGCGACGATCGGCACGCGCGACATCGATATGAAGGAGCTTGCGAATTAGGCTGTGAATGAGGCTGCGAATCAGACTGTGAATCAGGTTGCGAATCAGGCAGACATTGTACAGATTCTCAAGAGAAAGTTGGGCGAAGTCCTTCGCCCAACTTTCTCTTTATCCGAAGATTTAGCGGGTTCAAGCGCCATGCAGGAAATGTTCATGCCCTCATGATTGTGTTACAATCATTACGAATACATACTGATGCAGAGGATGGATGAGGAGATGGGGAAGTTCGAGCAGGTAACCGTCGAACAGAAGGCGAATATTTATTACGATGGCAAGGTGACGAGCCGTACGATATGGCTTCCTGATGGAACGAAGAAGACGCTCGGCATCATGCTGCCCGGCGACTACGAGTTTTCGACCGGCCTGAAGGAAGAGATGAAGATCGTAGCCGGCATCTTGGAGTACCGTTTGCCGGGTGAAGACTGGAAGCGGATCGAAGGCGAAGGCGTATTCGAAGTGCCGGCAAATTCGTCTTTCCAGCTGAAAGTCTATGAAGTAACCGACTACACCTGCTCCTACCTGCAGGAATCATAAGGCGATACGCTGACTACAGCGGAGTGTGGTCCAAGCCAATCAAATCAATAGTCGAAAAGGAGATGAAGGAATGAGCAATCGTACGATCAGATGGGGAATCATCGGTGCTGGCGGCATCTCTGACAAGTTCGCGAATGATCTGAAGGCTGTGCCTGGCGCCGAGCTGGTTGCGGTGGCAGCACAGTCCGCGGACAGAGCACGAAGCTTCGCGGATCGCTACAACATCCCGTATGCCTATGGCAGCTATGAGGAGCTCGTACGCAGAGACGACATCGATATCGTGTATATCGGCACGCTGCATCCGATGCACAAGGACGGCGCTCTGCTCTGCTTGAACGCTGGCAAGGCGGTATTGTGCGAGAAGCCGTTTACGATGAATGCGGCAGAAGCGGAGGAGTTGATCCGCACAGCACGAGAGAAGAAGCTGTTCCTCATGGAAGCGATGTGGACGAGATATCTGCCGACGATCGTTCAGACGAGACAATGGATCTCGGAAGGCGCGATCGGCGAGGTGAAGAGCGTGACAGCCAACTTCTCCTTCGACATCGGCTTCCAGCCGGAGCACAGGCTGCTGAACAAGAAGCTGGGCGGCGGTTCGCTGCTCGATGCCGGCATCTACCCGATCTCCTTCGCTTCAATGGTCTTCGGTCAGCAACCGGACAAGATATCGAGCACCGCATATATCGGCGAGACCGAAGTAGACGAGCGCTTCTCCGCTCTGTTCGAATACAGCGGCAATCGTACAGCGCTGCTGAATGGCGGCGTAAGGCTGCGGATGGTGAATGAGGCATACATCTATGGAACACAAGGCTATATTCACGTGCCGAATTTCCTCTGGAGCCGGGAAGCACATCTGCATCGTGCGGATGGCGTGAGAGTCTCGATCCACGATGACCGCAAGACGCACGGCTACAATTACGAGGCGGCGGAAGCGATGAAGTGCCTGCGTGAAGGGCGACTGGAGAGCAGCATCATGCCGCTCGATGAGACGCTGCGGATCATGCAGACTTTGGATGCTCTGCGCCGGCAATGGGGCTTGGAATATTAATAGGATGACAACAAACAGGGTGGGGTCTCGCCGATGGTTGGCGGAAGACCGCACCCTGTTTGCCTTCTGGGCCGTATCACGACCCGTTCGCGGAAGCGATGCTGACATCTTGTTTGGTATTGCTGCTGTTCTTAAGCACGTATACTTTGACATTCCTCTTCACCCCGAACTCTAGCGCTTCCTCCAGATCGGGGATGTAGACGTCGATTTTCTTGCCCTTGATCGCGGAGCCGGTATCCTCAGCCTTGCGGATGCCTAGCCCTTCGATGTAGACGAGCGAACCGAGCGGGATCACCTCTGGATCCACGGCGATCGTGAAGTTCTCCTTCACCTTGGCGCCGCTGGCCGTGATGCCGTAGGCCGGATGCGAAGGCGTCTTGCCCGTCGATTCATAACCGGCGGTATATGCGGTCAGCGTCGCGTAGAACACATCGCTGATCTCGCTGTTGCCCGCGAGCCATGCCGGGAGATCCGGTGCGCCTAGAGGAATGGTCAATCGCTGCCCAACTTGAAGCTTCGTCGGATCACTGATTCGGTTCTCCGCTACTAGGAGGTCGATCGAGATATTGAACTTCTTGGCGATGCGATATAGCGTGTCCCCTTTCTGCACCACATATCGCACCTGCGTCCTTGGGGCATTCAGACCGACTTCGCCGCGATTGCTTGTCTCCGCGTTGATGATCTTCCCGGCGGTTTGGATGAATCGGGTCTGACTCGACTGCCCTGAGTCATTCTTGCCCTGATAGGATCGCTGCATGTAACGATCGACGAGATAACTTGGAATGAGCGTCTTGGCTATGCCGTAGTTGACACTGGTATAAAGACTCGCGTCATGGCTCGTGGCATGTGAAGATCCATTTGCATACGGTGATGCGTATGGTGACACGTATGGCGGCGTACCTGAAGATGCTCCATAGACGCCATTTTCATAGATGATAGACGACTGAGGGTATGCCCTCATTGTTTTATCATTGGTAGGCATGCCGATAGATTGGCTCGCGGCTGCCGGGTGAGCGGCA
>Ga0310829_1000849_pt1 | contig 20342 bp, 18 predicted proteins | sample WT_ome_4_FD_202244 | JGI IMG/M metagenome (GOLD analysis project Ga0310829, IMG submission 202244) | Sorghum-adapted microbial communities enriched on wild type (WT) sorghum from Joint BioEnergy Institute, Emeryville, California, United... ... | reverse complement strand
TCACCTTGAGCGGCGGCCGGCGGCGTCGGCTGGCCGTGGCCGCAACGGAAGTGACGGAACCCGACTGGCTGCTGCTCGATGAACCGTCGGCCGGACTCGATCGCTCGTCACTCCGCCGGCTGTTGTCAACGCTCGCGGAACGACGCGCCGCCGGCCGCGGAGCCATCGTGGTGACCCACGACCCGGAGGATTGGCTTTCCCTGGCGGACGGTGTCGTGCTGATCCGGGACGGCCGCGCAATTTGGTCGGGTTCTCCCGCCGAACTGGCCGAACATCCGGAATTGTGGGCGAAAGCCGGCATGGAGCTCCCCGAGCCGTTCCGGACGGCGGAGTGGTTGCGCCGGTCCGGCTTTCGTCCGCCGTCCGGATTGCCGGACCCGGAGACGCTGGCGGATGCCCTGGCATCACAAGCGGCTGCAGCCTGGCACGGCAATCCCCCCTCCCCGGTTCCGGGCGATACGGCCGGTGGCCGGTCGTACGCCGCGAGCGGCCATGAAGCGTTGGTTGCAGGCGCCGACGCGACCTGTTCCCGGTTGCCGGACGAACGTCCGCAACCGCCGGCGGAAAGCATCGTTGCGGCCGGATTGGGCGGAGGCGGGCATCGAACCGGGCCGCCGGCCGGCAGACTGCCGGCCGTACCGGAGGCAATTGCGGAATCGCGGGAAGCGGACTCCGGAAGATTGTCGGCGTTGACCGCATTCGACCCCCGCGCCCTGTGGCTGGCCTGTCTCGCCGTGACGGCGGGCATCGGGATCCAGACGTCGTGGGCGGGCTGGCTGCTGGGCGCGGTCACGTCGGTCCTCGTCCTTCGTTTCTCCGGCGTTCCGACCCGCGTCATTGTCAGACCGGCCAAAGCGCTTCTGCTGTTTGCACTGCTCACGTCCCTGTTCGCCGGTTGGAATCCTTCCGCGGACGCCGCCTTTGACGCGCATGCGGCCGTCGAAACGTTTCGCCGCTTCAGCAAGCTGGTGATGATGGCCTTGCTCGGCTATTCCCTGATGGCCGGCATATCGCCGTACAGGCTCAAACGTTCGCTGGAGAAAGGCCTGAAGCCATTGTCCGGACTCGGCCTGCCGGTCGGCCGGTTTGCCCTCGCCGCCTCCCTGCTCCTGCGCTTTCTGCCGCTGCTGCTGGAATCGTGGGACCGGTTTGCCCGCATCGCCGCATCCCGCGGCAAGCGGCCGGTCAAACCCGGCAGCGTTCCGCTCCCGCTTGTGATCATGACGGTCGTCCCCTTTCTTCTGGCGCTCATCCGTCTCGGGGAATCATTGGCCGACATGCTCGCCGTTCGCGGCGCGGGCGAACAGACGGACCGCAACGGCCGGTTGGCCGCGGCTCAATCACCGCACCGTGCGGAGAAGACGGCCGCCGGCCGGCTCGGGGCGACCGGATCCCGTCATCGTTGCCCCGGCAACCCCGCCCCCGCCTTCTCGCGCCGGGATTTGCTGCTGATTGCCGGTTCGGTTTTGCTGTTTGCCCTCTTTCTGTTGACGGAAAATACCGCCTGAACGTCACCGTCCAGGCGGTATTTTCAACTTGCGCCAAAGGGTTGACCGGTTGATGCCCAACCGTTCGGCCGCTTTCGTTTGGTTCATGTCTTCATCACGGAGGACGAATTCGATGATTTCCCGTTCGATCATCTCGAGCGGTTGCCGCAGATTGATCCAGGTACCGGCCTGTGTTTCTCCTTCCCGTACGCCGCACGTGCCCAGCAGCGAAAGCGCGTCGCTTTCCACGAAGGGGCCGGCGGCATGCTTGACGATGGCATCCACCGTATCCCGCATTTCCATCCAATTGCCCGGCCAAGGGTAACGGATCAGTTCCGCCATGACTTCCCTGCGGACGCCGGCGACTTGCTTGCCGTATTTTTCATTGGATTTGGCGATGAAAAGGCGGATGCACGATTCCAGATCGACGGAACGTTCGCGCAGGGGCGGAACATGGACGGATTGCCGCTTCAGCCTTTTGTACAGGACGGCCGCCATCCTTCTTTGTTCGTGCAACCGTCGGGGTTCCTGTTCGCAGGACAAAATCCAGCGAATTTTCCCCCCGCCCAGCGTGTCGGCAAGCCACGTTTGCGCCGCGTCATCCATTTTGTCCACGCCCCGCAAATGGATGACGGAGCCGGCCGCGAGCCGGTCAACCCAACTTTTCAGCACGTCAAGCGTCCTTCCCCCCGGTCGGACCACTTCCAGCTCCAGCGCACCCGGACCATCCCGCAACAGTTCGGCGACCAGCAGCCGCTTTCCGGCGCCTTTTTCTCCATAAAGCAACACCGGTTTGTCCGGGTCGGCCGTGCGGCGCGCGCGTTCCAGAAGGCGCGTGAGATGAAGATCGGCATCGATCAGGGGAGGGAACGTTTCCAGGAAGCGGCCGGCATGATGGACAACCAGGCTTTCCTCCGATTGACCGGCCTTGCGGACGAGCACGTAAACATGTGATTCTCCCTGCAATTGCACATGCTCGCCCGTCACGCGGAGGAGGCGGTCATGATCGAGGCGAACCACCGCGTCTTTCACCGCGGCGACCCGTTTCACAAAATCCCGCAAAAAACGGGATTCGTCGGGTGCCTGGACCATGCTTCGGTAAGCTTCGTTGGCTTCCTGCAATTCGCCGTCTTCCCCGAACAGGGCGGAGCCCTGGGCCATCATCGTCAACATGCGGCGGTACAGCGTCGCCCGGTTGCGATAACCGGCCATGCCGAGGTGCATCTGTTTCGCCCGGGCGAACGCATCGAGCACGGATTCGCGGCCTGACGTGATCAGGATCGTTTCCATGCCCGCTTCCTTCGCTTTACGCACCGTCACGGCGTCGCCGACGACGATCCGTTTGCCCCGCCGCTTGGCATCGAGAATGGCGGCGTCGACTTCCGATTCGTCTCCGACTTTCCGGCACGGAATAAACACATTCATCAATCCGGCAACCGCGATGACATTCTCGATGATGTTGGCGAAGCCGATCATCTCATACGCGGTCCCGCAACCGTCCAGCAGGGCCACGAGCCGCATGATGTCATAGCCGGACACCTGAATTTCCACGACCGGCAAGGTCGTATGCCGCCGGATCAGCCGGGCGGTGCCGCCGCGGCTGATCACGATGTCGCAGCCCTTCTCTTCGTATCGGGGAAGTTCCGGCAACACCTCATCCAGATCCCCTTGCAGAACCTGGATGTCGAAGTCCTCCAACTCACCGGCGAGTTCCGCGGCAAGACGGGCGAGACCCGGATAGGGAGCCACCACCAGCACCCGGATTTTCAATTTGTGCACCTCCCGTTCATTCCCGTTTCGGCGCCAACTCCACGGCGGCCTGAATGGCGGCCAGCATGCTGCTTTCGTCGCACAGATTTTTCCCGGCGATGTCGAATGCCGTGCCGTGATCGACGGACGTGCGAACGACTCCGCCTTTCAGGCCGACGGTGATGTTGACGCCGGTGTCGATGCCCAACACTTTGACGGGCGTATGACCTTGATCGTGGTAGCAGGCCACCACGATGTCGAAATCCCCCTTGACGGCCCGGTAAAACAACGTATCCGCCGGATAGGGGCCCGACACGTCGATGCCTTCCAGCCGGGCCATGCGGATCGCCGGCACCAGTTTCTCCTCCTCTTCCCCTTCACCGAACAAGCCGTTCTCGCCCGCATGCGGATTGATGCCGCATACGGCGATGGACGGTTTCTCGCGCCCCGCCCGCACCATCGCGTCGTGCGCCATTTTGATGACGTCGTACGTCCGTTGCGGGGTGATCAGATCGATCGCCTTGCGCAAGCCGACGTGGGTCGTCAGGTGAATCACCTTCAGTTTCGGCGAAGTCAGCATCATGGCGTAGTCTTCGGATCCCGTCAAATGCGCCAAAATTTCCGTGTGTCCCGGATACCGGTGGCCGGCAAGATGCAGCGCTTCCTTGTTGAGCGGGGCCGTGCAGATGGCATCAACCCGGCCTTCCTTCGCCAGTTCCACCGCTTTGGCCAAATAGTGATACGCGGCATTGCCGGCCCTTGCGTCAACCCGGCCGACCGGCAAATCATCGGTCAGCAATTGCAGGTCGATGCAAGGGAGGATGCCGGGCCCGAACGTTGCCTCTTCGGGTTCCCGGACCGCTCGGATCTCCAATTGCACACCGGTCCATCCGAGCGCTCTGCGCAGGATGGAGACGTCGCCGATCACGATCGGCCGGCAAAGTTGATGGACATGTTCCCGTGCCAGCGCCTTGACGACAATTTCCGGACCGATGCCGGCGGCATCGCCCATGGTGATTGCGATGATCGGTTTCACGTTGTCACCCTCCCGTAAGGTAATGAATCAGTCGCTGCAAAATGCGTTCGTCGCCGAAACCGCCCGATTTGGTCACCGCATGGATCGGACGGCCGGTTCCGAACCGGATGAGCGGGACGCCGCTCTCCACTTCGTCGATCAGTTCCAATTCATCAAAGCCGAGGGAAAGAAGCACGCCGCGGGTCGTGTCTCCTCCCACCAAAACCAGTTTCCGGACGCCCGCCTCCCGGATGAGGCCGGAGGCCGCGTTTCCAAGGGCGCGGGCCAACCGCCGGCCGACGGCTTTCGCATCCAGGTTCAGCCGCGCGCCGAGCTCGCGGGCGCGTTCGATTTCGTCTGCGCGCGATGACAGAAACAGCGCCGCATGTTTCCCTTCGCGGAGCGCCGCCGTCACCTGCCCGCACGCCCGGCCAATCTCCGCCTCTTCATCCGCAACCTGCAGGAGGCGGCTGCTCGCGAGCTCGATGCCCGCCACGTCTCCGTCCCGGACGATGCGGTCCAATTGGTTCCGGGTTCGCTCGCTGATGCTGCCCGCAACCAACAACAGCGGTTCCCTCTCCCCGATGCCGGCCATGCGTCCGTCCCGCGGGCTTCTCCCTTGCCGCCCGAACAACGCCCCGGCCAATCCGGCGGAACCGCACCAGAGGGCGCGCAGTCCGGAAGCGTGCACGGCATTCACAATGCGGTCCAGATCGTCTCCGCATTCCGCGTCAAAGGTAACGTACGGACAACCGCCGGCGACCAGCTCCCGAATTCGTTCCGCCGCGGCTCCGCTTTCCCGCTTGATCACGTCCGCGGAAACATGCCCCGTCTTTCGTTTCGTTTGGGACCCCAGCCATGTCGGCACATGGGAATGGCGGACCGGCGTTTTCGGATCCCGGGCCGCATCCGTCTGATGAAGCGGCACCCCGTCCACGTACAGGATGCCGTCCCGCACCGTCCTGCCGTTGTCCGGATAGGCCGGCGCGATCACCAGCACATCCGGTTTCAATGCGTCATAGGCGGCGTCGATCTCGGCACCGACGTTGCCCCGCAGGGTGGAGTCGATTTTTTTGTACACGAGCCCCGGATCGAGGGGAAGCAGCTTTTCACACAGTTCCGCGACTTTGCGGCGAGCGGTTTCCGGCGAATCGGAACGGCTGTCCGTATCGAAGGCGACGCATTCGCGTTCCGGCCATGCGGATCCGTCCGCCCGCAACCGGACCGCGGCGGGAATGCCCCGCACCACGGCCTGGATGCCCGTGTCGCTTGCTCCGGTCAAGTCATCCGCGATGATGGCGATTTTCATGGTTCTCCTCCCTGCTTTGCAACCGGATCTTCCGACGATCCCGTTATTCCCGATTTTGCATGACATCCTAACATACCCTTTTTCATATGGCAACGCTTTATCCGTCAATTCCGAATACTGCGAAGAAATCGTCGTGTTTTGCAACAACCCGGCCCGGAATCCTGCATAAAAAAAGACCGTCCCGGTCATCCGGGACGGTTCCAGGCCGTCGGCCATTTGCTCATTTCCGATGCATCTTGAATTCGAGGAACAAATCGTTGTATCGGGCCAGCATCCGTTTGCCGAGGTTTTCGTACACTTCCAGTCTCGCCACCAGTTCATCGTCGGGGTAAAACCGTTCATCCCCGGTGATGTCTTCGGGCAATATTTCCATGGCAGACTTGTTCGGCGTCGAATATCCGACGTACTCGGCGTTTTGCGCGGCCGCTTCGGGATCGAGCATGAAGTTGATGAAGGCGTGGGCGCCTTCGACGTTTTTGGCCGTGGTCGGAATGACCATCGTGTCGAACCACAGGTTCGATCCTTCCTCCGGGACGACATAGTCGATGTTCTCGTTCTCCCACATGATTTCCGCTGCATCCCCGGACCAGACGAGGGCTACCGCCGCTTCTTCCTGGGCCATCAGCATTTTGATTTCGTCACCGACGATCGCCTTCACGTTGGGCGTGAGCAAGTCCAGCTTCTCCTTCGCCGCGAGCAATTCCTCTTCGTTCGTCGAATTGAGCGAATACCCGAGGCTGTTCAGCCCCATGCCCATGACCTCGCGTGCCCCGTCAATGAGCAAAATCTGGTTTTCCAGATCCGGATCCCACAGGTCGTTCCAGCTTTCGAACGTCTTGCCGGGCACGAGGGCCGGATTGAAGGCGATGCCGACGGTGCCCCAGAAATACGGGACCGAATATCGGTTGCCGGGATCGAAGCTCAGGTCGAGAAACCGCGGATCGATGTGGACGAGATTCGGCAGCTTGCCGTGATCGAGCGGAATCAACATATTCTCTTCGATCATGCGGGCCACTGCGTATTCGCTCGGCACGGCCACGTCGTAGCTCGTGCCTCCCTGGGAAATTTTGGTGAACATCGCTTCGTTGGAATCGAAGGTTTCATAGACGACTTTGTATCCCGTCTCTTCTTCAAACCGCTCGATCAGTTCTTCGTCGATGTAGTCGCCCCAGTTGTAGACGGTTACCGTGTTGTCGCCCCCGTACCCTTCGCTGGCGTTGAGCACGTGGACCAGGTACATCAGGCCGAAGGAAACGGCAAACACGGCAACGAACGCGCGCGTCAGCTCTTTCATGCTTTAACCCCCGATCCGCCGTTTTTCGCCGTCGCCGCTTTCATGTTGATGAAGTAGTACCCCACCACCAGAAGCAGCGTGAACAGGAACAGCAGCGTGGACAGCGCGTTGATGGACAGCGAAATGCCCTGTCGCGCCCGCGAATAAATTTCCACGGACAAGGTGGAAAAGCCGTTGCCCGTCACAAAAAACGTCACGGCAAAGTCATCGAGGGAATACGTGAGCGCCATGAAAAACCCGGCGAAAATGCCCGGCTTGATGAACGGCAGCACGACCCGGGTCAGCACCTGCGGCCAGCTGGCCCCGAGGTCCTTCGCCGCGTCGATCAGCGACGGGCTCATTTCGTTCAGCTTCGGCAAAATCATCAGCACGGCGATCGGAATGCTGAAGGCGACGTGGGACAACAGCACCGACGTGAATCCGAGCCTCAGGCCGACCAGCGTAAACAAAATGAGGAACGATGCGCCGATGATGACGTCGGGGCTGACGATCAGCACGTTGTTCAGCGTGAGCAGCGTGCTGCGCGCCCGCCTGTTCTTCATATAATAGATGGCCAGCGCGCCGAACACCGCCACGATGGTGGCAATGGCGGAGGACAGTAGGGCGATGATCAGCGTGTTGAGCACAATGATCAAAAGCCGCGTGTCCTGAAACACTTCCGCATACCATTCCAGCGTAAAGCCCTCGAAGGAATGCATCGTGCCGGCGCTGTTGAACGAATAGAAAATCAGGTACGCGATCGGCGCGTACAAAATGACGAACATGACCGCCAAATAAACGGTCGCCGTTTTGTTCCAACGTTTCGCCACGTTATCTCACCCGCTCCCTGCGGCCGCCGATCACCATGATCACGGCCATCACCAGAATGAGGAACACGGCGATCGTCGCGCCCATGCCCCAGTCCTGCGTCACCAGGAAATGCTGTTCGATCGCGGTGCCCAGCGTGATCACCCGGTTGCCCGTAATGAGGCGGGTAATCATGAACAGGGACAGCGACGGAATGAAAACGGCCTGGCAACCCGCCGACACCCCGTTCAGCGTGAGCGGGAAAATGACCCGGCGGAACGTCTGCCAGCCGCTCGCTCCCAAATCCCGGGAAGCGTCCACCAGATTGGAGGGCAATTCCTCCAGGGCGTTGTAAATCGGCAAAATCATGAACGGAATGAAAATGTAAACGGCCACGAAAATGAAACTGAAATCGGTGAACAATATTTGCTTCGCGCCGATGCCGACAAATTCAAGGAAGCTGTTGACCGTGCCGTACGTGCCGAAAATGCCGAGGAAGGCGTACGCTTTCAGCAGCAGGTTGATCCACGTCGGCAAAATGATCAGGAGCAGCCAAAGCTGCTTGTGCTTCGTCTTCGTCAGCAGGAAAGCGGCCGGATAGGCGATGAGCAGCGAAAACAGGGTGATCAGGAACGCATACCAGACCGAACTCGCCGCCATCCGGAGATAGACCGGCGTGAAAAACTTTTTGTAGTTGTCAAACGTAAACGCGCCCTCAATGTCAAAAAACGAATAGTAAAGCACGAGCAAAACCGGAATGACGACAAAAAGGGCGATCCACAGGGCGTACGGGACGAGAAACAGCGTTCGCGATCTACTTGCCATGGCCGACACCGACACCCTGCGGCGGTTTCGCCTGATCGTAGGCTTCCAGCCGCTTGTCAAATTCGTCTTCCGTTTCGCCGAACCGCATGACGTGGATCGCCTCCGGCTCGAAATCGAGCCCGATTTCATCGCCCACCTTCGCCTTGCGCGTCGAATGCACCATCCACTCATTGCCGGCTTCGTCAATGCCGATGATCTCGTAATGGACGCCGCGGAACAGCTGGGTGTCCACCTTCACCCTGAGCTTGCCCCGTTCGGGCGGCACGATTTCCAGGTCTTCCGGACGGATGACCACTTCCACCGGCTCGTTTTCGTTGAACCCCTTGTCCACGCAATCAAACCGTTTGCCGGCAAATTCCACCAGGTTGTCCCGGATCATGCGGCCGGGGACGATGTTGGATTCGCCGATGAAGTCGGCCACAAACCGGTTGATCGGCTCGTCGTAAATGTCGTTCGGCGTTCCGCTCTGCTCGATGCGCCCTTCGTTCAGGACGAAGATTTCGTCGCTCATGGCCAGCGCCTCTTCCTGGTCATGGGTGACAAAGATGAACGTGATGCCGAGCCTGCGCTGCAGTTCGCGCAGCTCGTACTGCATCTCGTAACGCAATTTCAGGTCGAGGGCGCTCAAAGGCTCGTCCAACAAAAGCACTTCCGGCTCGTTGACGATGGCCCGCGCGATGGCGACGCGTTGCCGCTGGCCGCCGCTCATTTCGCGCACTTCCCGGTTTTCGTAACCGGACAGGTTGACGAAGCGGAGCGCTTCCTTCACCTTTTGATCGATTTCTTCCTTGCTTTTCTTTTTCACCCGCAGTCCGAACGCCACGTTTTCGAAAACGTTCAGATGCGGAAACAGAGCGTAATCCTGAAACACGGTGTTGACCTGCCGCTCGTTGGCGGGAATCCGGTTGACCAGCCGTCCTCCAAGATAAATGTTGCCCGCCGTCGGCTCGATAAATCCGGCGATTAGGCGAAGAATCGTTGTCTTCCCGCAACCGGAAGGTCCCAGCAGGGTGTAAAATTTTCCGCGCTCCATTTCGAAACTGACATCTTTGAGCACGACGGTGTCATCATCATATTGATGACTGACTCCTTCGAAGCGGATAATCGCTTCTTTCGCCATCTGGCACTACCCCTCTCCATCGGCAATCATCAACACAATCCCCTTCATTATAATAAGATTCACCCGATTAGGCGACAGGTTCGGCGACATTTTTTTCGGGCGTTCGCCCCGCGTCCCGCCGCGCTTTCCGGACGAAGGCGCGAGTGGGAAATGTCACGTCCTTTTTCCGTTTAGTTTGCCCCGCGCATACCCAATATTGCGAAAATGCTCCCTTTTTCAAAAAAACGGGGCCCATCTATGAGATCCGTCACACCGTTTCGGCGCAAAACCTGTAAAATGGGTCATGACAGAGCTTGTGATTCACTTCACAATCTGTGAATCCAAAAATCAAAATGGAGGAAACCGCGATGAAGAAAACAGCTTTGATCCTGGCGTCTCTCCTGCTGATTGCCGTCATGGCCGGATGCGGAGACAACAACAACACGGGGGCCGGAAGCGCGACGGAAACGAATCCGCCCGCAGCCGGGCAAACGCAACAGCAAGAACCGCAAACGGAGCCCGCCGCCGAAACGGGCAAATATGCCGATGGGGTCTACTATGCGGAAGGCGAATTCAACAACGGCTGGAAAGAAATCGTCGCCCTGAAGGTGGAAGGCGGAAAGATCGTCGACGTGGAATGGAACGCCCTGCCGGAAGCCGGTGGCCTGGACAAGAAAAACTTTGACAAGGCGGGCAAATACGGCATGAAAGAAAAAGCCGGCGCACAAGCCGATTGGTGGGAACAAGCCGAAAAAGCGGAAGCTTACCTGCTCGAAATCCAGGACCCGGCTGCGATCACCTACATTGATGACCAAGGCCATACCGATGCCATCGCCGGCGTATCCGTCCACGTCAACGGACTGTTCGACCTGGCCCAACAAGCGCTCGCTGCCGGCCCGGTTGAAGCGGGTCCGTACAAAGACGGCACGTACTACGCGGAAGAAGACGGCTTTGTCAACGGTTGGAAATACACCGCCACGATCACCGTCCTGAACGGCAAAATCATTGCCGCCGACTGGAACGGCATCAGCGAAAACGGCGGGCCCGACAAAGACACCGTTTCGGCGAGCGGCGAATACGGCATGGTGGCCAAGGGCGGCGCGCAAGCCGAATGGCACGAACAGGCGGCGAAGGCGGAAGCGTTCCTGATTGAGAAACAAGATCCGAAGGCCATCACCTACACGGACGATCAAGGCCATACCGATGCCATCGCTGGTGTATCCATTCATGTTTCGGAATTTTTCGAGTTGGCTGAAAAGGCGCTTGAAGGAGCAAAATAACGTGCACCATACCGTTGGCGCGCCGCGGGCGCGGCGCGCCACACCCTGGTGAGAACGGGGGGAGAAGCCATGAAACAGATCGTCGTGCTCGGCGGCGGCTACGGAGGCGTCCTGACCGCCAAAAAACTGGCCAAACGATTGAAAAAACAGCCGGATACCCGCATTGTGCTGATCGACAAAAAACCGTACCATACGCTTTTGACGGAGCTGCACGAAGTGGCGGCCGGCCGCGTTGACGAGTCGAACATCAAGATTGAACTGAAGGACATTTTCGGCGGCTTCCGCAACGTGGAAGTCGTGCTGGACAACATTTCCGACGTGGACTTCAACGCACGGATGCTGAAAGGCGAGCGGCAAACCTACACTTACGATTATTTGGTGATCGGCACCGGCAGCAAACCGACCTACTTCGGCATTCCCGGCGCCGACCGGCACGCCTTTACCCTTTGGTCGTTCGACGATGCGATCCGGTTGCGGGAACATACCATGAACATGTTCAGGCAAGCGGCCAGGGAAACGGATCCGGCCAAACGGAAGGCCTTGCTTACCTTCGTCGTCGTCGGCGGCGGGTTTACCGGCGTGGAAATGATCGGCGAACTGGCGGAATTCACAAAGCAGCTTGCCCGGGATAACCATATTGATGAACGGGACGTCACCCTTCACCTGGCGGACATGATGCCGACGATCCTCGGCAACCTGCCCGAGTCGCTGATCAAAAAATCGGTCAAACGCCTGCAAAAAATGGGCGTCGTCATCAGCACCGGCTCGCCGATCACGGAAGTGAAGGAAGAAAGCGTCACCGTCGGCGGCAAGGAGATCGCCACCCGTACCGTCATCTGGACGGCCGGCGTGGAAGGCTCGGAGCTGATGGAAACGATCGATGCCGAGAAACAGGGACGCAACCGGATCATCACCAACGACAAACTGCAGTTGCCGAATCACGAAAATGTGTACGTCGTCGGCGACAACATTTTCTACATTCCGGAAGGCGAGCAAAGACCGGTGCCGCAAATGGTGGAGAACGCGGAAAATTCCGCTCCCCTCATCACCCACAACATCGTGGCCGACTTGACCGGCGGCACCAAGAAATCTTACAAACCGGCTTTCCACGGCATGATGGTCAGCATCGGCAGCCGTTACGGCGTCGCAAGCGTCGGCACGGCGAACAAAAAGTTTCAGTTTTCCGGCTGGTTTGCCATGGCCATCAAGCACCTGATCAACATTGTCTATCTGATCCAGGTTGCCGGCCTTTACAAGGTATGGCAATATTGGCTGAACGAATTTACCCTGGTGAAAAACAATCGCAGCATTCTCGGCGGTCATTTTGCCAAACGTTCACCCAACATCTGGCTTGTCCCCCTGCGCATTTTCGTCGGCTGCCTGTGGCTGAAGGAAGGCCTCGACAAATTGTCCAAAGTGCTGGACGATCCGGGCAACATTTTCCTGATCCCGGCCAAGGTGACCGACGGCACGTCGGGCGCTTCGCCCGCGGCGGATGGGGCGGCGGAAGCGGTGGAAGCCCTGTCCGTTCCGGACTGGATCTCCGGCATCGTGGACTGGTCGATGGATCTGATGTTTTACAAGGCGGACGGCAGTTTCACCGCCCTCGCCCCGGTTTTCCAGACCGGCATGGTGCTTGCGGAAATCGTGATCGGCGTTCTGCTCGTCGTCGGCCTCTTCACCGCCCCGGCTGCCCTCCTCAGCGTCCTGATGGGCGTCATGATCTGGTCGAGCGGCATGGCGGCACCCGAAATGATCTGGTACATGCTGGCGGGCATCGCCCTCATCGGCGGCGCCGGCAGCACCATCGGTCTCGACTATTATGTGTACCCGCGGCTGTTGCGACGCTGGAAAAAACTCAGATTTGTAAAACGCTGGTACCTGTATTCAAAATGATGCCCGAAGCGGCATGTTCCCGGAGCGTAAATCGGCCCAGTGCCCTTTACGCTCTTCTTATCTTCAATTAAACTAGGGATTGACCGGCATGAACGCTGTCGTTTCATGACGAGAGGAGGAGGCTTGAGATGGACAAAAAGCTCCTTCGCGATGCGCTGGACCTGTTGTCCAGGGAACAGCCGGCCCAGTTGGAGATGGAGTTGGACGGAGAGACCGTGCGGGAAATCGTCGAACTTCTTCAGTCGTATCCGATCAGCTATGCGCGCAAGCTGACCGTCCTTGCCTGCAGCATGCTGATTTACTCCGCCATCTCCAAACATCTGGACCTGTCGGCCGAAGATGACCGGGCGCTCAGCCGCGGCATCCTGAACGGCGACTACCTGTTCGGCCTGTATCATCGGCTTGCCGCCGATCGCAACGAATGGAAACTTCTCGTCCATTTGTCCCTGTTCAACAAAAGAATGCAACTGGCGCTCGTGGAGGGTCAAAACTCGCGACAGGTGTTGTTCGCCTTCCTCAAATCGGAAATCAAATCGTATCTGGATCGTTACAGCGCGTAAGAAGTGCACAAGGAGGTGGCGGACGTATGGCAGCATCCACCCTGCCCGAACGGCTCGGCATCGATCTTGCGGCCATCGATGCCATGCTGGAGAGCGTCGTGGAATCCGACGAAGAGTTGCCGCGCGGCTCCATCGTGTACGAGAGCATCATCGACCTGATCCGCGCGGGCGGCAAGCGGCTTCGGCCGATCATGGTCATCGTCGGCGGCCGGTTCGGCGATGCCTCGCTGGCGGGCAAAGTGATGCGCACCGCCGCCCTGTTCGAATACATTCACATGGCATCCCTGATTCATGACGACATCATCGACAATTCCGACACACGGCGCGGCCGTCCGGCCCTGCACGTGAAGACGAACGTACGCACCGCGCTGCACGTGGCCAACTACATGATGGCCCGCATCGTCGAATGGTCCTCGATGAACGAACGCCGCGAAATCAGCGAGGAGGACGCCTATCGCTGCGCGGAAATTGCCGGCATCGTCACCGAATTGTGCCTCGGCGAATTCAAGCAGCTGGACACGAAATTCAATTTTTCCCTGACGATGGAGGAGTATTTGGACAAAACCCGGCGCAAAACGGCCCTGCTCATGGCCGAATGCCTCAAACAGGGCGCCAAGGCCGCCAAAGCCCCGGAAGAGCTGTACGAGCTGCTTCATGAGGTGGGCGAAGCGCTCGGCATGGCGTTCCAGATCCGCGACGACGTGCTCGATTTCACGCGATCGAAGGAATCAATCGGCAAACCGGCCGGCGCCGACCTCCGCAACGGAAACATCACGCTGCCGGTCATCGCGGCGCTCCGGGATCCCGAGCTGGCCCCCCACATACTCCGTCTGGGCGCCGATTCCCCCGATGAAGAGATGGAACGGGTCATCCACCGGATCGCTTCGAGCCGGGCCATTGACGATGCCCGGGAAATTGCCCTCGCCTACGCAACGAAAGCGCGGGAGACGATGCTCGCCCTCCGCGCCCATCCGGCATATCGCGATCTGGAAGTTTTGGCGGACCACTTTCTCGATTGATGGAATTCCGGCCTCATCCATTTCCCCGCATGATTCATCCGTTGTCACCGTTTTGGCAGCAAAAACCGGCGCCCGTAATTGGGCGCCGGTTGTTTCGTTTCGGCCGCAAGGCCGGGCTCATTTCGGGCTCCCGGTTCAGCCGATGAAAACCCCGCATGCTGCGGCTGCGACCATGGCAATGCCAAGCAGCATGTACGACTGGACGGTGCCGGCGTTGGCGGCGAGAAACCCCCGGAAGTTGTCCAGGTTGTTTGCCGCCGTCCGGACGTTGCGCCTTGCGATCGGAACCGTCACGAGCCCGAGCAGCCAGAACGGGTTCCAATCCGCCACCGCCAACACCGCCAGGCTCACGAAGGCGCAAACGTACAATGCCGCGTACACTTTGATCCCTTTTTCCTTGCCGATCCTCACCAACCAGTTCCGTTTTCCGCCTTGCTTGTCAGCCTCGTAATCCGGGTACTGGTTGATCCAGATCAGGTTGGCGATGAAGAAGCCGATCGGCAAACCGACGAGCGCCGCCACCGGATCGAGATCGCCGGTCAGATGAACGTACATGCCAAGGGTCATGAGCGGTCCGAATGCCATCCCGACGGCGAATTCACCCAAGCCGGTATAGTTGAATTTGAACGGCGGCAGGCTGTAAAACACCGCCAGGGCACCGCCCAGAAACCCGATCCACAGCACGTGCGGTTCGTGGTAGAAGCCGACCATGATGCCGATCACCATGGCCAAGGCCAGCGTGATGAAGGCGATGACGGCATTTTCCGCCAAGGACAGTTTGCCGTCGACAATCGTCTTTTTTCCTCCGCTGAAATCGTTCCGCTTCTCGGGCGGAATGGATCCGTCGATGCCGCTTATCCAGTCGATGCATTCGTTGACGGCATTTTTGCCGATTTCGATCAAATAAATGGCCAGAAACGCGAGCAGCATCCATCCGACGTCGATCGTCCCCGTCCTGACCCAGGCCAGTGCCGTCGCCACGACAAGCGGCACCGTCGAGGCTACCCAGATTTTGGGATCGGCAATTTGCCAAAAACCATGCCAAATCCTCACCGCGGTTTTCTCCATCATCGTCATCCCCTCAGTCATCCCCTCAAATCTATGGTTCATGATTGCAACCGGACGGAGCCCGCCATGGCTTTACAGCCAGACGGTGAGCGCCACCGGCAAAAGAAACAGGATCAAGTATGCCGTATCGGCCGGTTGCCAGCGAAAAGACCGGTAACGGGTGCGCGGGGCGCCGATGCGGTACCCGCGCGCTTCCATCGACTCCGCGAGCCGCAGGGAACGGCGGAACACCGATACGGTCAACGGCGCCAGCAGGGCGAGCATGGCACGGGCTTTCCCGGCCAGCGATTTGTCCCGCAGATTGAGGCCGCGGGACACTTGCGCCTTGTACAGCCGCTCTCCCTCTTCGAAAATGGTTGGAATGAAGCGCAGCGCGATGCCGAGCATCACGGTCAGCCTGTCCGCCGCCGCTCTCCCGAACGGGCGCAGCAACCCGCCGATGGCGCGCGTCAGCTGATCCGGTTCCGTGGTGAACGTCAGCATGGCGGTAAACGAGATGAACAGCGTCATGCGCAAGGCGGAAATCAAGCCGCTGGCCAACCCGCCCGAATAGACGGTCACCGGACCGGCCTCCAGCCATTTCATCCCGCTTTGGTCAAACAGCACCTGAAACAACGCGACAAACACAACGAGAACGAGAAGAGGCCGGATCGCTTTCAAGTAATTCACGAGCGATATACGGGAAGCGACCATGAGAACGATCGCAAACAGGGACACCGCCGCCGCTTCCGCATATCCGTCGATCAGAAATACGGCGATCATGAACAGGAACATGGACAGCGTCTTCGCGCGGGGATCGCGCCTGTGAATCGGCGACTCCCGGGCCGCATACCTGCCGAGCGTCAACTTTCCGTTCATGTCCGCTCCCCTCCCGATTGCCGGGCCATGCGGATGGCCCAGGCAGCCAGCTCTTCCGCGCCGTACAGTGACGGCGGCGTCGTGCCCCATTTTTCCGCCAGCATCGCCGCAAGCCGGGCGGCCGGAGGCGGTGCGAGTCCGGCAGCTTCCATCACGTCCGGCCGTCCGATGAGCTGCTCCGGCGTGCCTTGGAACAGTCGTTTGCCGCCGGACAGGACGACGCATTCGTCAGCCCGGCCGAGCACGTCCTCCAGCCGGTGGGTGATCGTGATGACCGTTTTGCCCCGCTGCCGGCACAATCGGGCCAGAAGCTCCATCATTTCGGTGCGGCTTTCGGGATCGAGGGAAGCCGTCGGTTCGTCCAGCGCCAACAAATCGGGGTCGGCCGCCAGCACGGCGGCGATGGCGACTTTCCTTTGCTGGCCCGAACTGAGCTCCAGCGGGCTTTCGTCCATGAGATCGAAGACGCCGAGCGCCCGTGCCGCTTCCTCGGCCGCCCGCGCCGCCCCGCTTTCGTCCATCCCGAAATTGAGCGGCGCGTAAAGCAACTCCTCCCGAACGGTGGCGGCAAACAGCTGCTGCTCCGGATATTGGAACACGATCCCCGCTTTCCGGCGCAGAGCGGGGGGCACTTCGCCCGGTTTGCCCGGCCCGAGTTCGTATTCAAAAGTGCGCATGCGGCCCTCGTCGGGGCGCAACAGCCCGTTCAAATGCTGCAGCAGGGTCGACTTGCCCGATCCCGGCGCACCGAGCAGCGCGGTCATCCGTCCGGACGAAAACCGCACGTCCAGGAGGTCCAAAGCAACGGTTATCCGATTTCCGTCCCGAAACCGGGCGGTGACTTGCTCAAAAGTGACGCCCACAGCGCATCCACCGCCTTCCGTTCATCCGCATGGAGGCCGATTGGCCAGCCGTGGCGGGCCAGTTCCCGGCAGAACGCCAGTGCGAAGGGGGGCGATATGCGGCATTTGGCCAGCAAATGTTCATCGGCGAGCAGCCGCTCCGGTTCTCCTTCGGCCAACACCCGGCCTTCCGACACCAGCACGAGCCGGTCGGCGAGCAACATTTCCTCCGCATCGTGGGTGACGGACACGATCGTGTACGTTCCGGTGGAACGGAGGCGGTTGACGATGGCGCGGAAGTGGGTTCTCGCCCGGTCATCCAGCATCGATCCGGCTTCGTCCAGGAGCAGGATGGACGGTTCCATGGCCAGCACCGCCGCCATGGCCGCCAGCTGTTTCTGTCCGCCGGACATGGCGGCGGGATGCCGGTCCAGCAAATGGCCGATGCCGAGAAGTTCGGCATAACGCGAAATGCGCGCTTCCATTTCCTCACGGGAAAGACCGATGTTCTCCAGGCCGAAGGCGATGTCATCGGCCACCGTCAGTCCGACAAACTGGTCGTCCGGCTCGGAAAACAGCATGCCGATTTTGCCGCGGATGCGGGGAATCGAACGGGGGTCCAACGGCTCACCGTCAATGCGGATCTCCCCCTCGTCGGCGTTCAGCAGTCCCGCGATCAGGCGGATGAGGGTCGATTTGCCCGATCCGTTGCGGCCGGCCAGGCACACCCATTCGCCTCGTCGGACGGTCAGGGACAGACCGTTCAGCGTGCGAACCGTCGATCCCGGGCGGCGGCAGGAGACGCTCCGGCACTCGATGGCGGGCTCACCTGCTTCGTCCGCCCTCCCGTATTGTCGCAAGTTTTGCCGGTCCAGGTTTGTGAAATTTATCACGTTTCATCACGCTCCAATGCCGTCATTTCGCGGAACAGGCCGATGCGGGACAGCGTCCCGATCAGGTAACGAGCCGCCAAACCGACGAACACGCCCGTTACGACCCCGGCAATCAGCAGAACGGGCAAATAGAAATAAATTTTGCTTGTGCCAAGCACGACGGCTGCCGCCGTCAGCTGCCCGATATTGTGCGCCACGCCCCCCGCCACGCTGACGGACACAAGGTTGAACGCATGGCGCGCAAACCGGAGCATGAGCCACATGACGAGAAAGCTGGCTAGCGCGCCCATGATGCTGAATAGAAAGGTGGAAAAGGTGCCCAAAATAAAGGCGGTCAACAGCGTCTTGACGGCGATCAGCCACAGGGCATCCCTGCCGGAAAAAAACCAGAGGCAGGTCAGCACGAGAATGTTTCCGAGCCCGGGCTTCGCTCCGGGAACGGCCACCGCGAACGGAATCATCGATTCCAGAATGCCCAGAACGACGGCCAGGGAGGCGAACACGGCAATGACGGACAGTTTTCGCAAGCTTGCGGCATCAGTTGACGACGGCATCCAGCTCCGCCTCCTCCCCGGCATCGCCGATTATTTCCACGAACAAGCGGTGCGGCAGGCAGGTGATCGTTTCGCGGGGCCGATGGACGTGGCCGAATCCGATGCACAGTTGGTCGGGACAATCCGCTTCCACCATCTCGATGCCGCCGTCACGGACGCGCAACAAGTTGTAGCCCCGATCGGTGCGAATTTCGATTTCCCGCCCTTCGTCGGAGAGATCGACGGTCATGTACGGCTCGCCGTCGACTTCGATAACCGCCGTCTTTCCGGCGGCGCCGTCCATGAAACGGGGGATGGCGAAGGCGGCCAACCCGGCAGCCAAGAGAAGGATGAGCAAAACATCGCCGCGCTTCAACATGTTCATCCCTCCCGATGCGGGCGTGAAAATCGCTCTTTCCTACATTATGGTTTGTCGGGTAAGCCGCAAATATGACTTATGTCACACAGGTTTGCGGGTGGATTTGATAAATTAGGAAAAAATGACGGGGGGCTCATCATGCGCCGTTCACACTTGCCGCTGTCGGCTTTGGTCCTGTCGATGCTTCTTTTCTTCGGAGGATGCGGCAACGGAGCCGGACAAACCGAATCTGTCTCTCCCGTTTCCGAAACCTACTTCATTTTCGACACCATCGTGCAAATCCGGGTGTATGACGACTCGTTCACGGAAGATCAATTCGCTGCCATCGGCGCCATCCTGGAACGGATCGACGCCCGCCTCAACCGCCACGAAAGCGGATCGGAAATCGAACGGGTCAACCTAAACGCCGGCAAACAGCCGGTACAAGTATCCGAAGAAACGTTCAACGTGGTAAAAACGGCCCTCGAGTATGCGGAGTGGTCGCAAGGACGCTTCGATCCGACCATCGGCCCGCTGGTCGATCTGTGGGGCATCGGAAACGAAGGTGCAGCCGTGCCCGCGGAGGACCGGATCGAAGAGCGCCTGGCGCTGGTGGATTACCGGCAAGTGGAACTGGATCCGGAAGCACACACCGTTTTCTTGAAAAAAACCGGCATGTCCCTCGATCTCGGCGCCATCGGCAAAGGTTACGCCGCGGACGTTGTCGCCGCTTGGCTGAAAGAGAACGGCGTACGAAGCGCCATCCTTGATCTGGGTGGCAACCTGATGGCCCTGGGCGAGAAGCCGGGGGGCAAAGCGTGGTCCATCGGCATCCAGGATCCCGCGGATAATCGGGGCGAACATCTCGGCATCGTGCCGGCAAGGGATTTGACCCTCGTTTCTTCCGGCATTTACGAGCGGTATTTCAAGCAGGACGGCAAAGTCTATCATCATATTCTCGATACGGGTACCGGCTACCCCGTGGACAATGAACTGCTTTCCGTCACCATCGTGACGAACCGGTCCACGGAAGCGGACGCGCTGTCCACGTCGGTGTTTGCCATGGGTCTGGAACGGGGAATGGCCGCGGTGGAAAGCAGGGAAAACACGGAAGCCATCTTCGTCACGAAGGACAACAAGCTGTACGTCACGAGCGGCCTTGCCGAATCGTTCACCGTCACGAACCCGTCCTATGAACGGATCGAATAGGGCCGTGCCGCACCCTACGCAGCACCTGCGACAGTTGTGGATGACGGAATAACGGAAGGTTTTTCCCTTATTGACCGCCGAAGACCCGATTCTGTCCCGAATAAGGGAAGAATCTTCCGTTATTGGCCGCCAAATCTGGTAGCGTCAAGAAGTTTGTGTAAGCAGGCAAGGTTTCCCATGAGATCAACGAGATTCTTGGTTTTGTTGTGGTGGTAGTGAGCGGTTACGCGGCGTGATCTTCTTGTGGTGTGTTCATGGTTGG
>Ga0310829_1000847_pt1 | contig 20378 bp, 14 predicted proteins | sample WT_ome_4_FD_202244 | JGI IMG/M metagenome (GOLD analysis project Ga0310829, IMG submission 202244) | Sorghum-adapted microbial communities enriched on wild type (WT) sorghum from Joint BioEnergy Institute, Emeryville, California, United... ... | reverse complement strand
TCGAATCCATGGCCAAAATCGTCAATGGGGAGCAAGTTCCTCTTGCATCCACCACACTCTTGCAGAAATAAATCTGGGTCACGCGGTAGAAATCGATTTTACACCACTTGACGGGACGCTACCTTCTTCTGTCCAATCCATTTATTCAACCTCAATGCCGAACACAAAACTCGCACTTCCCGCCTCCCACCTTGCACTGATGTCATAAACGTAAACGCCTTTTTCCATAGGTGCGGCCAGCTTGTTTCCGTCGAGTTCAACGGTTGCCGTTGGCCCGTTATCCCTCCACAAATTGGCATGTTCGGAGCCCACGAACGGTTTCTCGCCAAATTCGATGACCACTGTCGCTCCGGGAGAGACTTTGACCGGGGATTTTCCGTGATGTTTGATCAATTCCGGGGGAGAAATCATATCGACGCATCTGCCGCTGGTTGGTCCGCTCCAGCAATAGGATCCTCGTAACACGGGCACGGATTTTCCGTCGACGGTGACGGACGGCAAAGGCGGTTCAATCGAAGCGATTCCTTTGCCCACGTAAAGAAGGATGATGAACAGGATCAGAAAACAGGCGAGAACGATAACCCTTTTCAAAACGTTCAGCCCCCTTTCCTCAACACGGACCGGATGACATTCTCATTGACTGTAAACCGCAAATTGTTGACATAATTTATGTTATGTAAACCATGATGACGGCGTCTCCGGCTCTGTACCTTCGTCTGGATCCACGAGCACCCATGCAAGATGACGGTTATTCTGGATCATTTTTCTTTTCCATAGACGATTCAAAGCAAAAAAGGTTGCATCCATCTACCATCCATAGCCAAAAAAACGGCATCAACGCCGTTCATGAACCTGGACACAACCTCGATTCGTAATCCCCGTCAACGGGCCGCCCCTTCCCTGCCGATCGCCTTCTTTCAACGACCCATTAATTATCCGTTGACTTTCGTCGTTCCGTCATGAAGTGCATGCCGTCCTTCCCGGAACAAGATCCTGAGCGCCCGCGTTAGCACGGCTTTGTGTTCGTGGGAATGATTGAGCGCTTTGATCAGCTGGGCGACCGTTCTCCATTTTGCGCGGGTCAGGTCATCCACGGTTCGCAAGCGGGCTTCTTCGAAAATCATGAAGACGTTGTCGACGAACTGTTTGCGTTCTTCCACATTCAGCTGTTCGAGCCACGATTTGACCGCGGTTTCGATCAACCGGCTCTCCTGCCTCACCTGTTCCGCCCGCACGAACCGGTTTCCCGTAACTTCCCAGGTCATGATCAGGTGTTGAAACCACAGGGATCGGTTGCTTTTCACGACGACTTGCGGTTCCTCGTGCTCCAACAGCATGCCGACGATGGACAATTGGGGCACAATCGTCCGGATTTTCCCGCGCACTTCCTGATAGGCATCGCTTTGCAGGAACGACGAATCGAACCCGGGACCGTCGTTGTTGTACACTTCCACAATGCGCGCCTTGATGCCCGGATCGCACATGGCCGCGGCATACACGGCCAGGTTGCCGCCTTTGGAGTGGCCGCCTAGGCGAATCGGCAGCGTACCGTTCTTCGCGGTGTCATTCAGGTACCGGACCGCTTCCAACTGCGCGGGAACCGGTGTCTGGAAGGACATGTTGAAGTTTTCCTTCCAACCGATGAGCGTATCGTCCGTCCCACGGAAAGCGACGTACGCCGTTCCGTCCGAAAGCCGGATGTGCATGGCGGAAAATTGCTTGGTTTCATCCGGATCGATCACATTTTGAAAACGGGACAAGCCGGCATCGGCAAAACGTGCGGTGCCGGCCATTTTCCGCAGCAACTCCACGGAATTGCGCAAAATGATTCCATAGCTGCGGATCTGTTCTTCTTCATATCGGTGAAAATACCGTTCCGCCGCTTCGGCCACCGAAAGTTCAACGTCGCTCCCTTTTGGCGGTACGATCCGGTCAAAGTTGACGTAGGACAGCTGGGATAATATGGCGTTGTCCACTTCATTGAACGGCGATTGCGCGAAGGTCAAATCCCCGCGCCAATCGAGATAGTCCAAAATGGTACCCATGAAAGCCTCCTGTCCGGCATAACTAATCAACCATCGGGTCTTTCAATGCCGACCACTGCATACTCGGATTCCCGCGGTCGTCCATCGTGATGACGCCCACCTTGACGGTATCGTCAGCGGCGGGGCTTGCCGCATAATCTTCGATCATGCATTTGACGACCGGGATGAACTCCAGTTTCACCCATTCGTCGCGGTTTATCCAGACCAGATCCCCCTCTTCGGATTCGACGACGTCCCTGCAATCCGTCAATCCGAAATAAACGTACATTTGGCGGATTTCGTTTCCTTTCAACCGGATCAAAACGTACCGCAATTTCAAATCGGAAATTTGCTCTTCGCGAATGCCGGATTCTTCGCGGATTTCCCGCAAACACGCTTTGCGGGGATGGCGCAGCTCGCCAGGTTCGAGACGGCCGCCGACCGGCGAGAAGATGCGCCTGCCCTCTTCCCAATGCTTTCTTTTTTTCATCACGAGCACTTCATCTCCGCGAAAAAGGAACGCCACCGCCGTTTGCCTGACTTTCATCTTGATCTCCCCATTCATCCGGGTTTTCTGACCATTCCTTGCAGAGGCAACAGCTTGTCCCATCCACAACTGCTTGTCTCCGATCGGAATGCGTCAATCCCCAATCTATGCATAAAGAGGCAAGGGATCGATTGGCATTGCGCCCTTTTTTATGGTTGGTTCGATGAGATTTTCCTGATGGCCCGGATAAGGTTGTCCCTGGTCTTGAGCGTATGGCCTTCATTGAAAGGATCAATATCGAGCACGCACGTGATCCGTTCATCCTCGTACACGATGTTGACGCCGCTTTCCGTTCCGTTGGCGATTCGGCATCCCAGGCAATCCATGATTGTGGGCCTCCTTGACGATCGCCGAAAAAAGGTTCTTGGATCTGATGATCAGGCCGTATCGTCCGTTCTGGCTTATTTCGCCTGATCGTTGGAAAATCCTTTTTTTATGCCGCCTGTCAGACGACGTGGAAATGTACGAAAAAGGCCATTAAAAAGCGAGGAACCGACAACGATTCGTCGATTCCTGCGCTTGCTCGGGAAATCATTGGAATTTGCATCAGATTGTGAAATTGATCGGAGTCATTTTTCCAATATCCGCTTCAAAAACACGATCACGTCCCTCCGGTTCAAAATGTCATGGTACTTCTGATTGTAGTATCCCCGCAGGCATGTATAACATGAACTGTCCCCATCTTCCCCCCCGCAATCGCAATCCTCCATGAGATAGAGTGTTTCCTTGAGCACGCCCTCCAGCACCTTCGGATGATTGAGCCTTCGCACGTGGCCCGCCCCACCGGGCGTTCGGTCGTACAAAATCAGTCCGTAATTTCCCTGATCCATCAGTTCATTGTGGAAGTATTGCAAACAGCCTGCGATGTCGTTTTGCTCAATATTCAGATAAGTGGACACACCTTTCAGGATTCCGTGCAAAACGGAAACGGCCTGGTTCCAATCGGCCAAGTCGAGATTCAGAAACTTCAGCTGCACCACGTCGGTCTCAAACCGGTAGCCGAGTGCAAAACGCTTCAGCCTGTTACTTCCGTCATTTTTGCAAGAGTAACCCGATGGCGTTTTGTGTGGTTTTTTGATCAACCGGTTGAACTCTTCTTCTTTCAGAAGCGTGTAGCCGCAGTATTCACACACGTAGAAGTTGGAGTTGTTCAGCGCTGCCAGTTCATCGCTCTGGCTCATACCCAGTTCGACTATAGTACGGCCGATTTGGTATTGATAACTCTCGATCTCGCTCTTGAATCCTACGTAGGCGATTTCGCTTCGGAACGTCCGTTTCGGTTTTCGGAGCCCGGGCCTGGTGATGCGGTTTCCGTCCGCCTCGAAGCCGAATTCCGGCATCAGAAACACCCGTCTTCGCCCGACATCCAGATCGGCTTTACATGAACGGCAATGGTTCAGCTGGGAGTATTCGTCCTCTTCCACATGTTGATCGATATTTAGCGTCCTGCACGTTTCGCATTGGATATAGTCGTATTGCCGCCAGCTCATCGTCGGCACCTTGCGAATGTACCGGCTTGTAATAAGATGGCCATTCGCCACTATTTGCGAATCCGGTGCATATTCGGAGATGGCCATAAACAGGTCGCGCTGCAACTGCAGCCCGAGCTTCACCCGGTTTGTGCGGTCATGGATGCCCAGTTCCACGGTGTCAATAGGAAAGCCGTACTTCGGCAACACATTCTTTCGCGACAGGAAATTCAGCACATTCTCCCGTTCGAATACGTTGAGCCGTTGAACAAGTTGATTTGGATCCGAACGTGTTTCGAGGTAACGGTCGATGGCTTCCTTCAGTAAACGAACTTCATACTCGTATTCCCATATGGCTTTCGTCAGTACGCCCGGATTCTCCTGATCGGAGGAAAGCAACTTGGGTACCCAGGCGAAAGTGTCCACGCCAAGGCGTTCCAACAGCAATTCGGGCAAAAAGCGGTGAAGAAAATGCTTCAAGTCGGCCGGCTTGCCATCCAGATATTCGGCCAGCATTTCCACTCCCCTTCTGCCCTTATACGAAGAGTCCGCCATCACGTAAGCCGTGGAGAAATACTCGGGGTACACCCGCCAGAAATGGGCCAGAGCCGACGCGAAAAGATGTCGGATGGCAATTTTTTCGTTTAAGACGACAAATTTCGGCGGCTTGATGTTGCCTTTGATCATCCGTTCAGGATACTTAAAGTACGAGAAGTCGTGGGAACTCTTGGTGCAGAATGTCAGGGCATATGCCGCGGATTGTTTGCTTCTTCCCGCACGTCCCGCCCTCTGGGCATAATTCGCCGGCGACGGCGGCATGTTTCGCATGAACACCGTCTCCAGCGTCCCAACATCCACCCCCATCTCGAACGTTGTGGAACAGCTCAGGATGTCAATTTCCTTCTGCTTGAATCTTTTCTGGTATTCGTAGGCCGTTTCTCTGTCCAACTGGGCCGTATGTTCTACCACTCGCATTTCACGGATATCCATTTCGTTGTACAGACGGTAATAGTGGTTATCGGCAAAAATGATCCCCGGTTCGACCCGCTCCAGCGTTCCGTCGCATTTGTACGTTGGGCACACGTCTATCGCATTGTGAATGGTGACCCTGGCACATTTGATGCACCGGTACCAGGCATCCCCTCTATGAACGATGACGGACTGCAGATCGATTTTAAATGTTCCACCCAGGTTTTTCAGAAAGTTCAATCTTTCAAAAAGCTGCCAGAATCCACCCATCAACTTGCCCACATCATCGCCTGTAAAGGGAACTCCGGTCTTTTCCATCACTTTGTGCAAATAATCAATCCGACGGTTGGACATGTGGGATTTGGCGCTAGAAGGAATGAACGAGCGGATATGCGTTCTTGGGTTCGCATCAGAAAACGTGTACTTGTATTCAATACCATTGTAGGTGAAATATTCTCGGTCAGCGGCATTCAAATTGTAGTTGTAATAAACGGCCGCGTCCGTCATCATGCCGGTTGCAAAAACATTGCAGATCGTGGAGACCACTTCCCGAGAGAGGCCGTATTTGGTATTGTCGCGCATGTGATTCGAGTGAAGGGAAAACCCCATGAGTCCCATGCTGTACAGCGAAGTGGCGCCTTGGTTGTCCACCATTTCCAGCAATGCGGCTTTCCAAGCCTCTTTCCGGGCCGATTCCAGTCCTTCCGGCTTGATCCCGTGTTGTTCGAATTGATAGACGAGATCTTCCACAAATTCGTAGAAGGATTTTCCGCCCCGGCCGTATGCTGGATCACGGAGCACTTCCACGATCAAACGCTTGTAAAGGATGTTGCGGTACGTTTGGTCCAAATAACTGGAATAGAACGCAGCAGCCTGTCGGCTGTCCGAAAAGGCGATGAACTGCTTGGCTAGATTCGTCCGGGTGGTGAATTCCCGCAATCCGCCGAATCCAAATCCGCTTTCGTCTTCCACTTCCACGACTTCCTTTTTCTCTTCGTACGCGGGCAATTCTTCAAACAGGGCCGTTCCGATGACACTCGTTACCGCTTCATGTCCGGTAAAAAACATTCGCAAAATGCCGAATTGGTTCGTGTTTTCGCAGGATACGCATTTCGTAAACGGTTTTTTGTCATCGCCTCTTGTCATTTTTTGGACGCGGACATGAGCTTCTCTCGGGTGTTCACAGCCTTGTTTCATGGAACCAGATTTCACCAGGGTGCCGCAATGGCAACACAAATCATACGCTTCGGGAACAAGATTTTCATCATCTAACGTATGGTCCGCGTCGCTGTCCGAAACCTGTTCCCCCAGATAGAAGACGGTTTTGATTTCGTCGTCGATCGACTGGTGCTGCTCCAGTTTGTGATTTTCAATCTTTCCGACCAGATATATGGCATGACAAACGGAGCAGGTGGCGATTTCGAACACTTTATAGGGAACGCCGTTTTCCATATGAATTTTTTTCCGTGTCAGAAAAAGGCGGTTATTCGGCTGAAGCGTGACGAACACGCTGTCCGTGGCCCGCAAAAACATGTGGTATCGCGCATCGAACAACCGATCTCCGTTTTTTTCGCAACGGGTGGCCACCGTCACGAAATCCTCCACTTGTTCTTGGGACCAGTCCAATGCGGATGCTAGGCTCGCCACAGCCATCGGTTCGCTCAAGAGTTGCCGGATTCTCCAATAATGTCGGTCATGCAAAACGAGATCATACAAGGTTTCTTCCAGCCGATCCTCCGGCACTTCCCCCAATCGATATGGTCTGAGAGCTTCTGCAATGTAACGGGAAGCCGCGTTTTCATGAAACAGCTTGGCGATATCCCGATAGAATGACTCCGGTAGCCAGGACAATTCATGTTCAGGCTCCAATTTCATGCGTTTGGCGCGGACAACGTCCCGCGCTTCGAAGTCTTGATCGCACAAATTCGCAGCGAAAGACGCGACATCGTCGTTATCTCCCTCGCCGCCGAGCGTTGCGCTCGTCAGGATATATTGCAGCCGGTCTTTCTGTAGTCTGGCTTTCAGGCGGCGCAGCAGCATGGATACTTCGATGCCGGTCGAGCCCGTATATACGTGTGCTTCATCCAAAATGATATACTTCCAGTGATCAGCATGGGGGCCGTCGAAAAACACGTGATCCTCCGGCCGGATCATCAAATACTCTAGCATGGCATAGTTGGTGATAAGGATGTGCGGAGGTTTGTCCTTCATTTGGACCCTTGAGATCAATTCGTTGCCAAGCGGGTAATCACCGTCGTTCAACTTTCGGTATTCATCCAACGCTTCTTCGAATTTGTGTTTTGTTTGCCCAGTATAGCTGCCGTACGTGATTTCGGGAAACCCGGAAAGCAGGGTGCGTAGCCGTTCCATCTGGTCGTTTGCAAGTGCGTTCATCGGATAAATGATCAGGGCCCGTACCCCCGGCGTCAGACGGCCGGTTTCATGTTCCTCGATAAGGTGCCGCAAAATCGGAATCAGGAAGCTTTCTGTTTTCCCCGAACCGGTGCCTGTGGCCACCACAAGGTTTCTCCCCTCGTCCGCTTTCAGGATTGCTTCCTCCTGGTGAAGGTAAAGCGGACGAGTGAGCGGCATATGGATTTTTTCAAATCCCCGCGGAAGCTTCCCGCAATCGATGAGTTCGCGAATGCTTCTGCCTTTGACGAAGGCATCCGTCACATCAAGATACGGACCTTTGGCAAACGTGTCCTGGCGCTCCAATTCTGCTTTGAATTGTTTCGCGTAGACGGGATGTCGAATGTCAAAAATGGTGGACAAATATCGCTTGTATTTTTGAACAATGTTTTTAGAAGCCAGTACCGGGGAAAAGGACATCTGGGTTCACCTCGCCTAGATCAATGTCCTTCAATCTTTGAATTCCAGCACAAAGACATAATCTTCAGGATACAGGCTTTCATACCGCCGATACCGGACAGCCCGGGAGAGACCGGGGATTTCCGACTCGACCAGCAGTTTTTGGTTGGAATCATAGAGAAACTCAACATAATCATATCCGTCAAAAAATAGAAGGTAGGCGTATTGAAGCTGACCGAGATCGGGAAACTCCACCATGACCTCGACGGGAGGTAGTTTGGACTGGGAGACGGTCAGCTCGCCTTTGTACCTGTTACCTTTTCCGGGATATTTTGCCAGGTTGCGAATTTCGTAAGGTTTAGAAAGCCGGAGCTGAAAGATGCTTTCCTCCCCCTTCTTCACACTGCGGATACGCAATGTTCTGCCCCTAAGGTCAAAGGGGTTCGTCAATTGCTGTTCGAAGGTGCCGATCAGCCGGTAGTCCGACAAGCCGAATCCGGAATCGTCCTCCTCCTCTTCATATACCATGACCCTGTATTTACCGCTCCCGGCATCATATGGGATGGAGAATTTGCCGTCCGCAAGAGGGAGTTTCTCGGCCAATGTTTCGTTAGTGTCGGCTTTCACCACGTCCACGCAGTACCTGGATTTGCCGGTGATGTTCAGTTCGCCTTCTATCCTGCCCTCCTGAAACAGGCCTTTTAACAGACAGGATGCGGCCATGCTGCGGGTGATGATCCGCAAAAATTCGATGGAACGGTTCCCCAGTTCCAGATACCCTCTCCTCAGGACTCGCTCGCCTCCCAGCCAAGAACGGACACGGGTCATGTCACCTTCAAACAAATGGACTTCTTTCATTTTCCTGAACCCAATTTTGTACTCCCGTCCGTCCACCTGGTCCGTGTCTTCTTCATCCATCCAGAAGGACACACGATCAGACGGGAAGTTGACGTATAGATAATGCGGCAATTCCGAGTGCCAAAGGTCTTCCGGTTTTTCGGCCTGCCAGTCGCCGTCACCGAATCTCCATCGCAAGACAGGCACCTCAAAGGAGAGCTTGATCGACGGATTGGACGTGATGGCGAACCGTATCTGCCCGAGTTCGGGGGAGATTTCAAAATTAAACGAGTTGGCGTCGCTATTTTTTCTCATGTCCGATTCCGCCGGCTCGATGGACAGATGTTCGGGAAAGCGGATGGTGCCCCTTTTTTGAAAAAGATACGGCGCGTCTTCAAATTCATGTTGGAATCCCCGGATCAACGCAAACGGCCAGCGGCGTTCTTTACGTTCATTGGGCACATCGATGATCAATTCATAGATGCCGTCTTCCGAGCAACCGTATTTTCCCAGGTTGAACATGTAGCCGGTATTTCCGCTCCGGTCATGAAGGTCGATGGAAATGACTTCTTCGTCAAAAAGGCGAAAACGTTTTCCATTGACGGCAATCGATGTTCCGACCGAGCGGTTTTTTGGGATTTTAATAAGAACACCCGGAGGGGCTGAATATATCGGGATTTTTTCGTCCATGTGAATACATTCGGCGCCCGGACAGCGGTTGCGGTCCAACAAACCTTCCTCGATTTTTTGTCCTACCGAGATCGCCTGCCCGTCGGGTAACCGGACGATGTCCCCGACCTCGAAATCAAAACAGGAACGGAGCAGACCTCCTGTCCGCTCGCTGTCAACCAGCCCCTCCGAAAGCGGAATATCATCGGGTCGGGTGAAAGCATACACTTCTCCCCGAGGAAGGTTGTTGTCCGTCCAGAGGAAATCGCCGGATTTGTCAAAAAAACGGATGCAATCCTTTTTCAACTTGAAGAGTCGTAACCGTTCCCCTTCACAGTGCAACTCGATGGTGTATGGTTCAAACAAATCTTCGGTTCGGATAGAGCACATTTGCTCTACGGTTTTCATGCCGATAATGGTTGGAAACATATCCGCATTGATCGTAATTGGAGGCCGGTCTCCGATACGAATGGTCCAATGCACGTTTTTTGGTTCATCTAAGGGGATGATTTGGGAAGGAAGTTTCAGTTCGAAGGCGGTGGTGTGGAAATGGCAATGGAAATAGGGCGACGAGAAATTCTTTTTGCCCCTTCCCCATCCTCCTGAGGCTCGGTAACGGCGGAATTGGGTTTTGAATTCCTCCGACTCCTCCACCCATTTGTTAAACAAGATGGTCAGACGGCTCGTCGGATTCGCGGGGGTGTGCTGATCCCAGAAAGCCCGGTCTATCAGGCGGAGAAACCTGCGGATGCGGATTCTACCACCACGGTTGTTGACCGTGAGGGCATGGGCAGTTTGTCTGACCAGCAAATAATTGCGTCCTTTATTGGTACTCCGACGGGCGATGTCCATCAAACTGTCCATCATGTCCTTCGTGTTTCGGTCCAAATCCCGTTCGAGGTCATAGTTGTAATACTTGAACAGAAATTCAAAAAAATCATACGCGTATTGATCAGAAACAAAACCATGCATCAGGATGTTGACAACCCGCTCATTCTTGTCGACCATAACTTTGTTGTAATACTGCAAGATGGACGTGAATGATTCCCCGATGCGGTTTTGCTGTTGGGCATTGATCGTTTTCATGCCCAATTCCCGGGCCACATGATTCCAGAAGCTTCCGTCATAATGACGAATGCCGATTTGCACCAAGGCGACCGCAAAAACCGGATCATCGAGAATAAGTTTCCCGGTACGCAAGATATATTGGCATTTCACTCTTAAATATTCGATGAGACATTCGTATTCCTGATCGTTGACCGGAATGTCGCCGATGAGAATTTTTTGCGGGAACGTTTTGCGGATACGTTTGGCGAGTTTGTTCATTACTAGTAGATGGTCTTGTTGGGATAGCATGGAAGTTTCCCCATACGCGTGTTGAGCACCCATATCTGGATCCTCCCGTTTTCCATTCGCCGTCAATCGCGTTAATCGCGATTCTCCGTATATCAATTCGACTTGTGGAAGCGAATTCCTCTGAAAATTCGCAAGCTAAGTTGAGGAAGGTGATCGATCCGTTCAAAACGTTTTGTGATTGATGATGATTGGCAAATCGCTGACCGCTTCCTGCTCGATTCGTTTTCGGGTTTGTTTCATCAAGCGCAGCAAGCCGTACCAAGCAGAGAAACGTTCATCGGCCAAGTGGGCGTCGATCTTTCTGGTGTACGATTCGGAAATGTCCATGCCCACATCCACGTACCTCTCAAACCAGGCCTCATCCATCCCGATCGGAACGAGTTGCGGCAACAGAAATCCGCGGATGAATTCAAAAATCCGGATGCCCCCGACATCCATGTCTCCCCAATGGCAAACTGGTATGCTCTGCTCCGAATGACAGTTCAGAAAATCGGCCAATTTTCGCAACAGAAGCTGTACCGTCCGGTTCGAAAAGCCGCCGGTATATATGACGAACTCCTTCTCTTCCCGACGTTCCGCCACCCATTGGTGCCAGGAGGTCAAATTTTCAATGAGGATGATCCGCTCTGCCGGCAGATGCCGGATTTCGAGCGCGCGAATCGTTTCACCGGATAGTCCGACGCCTCCCGGAAACCTAGCAAGTACTACATCTCCCCGGCCAACAACGGTGCCATCCAACCAGCCCGCCACGAGCACGTTCTTCGGATGGTCCGTCACGCCAACACTGGCCAGTGCATCCGCATTTGATTCAAACTCCATGTCCCGGACCGAACGGAGAACCTGGAGCAGCCTCTGCTCAACGGTTCTCTCAAATACCTTGGAATCGTGAAAAAGCCGCTGGCTCATCACCCGCTTCGGAACGTCGTCGGTCTGTTGGGTTAGGTAGAATAGTACGCTAACCAGTTTCCGATAGCTATCAGGATCATTCAGATCCAAACTGGCGGATTTTCGTTCCCGCAAAGCGACGACTGCCTCGTTCGCCCACGCCTTCACCCATTCCCACGGATGATCCGCAAGCGGCGACAAAACGTCGCAAAGTTCGTCCATCTTGGCATCTTTCGGTTTCCGTCCAATCATTTCGTAAGCTGCCGGAATCCCGTTCGGATTCAGATATACCTTGTCCAGTTCTTCGCCTTCCCGGTATTTCGCCCACGTGTACGTGATGATAGCCATATCACCCAACCGGCGAACTTCCTCGTGGATCCATTCCCGTTTGAAAAAATCCATCTCATCTTCATAATCTGCCTGAAACGGACTTTTCCCGATGGCCAGCTGTGGCTTGATCCGGGACGATTTACCGCTGGCGAACGCTTTGCTGTTCTCGTGTTTTTGCAGCAACAGCTCCAACAATTTCTTTCGGAAATCCGCCTTGAATTGTTGTTCGCCGGAAGATGAATCCGATATCATCCGCAAAACCCTCCGCTAACGTTGTGCTGACAGCCAATTCCAGATTGCGCCCGGCATCACATCAAAACAGCTCTTCCTGGACGTTCGGTTGAAACGAAGATTTTTCTTCCCATCCCCGGCTTCCCCCCGAACGAGCCTTTCGAACAGTTCGTGAAGCGTCTGCGCCGTTTCCCGGTCCGCATCCGCCAGGTCAAACAATGAGCCTTTCTCACCCAAGTTCGGATTCATGACGGCGTCGTAATATTTCCGGTACTTTTCGCTGGGGGTAATTTCAAAGGCATAACGGTCTTCAGAAAACGGGAAATTCCGCAGGGCGTGATTCAGTTCGAAAAATTCGCGACGGGCCATTTCGATGGCTTCCCGCAGTTTGAACACGAAATGAGATTTGAATTCTTCTTCCGACTCCTGGAGCGCCTTGGCCACTTTTTCTTGGAATAACGGGATGTCGAGATCGACGATCGTCTGCAGCAGGACGTCATATTCCCGGTTGTCCTCAGCGTTCACCTGTCCGTCGAAGGAATATTGAACGTTATATCGGGCGCGAAGCTCGTAAAGCTCCATTCTGGCATCATCCCGCCGTGTCATGTTTCCCTTCTGGTTATTCAGCCAGTTCTCCAGCTTGCGGGCCGTCGGCGCGTCCAGTCTTTCCGCATCGGCCCATCTCGCCATGGAGCCCTGCAGCAATGTCGGATCGTATTCCCGTTGCCAGCTTTCCAGCCGGTCTTGTGCTTCCCCCAAACGATTTTGCTGGATGTAAATTTGCGACACAAGCTGATCATGCCGGTCTTGTTTCAGCGCCCGCAGACTAACCAGTTTCGTCTGTTTGTCATTCCATTCGCCTTCCCGGCTCCGCCAAAGCCGGTATTCCGCTTCCAGCCTTTCGACTTCGCTCAGATCGAGGCTGTTCAGTTCGCGTTGTTTAACTTCCCGCTTGGTACGAGCCTCCGTCAGCCGCAGGATGTCGTCGAGCTGTCTGGCATATTGTTCCAGAAGCGATTTTTTATCGGCCAGCTGCTCAGCCCAGAACGAAAACTGTTGATGCATGCGATTCAAGCTGTCCAGTTGTTGCTTCACTTCTTCCAGCTCCTGCCTACGCAGTTCCAGTTGCCTGGCAATCGCCTTCGTTCCGATATATGGCGGGTCATAAGCAGACCGTTTCATCTGTCTCGCAGTCAGATTGTGGTACACCATGCATGAGCGGGTCACCGCCGTCCGGTGCCTGCGCAGTTCTTGCTCGTTATCCGCCAGCTTCACCCGACCGAGTAAATGCTCGATGTGAGCCTGGATGACTGGATTTTCGGCGGTCACGACGCGGGCCAGCGTGTCGTCTTCGGCAGTGTGAAGCCAAGACCGCTCTTTCTCCGTGTCCACAAGGCCGACGCCTTCAATCCCGTGCTTGAATTTTTCCCGTTCATAGACAGAGAGGGCTTCGGCAAACGCATCCGGATGTACGAGCAAATCGAACCGCTGCGTGTTCAGGTAGCCTTCCACCGCGTTTCGCCACCGTTCGTCCTCCACTTCCATCTCTTCGCAAAAAATCCACACCGGAGAACGACCACCGAGCCGTTGCTCCAGCAGTTGCCTGAGCGCCGTGACGGAATAGGGATACGGGCGCTTTTTGTTTTCCAGATCGCGGATGATTTGTTCGAGTTCTTTGATACGGGCTTGAACCCGGTTGATTTCTTCTTCGGCCCTGGAGCATTGGATAAGCATCGCTTCGTGCACCTTTCCGATCTGGGCGGCGAAAGCAGTCAGAAATTCCCGCAAGCTGTCTAGCCGTTCTGCCAGTCGATCCGATGTCCCGACTTGCTCCATCGTTTCCGCCATGAGATCGGCAGCCGCTTTGATCGCCAGTATGCCCGATTGCATCGTTTCCCGGTTCTCCTCTTCCCACTGCTACTTTTCGTTGCCTTCCCAACCGGCCAATCGAGTAATAAGCGCGCGTTCTTCCTCCAATGCACGGTAAGTCTCAGACAGATCCGTAAGCAGCCTTCGCTCCAACCTTTGTAAATCCGAGATTTCCGCTTCGAGTTCGTCTTTTCTCCGCCTGTCGTCGTGATGGGTCAACCGTGTGAAAGCTCGTTCCGCTTCATCCCGGGCTTCTTCATATTTCGTCCTGGCAAACGCCAGCTCATCGGCTAATTTGCGCAGTTCCTCATTGATCCGGGTGACATCCTGCCGCAACGATTCCAGCTGCTCTTCCTCCAAAACGACCCTCAGACGGCGGATGACGTATTCCTGTTCGCCGATCGTTGCCCGAAGTTTGTCATACTGCTCGTATTTGGCCTGGATTTCCTGCAGCTTGTCCTTTCTTTCCTGCAGCATCTCGAGTTCCATATTGTATCTTTCGTAAATGTCAAAGTTCTCTTTCATGAGATTGATCTGCAATTCCCGTTTTTCCATGATGTACTCATAGACAAAGTCCCGTACGTTGTGGATCGGTTTGAAGGAAAGTGCTTTCTGGAAAATGGGAAAAAACCGCTCCCGCAAATTGCCGAATCGGGCCAAGAGCGCCTTCTGATACAATGATTTGTTTTGTTCGAAGATCGCTCTCCTGCGCCCGAAGGAAGAAGTACCGTTCGTATGCCAGCGTTTGAATTCCTCGCGGGTGCGCAGGTGGCCCGACGGTTTGACGAACTCCAGTTCGTCGAGACTGGTTTCGGCGAGAATGAAATACTGTTCCTGGTATTGATGATCGCGGGGAACGTCCACGGCTACGCCAACGACGAACGCTTCTTTCCGGTCATCGTCCCAAAATTCCGCGGCAATGTAGGTCGTAAAATCGCCGTTTCGCAGATAGGATTGCTCATCGCTGCCGATTTTCCCTCGCAAGTAATTTAGCATGGAGCGCTTCGTTTCCTCGTGGGCAGCCGGGTTGAAGCGGATTTGCCGCTGGTCCGCGATGAAGATGACTTGGAGCGCGTCGATGATGGTGGATTTTCCTGCGGCGTTCTGCCCGGTGATGAGCGTCTGTTTGCCGAATTCCATCGTTTCGTCCTGATAGTAGTGCCAGTTAATCAATCGGAGTTTGCGCATCCACTTCATCAAACAAATCCTCCCCTCTGCCGGAGCCGTAACTTTCGATGCGTTCCGTGATCGCGCGCAATTCATCCATGTCGATGACATGAATCCAGCTGTGGAACAGACGGAATCGGCAATCGTCCGAACGGAGATCCGGGTCCAGCGCCTCCATCAACTGATAGCGCGCACAAAGCCTGACCAACCTGTCCAATGCGGTGGCGTTCAGCCACGGAATACGGAACGTTTCGTATTTGCTGCGGATTTCGTGGAGGGTTGTCATCGGATATTCGCTGATCGAAAGGCTTTCGCGTTTCTCTTGGTAGATGAGCCGGATGACCAGCATCCACAGTGTTTCTTCCCGGTTTAGCGAGCGGCGCAGATGACTGTCCGGACCTTGGACGAACACACAATCATGGCGTTCGTCCAGCACGAAGTCCCATTTCAAAAAGCGGAAAAACGCCTGTACCGCCTCGCGATTCCGTCGAATGAATTGGTAAGCATCCCGGTCTTTCTCCTTGACCAAAATGTTGTTGGAAAGAAGACGATTAAGGAAATCCCCGATCCTGTCCCTTTCCGATTCGCTCAACGATTCAATCAGCCTTAGCCCGTCCATGCCGGTCTCCCCTTTTCCCGCGCACAATGACATGATTGTCAAAACGGTACGGCCCGATTTGCACCACCGTGCGCCGCTCGTTTCGCTGGATCCAAAACCCAGACGCACCGTCTTGGCCGTACAAATACACGTAGGTCAAAAGCAAAAACTGCTCAACATTTTCCGGGGCAAGTTCGTGAAGTTCCATTTCCCTGCGGTCGCCCAACCGCTCCATCACGAACCGTTCAACCTTCTTCCGGTTGATGGCGCGGTGCATCCGCTCCTTGTTTTTCCTGCGTAATTCGCTTTTCAGCTCTTCCGGAATGTCGACGACGATGTGCATTTCGGGTTCGAGGGGGCGCTTTTTTTGCCTGGGCATGTAAAGCGATCCCTCCCGGATCTGCCCGATTTGCTGCAATCGGACGAGGTTTGCGGATTCCAACGAAGTGTCGCGATCGACCAACTTTTCCAGCAGGGAAGCCAGCTGTTGTTTCACGCCGGTTTGGTGTTGGCTCAAATAGCGCGCCCGGTCGTAGGAAGAACGCAAATATTGGTTGTGGCGCAGGTCGATTTGGTAAAAATGCTCGTCCAGCCCCGTATAGATCGACTCGATCGTTTGGAGCGCCAGGCGGATGGCTTCTTCCGCTTCTTCGTGAGAACGGAACAGGTCGCTTTGCAACCCGTCGGAGACGGCCTCTTCCATCCGCTCGCGGTCCAGAAGCCACTCCTGCACCTTCTGCAAAATTTGCAACCGGTAGCGGGAAACGTGGTCCGACGTTTTGAGCCGGTGGTAACTTTTGTCGACGATTTGCGATTTGTACGTGTCAAAATGGTGGTCCAGCACCTCCTGTACGGACGTTTTTTGCACCACCTGCTCCATGTGATGTTTCATGTTGTTGTAAAGGATGTCCAATTCCCTTTTGAATTCCCGGGTCGTTTCCAGTGCTTCCAGGATGGCGAGGCATGGCCTGAGCCGCGTTTCCTCCCCCGTCAAAATCTGATAGGTGGCAAAGGCGAATCGCTGGTATTCCACCGTCCGCGCTTCGCACAACTCCTTGAACAGCGCCAGCATGCGGCTCGAATAATGGGGCAGAACAATAAATCGTTGAAAATGGTCGCGCACTTCCACGTCGATCCATTTCAACGATTCCATTCTGCGCAGCATGTAATTGGCCTGAATGCGCGACGCTTCTTCCAGTGTAATTTGTTCCGGGTTCGCGGCGCTTCCAGCCGGATTTCCGTCGCTCCCTTCCGCTTCGTCGTCCGGATGGAAGGCCATGCCCAGCTCGGCGTTCGTTTCGATGAGCTCTTGCAACAAATCCCGCATCACGTCGTATTGGATGCCGAAATGCTCGCGCTGCGCCTGCTCGTGGAGGAGCAAAAGCGCTTCCGCATACAGGTGTTTGTTGGAACCCGTCAGCAAATTGAAAAATTGCGGCGGCAACACGTCGAACAGTTTCATGCGGCTAACCTCTGGCGGAATAAAGATTCGTGTTTTTACTATAACACTAATTTAATTTTCATGGTTTTCCGCCATTATTCCATTTGTTTCTTCTCATTTCCTCCGCCCATTCAAAAATGATTCTTGCCGGAGGCTGCAGGCGGATGTTTGTCCATTCCTGTTTTTTGTTTTGCGGCGAATTCATGTACTGTTTCCTGAGGAAAGAAGTCGGCCTCAAATTGTGAAAACTGAATTGCAAACCAAACAGCGAAACATATGTAACGTCAGGTTGAAGATAGATCTCCACTCCGTCGATCTTTTTGATGATCACTTGTTCAATGCCGTGAATGACATAATCTTTAAAACGATACCGCTTCCTGAATTCCCCTGCGTTTTCTTTTTTGACATAGGCATTCAACAAATTCATGCAAGCAAAAAAGTACAGGGCGTCGTACTTGTCTTCTATGGGAGAGAGCGCTCCCAGATAAGCTTTCATCGCCTGTTCTTCCTCGATTTCGGGAAAAGAGGATGTTGGATCGGATAGGACTTTCAGGAGTTCTGCACTCGTCATACATGAATCACCCCCGGACTCTGCAATTCCCCTTGGCAGGGAAATCACTTCCCTGTATACCGGCATCAAGGCCCCCGCCCGAACGATGAAAACCATCACTGACATGAGCTGAATACGATATTCCGGATTTTCCTGGCCAGCGGGGTCGTGCCCGCATCTTTCCTTTGCATCATCAGCAAAAGGATCAGGCGTTCCTGCGGATTGTTGCTGAAATGGGTGCCGAGCCAGCCGTCCCATCCGTATTCCCCGATGCTTCCGAGCGTGACGGCCCGTCCGGGATCCGTCATGACGCGCATGTAATTGCCGTAGCTGTATCCAACTTTGTGGGGATGCTTCTCATCGAACACCTGCTGCTGGATGGCGTTGAGCGACGGCGAGACAAGAAACTTGACGGTTCCGGGTTGCAGAATCCGGATGCCGTCGGCGGAACCGCCGTTCATCAACATGTTGGCGAATTTGGCGTAATCGTCGATCGTCGACACGAGCCCGGCACCGCCGGATTCGAAGGCCGGCGGACGGTCCATCTGATGGATGATGCCCAGGTGATTGCCCGTGTAAAGCTCCAGTTCCCCGTTTTCATTCATGGCGTACGTTTTGGCCAGGCGATGGCGCTTTTCGTCCGGCACCCAGAATCCGGTATCCTTCATGCCAAGCGGTTCAAACAGTTCCTTGCGCAGAAATTCCCCGAACCGCATCCCGCTCGCCGCTTCGATCACCGCGCCCATCACGTCCGCGGACGTGCCGTACTCGTAGCTTTGTCCCGGTTGGAATTTGAGGGCGCAAGCGCCCAGCCTGTTCGCAACGTCCATCGTGCTCATGGGCTCGACGCCGAACAGGCGGTCGTCAATTTCCCGGAATACCGCGAGCGTATCCTGTCCGGCACGGTCCGTTCCTTCATACACGAGTCCCGAGGTCATGGACAGCAAATGCTTGATCGTGACTTCACGTTCTGCAGGCACCAGCTTGTCTCCTGCGGCGACTTGCTGGTTTCGGAAACCGGGAATGTAGTGGCTCACGGGATCCTGCAGGTCGATGATTCCGCGCTCCAGCAACAACATGGCGGCCGCGGCCGTCACCGGTTTGCTCATGGAATAAATGCGGAACAGGGTGTCCCGGCGAATCGGAACGTTCGCTTCCCTGTCGGCCAACCCGTCTTCGCAATACAAAATCTCTTCCCCGTCCTTGATCAACAGCAGGCTGCATCCCGCCACTTCCTGGCGCTCGACGCTTTCCCGGAGGACGGTCCGAATGCGTTCGATCGTTGTGTGTGCTATCATGTTGAGCCGCTCCTTTTGTGTACGATTCGAAAAGTTGTCAAGGGTTCGTCATGAACGCGAACATGATGCTATTATAGCAAAAAAGAACCCGTTCTTTGTAATCGCATTCATCGTGAAACAAGGGAACTGCAAAAACCGCAAGTCAAATCAGGCGGCGGTCAGCCGATTGTTCTATATTGGAGACAGGGTGATCGATACGGGGGTGCGGACGAATGTTCGAATGGCGAAGACACGTTCAGCTCATCGTCGACGAAATCGACCGGTGCATCATGGACCGCAACGACGCGGAATTGACGCTCCGGGCGCTGGCGCGCAAGATGGGGTATTCCGAGTTCCACATGACGCGAAAGTTCAAGGAAATTTCGGGCATGCCTTTCCGGGACTATTTGCGAAGCCGAAAACTGGCGTTCGCGCTCAAGGAAGTCCGGGACAGCGGCCGGAGTTTCCTCGACATCGCCTTCGATTACGGCTTTTCCTCCCATGAAGCGTTCATCCGGGCGTTCAAAAGTACCTTCGGCGTGACGCCGGGCGAGTACCGGAAAAACCCGAAACCGGTCGTGCTTCGGACCAAAATCAACCCCTTCGATCGCTACTTTCTCGGCTTGGGAGAGATCGGCATGATCCAATCGGCGGATGACATCAGCATTTATTTTGTCACCATTCCCGCGCACAAGTTTTTGCACATCCGGAACTACGAAAGCAACGGGTACTGGGATTTCTGGCAAAAGCAAAGCCTCATTCCCGGACAGGACTGCGATACGATCTGCGGTTTGCTCGACAGCATCAAGGGAAAGCTGGACGATGAAGGCGGCAGCGGGCAAGACAGCGGCAGCGGTCAAATCATGGGGTACATCATTGATCCGAAAGGCCGGATGTGCGACTGGGGATTCCGGCGCATCGAGTGTTACGGCTGCCGCCTTCCGATGGACTGGCAAGGCGAAGTGCCGGAGCAAATGCTGATCATGGACGTCCCGGAAGCCGAATACATCGTGTTTGAACACGGGCCTTTCGATTACGAACAGGAAAACCGCAGCGTCGAGGCGAAGGTCGAGCAAGCGATGGCCGCCTTCGATTATTCGGCTACCGAATACGAGTTCGACCCTTCCCCGGGCCGGATCATCTACTTCTACCACGATCCGGATCGGTTTTTCAAATACGTCCGGCCGGTGCGGCGGCGGAAATGACGGCGCAGTCGTGGCGGGTAATCGAGTAGGAGGGGGCGGCTAGCCCCCGACCTCTCACACCACCGTACATGCGGGTCCGCATACGGCGGTTCCGTAAGGTTAACAAAGTTCCAGGTAACGAGAAAGCAGACTTTTCAGCCCTT
>Ga0310829_1000845_pt1 | contig 20395 bp, 19 predicted proteins | sample WT_ome_4_FD_202244 | JGI IMG/M metagenome (GOLD analysis project Ga0310829, IMG submission 202244) | Sorghum-adapted microbial communities enriched on wild type (WT) sorghum from Joint BioEnergy Institute, Emeryville, California, United... ... | reverse complement strand
CCGAATGGCTGGCGCAGACGCTCGCGACACTATCAAGCCGCCCCAACGTGCGGCTGCTGCCGCGAACGCAGGCGTTCGGATACTACGCGGACAACTTCGTCGCCCTGCAGGAGCGGGTGACGGATCACCTCTCCAACCCGTCGCCGAACCTGCCACGCGAACGGCTCTGGCAGGTGCGGGCCAAGGAAGTGGTGATTGCCACCGGCGCCATCGAGCGGCCGTTGGTGTTCCCGGAAAACGACCGGCCGGGCATCATGTTGGCCGACGCCGCGCGGACCTATGTGAACCGCTACGGTGTGCGGCCCGGAAACCAAGCCGTCGCGTTTACGGCGTGTGATACGGCTTACGAAGCCGCGCTCGCATTGCACGAGGCAGGCGTTGAAGTGCGCCTGATCGCCGATTTGCGGCCTAACCCAAGTGGTCCCGCTGTCGATGCAGCGCGCCGTGCCGGGATCAAGGTTATGGGCTCAGCCACCATTCTCGGCACGCACGGGCGGCTGCGCATTTCGTCCGTTCACGTTGGGCTCGTCGATGACCTGGGCAAGGTCGTGCCCTACGAGCACGTCGCGTGCGATCTGCTGCTGATGTCCGGCGGCTGGACACCGTCAGTGCACCTTTATTCGCAATCGCGCGGCAAGGTCGTCTGGAACGAGGAGGCGCAGGCCTTTGTGCCTGGCGAGCATGTCCAGCGGGAGCGCTCTGCCGGAGCGTGCCGCGGCGTATTTGGCTTGAAGGCCGCTCTCGAGGATGGTGCTGCTGCCGGGCGGGATGCGGCGGAGAAGGCGGGCCATAAACCGCCGCCTGCGGTGACGTTCACCGTCGATGAGCTGCAGCATTCCTATCGGGGCGTGCTGGGCGCATGTCCGCACCATCGCGACCCGGCGCGGGTCAAGGCGTTCGTCGATTTCCAGAACGACGTCACGGCCAAGGACCTCAAGCTTGCCACGCGCGAAGGCTTCCGCTCCATCGAGCATGTGAAGCGCTTCACCACGACGGGCATGGCCACCGATCAGGGCAAGACGTCGAACGTGAACGCCTTGTCCATTGTCTCCGACACACTCAGGCAGCCGATTCCGACGGTGGGTCTGACGACGTTCCGTCCACCGTATACGCCGGTAACCTTCGGCGTCCTCGCGGGCGAGCGCCGCGGTGATCTGTTCGATCCCGTCCGCACCACTCCCATTCATTCCTGGGCTGTCGAGCACGGCGCCGTGTTCGAGGATGTCAGCCTCTGGAAGCGCGCGCGCTATTTCCCGCGCCCGGGCGAGGACATGCACGCCGCCGTCTCGCGCGAGTGCCGGACAGTGCGCGCCAGCGTTGGCCTGCTCGATGCCTCGACGCTCGGCAAGATTGAGGTCGTGGGGCCCGATGCGGCCGAGTTCCTTGAGCGCATGTACGTCAACCCGTGGAAGAACCTGCAGCCGGGCCGCTGCCGCTATGGCCTGCTGCTCAACGAGGCGGGCTACGTCATCGACGACGGCGTGGTTGCCCGCATCGCGCCCGACCGCTTCCACGTCACCACGACGACCGGCGGCGCACCGCGCGTGCTCGCGATGATGGAAGACTACCTTCAGACCGAGTTCCCGGAGCTGAAGGTCTGGCTGACGTCGACGACGGAGCAATGGGCCGTCGTCGCTGTGCAGGGGCCGAAGGCGCGTGAGGTACTGGAACCGCTGGTCGAAGACATCGACCTTTCGCGCGAGGCCTTCCCGCACATGTCCATGCGCGAGGGCCGCATTTGCGGCGTGCCTACGCGCCTCTTCCGCGTCAGCTTCACTGGCGAGCTAGGGTATGAAGTCAACGTTCCGAGCGATTACGGCCGCGCTGTGTGGGAGGCGATCTGGGCCAACGTGGAGAAGGTCGGCGGCTGCGCCTATGGCACCGAGGCCATGCACGTGCTGCGCGCGGAAAAGGGCTTCATCATCGTCGGCCAGGAGACGGACGGGTCAGTTACGCTGGACGATCTTGGCCTCACCTGGGCCATCGGCAAGAACAAGCGGGACTTCGTCGGCAAACGTTCGTTAACGCGTCCGGACATGGTCAAGCCCGATCGCAAGCAGCTCGTCGGTCTCATCACGGAAGATCCCAAAATCGTGTTGGAGGAGGGGGCGCAGATTACGCGGGAGGGGGAGCCGGCAAAGGGCACGCCCGCGCTTGGGCACGTGACCTCGGCCTATTGGAGCGATGCCGCGGGGCGTTCGATTGCTCTTGCGCTCGTCTCCGGCGGGCGGGCGCGTACGGGCGAAACGCTGTACGTGCCCATGCCCGACAAATCGATCGCCGTCACTGTGACGTCGCCGGTGTTCTACGATCCGAAGGGAGAACGGCTCGATGGTTGAGATTCTGCCCCTGCGCCGCGCACCGCATGCCGGGCTCTCGCTCGTTGCCGACGAGCGGAGCGTACGGCTCCAGGGCGTCGACGGTGTGAGTCGCTTCTCCGTTCGCGGCGATGCGGAAGCGGCCCAAAAAATCGGCCAAGCGTTCGGAGTATCTTTGCCGCTGGAGCCTTGGCGGTCAGCCACAACGGGCATTCGCGCGGCTTTATGGCTCGGGCCAGATGAATGGCTGCTCTTTGCCGACGAACGCGAAGCCGACGCCATTACGGCGCAGGTCGCAGCGGCAATGGGCGAGACGCCTTATTCTTGGGTCGATGTCTCCCATCGCAATGCTGGCTTTCTCCTCAGCGGTCCTCATGCCGCTGACGTGCTCAATGCCGGCTGCCCGCTGCCGCTCAGTCTTGCGGCCTTTCCGGTCGGCAAGTGCACGCGGACGCTCCTCGGAAAGGCCGAGATCGTCCTTTGGCGGACGGGTGAAACGGAGTTCCGAATCGAGGTCTGGCGCTCCTTCGCAGCGTATGTGGCGGAGTTCATCGCAGAAGCGGCGCGGGAGCATATGGTTTGAAAGGCTTTGGTCGGCCTCAGCGACATTTCAAACTGCGAAGCCGGACCGACCTTCCTCCACCCACCGATGGGTCAACGCTACGGCGATCAGTTTTTCAACCGATAGCCGGTCGCGAAAATGCGCCAGATGGCGATCAGGCACGCCACGAGAAACACCATCGTCATCCCAAGGCTGATACCGACGTTTACATCAGCCACTCCGTGAAAGCTCCAGCGGAAACCACTGACGAGATACACGATTGGATTGAACAGGCTGACGGCCTGCCAGAACGGCGGCAGCACGTCGATTGAGTAAAATGTTCCGCCCAAGAACGTCAGCGGCGTAATGATGAGCATCGGCACGAACTGCAGTTTCTCGAACCCGTCGGCCCAGATGCCGATAATGAAGCCGAGCAGGCTGAAGGTTATGGCCGTCAGAAGCAGGAATGACACCATCCAGAACGGGTGCGCGATCTGCAAGGGCACGAAAAAGCTCGCCGTCACGAGAACGGCGATTCCCAAAATTATTGACTTGGTCGCTGCCGCGCCAACGTAACCGAGAACGATTTCCATTGAAGAAATCGGTGCCGAAAGCACCTCGTAAATCGTCCCTGTGAAACGCGGAAAATAAATCCCGAACGACGCATTCATGACGCTTTGCGTCAGAAGCAGCAGCATTGTGAGCCCCGGCACGATGAACGCACCGTAACTCACACCTCCGATCTCAGGAATGCGCTGGCCGATTGCTGCGCCGAAAACGATGAAATAAAGCGACGTGGTCAGCACGGGCGAGACGATGCTCTGCAGCAGCGTGCGCCGCGTGCGCGACATTTCAAAGACGTAGATCGCCCGAACAGCGTGCAGGTTCATCGGCCTTGCCTCACGAGATCGACAAAGATTTCCTCGAGCGAGCTTTGCGTCGTCCTGAGATCGCGGAAGCGGATACCCGCCTCTGCGAGGTCGCGAAGCAAAGCCGTGATGCCCGTGCGTTGGGCCTGGGTGTCATAGGTGAAGATGAGCTCATGCCCATCCGCCGCCAACGTCAAACGATGTTGCGCAAGGCTTTCCGGTATGGAGGCGAGCGGCTCGTGGAGCTCAAGAATGAGCTGCTTCTTTCCGAGTCGGCGCATAAGAGTGGCTTTGTCCTCGACGATAATCAGCTCACCTTTATTGATGACGCCGATGCGATCGGCCATCTCCTCCGCTTCTTCGATGTAGTGAGTCGTGAGGATAATGGTGACGCCATCCTGCCTCAGGCCGCGCACAACCTCCCAAAGGTCCTTGCGCAGCTCAACGTCCACGCCAGCCGTCGGCTCGTCGAGGAACAGGACGCGCGGCTCGTGCGAGAGCGCCTTGGCAATGAGCACGCGCCGCTTCATGCCCCCTGAAAGGGTCATCAGGCGGTTATCCTTCTTCTCCCACAACGATAGGGAGCGCAGCACCTTCTCGATGTAGGCGGGGTTGGGAGGCTTGCCGAACAGGCCGCGGCTGAAGCTCACCGTATCCCACACGGTTTCGAACGCGTCGGTCGTGAGCTCCTGCGGGACGAGGCCGATCAACGAGCGAGCCGCGCGGTAGTCCTTGACGATGTCATGGCCAGCGACCTTCACCTCGCCCGCGGTGCGGTTCACCAGCCCACAGATGATGCCTATCAGCGTGGTCTTGCCGGCGCCATTGGGGCCGAGTAGCGCGAAGATCTCACCCTTGTAGATTTCAAGGTTGATGTTCTTCAGGGCCTGGAACCCGCTGGCGTAGATCTTCGACAGATTCGAAATGGAAATGATGGGCTCCATGGCCGACACATGCTCATGATCTGTGATTGAAGCTTGGGTGGACCGGCGCACCGATCGAAGCGTGCCGAAACTTCAGAGTATCGTGGCAATCCGGTGGCAGATCATCGAAGGTTGATAGACAACCTGACATCAAGTTTATGGCCGTTTCCGGCCTGCCACATCTCTGCACTCTGAACGCGGGGCGTCAGGGCGGGTCAAAATCCACGCCGCGACAACCGTAAGAACAGCTGCCTGGGTAAGAAGGATCCACGTAGCCACGCCGGAAAACCAACTCAGCCCCAGCATGCCCGCCATAACAGCTACGGAGAGGTACTTCGCCTTCCGATCTATGCTGCCATTCTGTTGCCAGTTGTGAACCAACGGACCGAAGTGCCGATGCTCCATCAGCCAGGTGTGAAGCCGTGGCGAGCTGCGCGCGAAGGCGAACGCGGCAACGAGCAGAAAAGGCGTTGTCGGCACGAGCGGCAACACCGCTCCGATGATGCCGCACGCCGTCGAAAGAAGGCCCAGCAGTAACCAGACCGAACGCTTCATCGTCGCCAGCCCGCGCGGGCGAGCTACCCTGCTGGAGTTGCGCTACCTCTTTAGGTAGCGCAGGCCGCTCTCGCGGCAACCCCGCACGAAGGCGCACGGGCCGGCTTTGTGCCGTTGCTGCTTAAGCGTTACGCGCGAAGTCGTGCAGCATCTCCATGAAGTCATCGGCCCGAGTGATCGGGAAGAAGTGCCCGCCGCTCGGGAGAATGCGCAATTTCGCCTGCGGCATCAGCTCGGCAAGCTCTCGCTGCAAGAACGCCGGAACGATAAGATCATCCTCAGCGCCCTGTATGAGCGTTGGTAAGGATATCTTGGCGACATCGGAGCTGCGGTCGAAGGCGAGCAGCGCCGCGATGCGCTCTGCCACGACAGCTTGCTGCTGAGGTGTGACGGGAGCTGCCGCGATCGTCGCTTCAAACTTGTCCCAATTGGCATTGAGCCATTCGGGCGTGTAGCCGATGAAGCCGAGCATGGCGGCATATTCCTTCGGCGCCGCTTCCAAAATCCGTGCGCGTGAACGGAACAGCTCGGCCATGTAGCGGTTCGGCCGGGCCCACGTGCCGGAGAGGATGAGACCGCCAACCCGTGACGGATCCTGCAGCGCCAGCTCCTGAAGTATGACGCCGCCCGTCGAGTGCCCGATAAGAATGGCATTCGATGCATCGACAGCCTCGAGCACTGCCCGCGTGTCGCGCGCCAGCAGCTCGATGGAGACCGGCTCGCTGCCGCGTTCGCTGGCGCCGATCCCGCGCTGATCGAAGCGAATGACGCGGAACTGGGACTCGAGGAGGGGCACAAGCGGGCTCCAGAAAGCTGCCGTTCCCCCAAGGCCACTGACCAAAACAAGATCGCGGCCACTTCCGCTTACGGTGACCACGAGCTTTGCGCCATCAGCCAATGTGACGGTGGTCGTGCTCATTGCGTCCCCCTTTGCTGATCACCGGATTGGAGAGAATGAGGTTGGCCGCAGAATCCGCGTCGTCTGCACGTCCAGCAGGCCATCGACCATCTTCAGGTATTCCTGCCAGCGCGGGTCCGCCATCATCCGGTCGCGGCGCTGCTGCCGGTCGTCCAGGCTTTCATAGCCCCAGAGGGCGACGACATGGTTCAGCTCGCCGATCTCGGTGGTGAAATACCCCAGGAACTTGCCCAGGAGCTCGAGCTGGATCGGCAGTCCATGCTTTTCATAAAGGCTGACGAACTGGCCAAGCTTTCCAGCCTTCACGCGGTAATCGCGCTCTTCGATGATCATTCGGGTTCTCCGGCTTCTGGTTTGGGCGGGCGAGCCGCGGCGCAGCTTTCAGCTTGAGGTCACAAGGCTTGGCGCCGGCCATCCGGCTCGCGTTGTCCTCCTCGTCATCGGGCCGCATCGCGGGAAGAACTGCACGTTAGGTGGTGCCTGCACTGGGCGTCAACAGCAACTGGCGCAACTTGCGCGGCATTTGAGGAGTGCCGTTCTGCAGCATTGAAGGCGCGCTTCAGACTGCGTATCTTCCCCGCGCACAGAGGAGACGAGTGGGACCGGAGATGGTTGCACGCATCTACAAGCCGGCGAAGACCGCCATGCAGTCGGGGACAGCCCGCACGAACGAGTGGGTGCTGGAGTTCGAGCCGCAGCGGCCGCGGACGGTCGACCCGCTGATGGGCTGGACTGGCCAGCAGGATCCGCGCGAACAGGTGCAACTTACCTTCGCCACGAAGGAAGAGGCGATCGCGTACGCCGAGCGCAACGGCATTCCGTACACTGTCTCCGAGCCGCAGCCGCGCAGGCCGGTGCGCAAGTCATACGCCGATAATTTCAGATACGGCCGGATCGGGTCGTGGACTCACTAGCGCTGGCAGCGTATTTCGGCCCAGCCATTCCGAGACGTGGCCGCCGGTCTCGGCTATCATGTAGAGAGATTGGTCCCGTAGCTCAGTTGGATAGAGCATCTGCCTTCTAAGCAGAGGGTCGCAGGTTCGAATCCTGCCGGGATCGCCAGTCCCGAACAAAAGAGAGAACTGCGGGCGCAGTCTGAGCTAACCCTTCGGCAGCGCTTCTGCCTGGATGGCCTTTGATCCGCTGATGCGGATTTCGCGATCACCTACCCGAACCTCGCGCAGTACGATTCGGTCCGGCGACTTGATCAAACTCTCCGTGGCCGACGAAGCAATCTAGAGCCGTCTCGAGCATCCGCTCTTTCGGAATTGCACCTTCGCCGCGGTACCGCCTCAGCCGGGCGGCAAAGTGCGAGAGGCCCGCGCGTTGAATGATTCCTCGCCCCTCACGTCAGCCGATTGCGGAAGAGCCAAGCCGCAAACGGCAGGGTCACGGCGGCGATGGCAACGAGGGCGAGCATGTCCGGCAGCAATTGCTCAAGACCTGCACCTTCGAGATAAACTCGGCGCGCGATGCTGATGGCGTAATAGAGTGGGTTGATCATCGTGAAGTATTGCAGGACCACCGGCATATTCTCGGCGGGCGCCATCAGGCCGGATAACAGCATGAAAGGCATTAGCAGAACGAAGGTCAGAATCATCGCCTGCTGCATGGTGGCCGCGATCGACGACAGGAAAAGCCCGATGCCAATCGAGGCGGCTAGGAAAAAAACGAGGCCGAGATAGAGCACCGCATAGGATCCGGCGAAAGGAATGCGGAACCAGAACAGCGCCACCAGGAAAATCAGGCTCGATTGCACGATCCCCACCAACATCGACGGGACGGCCTTGCCAACCATGATCTCTGCGGGCCGAAATGGCGCGACGAGAAGCTGATCGAACGTCCCCTCCTCGCGTTCCCGCGCCACCGACATGGCCGTCAGCATCATCGTCATCAACATCGTGATCGTTCCAATGAGCGCCGGGATCATGTTCCAGCGCGTCTCAAGAGAGGGGTTGTACCAGGCCCGCGTCGTCACCCGGACGGTCTCCGCAGCAAGGCCATGGGCGGCACGCCACTCCTGACTGAAGGCGGCAGCGATCGCGCTCACATAGCCCTGCGCGATGCCCGCGGTGTTGGAATTGCGCCCATCGGCGATGACCTGCACCGAGGCGGTCTTGCCGGCATTCAAATTTCGCTCGAAATCGCGCGAGATCACCACAATGAGCGCGGCACGTTTGTCCTCGAGGTAGGCGGCGGCCAATCCCGTCTGTTCGAATGTTGCGACCCGGGTGAAGATACGAGACCCGTCGAGTCGGGCCACGAATGCCCGTGAAGCTGCACTCCGGTCGTGATCGACGAGCGCGTAGGGCACATTGTTCAGGTCGTAGGTGGCCGCATAGCCGAAGATGAGGCATTGCAGGATCGGTGGCAGGATCAGCGCGATCCGGCTCCGCGGATCCTTGAGGATGACCCGCAGCTCCTTGCGCATCAGCGCCGCGATCCTGAAGAGGGTCTCGATCATCGCCACTCACCCGATCCTCTTGCGGGTCAGCCGCACGGCCAACGCCATGAGAAACGTCGCCATGGCCGCCAGCACGGCCGCATTCGGCAGGATCACGCTCCACACATTTCCGGCCAGGAACAGCGTTTGCAGCAGGCTCACGAAGTAGCGGGCCGGGAAGACGTAGGTGATGAGCTGGACGACCCAGGGCATGCTGCGCAGGTCGAACATGAACCCGGACAGCATGACCGCCGGCAGGAATGTGACCACCAAGCAAATCTGGCTCGCCAGAAACTGGCTTTTCGTGGCGGACGAGATGACGAGGCCAATGCCCAGGGCGACCAGCAGATAGAGAACCGACACGCCGGTCAGGACGAGCAGCGAGCCCCGTAACGGGACGCCGAACAGGACCAGGCCACCGATGACCGACAGGGCGAGCCCAAGCAGCCCCAGCACGAAGTACGGAATCGTTTTGCCAACGAGCACTTCGATCGATCGTACCGGAGTCACAAAGAGCGCCTCGAACGTGCCGCGCTCCCACTCGCGCGCCACGACCAGGGTCGTCAGCAAAGCCCCGATAAGCGTCATGACGAGGACGATCAGGCCAGGCACGAGGAAGTAGGTGCTTTAGAAGCTGCCTTCAGCGGAATCGCACGGGTAAGTTGGGAGGCGATCAATTGGCCCTGAAACAGGTTTGCTTGCCGGTTCCTCGGAACTGTACGCGCTACGAAGCGAAGCTCGACTGCTTGACATCGTCGGCGAAGAAGACGCGAAGTAATGCTTGCCGCCGCCACGCGGGCGGGCAAGACGTCGTGCTTCGCGCGGACGTTCATGGAGCTCGGGCTTGAAGAAAAATGAAGCGTCGGAAAAGTTGAAAAAAGATTGAACAGAGCGTGCGCTCCGTAGGCTGTTCATTCTGCCTTGTTATTGTCTTCAAGCAGTCATCAATCTGCCTCTTGATCTTGCTCAAAACCTTTGCGGCACCGCTTGCCTAACGATTCTCGATATGTATAGGACGCTCCCGAACACATCGAAGGTTTCACGCAAGGTTGCGAAAAATGGGGCGGAAGACTGCAGAAACTTCGACGGATGCGCTTGATGCAGCCAACAGCAACGTACCCAACCTCGATGCCCATATTGGGTCGCGGATAAAACAGCGGCGCGTCGAGCTTGGCATGAGTCCAAGAGATCTTGCACGAGCACTGAACCTGAGTGTCGAGCAGCTCATTATGTTGGAAGCCGGCGACGTACCGGTTACCTGCAAGCGGCTGTGTGATACGTCTCGCGTTTTACGTGTGCCGATATTGTGGTTCTTCAAAGGGGCTCCTGGCGTCGACTTGACCATGGACCTAAACCAATCGCCGTTGACGATTGAATCATTGAGTCAAAGTTAACGCCTGAGTAGCGGCGATGATGAACCCTGACTGAACACCGTTCAGTTGTGGCGGGCGCGGCAAAAAGTCCTTGCAGATCAACGGATTATGAATAACACTCACCCCGTTCCGTAGTGCCCAAAGCGGGGTGGGGAGTACAGATGAGCCACGCTAACAGATCTAGGGATGCCCGGGGGAGCTGCACTGATCCGACGTTTACGAAACCAGAAGAAGCCTCGAATGACGACCTCCGCAGACTTGGGTTGGAGTATGTCGCTCTGCAGCTGCAACTCAACGCTTTCATAGAAACACAACATCAGCTGTGGCCCGATCAAGTCTGGACGGAGCAGCATGAAATGCGGTGGTCAAGCTGGATTGAGCCTATACGTGATCGGATGGTCGAAATCCGCTGGGAGGCTGTCAAACTGAAAGCGACGGACTTAGTTGGGTTGAGGGCCAAGGCTACGATCCTCCTCGATATTGTTGACAATGACCCCGATGACGTTCGATCTCAATTAACTACATCTCTCTGCGAGGATCTGATCTCGTTTTCAGACGCTACTCACTCGGAGCATCTAGATGGAGGAGTGGGGCCGCGCTCAAGAGGGCAAACCGAAACGTCGACAACAAACTGAGCGGTGCTGAAGACCGTTGACCAGGGAGCTCTGAAGGAGGAGCCCCTGGCTATTAGATCCAACGTGAGGCTCCAGGAATCAATTCAAACGTGTTCGAGAGCCAAACACTTCTTCCAAAAGTTTTGCCGCTTCTCTCGGCTGCCTATCATAGTGCGTAAATCTAACTAATTTCGAAGCGTCGTCAGCTCCTTCAGTAAACTCCTCATCACGGACGAGTAGCTCGTCTGTCCAAGGGATGCCCGTTATCTCTTGCCACGCTATCGCAAGCGCTTGGGGATATTCGTCATCATCATTTAGTGGGCTGACCATAATGAAAAAGTGCATACCAATCAGAGTTGTGAGGAAACCTACAAAGTACGGCCTAGTCCAATGGACATCGTAGCCATGCACGCCACGCAACAGCAATTTAATTGTGGCAGCGACTGCTAGTGCCGCCTTTCTAACCCGCTCGGTATCCTCACTGCTCGTGGTCAAATTGCTTCTCTCGTATCCTTCCCGTTTGTTTCCTTTCGATTGCCTTTCCTATCGTTTCAATTGAGTAACTGGATGACGTACGATTCTTTGGCTTGGCATAGAGCGGCGTTCGCTTGGCTTGTAGCAGGTGTATACCAGTTTGCGCGCACCCCCGAGCTCTCGTTCGTCTCTTGGCATGCCGTCGCGTTCTTCACCCTCGGCACGGCTACTGCCGGTGCAGTGTTTTGCTGGTTGGACTACCTGTGTACGAGAGCGTTGGCCAAGCTGATCGCAGAACATCCCCTGAGCAGCAGCCCAGATGTAGAGGCTCAGCGGTTGCGAGCGCTTGGCCGACTTCTTGCGCTGTTGCCGCCAACGCTCGCGTTCATCGCTGGGCTGGGCTGTGCTCTGCTCTTCAAAGAAAGCTGATTCCAGCTTTCCAGCTCGCGGACCCACGTGCCGACGTTCCTCGTAGGCATGAGCGAACCGGGATAAGAGGAGCAGCCCTAGGGGAAAGAATTGGTACGAATTGTTGGTACGATTGCTCGTGTCTAGAAGGTTAAGTCGTCGATTTGTAAGACCGAATCGGAACTGGCGCCAAAGTGGATGAAGATGAGAACTGGTGCGTCAGGCTCATAAGCTGAGCCCGTCGGGATTCAAACCCGAGACCCTCTGACTAAAAGAATGAGCGGCTACCAGAAGACCGGGGAGATGAACCCGATCCAGCCCTCGAGGACGCGGTCGGGGAAGCTGTCGACCGTTACGGCTGCTTTCATGCCGGACCTCACCCGGCCGAGCTGTGTTTCCGAGACGTAGGCCCGCACCCATTTCGGATCGGTCGTCGCCAATGAGAAGACGGGGCGGGTCGGCGAGGCCATCTCACCCGGCTCCATCAGGCGAGCACTGACAATGGCATCCGTGGGCGCCCTCAGCTCTGCGTCCCGCAACTCTTGGCGCAGCAGCTCGAGCTGAGCCTCGCTCATGCGGAGCTGCGCCTCGGCTTGGGCGATGTCTTCCGCTCTCGTGCCAGCGACAAGCAGGTCCAGGGCCTTTTGGGCAACGTCGACCTTGGCATCCGCGATCTCCGCGGTCGCCTTGGCCAGATCCACGGCCTGTTCGCTCGTGGCACCGCGCGCGGCAAGCGTGCGTTGGCGCTCGTATTGCCGGCGGGCGTTTAGGGCTTCTGCTTTCGCCGCCTCGAGATTGGCGCGGGCTTGGGCGATCTCTTCCGGGCGGCTCCCATTGCGCAGGCGATCGAGCACGGCCCGATGGCTTGCGACCTGCGCCTCGGCCTGCGCAACCTGCGGAGCAAGGCGCCCCGTCTCGAGCCGTGCGAGAACCTCCCCCTTTCGGACGTGTGCTCCCTCCTCGACGAGCACCTCCGCGATGCGCTGGCTGCCATTGAAGGCCAGCGAGATCTGACGCAGCTCGACGTTGCCGTAAAGGGTGAGCCCATCCGAAGCAGACCCGCGGTTCAGGTACCACCACCCGGTGCCACCGATGACGGCGAGAAGCAGGACGATGGAGAGGATGCGTCGGATCATGGTTGCCTACCTACGAGCGGTTTTGCAACCGCTGCCACAACAGCTAAGGCGATCACCGCCTAAAGTCAAATCCAAATTTTAACTTGAAATTTGAGCAAAGCATCGGATATCGTGTCCCGGTATGGCACTGAGCATGAAGAGAACATCGGGCAAGAGAGCTTCCGGCCAGCGCCGGCGGCGAGAAGATGGCGCGACCACCAAGGCTCAGCTACTTGAGGCCGCCGGCGTCTTGTTCGCCGAAAAGGGATTCGATCGAACAACGGCGAAAGAGATCGCGGAGAAGGCCGGCACCAATGCTGCCTCCGTCAACTATCATTTTGGCGGGATTGAAGGTCTTTACGAGGAGGTTCTCGTTGAGGCCCACCACCGCTTTGTGAGCCTCCAGGCTTTGGCATCTGCGGTGGAAGGCGAGGGAGACCCGCAGCAGAAGCTCCGACGTCTCCTCGAGCTCTTCATCAACGCCGTGACGGAACCCGCGTCCTCATCTTGGGCCGTACGAGTACTCACGCGCGAGATCCTCTCGCCCACGCCCTACTTCCATACCTTGCGCCGGAAAGCGATCGAGCCCAAGAAATCGCTCATTTTCGGCTTGGTCTCCGAAGTGCTCGGTCTCCCGCGGGAGCATCCCTCGGTAGCGCGGGCCTGCTTCAGCATCGCGGCACCCTGCTTCCTACTTCTCGTGGCTGATAGACACCTGATCAAACAAGTGTTTCCCGCATTGGGCGCGGACGCGACTGATGCACAGGCCCTCATCGATCACATGGTCCGCTTCGCTCTTGGCGGCATTGCGGAGGTCTCAAAGCACGAAGCGCCGCAGTCGTCTGTCGCCCGTCGAAGCAATAAAGCGGGTTGAGCTTGCTGAAAATCCGAAAGTCTGATTGGACTGCTTCGAGTCGGAAGAGACGCCGCGGCCGCACCACTGTGCAAAGTCGCCGTTGCGACTGGACCGCGCGTCGTCGATTAAACGGGGCCAGCTTTGGGGGAAAGCCACCACTGCCATGGCTGAAGTTGATGCAATAAATTGCGCGACGTTATGGTGGCGGCCGTCGAGCATGGCCGTTCGTCTATCCTGTCAACCTATCGAAAAAGGATGCTTTTCCTGGGAGGGGCTTGCCCGGTTAGCGGTTTTTGTTCAGGGATAGCGCGCAGCCTTCTCTGCGTGCGACGATTCCGACCGATGGCTCGGTGGCGCCAAAGCAAATCGCGGAATACCGAAAGGCACTTGGGATCAGCAGCCATAAGCTCGAGGCCAGCATCGATCCCAGTATGAAAATATATCCTGGCTACATGAATGAGAGAGCGCTCAGGGAAGCGGTTGCAGAGGCTAGAGATGCCTGAGCTTCATCTCGGCTCATTCGGCGCTTAAAGCGCCGAATGTTCTTGCAATACGCAGATCTCGCGTCAAGTTTCGCCTTCGGGCACGACAACAGCTCTCCCGTTTTTTCGACTGCGGAAGAGCTGGCGCCCGTGCCGATCGTGCGCATCACTGAGCGGCTTTCGGCGCGTTTGCCGCTGTAGGCTCTTTCCCGCCGCGCAAGACAACGTAGATCGCGGGAATGACAAGGACCGTCAGCGCCGTCGATGAAGCGAGACCGAAGAGCAACGAAATGGCAAGTCCCTGGAATATCGGGTCGGCAAGGATCACCGCCGCGCCAATCATGGCGGCAAGGGCAGTGAGCAGGATTGGCTTGAAGCGGATGGCACCTGCTTCGAGCAGCACGTCCAGTAGCGGTCGGCCGGGCTTGCGCGCATGACGGATGAAGTCGACGAGCAGAATTGAGTTACGCACGATAATGCCGGCAAGCGCGATAAAGCCGATCATCGAGGTCGCCGTGAACGGTGCCGCGAACAGGCTGTGACCAAGCATGATACCGATGAGCGTGAGCGGGATCGGCGTCAGAATCACGAGCGGGAGCTTGAACGATCGGAACTGGGCGACGACCAGAATGTAGATGCCGAGGATCGCAACGATGAAGGCGCCGCCCATGTCGCGAAACGTCACCCAAGTGACCTCCCATTCGCCATCCCAAAGGAGCGTGGGGGTGTTTTCGTCATCGGGTTGGCCATGGAGCGCGATGGTCGGCTTCGGCACGTCACCCCAGTCTGCCTTTTCGATTGCCTCCGCTACGGCCAGCATGCCGTAGATCGGCGCCTCGAATGCGCCGGCAAGCTCGCCCGTGACCATCTCCGCAGCCCGGCCGTTGTGGCGGAAGATCGGGAAGGACGCGCGCTCGTTCTGCACGCTCACGACGTCACCGAGTTCGACGACGCCACGCTCACCAGGCAGAGCATTGGCGGGCACAGGCGTTGCCAATGTCCTTTCGTTCACCACCTTTTCGTTCTTTGCAGGCGCAAGACGAATGGGGATGGGATGACGACCGCCGCCCCGGTGGGAGTAGCCGACGACGGGACCGGCGTAGAGCGCGCGCACCGTGTCGTAGACATCCGATTGCTCGACGCGATGGTACTCGAGGTTGTCCTGATTTATAGCGAGCCGCACGCGCTGAGCTTGGACGCCGAAGGAGTCGTCTACATCAACGATGAAAGGGACACTTTCGAAAGCCTCGCGCACCTTGGTAGCGACCGCACGCCGAGTTTCCGGATCGGGTCCATAAATCTCCGCCAACAGCGTCGCGAGCACCGGAGGCCCCGGCGGTGGTTCGACCACTTTCACGGCAGTGCCTCTCGGCAAATCGAGGCCTTTGAGGCGCTCGCGAATATCGAGCGCAATCTCATGGCTTGTGCGGCTGCGGTCGTGCTTCGAGACCAGATTGACCTGTACATCGCCGAGCTCTGGCGACGAGCGGATGTAGTAGTGGCGCACGAGGCCGTTAAAATTGAATGGTGCCGCCGTACCTGCGTAGGTCTGAAACGAGGCTATCTCGGGCACGTCCGACAAACGCTGGACGATGGCCCCCAGCGCGCGGTCCGTCTCTTCGACCGAGGCTCCTTCCGGCAGATCGACTACCACCTGCAACTCCGTCTTGTTATCGAAGGGCAGGAGCTTGACCGTGACGTTCTTCGTATAGAGCAGCGCCATTGAGCCGAGCGTCGCAACGGCAACGACGATCAGAAACATCCATGACCGCCACCGCCTTATGAGAAGAGGGCGGGCGACTGCCATGTACATGCGGCCCAGGCGGCTGATATGGCTGTCGCCATGCGCATGAGATAGACCGCCGTTGCCTGATCCGCTGAACTTCATCATGAGCCACGGGGTCAGCATCACGGCGACGAAGAACGAAAACAGCATCGCCGCCGAGGCGTTGGTGGGAATGGGCGCCATGTAGGGTCCCATCATCCCGGAGACGAAAAGCATCGGAAGTAGCGCGGCTATCACCGTCAGCGTCGCAACGATGGTCGGGTTGCCAACCTCCGCCACGGCCTCGATGGCTGCTTGAGTGCGCGGGCGCCCGTCCTGCATCGCCCAATGCCGTGCGACATTCTCGATGACCACGATCGCGTCGTCGACCAGAATGCCGATGGAAAAAATCAATGCGAATAGGCTCACCCGATTGATGGTGTAGCCCATGATATACGAGGCGAAGAGTGTAAGGAGGATCGTGGTCGGGATGACGACAAGCGTCACGAGTGCTTCGCGCCAGCCGATTGCAACCCAGATCAACAGAACGATCGAGACGGTGGCCAGCCCGAGGTGGAACAGCAGCTCGTTTGCCTTCTCGTTGGCAGTCTCCCCGTAATTGCGCGTAATCGACATCTCCACGTCGGCAGGGAAGATGCTTCCGCGGACCTGCTCGAGCCGTTCAATGATCTTATCTGCTATGACGACCGCGTTGGTGCCGGGACGCTTTGCGATGGCGAGTGAAACCGCCGGCACGCGTTCGAGACCATCTTTGGTCTTTCGGTATTCGCTCACGCGCGTTTCGTTGGGGTCGGTCGCGAGGACGACATCTGCCACGTCGCGCACGTACACGGGCCGCCCATCGCGGGCTGTGAGCAAGAGATTGCCGATCTCGGTCAGGTGCTGGAGCGTCTGCCCTGCGACCAGCGTTCGCTGCTCGTTGGCCTGGCGCACGCGTCCGACTTGGAAGGAGCGATTGGCGCCCTCGATCTTTCCCGCCAGCTGCTGGAGCGTGATGCCGTAAAGAGAAAGCTTTTCCGGATCGGGCTCGATCCGGATCTCCTCTGGCTGCTGGCCGACGATGTAGGTGAGGCCGATGTCAGGAAGCTTTGCCACTTCGACCTGCAGCTCGCGCGCAAGACGGGTCAGCCCATTCGCGGTCCAGCGGGAAGCAGCTTCCGTGGTCGGGCTCAGCGTGACGACGACAATGGCCACATCGTCGATGCCGCGCCCGACGATCAGAGGCTCGGGAATGCCGACGGGGATGCGGTCCATGTTGGCGCGGATCTTCTCGTGCACCCGCAGGATCGCGGCATCCGAGCTGGTGCCGACGAGGAAGCGCGCCGTCACCATGACCGAGTCGTCGTGGGTCTGCGAGTAGACGTGCTCCACGCCGTCGATGCTTTTGATGATGGTCTCGAGCGGCTCCGTGACGAGTTTGACGGCGTCCTCCGCCTTGAGGCCGTTGGTCTCGACGCGCACGTCGACCATCGGTACGGATATCTGCGGCTCCTCTTCGCGCGGAAGCGCCACAAGCGCGATGAGGCCGAGCGCGAACGAGGCGAGCAGCAAAAGCGGCGTCAGCGGCGAGCTGATGAAGGCCCGCGTGAGGAGGCCGGCAAGCCCGAGTCTCATGGCAGGATCACTCGGTCACCGTCGCGGAGGCCTGTCATCACCTCGACCAGAGGCTCTTCTTCGCTGTCGGAGAACGTCTCCCCCAAGATGACCGGCACGTCCTGTTCCCCTTGTGCAATCGCAATGCGGATGTAGTCGATGCCTTGGCGTGTGCGCACCGCGGCTGTCGGGACTGCGATCACCTTGCGCTTGCCGACGGGTATCCAGACGAGCGTGCGCTCATTGACAAAGTAGTCGCCAATCCCGCTCACCTCGACGTCGGCGATGACACGTCCGCTCGCAATTTCCGGATAGACTTTGGCGATGCGCCCTTCGCGAGCTGTCTCGACGCTCCCGCTCTTGGTGGGCGACAATCCGCGCTGGCCGATGGTGACGGTCGCGCCCTCGACGATCTCGGCGGCATGGCGTTCCGGCAGAGACAGCCGCAGGTAATAGGGTCCGGTTGCGATACGTGCGATCTCTTCGCCGGGCAATAGCACCGTGCCCTCCGTTACTGGAACGGTCAGCACGCGGCCAGTGGCCGGGGCTAACACCTCGCCCTCGCGCGCGCGTTGCTCAATGACGGATTTGTCCGCCTCGGCGGCCGCCATTTGGTTCACGATGACATCGAACTGGGTCTTAGCCTGGTCGAATCGGCTCTGGGCGGTTACGCCCCGCTGAAGAAGCTGTTGGGCGCGCTCGAGCTCAATTCGAGCATTCTTGAGTTGCGACTTCAGCGCGTCGATCTTCGCCTGAGCGGCAGCGAGCTCGAGCGCGATCTTGTCATCGACGATGACGGCGACGACTTGGCCCTCTTTCACTTCGCTGCCTTCACTGATCCGGATTTCGCGAACTGTCCCACCAATGCGTGCGCGCGCCGGCACGACCGTGCGGCTTTGCACTTGTCCGAATACCGCCTTGGTTTCCGGGATGATAACTGCCCTGGCGCGGACCTCGGCCGCTCCGCTCGCGGTAGGCTGGGCCGCACCGATCAGATAGAGCCCGGCGAGCAACACATTGATGTGTCGCATGACAGCTTGTTTCAGTTGAATGCGGGACCCGGCTTCAAGCCAAGCCTCTTGAACAGCATGGCGGCGGGACAAAAGCCGGTCAGCGAGGCTTGAATTAAGTTCAAGCCGACGAAGGCCGCGAGTAGGTACCAGTACGGCGAAACATAGAAGCCAAGCGCCAGCGAGATCAGCACCATGAACCCGGCGAACAGCATGACGGCACGATCGATAGACATTTCACCATTCCTCTTCGGCAGGGATATATCTCCTGTTGCCGGCGGACTTTGCTGCGGCGCAAAGATCACCGACCTCGAACCAGCCTCTTGTAGCTAACATTCAAAAGTCATAATTTCAAGATCATGAATGTTTCCGAGATGATACCAGCAGCCAGCCGTGCTGCAGAGCTCATGCGGAGCCTGTCCCACCCGCAACGGCTGCTCGTTCTGTGTGCGCTCGGTCGCGAGGAGAAGTCTGTCGCCGAACTGCGCCAGCAACTTGGGATCGATCAGGTGCCCATGTCCCAGCAGCTAATGCGCCTGCGCGCGGACGGCCTCGTGGAAGCACGCCGGGAGGGGACGACAGTCTACTACCGCATCACGCGCCCGGAAGTGCTTTCGGTCGTGGAGGCGTTGCACGCGGCGTTCTGCAAGCCCGCACAGGGCACGTCACGCTGAGCCACCTCGACGCGACCGAAGGGGCCGGAGCAGCTCAAGAGACCGGGGAGGCGCTCGAAAGGATGAACCTGAAGCGTTCCCTATGGCGGCGCGTGCGCGGCCTCAGTAAAGCTTCCTAGGTTTTGTTCCCCGTACGTTGATCGCATGGGATCGGTGCCCGAGTTTGACTCCCGCCTATTCGCTATGCTTTTTGATCAGCCATGTGAACCGGAGCGAACGCGCAGTATGCCTAATCCTTTTCGCAGGGATTACTGCCGGTCGAATTCATCTCTTTTGTTAACTGTTATGAAGCAGAAATTTTCGAATTGGCAGACTCATCAGACTTAGGATTCTCGACGATCCTCCTTCAGAGAGTGTTATGTTCGACTGAAATTCTCTTGTACCAACCCAATCGCTGACCAGCCTTCGCGTTTGGGTTATCTGGCTCGAGCCGTTATTCCGCTCGTCGTCAGTCTCCGCGACCGTGCTGCTCCGAGAACAACACAGCTAATAGATGCAGTTATCAAGCAGTTCCGACGCCTTCAGACGTTTCACGTCACTAATTTCTCTTCGTCCTTGGGCTGATCCGTCGCATCCCCGGAAGTGCGGCGCAACCATCAGCGCGCATGCAGCACCGGTTGCCCCAGCTCCCATCAAAGCAAATGCTCCTGTGGAGAAGGTGCACAGCTACCATCGAAGCTGCCGAGGCGGGCCTGGCTGGGCCCACAGACATAGTCGGAGCGGCGAACGGTGGGTTGCGGACCACGGTTCTACAGAGGACCGGGAATCACCTCGTCCTTCGGTGACCGTGACCGCCGGGGCCAATATTGCCGCCACCATCATCGGCGGCATGACAGGTACCACGGAAGGCGATTCCACTGAACTCAACCGGAGAGTGGAGAAATCCGCTCTCCCCGCTTTATTGCTCTCCGCCAACGTAGCAGCAGTTGTTCCCGTTCAGCTCGTGCTCACTGCGTTTCTATTGGCGCCGAATTTCGCGCTGGTGAAGTACCGGTCAGCATCTTCGAGCCACCTGCCGGTGTCGTCAGCCACGGCAGAAGCGGCATCACCCCCCAACCCGGCAATTTGATCGCCACCTGACGGAAATCCACCCCGGCGACCAGCCCGAACATATTTATTTCCAGTCCCTCGATCCAAGCCAGCGTGAGCCCGAAAAGCCCATACAGGGAAACCTGGATGCCGGTGCGCGTAGGGCTTGACCCCAAGTAGATACCGGCGTTTCGGAAGTCCTTGCCGATTGCATTGGGAGGCAAAGTGATGCCCGCTTCAGGTACCTGCGCCAAGACGTGCGCAATGAAGGTGTTGGAGTTGGGAGCTGGCCAGACGCGATAGTCGCCAGCCTGATTGTAAGGATAGTCGGCCACTGCCGACTTGATTTTGGGAATAAGGCGTTCAGCAACTTCGCCCTCCACGGCGGCAATCAGCTGCGGCGTGCTCCCGAA